>Ga0302046_10000148_pt1 | contig 75015 bp, 51 predicted proteins | sample RVTome_11_FD_200261 | JGI IMG/M metagenome (GOLD analysis project Ga0302046, IMG submission 200261) | Soil microbial communities from uranium-contaminated site in the Upper Colorado River Basin, Wyoming, United States - RVT147D111 (version 2) ... | reverse complement strand
GCTAAAACGACAACATGTTGGTCGTTCTTTTCGGGTAAAGAGCAGGAGCAAGAACCTGTGCTACTGGAGCCCGTGCCGACTTTGTCAACAGCCCTGGGCCTGAGGCGCCGCCTTCAATCCTCTACTTGTCGTCCCGCACCGGCTGTGGTGTGATTCACGGCATGCAACGACGCACCGCTCTTGCCTGCCTGCCCGCCCTTCTGGCGGGTCTCCTCCTCTGGACCTCCTGCACGACCGTCTCCGAAACGGGACGGCGCCAGTTGATGCTGATGACGCCCGCCGAGGAAACACAACTGGGGATTCAAAGCTTCACCCAGATGAAGGCGGAAATGCCGATCAGCATGGACCCGGCGGCCAACGCCATGCTGCAGCGGGTCGGCTCACGCATCGCGGCCGTCGTGTCCGACATGCCCGATGTCCAGTGGGAATTCGTGCTGTTCGAAAGCGAGGAGCCCAACGCCTTCTGCCTGCCCGGCGGCAAGGTCGGCGTCTATACCGGCATCCTGCCCATCACCCAGAACGAGGCCGGCCTGGCCACGGTGATCGGCCACGAGGTCGCTCATGCCTACGCCCGGCATGGTGGCGAACGCATGAGCCGCCAACTCGCCCTGCAACTGGGCGGGTCGCTCGTGGGCTACACCTTCTCCTCCACCGATCCCCAGGTCCAGCAGGCCGCGGCGGTCACCTACGGACTGGGCGGCGAGTTGCTCGGCACCCTGCCCCACAGCCGTTCCCAGGAGTCCGAGGCGGATCGCATCGGCCTCCTCTACATGGCGCGCGCCGGCTACGATCCGGAGGAAGCCATCGCCTTCTGGCAACGCTTCGCCGCCTACAACCAGCAGGCTGGCGGCGAACCGCTCTGGTTCCTCAGCACCCACCCCCTCAACCAGTCCCGCATCGACCAGATCAAGACCTGGCTGCCCGAAGCCAGGGCCCAACAAGCCCCCGCGCGCTGAGACGGTCGGAAGATACCGGAGGAATGCGGCGGAACAGCCCCCGGCCCTGCGGCAGCCGCGCTTCTGGGAAACGGGAGTAGGTCGAGGTTGGAGTGAAGCGCTCGCAATCTTGCACGAAGACTTCCAAGGCCCCTCACCCCTGCCCTCTCCCGCGGGGAGAGGGAGAATCAACTTCCGCACGGAGGAAGGCTTCCGAACTGAACCCTTACCCTCCACGGAGCGTGCTGCTCCCTCTCCCCGCGGGAGAGCGCTGGGGTGAGGGGCCTTTGCTACAGTGATTCAACTTCGTTGCACTCCGACCTGTACCCACTCCCGCTTTTTGGAAGCGGCTGAGCCCACCGTCGAAGCCCGCGCTTCGGTCATGTCAATTCATGGCCGCACCGCGCGGTAGAAGCGCGGCGCCGATTCCATGACCTTTGCCGCGTCGTCGATCATCATCATGTCGGTAGCCATGGTGACGTTGGTCAGGAAACTCCAGGTCCGGGCGTCCTGGGACACCTCCACGCGATACAGGTCGCCCGCCGCGCCGTGCAGCGCAAACCGGACACTGTCATCCACCTGCACCACCGGCGTGCCCAGCCAGGGCGCCGCCGGCAAGGCAAAGGTGAGCGTCAACGTCGGCGCATGCTCCTGGAGCCGGGACTCTCCACGCTCGAACTTCAACGCCTGCGTGGCGGTGGAACGCAGGCGCAGGGCGTGTCCGTAATCCACCCCGGGATGGTCGAACCAGAACCGGTAGGCCTCCGTGATAAGTGGACCTCCGCAGGTCACGGCCTCGTTCACCGCGCCCACCATGACCGTGGCATCCACTCGGGAAGCCAGGTCGTTCGTGCCGTTGTAGTCCGCCACCGCATCCCCGAACGATCCCAGCCGCGCCGCACCCGACTGGTTCCAGCGGCCGTTGGGATGGGCATGGTCACGCCACGTCGGCGCGCCGGTCGCGCTGCTGTTCCAGTCCCCGCCGGTCAATGGATCGCTCCATGGCTTCAGGACGCGCCGCAGCTCCAGCACCTGCGCATCCCCCAATTCACCGTGCATGCTGAGCTGCGCGTCCAGAATGGCCTGGGCATTGGTCACGCCGGTGGCCTGGACAAAGGCGTCCCGCCAGTCGAAGCGGAGAAAGCCCGTGTTCACGCGCGGCCCGCTGGCGACGGGAAACAACCAGAGCGAATCGTGGCTCCAGGTGGCGATGTTCGGCCCCACCATCGCGGTGTCATGAACCCGCACCGCCACGTTCTCCCGGCCGGAGGCCCCCAGGGTGATGGTCAGGTTGGTGCCGATGGACACCAGATGCGTGTTGGCCGGATCCCCCAAGTCGATGGCGTTGCTGGTGCCGCCGCTGGCCCGTCCGGCCAGGTCGAGGATCGGGCCTGCCGGGGACAAGAGGTAGTCCGTTCGGGGACTCAACGAAACCGCCAGCGTCACCCGGTCCCCGCCGCTCTGATCCAGCGCCACGCCGGTGACCGGCACCTCCCCTCCCCCGGCGACGCGGAGACGCCAGTGCGCCGGGTTGGTCGCCGAGGCAGGGTCCACCGATTCATTGAGCCACACCTCCAGGCGCGACAGGGACGTCGGAGAAACGCGAACCAATCGCGGCGGGTCCACGTCTCGGGCCTGGCGCACCGTGTCGGGATCCATCCCGCCATCGATGGAGAGCACAAACGCCTCCAGGTCGCGCAACTGGCGGGTGGTCAGGCCGTCGGGAGTCCCGTGCGCGTTGGCCTGCCCCGCGCGCTGGGCCGCGTCGGTCAGAAGATCCAGCATTGTCGGCGCAAAGCCCGAGGTGCCGTCATACGGCGGCGTCATCCACACGCCCAGCAGGGTTGGCGTGCTCACATGCCAGAGTGGTGTCCGCGTGTTCAGCTCCTCCTCGGTTCCCGGCCGGCGCGACCCGACGTCGTGGAACTTCAGGTCGGCGAACCCTGTCTCAGGGAGGTGGCAGACAATGCATCCGGCATCGGCCACTCGCGCCTGTCGGTTGGTGCCAGCAAAGAAGGTGGCGCCGCGCACGGCGGCTTCGCTCAAGCTGCCGTCCGCATCGCGATACGGGCTGTGCGGCAGCGGGTCGAGGTTGAGAAGATAATCGGCAAGCGCATCGAGGTCGGCGTTGCGTCCCGCGTTGGGCGCTCCCAATTCCGGTTGCAGGTCGCCCCCCAGAAAGCCGGTGCCGCCCATGTTGATGCTGCGGAAGGTGTGATCAAAATCCTGAACCTCGTCACGGTCGCCTGAACGGTGCAACTGCCCCAACCCGGTCGCTGGGTCCGCCGGCCCGAAGGTCCGGTTCAATCCCAGCATGCTCGGCACCTCGCGCGGGCCATGCGCTCCGGGCAACTGATGGAAGCCCCAGGTCCGCCCATCCACCTCGCCGTTGATGTGGCAGGACGCACAGCTCACCTTGTCGTTGGAGGAAATCCGCGCATCGTCGCTGCTGTGAAAGAGGCTGGCGCCCCGCAGGAAGCTCGCGGACAACGGCTCGGCCGTGCCAGGCGTGCAGGGCACCCGCGTTAGTTCCTGGCGCGCGGCCAGATCGACCACGGAAATGTCCCGGGACAACGCGTTATACACATAGGCCAGACCGGTGACCGGGGACAGGGCCATGCCCGTGGGGCGGTCCCCCACCGGTATTTCCACCAAGGGCGGCGCCCCGGCCGGCTTCAAGGTGGAGGTGTTGGATGGCAAGACGACCAGGTCATCGGAAAGCTCGTGCAGAACATAGGCCTCCTGGCCGTCCCCCGAGAAACCCATGTCCACCGGCCCCGCCACGCGGGCATCCCAGCCCGGCCCAAGGTAGGGATTGGAGCCGGCCGAGTCGTGCACATGGACGGCGGTCAGGATCACCTTGTCCGAGACGGCGTTCGGCAACGTCATGCCGCCCAGATTCAGATGACGTATCACCGATTGCACGGTCGAATCCGGCGTGAACACATCCTCGGTGATGTTGTTGTACTGGATGGGCAGCCAGACTTCGTTGCGCCCCGTCAACCCGGGGATCTGACCGGGATGCCCGCGCGTGGTGAGATAGCCGCCTTCGGCAATGTGGTATGGGGCAGGAAGCGAGCCGCTGTGACGCGGATCAGTGGCGAACAGGGTGATGCGACTGCGCACGCGCGGCCCGGGACCGGAGACGTCGATGCGCGAGAGTGACGGGTGCTCGCCCTCGGCAAAGAGGTGCGTCACGATGGCGGTCTGCCCGTCCTCGGTCCAGGCGATGGCATACGGGGAATAGGAGAGAGGCTCGAGGATGCGGACCACGGAGCGCTGCGCCACATCCAGCACCGCCACGGCCGCGGCGCGATGCAGCGTCACGAGCGCCACCGACTGGTCACGGGACAAGGCAAGGAAGGCCGGGCCGCTGCCCCAGGGAAGATCGATGCGGGCCAGCCCGGACCCGTTCGCGCCTGACAGGACATAGACCCGGTCGGAGTCGTGGCAGGCCACCCAGACCTCACTGCCATCCTCGCGAAGGCTGAGGCCTCGCGGGGCATGACGCGTCCCCGTATCGGGAAGAGGAACCTCCAGCACGGTTTCGTTGGCCGTGGCCAGGCGCGTCACGGAATCGTGGTCCACGTTCGCCGCCCACACCCATTGGCCGTCGGCCGTGATCTGGATGGGGCCGCTCTTGTAGAGCCGCACACCGGCCGCCCGGGAGGGTGGGGAGGTGGAAGAAACAAGAAGGAAGGCACCCAGCCCACAGACACCCGCCTTCCATGCCCACGACCTTGCTGCACAACATTTCATGATCAGACCACCGGGGTGGATCCTGTGAGTGAACCAGAAGGGCAGGTCCTTGGCAATCCGTCAGGGAGGGGCCCGAAGGCACCGAAACAGGGCTGCTGACAACGTCGGCGAGTCGAGGCGTTGTCGCCATCAGACCTGCCGATTTCATCCTACTCCTACCCTGCAGAGGCGAGTAAGAGTCAGCGTAAGAGTAAGAACCTGCGCCACAGGCGCCCGTGCCGACTTTGTCAAGCGTCTTGGGCACCGGAACGGGAGAGTCACCCCGTTGCCCCGGCGACACGATCCGCCACGGGACACGTAGCCACCTCCCGTGAGGGGGTGGATCATCAAGTCATCCATCACGACTGAATCCACCGCCTCACGGCGGTGGCTACGCGTCAAGCCGTGCTCGCAATCGAGTTGGAGTGGTTCATCGTCGATTTGCGCGTCCAAACCCGTTTGGTGGTTGGGACTCTCCATGAACCGGCCGGCCTCGCGCGGAGGCGCAGGGGTCGCCGAGTCAAAACCCGGAGGAAGGGAACCAAACGTGTTGCCTTGGAACTCTCCGCGTCCTCAGCGCCTCTGCGCGAGGCAAAAAAGGTTCTGGCCAGGTTCATGGGCCGTGAGCAGGTCCGAAAGGAACAGGGGGCTCCCCAGGAACCGTCATCCGCCACCGGACACGCTACGGGCGCACCTCGATCTGGAAGAGGAGAGGCTGGCCCGGTCCGGGCGGTGGAAGCGTGTAAGCCATGACGCCGCCCGTTCCGTTCATCCAGTCGGAAGCCGGCAGCCAGGTCATGCCATCAGCGCTTCCCACCACGCGGTAGATGCGGGAGGCGGAGGTCGCCCATTGCAATTGCACCGTGCCGTCGCCCACCACCACGGGCGTGGCCATGACGAGGTTCGACATGGAATCGTTGGGATCCGTGCCGGCCGCATACTCCTCCTGATCGGTGGCGCCGTCCCCGTCCGTGTCGGTCTGGTCGGTGCGATCGGGATCGACCTCCCCGAAGGTGTCCTCCTCGTAGGGATCGGGAATGTTGTTGGTGTTCTGGTCGATGAACACATACTGGCCGGAGAATTGAAGCAGGCCCTGGCTGGCCAGGGAGCCGGCCTGCGCGCTCGGGGTCTCCCAGAATGGCACGGCCCCAAACGTCACGGTGTAATTGCCGGGAGGCGCACTGTTGACGACGCTCAACAATCCCTGCCCGGAACGGCTGATCGGACCGGCCAGGGACCACGTCGCCTGCCCCAGGTTGTTGGCCACTTCGATGGTGCCGCCGGGCGTGCCCGACACCGTCACGCTCACGTCATCAATCAGCCAGCCCAGGCGCGGGTAGTTCTCGAAGGAAAGAACGACGTAGTGGAATACCACATACACCAACTGCCCCATGTAGGGCGTGAGGTCGAACTGCGCCTCCTCCCAGCCGAAGCTCGCGCCCTCGGTGTAACCGAGCGTGATGGGGTCCAGCGCGACGTTGGTGATGATGAGGATCTCGCCGAATTCGATGATGTCCGATTCCAGCTCGGGATAGTCGTAGTTCTGCCAGTACCGAAGCTGGGCGCTGGTGCCCCCTTCAAGGTAGATGGGTGGGCTGATCAAAAACGACTCGGCATAACCGATGTTGTCCCCGTTCAGATTGCTGCCCCAGGCGTTGGCCGGCGAATGGGCCAGGACGCCGTGGCCGTTCTGCGGGACTCCCAGTTCCCAACTGACCTCCGAATCCTCCCCGTCGAGGACCGTCCAGTTCCCGGCGCCGGCTTCAAGGGTGTCCGTCCAGGGCGGCATGAGCGGCGTTAGCGTGGTCAAGGCATGCAGGCTGCCGCCGTTGTCATCCAGATCCACATTGCCGGCAATGTCGCGGCTCACGACCTGGAAATAATAGGTCTTTTCGGGTTGCAGCCCGGTGAGCGTGAGCTCGTGTTCGGTCGAAAGTGCGCGCCTGTAGGCGGTGCGGTTGAGGAAGGCCGACTCGCCAAACTGCACCAGGGCATCGGTCGGCTCGGAGGTGTGCCAGCGGATCACCGCCTCCTGGAAGCCCGTTTCCGAGCTGACCAGGGAGATCACCGGCGGATCGGTCTCCACGATGGCCTCCACAGTGATGTTGCCACCGGTGGAGAGATCCAGGTAAGTCCCCAGCACCGTGTCTCCGGAGGCGGCCTTGATCAGGCCGGGAGCAGCGGTGTTGGTGCTGACCAACGTGAGATAACCGCGGAACAGACCCGGCCGCACCGTTTCCTGCAGCGTCACAGTCTTGCCCACCGGATCCGAGGTGGCGGTGAAATGGACCTGCGCCGTCCCCGCCCCGACCAGATCCAGATCGGTCAGTTCCACCGTCACCTGGCTGGGAATCGTGTAAGCCGTGCGGTCCAGCACCAGCACCGCCGAACCCTCCAGCGGGATCAGGAAACCCAGCAGGTTGCGCAGCAGATCGACACGGTTGTTGGGCGCGGGCCCCGTCATGGGCACCGTGTCGAGCGGGAAGGACAGAAACACCAGCCGCCCGGGACTGTCCTCGCCCACCCGCGGGAAACGCAGGCCCGCCGGTTCGCCCGAATTCGGCTCGAACAGAATGGGGGTCGCGTCCTCGGTCGGCACGATGGTGTCGGAGGCATCCACAGGGTAGCCAAGGTACTCCTTGAAAGGATCATCATAGGGTGCGTAATCCAGCTCCATGTCCACGCCCATGGTCGTGCTCTCCCCAATCACACCCTGGATTTCGGGCACTGTGGCGTCCACCTCGAAATCCTGGACATGCAGGAACTGCACGCGGAAATCGGACACGCCAGAAGTGCTGTAGTAATCCAGCCAGCTCAGCAGATCGGTGGAGGCGATGAAGAGAGATCCGCCCCCGTCGAGGTAGTTGCGCAGGGTGGCCTGGGTGGCCGGCGGCATGGGGGAGACATCCACCAGTTCCGAAACGCGCCACATGACCGCACGATAGGGCTGGAGATCCTCCAGGGTCGGATGCCCGATGGAGGTGGCATCCCACACATCATAGTCCACGCCGATGGCATCAAGCGCATCGGTGTAGCCGCTGAGCGGGGGCACTTCAAAGAAGAAATCGGTGTAATCGTCCACCAGGAGCACCGCCGGCGGCACCGGGGCCACCAGGGAATACTCCAGGCCGTTGTTGTCGTTGGTGGACACATTGCCCGCCTCGTCCGCCGACACCACGTAGTAGAGATACGTGGCGCCCGGGATCAGGTTGCGCAGGCTGATCTCATGCGAGGAGGTCAGGCGCAAGTCCGTCACCGACTGGCTGGTTTGGAGCGCCTGCTCAGTGTAGTGCACCGTGGAGGACGCCGGCTCATCACTGTCCCACGTCACATAGGACCGCCCCAATTCGCTGTAGGAAGAGACATTGCCCAGTTGCGGCGGGATCAGGTCCACCCGGGCCGCTGCCGTGCGGATGAGGCCCGAAGAAATGTCCACGTAAGCCACCGTCAGGGTGTCATCATGGCTGACCTGCAGGACGCCATCCGGCGCGGCGGTCCCGATGCCGGTGGCGATGGATCCGGCAAAGACACCGCTCGCCGCCACCGCCGACAGGATCACCGTCTCGGCGGACGATTCCGTGTCGCTGAGCACTTGGACGGTCAGGCTGGGTTGACCGGCCTGGTCGAGATCGATGACACGAAGGTCGATCTGGTCGGGCGCCCGGTAGGCGCGCCGGTTGAAGAAGACAAGGCTGACCCCCGGCAGGGGCAGGTCGCCCGAAACCACCAGGGCGAAGTCCTGATCCACTTCGGGCGTGTCGATGCGGGCGTCCTCGGCCACGTTGCGCGCGGTCACGCGCACGAGATACTCACCCGGCAGCGGCGTGGACAGGTGCACTCCCTCCACGTTGTTCAGGCTGTCGTAAGCCGGCGCGTTGGGCACCGACTCCCCTTGATCAAACTGGTTGCCGCGATAAACCCTGCCGTCCGGCGCCACCACCTCCAGATCCAGATTATTGACCAGGGCCGGGATGGCCCCCGGAAAGCCCGGCACATCGGTGTAGGCAAGCGTGATCTTGAGCGGCATCTCCTCGGTGGCGACCACCACCCGGCGCTCGTGCGTCTGGCCGGTCTCCACCAACTCGCTCTGGTCCAGGAAATCGTGCGGCCGTTCGCCATCCACCAGCACCGGCAAGTCCACGCGCCCCCAGCCCTCGTCGTGGTTGGGAATCGGGTCCGTGCCGAAGCTGTCGTCCATGTCGGTCGCCGAGTTGATCAGGGCCGCCTTGACCAATGCCGGCGAGGGGGTCAGCCCTCCGTTGAGTCCCCGGTAATACTGTACAAACACCGCCGCGGCCCCGGACACCAACGGGCCGGCCTGGCTGGTGCCGCCTTGGTACTGGTAATACCCGGAGATGGGCAGCCAGGCGTTTTCATCCGTCGCCGAGGCGGATTGCAGCGAGGCGATCCATGTGCCAGGGGCGGTGAGGTCCGGCTTGATGCGGCCATCCTCGGCCGGACCGCGGCTGGAGAAGTCGGCCATGGCATCCTCCCCTTCATCATATATGAACAGGTCAAACCTATTGTTCTGCGCCGCGCCTGTGGCAATGACGTTCTTGGCCACCGCAGGGGTGCCGATCGTCTGGGAACCGGGCCCGGCGTTGCCTGCGGAAAATTCCAGGATGTAGGGCTGGTCGCCCGGCATCGAGGCGTCGGCATCGCGCACCAGGGCATCAAACTCGGCGGCAAAGGAGTCGTAGCGCCCGTTGCTGTCGTCCCCCCAGCTGTTGGATCCAATCTCCGCTCCGGCGCGCGTGGCGTCGCGGGTCATGAGCTCGAACGTCGGCGGCGGATGATACCCTCCCACGTCATCAAACAAACGCTGCGCCACAAGCTGGACTCCCGGCGCAATGCCCAGCCCATACAAGGCCCCTTCCTCGTCCGTCTCCCCGACCGCGCCGTTGCCGGCGATGATGCCGGCCACGTGGGTGCCGTGGCTGTGACCGTCGGAAGCATCGGTCAGGGAGCCATACCAGAAAAAGTCCACCACCCGCCCAAACAGGTCGGGATGCATGGTTTCGGCATCGCCGTTGTGCAGGCCTGAATCCGCCACCGCCACGGTCACGCCCGATCCGTCCAGCCCAAGTGACTGGGTGGTGGTCTGACCGGGACCGCCATCGCCGCCGACGATCTTGGAGGCCACCTCGTCGAAGAGGCGCATGGGCGACATCGGTTCGGCCCAGAGCACCGCCTCGGAACGTCCGAGTGCCTCAAGCCGGGTCGAGGGAATGGTGCCGCGAAGAATGGTGCCGAATCGGGTGGGCGCTTCCTGGTCGAGTCGCTGCAACAATCCGCGGGCGGCGGCGAGATCGGCCGCGGCCAGGTCGTTGGCCAGGATCACGCTGACGGCCATCTCACGCGGCGCAACGCCCTGAGCCGCGGCCCGCAGCACGGGGTCGAGCTTGTGCGCCGAGGCATAATCCCCCACCCAACGGACAAATGGCAGCAGCTCCAGTGCGGCCATATCGACACGCTTGAAGCGCGCCACGTAGCCATCCTCGGGCACGTAGCGCAGCAGGGCGACCCCCATGGGTTCCAAGGCATCCCGCCAGGCGGGATCCAGCGGACCTTCAAGCTGGATCAGAAACAATCCGGACTGATGGGGGGCATGACTGGCGCGGGCGTGGACTCCGGGGACAACGGTGGAAACGGATCCGGTTCGGAGGTGCAGGACAGGAGGAGCAGCGTCAAGGGAAACCGAAGCGAGCAAAACCCACACGAATCCCCAACGTACAACTCCGGAAAGATGCATCACGACCTCAAACTAATGTCGATCCGCAACGGCAACAAGTTTAGGGATTTGTCGAACTAATTGTCCCTGCCGCAGCGCCCACGCCGCTCAATAAGCCTCCAAGTTATTGATGCGGAACAGCCTGCGGGCCCGGTTGGGAATCTCACCTTTTCCCATGGGTTGGACAGTTTATGTCCCACCACCTGCGCTAGTCTCGTTTCAAGATCATACTGAAAACAGGACCTATGAATACGAAGCAAATGGAAATCGGATTTCAAACCCCGCGACTCCGCCCCACCCTGCGTCGCGCCCGTAGGCAGACCCGGGCCCGGTGGTGGTTCCAGCGGATGCGGACGGTGGTCAACCAGGCGCTGGACTGGACTCCCGCCCCGACCGCCCGGCCCGAACAGATTTACCTGGCCCTGGCTAAAAGCAGGTAGAGCTACCCCACAACACAACCAACGCGCTGCCTGCTTTCTTCTCCGCAACACCCAGCCAACCCGGTAAAACCGCAAACCTCCCCCCTGGCCGCCCAAGGTTCCCCCACATGTCCTTGGGCGGCTCTTCTTTTGACCCTGTGGCTGGGGCAAATCCAGGATACCTGGTTTTCTCCATGAACCGGTCCCCGCCTCGGGACACGTAGCCACCTCCCGTGAGGGGGTGGACGTCACGTCCTTCCTAACGACAGGGTCCGCCGCCTCACAGCGGCGGCTACGCGGCAGCTCGTGTTCGTCATCGAGTGGTGGGTGGTCCCACAGCGCTGCCGTCAACGAAGCCTCGAACTTGCCAACTCCCCACCTGCCGGCTCCCCGTGATTGACTTGCCGTGCCGTTTTGCCTACCACTCAATGCCGTGAAGCTGCTGTTATCTGCCCGGTTGTCGGGCGCCCAGGTCTAACTCTTCCCCGCTCATGAAACGTCGCGACTTTCTCAAGATCAGTCTGGGCTCCGCCCTGGGCATCACCCTCACCCCACCGCGCCTCCTCCTCGCCGCCACGGAACCCCCGCCCCTGTTCGACATCTCCCTGGCGGAATGGTCGCTGGTCAAATCGCTGCGGGCCGGCACATTCACCAACCTTGATTTCCCCCGGGTGGCGCGCCGCGAATTCGACATCGACTGTGTCGAGTTCGTGGACCAATTCTTCGCCGACAAGGCGAACGACAAGGCCTATCTCACAGACCTGAAGCAGCGCGGGGCGGACGAAGGGGTCAAGCTCGGCCTGATCATGATCGACACCACGGGCGACCTGGGGGCGGCCGCCAAGCCGGCTCGCGACCGGGCGGTCCTAAGCACCTTTGCCTGGATCGACGCGGCCCGCTTCCTTGGCTGCCACACCATCCGCATCAATGCACGTGGACCGCAGAACCGGGAGCAACTGCTCGATCACATCGTGGAAAGTGGCCAGCGCCTGGCCGATCATGCCGGGGACCTGAAGGTGGTGATCGAGAACCACGGCGGCCTCTCCTCCGATCCCGACTGGCTGGTCTCGGTCTTCCAAGCCGTCGGCCGCCCCAACTTCGGAGCCCTGCCCGACTTCGGCAACTTTCCCGGGGAGATCAATCGCTACGACGCGGTGGAGAAGCTCATGCCCCATGCCAAGGCGGTCAGCGCCAAGGCCACGCGTTTCAGCCCGGAAGGCAGGATCGTGGACACCGACTTTCCGCGCATGATGCGGATCGTGCGGGATGGCGGCTACCATGGCCATGTGGGGGTCGAATCCTCCGCTGATTCCCAGGAGGAAGAGTCGTCCGCCATCCGCCATACGCGGGATGCCTTGAAGGCCATCCGCCAGCAACAGGCACGCTGCCATCCCATCTTCAACGGCAAGGACCTGGCCGGCTGGACCTCCATCGGGAACGCCTCATGGTCCGTGCAAAACGGTGTGATCGTCGGCAAGGATGGCAGCGGGTGGTCGCACAATCCGGACGTGGCGGGCACCTGGCTCAGTTCGGAAACGCAGTACGCCGATTTCCGATTCGAGTTTCAATACGCCATCAACAAGGGGGGCAATGGCGGCGTCTTTTTCCGTTCCTCACGCGACAAGAATCCGGCCTTCAACGGCTACGAATTCCAGATCTACGACGCTCCGGGAACCGCGCCGACCAAGAATGGGCCGGGGTCCATCTATGACAAGGTGGCGCCCTCCCGCAACCTGACCCGTGGCGCGGGAGAATGGAACTCGGTGACGCTCATCGCCAAGGGACCGGAGATCGTGGTCGAGATAAACGGGGAAGAGGTGATCCGCACCGAGTTGGACCAATCCTTGAAAGGGTATCTGGGACTCCAGGTGCATGATGAGAAGTCCGAGGTGCGCTTCCGAAACCTGCGCGTCGAGGAACTTTGATCTCCCCTCCTTCGCTCTTCGAGCTTCGGAGGGCAGGCCCTCCTACCATTGGCCCGCCTCCGCAACGCGACGGCGCAGCAAGCCTACCCACTCACTCACTCACCCATTCGCCCATTCCCTCATTCACCTACCCCCTCCCCGGCAGGGCCCGGTAGATCTCCCGGATGTAATCCATCCCGTAACGGGCTTCGAGTCGTTTCACAATGAAGTGCCCGCGGGCCATGTCCTGAAAATGGTTCATGAAAAGCACATTGACCATGCTCCCTCCGGCGGCGCCGACAATCGGCACCGCCTTGGCTGCCACCTGCTCGGTCACCACAACGCCAAAGCGCGACGCAATGGTCCCGATGAGTTTCAGCACGGCGGGCGCGGTGTGTTCCACCACGCCGCGTTCGGTGAGAAACCCGACCGCCTCGGAGACCGCCTTGGCCAGGGCGGCGCGGACCGCCCAGTAACTGCTTTCCGTGGCGTCGTCCTGCAGGGACTGCCCTCCGAGCGCGAAGACCTCCAGGCAGCTCAGTTTGATCGACATGTCCCGGATGTCGTGCCGCTCGCTGCGGGCGATGTCGGCGATGGAACGCAGCATCAGGGTGGTGGAGATCGGCAACTCGACCGGCAGCGCCGCCAGACCGAAGATGCCGCCCACGCCGCCGGAGGCCCCGACTAGGAGCCGGTGAAACATCTGTGAGGCGGGTCGCGGCCGGGAACGCCCCAGGGAGATCACCGCCAGGTCAAGCGCCTGGTTCAGTGCGGCCCGCACGGCCACACGGATCACCTCCGCGGCATTGCCCGGCAACATCCCGATCGCCTTCTCGATGGGCCGCCCCACCTTGCTGGCCAATCGCGCCGTGAATCCAGGATTCTCAAGGAGTCGCTTGGCCCGGGCCAGTTCCCGCATTTCCACCGCCGTCAATTCAGGCATCACGACCATGGGCGCCAGGGGAAGCGCAGGAGGCAAGGGGGGAGGTGTGGAACGCGGTTTGGGCGATGAATCCTCAGTCATGATGGGCCGAATATGGGCGTCGTGGAGGGGAATATGCCCGCAGATGAGGGAAGGCGCCAGCCCGCAGCGAAGGTTCATGTCCAGGCTCACCCCGCCATCACTTGCCCAGGGGGCGCACCACCAAGCCGCTGACGCGCGCCCAATGTTCCTTGTCGGCCGGACCCTGGTAGGCCTGCAGGCTCAGATGAGGCTTGCCTCCCTCCGGTGCGGGCAGGTCGCAGGTGCCGGCGTGGCGCCATTCCAATTCACCCACGGGCTTCCAGGCACCTTGGAGTTCGCGATCACGGACTTGAAATCGAAGGTCCAGGGTGTCCTCCTGCATCGGAATGATCGCCAGCGTCCGGGTCCGGTCGCGTTCTTCCCGCCCCATGACCACGCTCCATTTCCCATCCACCTGCTCCTGCCCGATCTTCACCATGTGGCTGTCATCGTAGTACCAGACCAGGTCGATCTGTTCATACTGTTCGCTGGGCTTGTTGTGGACGCGCACCCGGATGTCCAGGCCGCCGGGCCAGGCCTCGGGCAAGGGACGCACCAGCACGTTGCGGGCGTTGTTGGCGCCACCCCACATGTTGCCGGGTTGCACCCGGATCTCCAGGCCCTGGTCGGTCATTCGCCAGGAAGCAGGGTCTTCACGGACCCATGTCCACCCGGGCTGGAGGGTTTTCCTGAAGGGATCGGAAAAATCAACGTCCGCAGCCCCCAGCATTATGGGCGACAAAGTCAGGAAGAAGATTGTGAGGACGGCGAGATTCATTAACTCTTTATAGCCGCGTCGCGGGGAGTCGGGAATGATTTTTGCCGCATGCCGGCCCGAGACTGCCTTACGTGGGCATGACAGAGCCATCGACGGAACAGCGCCTTTTGGGGGCTTATGGGATTCTGCTTGATCCCGCCCGGCCAATCATGTTGATAAAAACGTCAGACCAAACCCAACTACCATGCCCGGTCTCACCATCACCCAGGCCCTTCTGGCTGAACACGTCGTTTACCACCACTTGTTCGATTCCATCGAGCAGGCGGTGCCGCAACTCAAAACCCTGCGGGAAATCCAGGCTTTGGCCCGGCTCCTGGAATCGATGCTCTCGCTCCATGCCAAGGCGGAAGACACACTGCTCATCGAACCGCTTCAACCCGCCTTCAGCCAGTTGGGGCAGGAGGAGAACTTCCATGCCGAACATGACGACATCGACCGCGACATCCGGGCCGCGCAGACCGTCCGCCAGATCCGCAAGGCCAAGGACCTCTTGCTGCGGGCCGTGATGCTGAGCCGGAAACATTTCGACAAGGAGGAACGCCTGGTCTTTCCCCTCGCCGAAAAGCAGCTCAGCCCCCGGTCCCAGAAGCTCCTGGGCGAGCGTTGGGCCAAGCAGCGGCACCTGATCTGACCCGCCTGCCACCCCCGCCCAGCCCGGGGAAATTCTGCATGTCCCCGTGGCAGGCTTGCGGTATCTTCTGCCCGTGCAGTCCTTGGCTGACCAGCTCTCCCAGCAACTTTCCCTGAACCAGGTGACCATTCCCGACCTCTGGCAGCAGGAGGCCGTGCAGGCCCTGCGGGAGGGTAACGACGTGGTGGTCCAGGCTCCGACCGGTGCCGGCAAGACGTTGATCTTCGAGCTTTGGTCCAACCAGGGCAAGAACCGGGGCCAGGCCATCTACACCGTCCCCACCCGTGCCCTGGCCAATGACAAGCTTGCGGAATGGCGCCATCGCGGATGGAACGTGGGCATCGCCACCGGGGACCTGGCCGACAACCTCGACGCCCCCATCATCGTCGCCACCCTGGAAACGCAGAAGAACCGCCTCATCCGGGGTGACGGCCCCGACCTTCTCGTCGTGGACGAGTATCAGATGATCGGTGACGAGGATCGCGGCCTGAACTACGAACTGGCCATCGCCCTCGCCCCGCCCCGCACCAAGCTGCTCCTGCTCAGCGGCAGCGTCGCCAACCCGCAGGACATCGTCAAATGGCTCCATCGCCTGGGCCGCAAGGCTGTGCTCATCCGCCACCCGGAGCGCCCCGTTCCCCTTGAGGAAGTCCAGGCGCATTTCCTCAACATCAACCTCCCGCGGGACATCAAGTCCTACTGGCCCCGCTTTGTGGCCAAGGCCCTGGCGGCCAACCTCGGCCCCATCCTGATCTTCGCCCCGCGGCGCCAGGCCGCGGAAAAGCTGGCCGGCGAACTCTATCGCCAACTGCCCAATCCGCACCCCCTCACCCTGCGCGATGACCAACGCCAAATGGTGGGGGAACACCTCGGAAGAATGCTGCAGCACCGCATTGCCTATCATCACAGCGGACTCAGCTACGCGGCCCGTGCCGGCGTCATCGAACCCCTGGCCAAGGCCGGCCAACTGCGGGCCGTGGTCGCCACCATGGGGCTGGCCGCAGGCATCAACTTCTCCCTGCGCAGCGTGGCCCTGGCCGCCGATTCCTACCGCCGCCACCACATCGAACAACCGCTGCGCCCGGATGAAATCCTCCAGATGTTCGGGCGGGCCGGCCGCCGTGGCATCGATGAAACCGGCTACGTCCTCATCAGCGCCAATCAAATCCGCCTGCGCGAAGCCTATCCCGGTCATCTCTCCCGCAGCGGACTCGTGGACTGGGGCGCCCTGCTCGGCATCATGGCCGCCGCCGCCGACCAGGAAAAGGAGCCGTTCGCCGAGGCCGTGAAGGTGCAGGAACGCCTCTTCACCACCAAGCCCATCTTCCTCGGCGTGGAAGAGGCCATGCGGCATCCCGGCATGCCGTGCGGCCTGCAAACGGACACCGAACGCGCCCGGCACATCCGGCGAAAGATCCGGCAGATGCTCAACAGCCGGGGTGAATGGGAACCGATGCCCAAGCCAGGCAGCCATCCCATCGGCTCGGTGCGCATCTGTGAGCCCTGGCCGGCCGTGCCATCGGGCGACGCGCCGGCCCGGCCGCCACGCATCCGGCCGGTCCTTTCCGAACGCAAGGCCCTGGAAAGGACCGGGCCGGGCGACCTGGTGCCGGTCGGCCGGAACGATGGCCATGAGGAGTTCGCCCGCGCGGTCACGGTGGCGGAGCGGTTGAGCGGCGAGCGGGTGCTCCTGGCCAAGTGGATTCGTCGCCTCACGCAATGGCAGGGCCGATTGGTGCCCCGCCCCCTCTGGGATTTGAAAGTGCAGCCCCTGGTCGAGCAACACCTGGCCCGGCAGCACACGCCCGTCATTCGCTTTGAATCCAAACCCGATCGCATCGTCGCGCTGCTCAGCCTGGCGGAAAAGACCATCAAGGCCCACGTGGACCAGGCTGGGATCGCCTTGTGGAATCCGCTCCAACGGGAAGTCGATGCCGAGGAATGCGCCACCTGCTCCCAGGCCGACATCTGCCGCCAGCTCCCCACCACGACCGGCGTGGCCACGCTGTGGCGTCGCCTGGGATTGGTCGATGCACACGGGAACCCAACCCGCCGCGGTCGGGTGGTGAGCTTCTTCCACCAGAACTTCGGGCTGGCCATTGCCGCCGGCCTGGAGGCGGAAGGCTATCCGCTGGAGGAACTGATCTATGACCTCGCCAACCTCGATGCCGGCTTCCGGTTTTGCCGGGAAGAGGATCGATATGCGGGGCGCCTGGTCCTCGCCTGCCACCACCTCTACAGCTACCAAAACATCCACGGCTACCTGGAGAACGGCCTGCCGCCGCGCTATGGATCGGGCGCCGAACAGGTCGTCGCCGCCGCGCACAGGAATCCCACCAGCAAAAACGCGTGGGTGGACGAGTTCCTCGGGGCGGGCGACATCGACCGCATCATCATCGAGTGGCGAAGCATCCTCCGCCAGATCACCCACGCCCCCGACCTGGAATGGCCGCGCTGGATGGAATTCAAAGGCAAGGCCCGGGGCATCCTCAACGAGACCGAATCCCCCACCCTGACCAACCTGCCCCCCCTGGATTACCAGCAGTCCCGCCGCATCGAACACCGCCTGGACTTCCGGCGCCACTGACCACGAACGGGATGGAACCACGAATGGGAACACCAGGACGCTTCGGACCACGAAACACACGAAACACACGAAACCGTAGCCGCCTCCTGACGTCGGCGGCTACTTCCCTTTCGTGTGTTTCGTGTGTTTCGTGGTTCCGGCTTTCAATCGGGAAGTTCGTGTGGTTCGTGGTCCCGCTCCTTTCAGTCCCGGGTCTTTGGTGTTTCGAAACGGCTTCCGTTCGCGGCGACCCTTCGGTAAAACGCACCGCATGCGCGACACGTCGATCCGGTTCCTGGAAAAGCTGATCAACACCCCGAGCCCAAGCGGGCATGAAACCCGCGGCCAACGGGTCTGGCTGAACTACGCCAAGGACTTTGCCGAGGAAACGTTCTCCGACGCGTATGGCAACACGGTGGCCGTTTTGAACAAGGGAGGCTCGCCTCGGCTCATGCTCGCGGCGCACGCGGACGAAATCGGCATGGCGGTCAATTTCATCAGTGAGGATGGATTTGTCTATGTGCGCCGCGTGGGCGGCGTGGACGCGGCCATCACGCGGGCGCAGCGCGTCACCCTCCACACCCGCAAGGGTGCGGTGCTGGGGGTGGTCGGCAACGTGGCGCCGCACCTCACCAAGGCCGAAGGCGAACGAAAAGTCCCGCAGATCCACGATCTCTTCATCGACATCGGAGCCTCCTCACGGGCCGAGGCGCAGCGTCTGGTGCGCATCGGAGATCCGATTACCCTGAACGACACCTTCGAGTTGATGCGCAACGACCTGGCCGTGGCCCGCGCCTTTGACAACCGCGTCGGCACCTTCGCGGTGGCCGAATCCCTGCGCCTGCTGTCCCGCGATCGTGGCAAGCTCAAGCCCGAGATTCTGGCCGTCTCCAACATCATGGAGGAGGTCGGCTGCCTGGGCGCCCGGCAGATCGCCTACGAACTGCATCCGGATATCACTCTGGTGGTCGATGTGACCCATGCCACCGACGTCCCCACCGTCAACAAGCCGCAGCACGGGGACATCCGGATGGGCCAGGGCCCCACCCTCACCCATGGCGGCCCGAACCACTCCGCGGTCGTGGAACGGCTGGAGAAAGTCGCCAAGCAACAGCGCATACCAGTCCAGCACGAGACGGTTTCCTCCACCAGCGGCACCGACACCGACGTCATTTTCTGGACGCGAGGCGGCATCCCCAGCGCCCTTATCAGCTTGCCCAACCGCTACATGCATTCACCGGTGGAGGTGATCAACCTGCGCGATCTGGAGAAGATCCCCCGCCTCATGGCAGCCTTTGCCCTCTCCCTGCGCCAAGGGGAGACGTTTAAAGTCCGCATCTGAGCGGGCCCCTAGCAGCCCGTTAAAAATGTAGCCGCCGAGGTCACGAGGCGGTTTCTGGTAGCCATCCAACCACGACATCCGCCTCCTGACGTCGGCGGCTGCTTTCCTCCCATACGCTTTAAACGGGCCCCTACGCCTGGCCGCGGCAAAACCCGCCGCCTCAACCGGTGGTTCCCGAAGGTAGAGATGCGTCCCGGCATGCATTTTTTCTCTCCAAGCCGTTGACGTAGAACTGAAAATGTGGCCTTTTAAGGGCAGTCAGCCGTGCATTCACCAAGCAAACAAGACGTACTTCTTTTGTGGTAGCGGCTGGAAGGTCCGGGCACCCGTACACCAAACTCGTTGCACATACATGGAAAAGGAACAGACTTGGCTCGCTGAATACACGTGGGATGAGGTCATCCGCTTCAACGCAACGCTCTGCAGCGCCCAGAAGTTCGATTGCAAGCTGACCCCGAAAGCCGACAAGGCTCGGACGCTCTGGGAAAAAGGCCATCCCCGATCCATGTCACTCCTTCAGGCGCTGGAACTCTGCCAAGAGTGCAACCAACTTCGCCCCTTTCTTTTCAACTGCAGCAACACCTTCACCTCCATCGGCAGCGACATGATCGAAGGTTGGGCTGCCCAGCTCTCCTCCCTGGAAGGGCACATGCTGCGCCAGACCGCGGCCCACTTCGTCAATGGCCAGATCCAGCGCAAGGAACTCACCGACCTGATCCGCTTCCTGCAAAAACGCCCTCTCAAACCGGTCGAACGCAAGCCCAAGACCTCACCCCCCGCCTTGCAACCGGTCCGCGAAACCCAGCCCGCCTGATCGGCCCGGTTCGGCCCGTTTGTAGTCCTGCCTTCAGGCAGCTTTCCTGAACTGGCTGAAGCCAGAACTACGAACCGCCCGCCCGCCCGTCCTTGCCTTCGCAGGCGTTTCCTGTCTTCATTGCTTCCATGGCCAACTTCATGATCGCGCAGCTGGACGAATTGCCCGAAGTGAAATGCCCCTGCGGTTTCAGCCGGCGCGCGTTTGCCGACAGCCCGGGCAGCGTGGCCAGCATGCATGTGGTGGATATCCAGGAGGACGCCCGGTCCCATTACCACAAGGCCATGACCGAGCTCTACCTGGTGCTGGAGGGTGAAGGGATGATCGAACTGGATGGCCAAACGTTCCCCGTGCGCCCCATGACCGCCATCTATATCAAGCCCGGCTGCCGGCATCGCGCCATCGGACGGATGAAGATCGTGAACGTACCGGTGCCCGCGTTCGACCCTGCGGACGAATGGCTGGATTAACCCGTCCCCGCGGCGCGCCCGGGGTTACCGGCCGCAGAACCGGTCGAACTCGCCTCCGAACAGGTTGCGCACATCGGCAGTGATGGCTTCCCGGGTGGGCGTCCAGCCGGTCCCGGCCAAATCCACATACTTGTCGGCCAGAACGCGCCCGATGACCTGGCGGGAATGCGACCACTTGTAGATCAGTTGATCCAGCACGCGGGCATCCGAATGCTGCGGAGTAAAGCTGAGCCCGAGCAATTCCAGGCGCATCCGGGTCATTTCCTCCATCACATGGGGGATGTTGGTAAACCACCAGCAGCCGAAGATGTGGAGGTTGCGGAACTTGCGCGCCAGGACGCAGAGCTCGTGCTGGTTCTCGCGGGACAGCACCGTGACCAGGAACTTGTTGTCCTGAAAGCCGGCGCACAGGCGCTGGAGGGCCATGAGATTGGACCGGCCCACGCCGTCCCCGGCCAGCTTCAGGCCCGGATTGACGCCACGGGTCACCCCCAGCATGAGCGCCATGGGAAGCCCGGTCTCGCGGCAATGCGGGAGGACCGCCTTTTCCAGCAGGCGCGCCGCGAAACTGTCGCCAGGAAAATCAAACTCAGGGGGCAGCGACACCATGAGAAAGCGGGCGTCGATCTTGTCGGACCAATGCTGCAGAAAGCGTCGCACCTCCGAGATCGTCTGGTCGTTGAGGCTGACTCCCACCTTGTATCCCCAGTCCTTGAGGCGCGGCACGGTGTCCCCCCACTCCACCAGGAGCGGGTCGATGCGCAGGGCGGCGCGGAACCGGGGATCCCGCTCGAATCCCGCTTCCCAGACCGGCCGCTCCAGGTCGTCGAACGGGGAGTTGGTCATGCAAACGCTTTCCACGCCCGCCAGTTCCAGGCAGCGCCCGAGGTAGTCCTCCACGCGCCACCCGGCAAACCATTTGCGCAAGGCCGGCAGGTCGCGTTCGCGCGGGTCCAGTCCCAGCAACTGCAGCGTCGTCAGCACGCCACGGCAGGCCTCCGAAACGGGGGAATGATCGAGGAACAAATGCTTCCAGATCAGGTCGGCCTGTTCGGATTTGGAGAGAGCCCAGTAGGCGTCGTAGGGAAAGTCGCCGAACCGGAATGCCTCGGCGACGAGGTAATGGTACACCAGCATGTCATCAATGCCCCAGAGCAACAGAGGCCCGAACGCCGGGTCGTAGAGATGGGTGTGAATGTCCTGAACCGGCGTGGACGCCACCGTCGATTCAACAAAGGCCCGCAAGTCCTCAGTCTGGGCCAGGTCAGTGCTCATGAAGTCCAACGCTAACCCAATCCCCCGTTTCGGTTCCAATGAAATATCACAGGCCCCTCCTTCGCGCTGCGCGCTTCGGAGGGCAGGCCCTTCCAAAGCCACCCATTCGCCCATTCGGCATTCGCCATTCGCTGACTTCGTGACGCCGTAGTCAATCACGCTTCCTGCGCGTTCAACGGCTTGGTCATCACGAAGTCGTCCATGACGAATCCGCGGCCGATGTCCGTGACGATGTCTTCGCGGATGGAGAACCCATGTTTGTGGTAGGCGGCGATTGCGTTGAGATTGGCCTTGTTGACGGTCAGAAGGAGTTGGGGACAACCCGCCTGGCGCGCCTGGCCTTCCACATGGCGCAGCAGAAGGCTTCCCAGACCGCGCCGTTGATGATCGGGATGCATGTAGAGTTTGTGGAGCTTCATCTCCTCCACGGAGGTCTCGTAGCCGGCGAAGCCGACGGGCGCGCCGGCGATCTGGACGAAGTCATAGCATACGCCGCGGGCCAGTTCGCCGATGAGACGCGCCGGGTCGTACATCCAGTCCAGCATGTAGTCGATCTGGGCGGGGGAAAGGATGCCGGGATAATGGATCCGCCAGATGCGCCGGGCCAGATCCACGAGGACGGGCACATCGGCCGGGCCGGCGGGACGGAGCTGGGGCGCGTCTGCGCTGGGCGGTCGGCGGGTCATCGGCCTGGTGCCGCGACGTCGCGGGCAATGCGCTACACCTTGTTATAGACGTCCGCCCTCTGGCTGCGGAACTCCTCCGCCTTGGCTTCCATGCCCTGGGCGAGGGCTTCCTCCTCGGACATACCCTGGCGGGCGGCGTATTGGCGCACCTCCTCGGTGATCTTCATGCTGCAGAACTGGGGTCCGCACATGGAACAGAAGTGGGCGCTCTTGGCCCCATCCTGCGGCAGGGTCTCGTCGTGGTAGGCACGGGCGGTGTCGGGATCAAGGGACAGGTTGAACTGATCCTCCCAGCGAAACTCGAAGCGGGCCTTGCTCAGGACATTGTCCCGGTATTGGGCGCCGGGATGCCCCTTGGCCAGGTCGGCGGCGTGGGCGGCGATCTTGTAGGCGATCACACCCTCCTTCACATCCTGCCGGTTGGGCAGGCCGAGGTGCTCCTTGGGCGTGACATAGCAGAGCATGGCCGTGCCGTACCATCCGATCATGGCCGCGCCGATGGCGCTGGTCAGGTGATCGTAGCCGGGAGCAATGTCGGTGGTGAGGGGGCCGAGCGTGTAGAAAGGCGCCTCGTGGCACCAATCCAACTGCTTCTGCATGTTCTCCCGGATCATGTGCATGGGCACGTGCCCCGGGCCCTCGTTCATCACCTGCACGCCATGGTCCCAGGCACGGCGCGTGAGGCCGCCCTGCACCTCCAGCTCGCCGAACTGCGCCTCGTCGTTGGCGTCGGCAATGCTCCCCGGCCGCAATCCGTCGCCGATGCTGAAGCTGACGTCATAGGCGGCCATGATCTCGCAGATCTCATTCCAGTGGGTGTAGAGGAAATTCTCCTCGTGATGGGCCAGGCACCACTTGGCCATGATGCTGCCGCCGCGGCTGACAATGCCGGTGGCGCGCCGGGCCGTGAGCGGGACAAAACGAAGCAACACGCCGGCATGGATCGTGAAGTAGTCCACGCCCTGCTCGCATTGTTCGAGCAGCGTGTCCCGGTAGAGATCCCAGGTCAGTTCCTCGGCGCGGCCCCCCACTTTCTCCAGGGCCTGGTAGATCGGCACCGTCCCGATCGGGACCGGGGAATTGCGCAGGATCCATTCGCGCGTGGCATGGATGTTCCTGCCCGTGGAGAGATCCATCACGGTGTCCGCGCCCCAACGCGTCGCCCAGCGCATCTTTTCCACCTCCTCCTCGATGTCCGAGGCGACGGCGGAGTTGCCGATGTTGGCGTTGATCTTCACCAGGAAATTGCGGCCGATGATCATCGGTTCCAGTTCGGGATGATTGATGTTGGCCGGAATGATCGCCCGGCCGCGCGCCACTTCGTCCCGGACAAACTCCGGGGTGATATGGGGCGGCAAGGCGGCGCCGAAGGACTGCCCCGGGTGCTGGTGCGTGAGAGCGCGACGGTTGGCGTGAGGCCCCCACTGTTCCCGCAGGGCCTCCAACCCCTGATTCTCCCTGAGCGCGATGAATTCCATCTCCGGCGTGATCACACCCTGTCGCGCATACCAGAGCTGGGTGACGGGATGCCCGGCGCGGGCCCGCAACGGTCGGCGGCGAGCCAGGGTTTGGGGATCAAGCGCCAGCCCCTGCCCTTCCCGCTTGCGGGCCGCCGCGGCCGCATGCTGGTCGGAAAGATACCCGTTGTCGGTCGCGCCCACGGGTCGCCCGTCGTAGGCAGCCACGTCTCCGCGAGCCTGGATCCAGCCTTCCCGCAGCGGCGGCAGTCCACACCGCACATCCCCCTCGTAGGCCGGATCACCCCATGGGCCACTGGTGTCATACACCCGAACCGGCGCGTTGGCTTCCTCCTGGCCGCTCAAGGTCCGCGTCGGCGAGAGGGTAATCTCCCGCATCGGAACACGGACATCAGGGTGGAGGGTGCCGGAAACATAGACCCGCTTGCTGTTGGGCCATCCGCCGTCGGCGCTGGATCCAATGCCGTTCTTTGAAGCGATCATGATCAGGTCTCGAAGGAACGGCCGCAGCCGCAGCTCTGGCGGGCGCGCGGGTTGGAGATCTTGAACCCGCCGTCGTTGAGGCTGTCCACGTAGTCGATCGTGGTGCCGCGCAGGTGGTCCGCGCTGATCGGATCGACCACCACGCCGACGCCCTGGAACTCGTGGATGAGATCCCCGTCGCGCGGCTCATCAAAGGTCATTCCGTATTGCATGCCGGAACAACCGCCCGACTCGACGAAGACGCGCAACGGCTTGCCCGCATCCTCCGGTTTGTCCGCCTGCATTTCGAGGATGTGCCGGGCGGCGTTTTCGGTCAGATGCACCACCGGAGAGGTGGTGCTGGGGGAATTGGAATCACTCACGGGGAATACCGTAGAGTCGGCACAGGTGGGTGTCAATGCCCCGGGAGGCGGCACGCGGCTGGACGTGGGTGGCAATGGCAGGTGAGACAGGCGCAGGATTGTGGGTGGAGACAGAGTCCGGGTAGGAGCGGGAGTAAGAGTAAGAGTAGGAGTAAGAGCAAGATGGGCGCTTCTTGCTCTTACTCCTACCCTTTGCCCGAAAAGAACGACCAACATGTTGTCGATTTGCCGGGCCCCTCACCCTGACCCTCTCCCAGGGGGAGCGGGAACAGCGAGCCGGGATGGGTGAGAGGGTTGAGCGCATGGGACTTTCTCCACGGGGAGGACGGGTCCCCGCTCGACTGAGCTCGTCGAAGGCCTCTCCCTGCGGGAGGGCCGGGGTGAGGGGCCTTTAATGGAGTGCGATGTAGGGTGCTCTCCTCGCCCTGAATTCCTTGAAAGCCGGATCTTGTGGTAATCGAGTCAAGTTCCTTTCCAACTGATAACTGGTCACGGGGCATTGGGCATTTGGGGACTTGGCAATGACCAGTGGCCAGTTGAAAATTTCCAGTGACCAGTAAGGCCTGAAGCTTGCTTCGCTTGTTTCACCTTGTGTCGTAACCCGCTGCACAGCCTTCATTCCCCAGCAGCGTCTGGGGAATGACGTATTCTTACTCTTACTCCCCTCCCTTCCCGTCACGCCCCCCCCTCGCTTGTTTCCTGGAGTTCCCGGGCGCGCTGCAATCGCCTTTCCAGCACGGGACGCATGGGCGGCAGCACGCGCAGCAATCTCTCGTACAGGTTGATGGCCAGTTCCCACTGACCCAGGTCCTCCGCCAGGCGACCGGCCGCCAGTCCCGCCTCCTTGAGCCAGTAGGGATCGGGCTGCGGGGAGGTGGCCAGGGCGGCGCCATTGCCGTACACCACGTTGAGATACCGGTCGAGCGCGGCCTGCTGCATCCGTTTGCGTTCCGCGTCGGGCAGGGCGGTCGCCATCCGTTCCTCGAGCATGGCCAGGCGGACATCGGTTTGATTGCGGGTGGAGGGGCTCACGCCCGGCATCTCGAGCACGCGCAGGTAGGCATTGGTGGCGGCCGCATAATGCGAGGGGTCACTGCCGGCGAGGGTGAAATGGCAGTCGCCAATCCTCCCCCACGCCTGGGCCACGCGAGGGTGCCCCGGGTGAAGCTGGGGCACCTTCTGGAAGACGGCGATGGCTTCCAAGAATTTGATGGTGGGTTGGCTTTGGTTGGCGCTTTGGCGGATGTAGGTGTCGCCCAGTCCAAAGAGGGCCTCCACCTCCACGTCCGGCGGAGGCGTGGCGTTAATGATGGCCTTGAAGTTGTCGATGGCATCGGTCCACCGCTCCCCGGCAAACGCGGACAACCCGGCCATCATCCGGGCCCGGTAGGCAAACGGACTGACCAGAAGGTTGGTTTCCTGGTAGAGCCGCTGGGCCTGGAGGAAATCGCGGTTGTTGAAGTGGTAATCGGCCACCCAGAAGAGCGCGTTGGGCACCAGTGCATCGTTGGGATGCTTGTCGGCAAAGCGGGTGAACAGGGTCAACGCGTTGGTCATGTCCCCGGACTGGGCCGTGGCCCAGGCGAGGTTGAACTCGGCGGTGGATTGCCGCGGATCGGAGGGGAAAGCCTGCATCCAGGACTGATATTGCGCGATGGCCTCGGTCCAGTTGGTCTCAAGGACATAAGACCGCGCCACCGCCAGCATGACCTCCGGGCGCAGCGATCTGTTGGGATATTGGTCCGCACAACGCTTCAGGATGCGACGAGCCTCGACGGGCTGGCCCAGCCGGCTGGAAGCCTGCCCCACCACCAGCATCGCCCGGTCGGCCAGGGGACTGTCCGGTTGCTCGCTCAGGAGTTGCTCCATCGCCGCGGTGGCCCGTGGCAGCCGATGGAGGGCGAGCGAGCTGCGGATCACCTGGTACAAGGCCCGGTCGAGCAGCAGCTCCCGCACTTCGGACATCTCGACATACTCCCCCACCACCGCCTCGTAGTTGGCCAGGGCATTGGTGTAATCCTCAAGCAGGTAGGCCGCATCCCCCTCCTTGAAGATGGCCACGGCGCGGTCATAGGAAAATGGCAGGTTCGCCTCGGCCGCGGCGAATTGTTCGCGGCTGGGCCCCACCTGCCCCTGCAGCCACAGGCACCAGCCCGAGTCGAGGTGGGCCCGTCCCAAAAGCGTGCTGTTGGTCTGCACGGCAATCAGCTCCTGGAACCGCGACAACGCGATGGCCAACTGGTTGCTCACGGCCGAATGCGTTCCCGAAGGCAGCTCGAACACATTGGTCCCCAGCCGCCCCAGGGCCTGCTTGAGGTGAAGCTCCCCATAGGTGAGCAGTCCGACGTCCGTATCCCGGTCGCCGGGATACTGTTCAAAAAAGGCGTCCAGCCGGCGCGAGGCATCCTCGTAACGGCCGAGATCCAGCATCAACTGAATCACCTTGAGCAGGGCCTCCCGACGCCGGCCCACCGGCACGTCCTCCGCCAGGTTCGCCTCGTAGGCGAGCGTCGCCGCATCCAGGGCCCCCGTTTCCTCCAGGATCCGACCCTGCAAGGCACGTGACTCCGCCAGGAATTCCGCCTGCCCGATGGAGACCGCCATCTGCACCAGGTTGGTGGACTGCACCAGGGCGTCCGGGCCGCGGCCATTGGCCAGCAGGACCTGGCAGTCCAGGAAAAGCCTCCGCCACTGGAAATCGGGGGGAAGCTCGCGCCGGCTCAAGCCGTCCAGGACGGCACGGGCCCGGTCGAGTCGGCGCAACTCGAGCAGCGCCTCGGCCAGGAGCAATTCGCCGCGCGCCACCAGGGGATCGTTGGGCCGCGCCTGGGCGGCCATGCGGAAGGCGCCATCGCCACGCTGCAGAAGGTCGATGACCACCGGCCATTCCTTGAGCCGAAAGCGCGCCAGCGCCTCGCCATAGCCCGCCTCGAGCAGCCGGTTGGACTGCGGATGATCCACCGCCATCTTCGCGAACGCCTCGGCGGCCGCTTGGTAGTTTGTGCTGAAACGATAGGCCTCAGCCATCCAGTACTGGTATCGATCGGCCAAGGCGCCCGCATTGCCCTGCGAGGCCTGCAGCAGCTTGATGGCCGCATCCATCTGCTGCTGGTTCAACATCGAACGGGCCTGCAACAGGACGGCCTCGGGCCGGCGTGTGGACGTGGGGAACTGCTGGATGAAGCCGGCGAAGGCGCGTTCGGCCACGTTGTAGGCCCCGTCCTGGAAGGCGCGCGCCGCCGCCTCGAAGGAGATCCGTTCCGCGGCGGGATTCTCCTGCGCCCGCCCCACGCGCAACAACGCTCCCAGGACCAGAGCGAGCACCAGCATCGTGGAACGCCCATTCATTCGCCGTCGTTTATCCCTGAGGCCGGGCCAGGATGCGACGCAAAAATGCGCCGGTATGGCTCTCCGCGCAGTCGGCAATGACCTCGGGCGGACCGGCCGCCACGAGGCGTCCCCCGCCCTCCCCGCCCTCGGGCCCCAGGTCGATCACCCAGTCCGCCGTCTTGATGACGTCCAGGTTGTGCTCGATGATGACCAGCGTGTTGCCCGGGGCGCGCAGGCGGAAGAGCACCTCCAACAGCTTGGCCACGTCATGGAAATGCAGCCCGGTCGTCGGCTCATCCAGGATGTAGAGCGTACGGCCGGTGCTCTTCCGGCTCAGTTCGGCGGCCAGCTTCATCCGCTGCGCCTCGCCTCCGCTCAGGGTGGTGGCGGACTGGCCCAGGCGCACGTAGCCCAACCCCACCTCGGCCAGGGTCATGCAGATGTCATGCACCTGGGGCACGGCCCGGAAGAAGTGCACCGCCTCGTCCACCGTCATCTCGAGCACGTCGGCGATGTTGCGCCCCTTGTAGTTGATCTCGAGCGTCTCCCGGTTGTAGCGGCGTCCGCTGCACGCCTCGCAGGTCACATACACCGGAGGCAGGAAATGCATCTCGATCTTGAGCACGCCGTCCCCCTGGCACTTCTCACAGCGCCCGCCCTTGACGTTGAAACTGAACCGCCCCACCCCATACCCGCGAATGCGGGCCGCCGGCAACCGCGCGAACAGGTCGCGGATGTGGTTGAACATCCCCGTGTAGGTGGCCGGGTTGCTCCGCGGCGTGCGCCCGATCGGCGTCTGGTCGATGACGATCACCTTGTCCAGCTTGTCCTTGCCCTCGATGACGCGATGGGCGCCGGGGCGTTCCTTGGATCCGTGCCAGTAGCGGAAGAGGGCCCGGCGCAGGATGTCATCCACCAGGGTGCTCTTGCCCGAGCCGCTCACGCCGGTGACGCAGGTCATGGTGCTGAGCGGGATCCGCACGTCGATGTCCCGCAGGTTGTTCTCCGAGGCGCCCAGGATCTCCAGCCAGCCGCGCTGCGGCGAAGGCGGCACCCGCTTCTTGGGCACGGGAATCTGGATGTCCCCGGACAGGTAACGGCCGGTCAACGACCGTCGATTGGACATGATCTCCGCCGGCGTCCCCTGGGCGACCAGCTCCCCGCCATGCACACCCGCCCCCGGTCCCAGGTCCACCACATAGTCGGCCGCCCGGATCGTGTCCTCGTCATGCTCCACCACGATGACGGAGTTCCCGATGTCGCGCAGGTGGACGAGGGTCTTCATGAGCCGTTCATTGTCCCGCTGGTGCAGGCCGATGCTCGGCTCGTCGAGGATGTAGAGCACGCCGACCAGGCCGGCCCCGATCTGCGTGGCCAACCGGATGCGCTGCGCTTCACCGCCACTGAGCGTGCCGCTTTCCCGGTCCAGGGTCAGGTAGCCCAGGCCGACGTCCTCGAGGAACCCCAGCCGCGACCGGATCTCCTTGATGAGATCGGCGGCGATCCGGCGCTGGAAGTCGCTCAACGTGAGCCCGCTCAGAAAGGCGTTGGCCTTGGCCACGCTCAGCCCGCAGAGGTCCATGATGGATAGCCCCGGCAGGAGCGGGCGCTTGGCGGCATCCCGTGCCCCGGCCGATCTGGCCTCTGCGGCGTGTGAGCCGCCCGGGAACCGTTCCCGATCCTCATCCACACCCAGCGTCACCGCCAGCAACTCGGGCCGCAGACGCCTCCCCCGGCACGCATCGCAGAAGGTGGGATTCATGAATCCCTTGAGCCGGTTGCGGGTGAACTCGCTCTCGCTCTCCTGGTAGAGGCGTTCGAGATTGGGGATGACCCCCTCGAACGGACGCTGGTTCCGGCTGCTTTTCCCCGCGCGCCAGAAGGTGAAATCCATCTCCGTCCCGCCCGATCCCCAGAGCAGGACTTCGCGGAACGTCTCGGGCAGCTTCTTCCAGGGCGTCTCCAGGCTCTCGCCATAGTGGGATGTCACGCCGCGGAGCAGGGCCTTGTAATAGGTGATCATTCGCTTGCCCCCGCGGCGCCAGGGCAGGATGGCCCCGGCCTCCAGCGTCTTTTCCTCGTCGGGCACGACCAGGGCCGGATCAAACACCATCTTCTGTCCGAGCCCATGGCACACCGGACACGCGCCGGCCGGTGAGTTGAAGGAGAAATGCTTCGGCCCCGGCTTGTCGAAGCTGCGCCCGGTTTCCCGGCTGAACATCCGGTTGGAAAGCCACTCCTCGTTCCAGACGGCGGCCGGGCGGCTGGCGCCATCCGCGGTGCGCGCCGGGGAGGGCTGGTGCAGCAGCAGGAGCCGCCCGTCACCCCACTTGAGGGCGGTCTCCACCGAATCGGCCAGGCGCGCGCAGATCTTGTCTTCCATCACGAGACGATCCACCACCACCTCGATGGTGTGCCGGGAGGAGGCGTCGAGCTTGATGCGGACATTGCTGGCCACCTCGACAAACTCGCCATCGACGCGTGCCCGCACAAATCCCTCGCGCGCCAGGCGCTCGATCACGTCGCGAAACTCCCCCTTCTCCTTCTCGACGACCGGCGCCAGCAGCATGAGCCGCGTCCGTGGCGGCAGCGTCATGAGGTAATCCACCAGGTCGGTGGTGGAGCGCGCGGCGATGGGCACCCCGGTGTCCGGACAATGCGGCTGACCCACGTGGGCGTAGAGCAGGCGCAGGTAATCGTAGATCTCCGTGGTGGTCGCGATGATGGAACGTGGGTTCATGCCCGAGCCGCGCTGCTCGATCGCAATGGCGGGCGACAACCCCTCGATGAAATCCACGTCCGGCTTCTCCATCTGGTCGAGGAACTGCCGGGCATACGCGGATAGGGATTCCACATACTTGCGCTGGCCCTCGGCATAGATGGTGTCGAAGGCCAGGGAGGACTTCCCCGACCCGCTCAATCCCGTGATCACCACCAGCTTGTCCCGGGGGATGGACAATTCGAGGTTCTTCAGGTTATGCACCCGCGCCCCGCCGATGTGGATGAAATCTTTTGCCATGGCAAGCGTCCCGACGCCCTCGGGCCAATCCCCGAGCCTACGGGTTGGAGAGCGGGTTGCCAAGCGTGGAGCCACGGCCCTGGCTGTTCGGGTGTGAGTTAAGGTGGATGACCCAATAGAGTAAGAGTATGAGCAAGATGGGCGATTCGTGCTCTTACCCTTTACCCGAAAAGAACGACCAACATGTTGTTGCTTTGCCGGGCCCCTCACCCTGACCCTCTCCCGGGGGGAGAGGGAACAGCATGCCACCCCGGGGTGAAGGAATCAGGAATTCAGCCTCTCTCCGAGCGGAAGACGACTCTCCCTCTCCCCGCGGGAGAGGGTTGGGGTGAGGGGCCTTTGATGGGGTGCGATGTAGAGTGCTCTGTCCGCCCATGGGTCTCCTTGTGTCGTAACCCGCTGCGCAGCCTTCATTCCCCAGTCGCGTCTGGGGAATGACTTACTCTTACTCAATTCATAACCCTGCACCTGTATGGCATGGAACGAGGGAGGTTCCCCATGAAGCTGACCCCGACCGCCTAAAGGCGGAACTACCAACGGAGGCCGCCGCGATTGTAGTCCCGGCTTTAGCCGGTCCGGGCTTAGCGTGGTTCATGGCCCAAGTGCATGCGCCTGACTTGGGCGATGCCACCCTAATGGTTGGCGGCGCCGGTCACGACGTTGTCAGCGGGGGCATAGGGCAGGCCCACGACGGTGATGGCATCGCCGCAGAAGGTGAGGAGGCTGCGGCCGCCGATGACGGTGACCGTCTGAAAGACGGCTTTGCCGGTGGCGTCGAGGGAGGCGATCAGGGTTTCGTCGATGTCCTTGCTGAAGGTGCCCTGGACCTCCGCCCCGGCTACGGGCTGGCCCTGGGCGTCCACCGCCTCCACTTCGGCTATGGAGCTTCCACGATGCGGTAGAACCGCTGGGGGGCCATGCCGCCGGTCTGGCTGCCGTCGTCGAGGAACTCGTATTGACGGTTGGTCGAGGTGACCACGCCGGGGAAGGTGTTCCAGGTGGCGGCCGGCAGGCCCGTGGCCCACTCCACACTGAACCGCCGCGCCGGCGCCGTGGTCCAGGTGAGGCGGAATCCTCCCCCAACCGCTTCATACCCGGAGATGGACACCGGCAACGGCCCCACCCCGGCAAAGCCCGAGGGCGAGATGTCATCGACAAGCTGGAAGAAGCTGTAGGGCGAAGGCAGGTCGAGGCACCAGGTCAGTTCATTGGTCACGGCGGTGAGGTTGGAGGAGACCGCCGTCCAGGCAGGCGGCGTCAGCGTGGGCGTGCCCAGCACGTGATAGCGGGCGTTGGGCAGGACATTGGTCCAGGTCACGCAGAACATGTTGCTGACCGCGAAAAAGCGGACGGCATAGAAGTTTGTCCCAAGCGCGCCGAACTCGGTGGCGGTGAGGATGTAGGTGGCCGGATTGGTGGTGGTGTTGATCACACCGACATACCAATCCCCCGCCGTCAGCGGAACCGGGACGGAATCGGTGTAGAGCCGCACCTGTTCGTCGCTCAACATCCCGTTGGTGCTGGCGTAGTCGTGGTTGCCCGGCGTGGGCAGCGGCAGGCCCTTGCGCACCACCATGTCCAGGTTCTGGTCCATGTCGTAAAGGTCGAACTGCGCCCGCACCGCGTTGGTGCTGACGATGAAGCGGAAGTACTGGATGGCGCCGGGAGAGGCGCTTTCCAGGGCGGTGAAACTGTTGGTGGTGGCCGTGCCGCTGGTCAGGCCGTCAACGCTTGTGCCGATCGCATAGGCCTGGGCGCGGATGGAGAAGTTGACCGTGCCGGGAGAGGTGGTCCGAACGGTGAGGTAATACCAGCCGGGGGTGAGGGGCGTCGTTGGTGAACCGAGGTAGGAGACGAGGAGTTCATCCGCCAACCCGGCGTTGGTGCTGGCCGCGTCAAAGACCCCGGCATGCGCCAGGGGCAGCCCTTCCTGCAGGTAAAGATCCACGTCACCGTCCATGCCAAAGACCTGGAACTCGACCTGGGCCATGTTGGTATCGACAAGGAAGCTGAAGTAGCGGTAGCCGGTCTCTCCGAGGCCGTCGTCCAGCGTGACCTGGGTGTCGAGCGGGTTGCCATCCACCAGCTCCACCACATCCGGGGCATCGATCTCCGAGGCGCGCACCACGTAATCCACCGGTGCGGCGTCAAGGTTGGTCACCATCAGGTACCACGTTCCCGGGGCGAGCATGACGGGCAGGCTGTTGGTGTGGATCAGCACCCATTCGTCCTCCAACCCGGGATGGAGGCTCTCCCCGGCGTTGAGCGCGGGACCCGGCAACGGCAAGCCCGACCCCACATACAGGTCCACGTTGCCGCCGGCCGCGTAGGTCTCGAAGTTGACCTGCACCGCCTCGTTGGTCGAGACCTCGAACTGGTAATAGTCAACGCCACCCATGCTCGTGCCGTCCGCCACCGCCAGCGTGTTGGTGTAAGGCAGGGCGTTGGTGAGAACGATGATCGCCGAAGGCAGGACCTCGGTTACGAGCAGCACGTAGTCGTGGGCCAGCGCGTCACGGTTGGCCACGGCGAAGTACCAGTCGCCGGGAACCAGCGGCACCGGCGAGCTGTTGGTGTCGGTGCCGATTACGATCAATTCGTCGATCGGCCCGAGCGACTCGGCGGCGTAGTCGAAGTTGGTCCGGCCCGGCAGCGGCAGGTCGCGGCGGATGTAGAGGTCGGTGTTGCCAATGGCATTGACCAGTTCCACCCGCAACTCGATGGCGTTGCTGGAGACGGTGAACTGGTAGTAGTCGGTGCCCAGGTTGAGCGCGGCGTCATAGGCCACGGCCCGGTTGGTCAGGGCCATGCCGTTGTACAGCAGCGCCAGGTTGGTCACGCCCGGGATGTATTCGGTGGCGCGCACCACGTAATCCACGTCCACGGACGCCCGGTTGGTCACGAGGAGGTACCAGTCGCCCGGAGTGAGGAGGCAGGGTGTGTTGGTGATGGCGACGGCGATGAACTCATTCACCACGCCGAAGTTGGTGCTGGTGCAGAGAATATTGGTCAGTCCCAACGCCGGATCGCCCATCCCCACCAGCAGATCCACATCGCTGCTGGGTGCCAGCGCCTCAAAATGCGCCTCGATGGCGTTGGAACTGACCGTGAATCGAAAGGTCTGCCCGGAGACCACCGCCACCGTGTTCGAGAACCCGATGCCGTTGTCCAGGTTGGTGGCCATGAAGGGCACCACGGACCGGTGCTCGTGGACCAGGATCTCGTAACCGACCCCTAGCGGCGCCGGATCGTTGTTCACCACGGCCACCCACCAAGGACCCGGCACCAGGGGATTGATGGCGGCATTGTTGGTGATGGTCAAGTACTCGTCGCCGATGCCCGGCGTGGCGCTGTTGTAGAGGAAGTTCAACGGGCCCGGCAAGGGAGGCAGGTTGCGCGCCACATACACGTCCACGTCGCCCGTCGAGAGGTAGGTGACCAGGTCCAGCCCCAGGGCGCGGGACGAGACGTCATACCGGTAGTAGCGCACCCCGCCCAATGGCACGGCGTCGCCGTAGGACAGGTCGTTGGTCAGGTTCACCCAGTCCAGCAGCCATTCGGTGGCCAGGATGGTGTAGTTGACCGGATTGACGTCCAGGTTGGTCACGCCAAGGTACCAGCGCCCGGTCAGGTTGGTGAAGGTGCCATCGGTGAGCAGGATGAACTCATTGGCGGTGCCGGGATTGGCGCTGAATTCCTGGTAGTTGTTCTGGTTGGGCAATGGCAGGCCCTGCCGTGCATAGAGATCCACGTTGCCGTCCGGACCCAGGATCTCGAAGGTCACCTGGTAGGCATTGGTCGAGACGTCAAAGTAGTAATAATCCAGCCGGTTGGTCACCTGGATGGTGTTGGTGTACGCGACCATGTTGGTCAGCGGAATCACGTCGGGCAGGAACTCGCTCCCAACGTCAAAGTCCACCTGGAGGGTAAAGTCGTTGGTCTCGTCGGGGTTGGAATTCCGGACGCAGAGATAATAGCGGAGACCCCGCACCAGTTTGGGATCGGGACGGGGATTGGTCATCACACCCGCCGCATCGACCTCAAAGGTGCCCCCGTTGTTGGGTACATTGGTCCAGATGACGGCGCCGCCATCCACGTGGTTGGTGAGCAGGAAATAGTCGCCGTTCAGGACGTTGCCCATCGGGATGGCGGATTGGTTGAACAACAGATCCATCGGGCCGCTGGCCGTGAGGTAGTTGGTGGCTAACGAGGCATACACAGGCACATAGACCTCGAAGCAGGCCGCGCCGTCGCCGGCGATGGTTCCCATGTAGGGGACATGGTTGGTCAGGCGCGTCACCGGCACGTTGGTGCTGATGAAGGTGATTTCGAGCTGCCAGCTCAGGAGCGTCCCGCCCGAGATGTCGCCGCCGGCCCGCGTGTCCCAGATCTCCAGCGTCCAGTCCCCCAGCGCGTTCTCGCCCTCGAAGGGCCGGATGGATTCCTCCGGCAGATAGAACACCGAACTTTCCACGACCTCCTCCAACTGGATCAGGTCCAGCAACAGCGCCCCGGCGCTGGCATCGAACGTGACAAGGGTCCCTGGTCCTGCTGGCGCTGTGAAGGGAATAGAGGCCCGGTTCCAGGCCACGCTCGATGTGAAGTTGGTGATGAGGGCCCCCACGTAGAGATCGAAGGCCGGCGCCCCGCCCGGCGAGGCGCTCTTGGGTTGACCCGCCAGCCCCGCCAGGTAGAGGTCCATGATCTGTCGCGGCGGCAAGGCGCAGGCATGGACCGAGAACTCGTCCATGAGGCCGTTGAAAGTGGTCGGAGCCAAACGGCCTGCGGGTCGATGCCCGAAATACACGTCGTAACCGGTCTGCAAATCCAAGGGACCCGCATTGAAGGACCCCACCGCCCGGACGCCGTTGAGATAAAGATCCGCACTGCCAGCGGCGCGATCAAAGGTCAGAGCGATGTGGTACCACGTATTGGGAATCAACGGCCCCGACGTGGTAGCAATCACCACATTGGTTCCATAGACCGTCCAGAGATTGGCAACCAAGGCTCCCAGCAAGCCTCCCGTATTAGGCCATCCAATCCACAAGCCCACGCCGTTGGTGGTCCCATCGTTCCATTCCAGGATGGGCACCGGCCGACTCACGTCCCGCGGATTCACCCACCCCTCGATCGTGAAGGCCCCCATGGCCCCCACATCCATCGAGGCGGAAGCCGGCACGATGAGATAGCTGTTGGTGGTGTAAAAGTCCCAGGCATCGCCGACCTGTCCCGGCGCGTAGAGAGGCGGGGGATTGGCCAGAACCACGGCATCGTTGGTGCCAATGGCATCCAGCGAGTTCCCATTGGCCGGCCACCAGCTTGATTCGCACACGTTGCGGTGCGCGAAGGTGAGCTCGTAGTCATTGCCCGCCGTGGTTGGCAGCACACGTGTAATGATGCCGGGCACCATGGAGAGATACTGGTCACCTTGATAGGCCAGCCCAGGGTTGTTGACCACCTCGACGGGATTCGTCAGCACCATCCACCCATCCACCACCTGACCGGGATTATAGAACTGCGGTGCGGGCGTCTCGAAATCGGCCGTCACCGCGTCATTCGTAATCGTCAGGGTGGCAACATTAGTCGGGGCGAAAGGCAGTGGCGCGAACTTGATGGGCAACGTGGCCTTGTTGCCGTTCTCGGTGAACGCCGTGTAGATGTAATCCCCGCTCAGGATGGTCGGGGTGTAGAACCACATCGTGTTGGCGTTGGTGTTGTTCCCCTCGTTCATCACGATGAGGATGTTGGTGCTGGTGCCCGGCCCGAAATAGGCCTGGAGCTGCCCCGCCCCGTCGATGTAGCCGGTGTCCAGGATCTGCTGGCCCTCGTAGTAGATGGTCATCCGGTCATCGAGTTGGAAGAACTCGTAGTCGATGAGGATGGTCCCCTCGTTCTGGGTGGAGGAGACGATGTTGCTGTCCACCATGGCGCCGCCGGACGCCTGGGTGCCAAGCTTGTTGGTCATGAGGATCCCGCCCCCGTAGCCGTTGGTGTCGAGGTGCCCACGGTTCTCGGCCAGCAGCAGGCGCGTGCCCAGCGGGCTGACCAGGTGCAGGACCAGGTCGGACACACGCTCGTGGGCGATGCGGACGCCGACTTCCACGCTATGGACCAACTGGTCGCGGTTGACCGTGATGACCGAGTTGGTCAGGGCGTCGTCCAGGAGCCGCATCGAGGAGACGGAGCGGTATCGCAGCGCCTCGCTGGCGTTGAGGTCCAGCTCGTAATAGAACTGGATGTTGGTCACGTTGGCCGTGACGGCCGTGGGATTGAACAGACCCAGCCAGTAACGGCCCGGGGAGAGCGGGGGGGAATCGTTGGGCGTAAGCGAAATGCAGCCCCCGGGAGGCAGAATGGTGCCCATCACATCGAATGCGGTCTGGGTCGGCTCCGCATCACGCCGGATGTAGAGCTCGATCGGGCCGACCTCGGGAGCGGCGCAGGCGACGAGGTTGGTGGCCCCCACGGGCACGTCGATCGAATAGGTGTCCCAGCGCCCGGGCAGGATGGTCGAGGAGATGCCCACCCCGTTGGTCAAATCCTCCGGTTGCGGCTCGATGGTGATGGTCAGGAATTCCACCCGGCCGGTGCCGAACTGCGAGTCGTCCACCATGGTCAACTGCCAGGACCCCTGCCCCTCCTCGCCAGCGAAGTCGCGCAGGCTGCCGGGACCGTCCACCACCTGGCTTTGACCGATCTCCCCGGAATCGCTGTCGTCATAGATGAACCGCAGCTGCGTGCCCTGGAAGATGCGGTGGTTGTTGAGGACGGCAAACTGCATGTTGTGGCTGAGCGCGCCAATCAGGTCGCCGCCCGACTCGTGACTGATGACGTTCGTCACCACGACATTCTTGATCCGCACCTCCTCGGTGGCGAATCCGAACATCAAGGCGACGGCGGGCATGTCGGGGGTGCCGTCGGGGATCACCACCCCGGCCGGGAACGCCGTGACGGTCACGTTCCCGTTGGAATCGGACTGGGTGAAGGGCGTGGAGGTGGCGATGCTGAAGAAGCCGTAGGTGGCGGATTGCTGGTCCTCGGACTTGACGCCCACGTAATAGATGGTGCCGTCGGGAGAATTGGTGATGAGAACCGACTCGGTGCCGCCGCGATCGAGGGACCGGAGGGAGGTCTCGATCGCAACCTGGCTCAGGTTGGTGATGGCGGGATCGGTCGAGACGTACATGTCGATGTCAGCCTCGCTGGCGCGAGCCCGTGACAGGTTGGGCGGCAGGAAAGTGACAAACGCGACATAGGGACCGCCGTTGGTGATGGTTTCGCCGTTGGGACCGTTGGTCGAGACGGTGAGCGAGTTGGTCAGCACGTAGAAGCTCCACTGGTTGGTCATGCCGTTGGTGCTGACCAGGGTGCCCGGATGCGCGCCGGAGGTCTGGTTGAGCAACGGAATGCCGTTGGTCACCGCCACCACGCGCGGGGCCACCTCGAACACCTCGACCGGATCCTCGACGATCATCGGCGTGCCCTCGGGCGGGCGCCCGGCCGAGATGACCAAAGCGTAGTCCTGCGCCACGCCGTCGGGATGGGCGGTGACGGCGTTGACGTTGACGCGCCGGGCCACCACGGTGACCGAGTAGCGGCCGGACAGGGGCGGCTCGAGGTAGATGTTCTCGACGTTGTTGACCACGTCCGGGAACAGGCCTTCGTCGGTGGTGGAGGGGTCGGTGAAGATGCCGCTGCCGCCGCCGAAGTTGTTGCCCACATACACATCCATCGTGTCGAGGTTGGTCACGATGAGGTCGAGGTTGTTGACCAGCTTGAGCGAGGAGACCGGGTTGCCCGGCGGATCGGTCCAGGCCAGCGTGAGGCGCAACGGCTGGTTCAGCGAATTGCTCGTGAGGGTGATCAACTGCGTCCGGCTCGCCCCGGTCACCAGGGCGTTGGAGGGCGACTGGTCATACCACCGGATCGCGCCGGAATTGTCCGAGAGCGGGATCGAGTTGGTCAGGTTGGGCAGGCCCCACCCGACGTAGTTGATCAGGGCGTCGGCCTGGAACGTGTAATCCTCGCTCACCATGCGCGCGCCGTTGATGAGCAGCGCCTTCATCAGGGCCGGGCTGTTGGTCACGTCGAACGTGTCCCGGAAATGCTGCTGCATGAGGGCGAGCATGCCGGAGACCACCGGCGCGGACATGCTCGTGCCCGACTCGTAGCGGTAATGGGGCTCGAGCGGCGCGTTGAGGTCGCGCAGGACCTGGCTCGGATCCCCCCCTGTGTTGGTCACCGTCACGATGGTCTGCAGGTCAAAGGTGATCGTCTGATTGTTCGTGTTGCCGATGGTGATGAACCAGATGTCATCCTGCGCGGGAAAGGTGACGTCGTTGGTGCCCCGGTAATCGGCCGAGGTCGGCGGAAATCCCGCGGCGGCGTGGATTAGCAGCGGCGGCAGGGAACCCGTGCCCCCCCCGACCGGCAGCGTCCGGATCCGAAGCTGGAATCCCTCGGGCGGGACGAAGGTGTTGTAGAGGTTGGTCTCGCCCGGGAGGATGGTGCGGTTGGTCCGGGTGTTGACGATCTGTCGCGTGGACTGGCTGGGCACGTTCCAGGTCGAGGACCGGGTGGAGACCACGAACGTGCCGGGCGCCACGAGGTCGGGCTTGAACCGGCCGTCGGGACCCTCGACGCCGATGCCGACATTGCCGCGCGACGAGGTCGCCGCCACTTGGTTGCTGCTGTCGGTGATGCCGAGGTAGGGCATGTTGGTCTGGTCGTCTGTGACCACCTCGTTGGTGATGTTGCGAAAATTCTCCAGCGCCCCGACCGTGATCACGTTCTTGCCGTTGGCGGGCGACTCGATGGTGCCGGCCAATCCCCCCTGCCCTCCCGTGTCGCCGCCGCCCACATTGCCGGCCGCCACGACGACCAGCAAGGGCTGCGATCCCTCCACGCCGGACACGGCGTCGCGCACCGCCGCATCCCAGGACGCGGACTGGAAGCTGTATTCAAAGGCGCCCTGGTAGGTCCAACTGTTGTTGGAAATCAGCGCGTTGGTCAGGGCCGCCTGCTCCTGGAGTTCCTCGTCCGTGGACAACGGCCCGGTCACCAGGTTGACCGGTTGCACATACAGACTCGAGGAGGGCGCCATGCCCCGGTAGTTGGCGTTGGTCGTGGATCCCGGCACGTCGGCGCCAGACGGTCCGTTCTGCCCCGAGCTGGCGATGATGCCGCCGACATGCGTTCCGTGTCCGTTGCCGTCCGTCACCGCCGGCCCGATCACGCGCCCCGTCAAGTCGGGATGGGAACCCTCGACGCCGGTGTCGTTCACGTTCACCAGCACCCCTTCCCCGGTCAGGCCCAGGTAATTGTCCGGCACCTCGGAATCCACCGACACCCGGGTGCGCGTCCGGCCCAGGTCATTGGCCGGCGCGCGCAGGTAATGCGGCTCGATGGCCTGCACCTCGGGCCGCAGGGCAAGCTGCGTGAGCGCGTCCGGGGAGGGCGCCACCGAGAACACGCGCCCGAACGGATTGCGCGCCTCGTTGAACACCGTGATGCCCAGTGCTTCCATCGCCTGGCGCGCGGAGGCTTCGCGTCCGGGAAAGACCACCACGTTCAACCGGTCTCGCGGCGTCAACTGAACGCGCTCGACAGCAGGTCCCAGGAGGGAAAGCGAAAATTTGTAATACGGCTCCCATGGCAGGACAGCCCGGATGCCGGGCCAGGCTTCCAGGCTGCGCGCGGCCTCGGCATCGGCGCGCACCAGGAAGGCGTTGTTGGGAATGTAGGAGACAACCTCCGCGCCGCTTTCCCGGAGTCGGTGCCGGAAGGACTCCGTCACGGCGCCGCGCGCCTGAACCACATAGGCGCCCGGATCCCCTTTGCGCCGCAGGTGCTCCGGAAAGCTGACCGGCGGCGGCTGACGGGAATCCAGCAGCGCGTTGCGCAGAAGGATGGCCTCATCCATGTGAACCAGTTCGGCCAGGGGCAGCGACGTGTTGCGCAGGCGCAGGTCGTTGGACTCGGCCAGGGACGCGACCGGCGCCGCGACCTCCGTAGGATCGGAGGCTGACGAAGAGGCCAAAGATTCGGGAGTGACCAGCAGCGGTTGCGGTCCGGCGGCTTGGGGCGGCGCGGGGGAGGTGGGCGCAACATTCGTGTTCGGCTCCCGCCGGTCGGGGCGGGACTGGGCGGCACGCTGATTGCCCAGGTGCCAGAACCAGGCCGCGCCGATAAAGCAGACCAAGCTGATCAGCCACCAGGTTCGAGTGGAAATCCGCATAAACAACGACTTAGTATGGCGGAAGGATGTTGAACTGCTCGACCACCAGGTGCGGCCGCGCGTAGTTGGGTAGGTTGTAGTTCGGATCGTAGGGATCGTCGGAGAGGGTCTCGTACTCGACACGCACCACCGTGCGCGTGGCCAGCTCGCCGGTGATGCGGTAGTTGATCGGCATGCCCAGGGCGGGTCCCCCCGGGACCAAATCGCTCGGCGTCAGTGATTGGCCGAAGGCATAGATCACAAAGCGCGGTTCCCCCACCTCCAGCAAGGAGAGGATCTGCTGCGGGATGCGCTCATAGTCGGAGTCGTAAAGGAGCAGATCCCGGTCGGCCAAGGCCGTCGCGTTGGCGACAAAGGGATCACGCAGGTAGGGGGAGTCCGTGGTCAACTCGGGCACGTTGAGGATCTCGGACAGGCAACGGAACGGACCATTGTTCGCCCGCACGCGTGTGATGCCGGCCACGATGTCGAGCAGGGCCTGACCGTCCGGACCACCCACCTCCGCGGGCTCGATCAAGGTTTCGGCTGCGATCGGATTGCCGTTGCCATCCACGTCCAGCGTGGTCACCGGCATGGCGGCCAGGGCCGCGGACCAGGAGGCCAGGTTGGTCTGATTGATGGAAAGCCGGCCACGGGTCATCTGACTCGAGATGGCGGTGGTGAACATGTCCACCAACCGGTAGTCGTTGGTGGGATGCATCATCATGTCGAAGCCGGGCCCGTTGGGACGAAGCCAATCGCTGGCCGAAGCCGCGCCCGACTTGAGGTAGATGGTCTGCCAGGGCGTGCCGCGATGGACGCGGCCCAGCCATCCGATGGTGGCGAATTTCTGGTCCGGAAACTGCCATCCGTCGGACCCGAACATGCCCGGGTCCTTGATGGCCGGGTTGTAGTCGCTGCCGCTGGTCGTGCCGCTGCCCGGACCGCCGCGCCCGCCCCAGGGGGAGTAGCGACTATTCTCCCGGCCGAGCGTCGCCCCCGTGGTGGCGTCCCGCATGAAGTCCACCGACTGGCTCGGACGCAGGGCCAGCACCTGGGTGTCGCCGCCGGGGCTGTCCTGCAGATCCTCGACGGTGTAGTGGACGATGGGATCGTTGGCCTGCCAGGAGGTGGTCTGGATGACCTTGCGGGTGGGCGAGAACGGCACCTGATGCCGGAGACCCAGGGGCGGCAGCTCGTTGGTGGTGTAGTTGAGCATCGGATAGAGATCGCCCGATGGATCGACAAAATATCGAAAGGCATCAATGGCCAGGTTCTTGGAGGTTCCACTGGCCGGGTTGCCCATGCCGAAACCAAGCCAGTCCGTGTCGGCATCCGTGATCCCCATGCCGACCAGCCATTGGTTGTAGAGGCCGCGCATCGTGCCGCGATACAGCGAAGTGTCCCAGGCGTTGTCGATGGCGCTGCCGGCCTGGCCGGGCCGGCTCAGCTCACGACTCACATTCATCTGGGTTTGCAGGTCATTGAGGGCGACCGCATCCACGATGTAAGGGCCGCCCGGTGTATCCAGGTCGAAGAGAAAATAGAGCAGCCGGTTGGTCATGGTGAGGGTCCACTGGTTGGTGTAGATCCCGGTGTTGTCGAAGACATTGGTCGGGCCGACCGGCTCGAAGGTGCCTCCCGGAGGCCCCGCAGTGGGGCGATAGACGGAATTGGTCAGGACAATCTGTGTGGCGGGCCCGAAGATCTGGAAGGCACTGCTGGGGCTGCTCCCGCCCCAGGCTTGGGTGAGGTCCACGGTCGGATCGGTCAGGATGCGGGAGAAATTGGTGCCCACCACGTTGGTGCCCACAAATCCGAAGTCGTTGGTCAGGGTCGAGGAGATAGAGGTGGCGGCAAACATCTCGGTCCGGCGCGGGTAATAGTTGGTCGGGAGCCCGTTGGTGTAGGAATACCACGCCTCGATGGCGAAGGTGTTCGAGATGCCCATGATGAACATCTGGTTGGTCTGGTTGGGCGTGGCGCCGGGCGAGGACTTGACCAACTCAAGCTTGCGGCTCACCTGCACGCTGGTCTGGACGGCATACTCGTTGAAGTTGGGGAACCCCTTCTTGGCGCCCACGATGAAGGGCAGCTCGTAGAAGAAGTTGGTTTCGCTTCCGAAGCCTCCGTTAGACTGTCGAGGCGGACGGCTGTTGGGATCCGCCATGCTCCACCACTTGATCAACCCTGCCTTCAGATTGGCGTAAAACTGCGCCGAGTCGAGCTCGACATAGCCGCGCAAGTAGATGTCATTGGTGGAGGTGATTTCTACCACAGGCCGGTACACCGTGGGCAGATAAGGAAACGCCTCGCCGGCTTTATCGGCGCGGGTGGCGTCGCAGATGTTGGCCGAGAGCTGGAGGATCTGGTGGAGGCGCGGATGATAGAGCGGCACGTTGGTCACGCCCGGGATGATGAGGCGGGTCGAGCCGTTCACGAAGACGGGATAGTTGGTGAGGCTGATGTCGGCGATGCCGAGGTTGGTGCGCAGTGAGGAGAATTCCTTGCGGACCATCTCGTTGGCCACCGTGTTGAAGAACTCGGTCGGGGTCCAGCTCAGGAAGTTGGTCGGCGAATGCCAGACGGGAACGCCGTTGATGAGCCGCTGCTGGACGATGTTGTCGGCCGGGACATTGAGGTAATTGAGGTTGATCTTGTCGCGGGGTCCCTCGCGAATCTCCGGTTCCGTGTCCGAATCCGTGCCCACCTGGCTGAGCATCCGGTAGTAGGTGTAACGATCGTAGGTGCTCTGGCCGTAGCCGGCACTTCGCAGGCGGTTGACGAAGTTGACCATCTCGGGCGACAACGCCGGCCCGAACAGGTCATGCGGAGTGAAGAAGTTGGTCCGGTTGGGCGCCCCCGGCCAGTACAGGGAGACGGCATCCGGATCGCTGAACTCGTCCGCGCCAAAAATCCCGAACGGCGTAAGGGGCGAGTCGCTGTAACCGTCGATGAAGTCCTCCGCAAACGTCGTGGCGCGCGGATGTCCGGGTAGGTCGGGAAAGAGGAACTCGAAGCTGCTCAGGTTGGTGTAGATCCCCATGTAACGCTGGTAAAGCAGCGCCGTGGCGTCGGTGAAGGAGAGGTCCCTGCTCTCGCCGCTGGCGCTGAGATCGGTGGTGTAGTCGTAGCCGAACCAGATGTTGGTGTTCAGATCCGAGAGGAAGGCCGCAAAGTTCAACTCCCAAGGTCCCACGCCCTGGTTCCGGTAAAACCCGCGCCAGCCCAGCCGCTTGGCCTCGTTGTGCACGGCGTTGAGATCCAGCCCGCGCGACGCGGGCAGGATCAGGTAGCACCAGCGCCCGATGAACTTGTTGCCTTGGCTGTGAACGCGCATCGGATCAGAGAGAGCCCCCACCCATTCGGGATCGCCCTGCTCGTAGGAGTAAATGGGGTTTCCGGAATTGGGGTCCAGCACCGGCGTCCCGGTGTCGTCCACGACTTGGATCCAGCCGCTCGGGTCGGGCCGTTCATTTCGGTTGAGGTCCAAATAATAGCGAAAGTCGTCATCTGAGTCGAAGATGCCATTGCGATTTGTATCAACAACGACCGGAACGCGTGGATCGAAGTAGAGGTTGGTCAGTGTGTCGATATCTTCACCTTGATTTTGCCCGTCAGCGTCATAGTAGGGATTGGTGACCAGAAAATTGGTGTCGTTAACTGAGACCATCATCTGCGGGCCCAGAAAATCGGGATTACCGGAGGAGAGGATGCGGGCGCGGATCTCGGCCTTGGCCCGTTCCAGGGCGATGTCGGTCATGCGCTCGGTGAGGGTCCGGTTGGTGTTCTCGCGCACCGCCACCTTCCCGCGCCGGGTCAGGGCCAGGAACGCCACCGCCATCACCGTGATCACGGAGAGGAAAATCAGGGTCATGACCAGGGCCACCCCTCGTTCGTGGCGGGTTCGTCTCATGGCGTGGTTCGAATCGGGACGCGTTGGCGGAAGACATGCACGTTGGCGGCGCGCTCGCGCAGAAACGCACGTCGTGCAGTGGCGTTCGCGATGTTGCGGGCCCGCAGCGCCAGCTTGGGTTCCAGCACCCCCAGTTCCACCTCGACGGCCGCAGGGAGTTCCCGGCCCTTGAAGGCATACTGGTAGGTGGGCGCCTCCAAGTAGGTGGGCCAAGCGTTGGTGAAGATGTTCCCGAGGTTGTCGTAATAGAGAAGATCGCCGTTCGCGTTGAAAGCCCGGATCGTGAGATGAACAATGCCATCGGCGACCAGGCCGTAAGCCGTGAGGGAACCCTCCGCGTCGTTCTTGTCCATGAACCTGCTCAGCTCTTCCGCATCCTCAAAGGGGATGTAAGGTCCGGGTGAACTGATCTCCATGCGGTAAAGCGCCCCCAAACCACCGGCGAGATCTGCCGCCACGAAATCGTAACGCACCCCCCTCCACTCGCCGTTGGCGCGGCGCAGAAAGAAGAATGGCTGAAGGTAGTTGTCCCGTACCTCTCCGGACGCCAGGGTAAACTGAGGTCCGGCGTACCCAATCGATGCCCAAAGATTCATGTTGGTCGTGAACGGGACATCGATGGCGCTCACCTCCTGCAGATCGCGCGTGATCAGTTCCATGGCGGAACGCCCGCTCTCCAACACATCCCCCTGCACCACCCCCAACCGAAAGGCGCGGTCGGTCTGGTAAAACATCTGCAGCAGTCCGAGCATGATCACCGCCAACAATCCCGACGCCACCAGGAGTTCGAGCACGGTGAAGGCCTGCTGGCTCCTTCGTCCGCTTGCCCCCGCCCTTGCACAACCCGCCGGCGTGGCGCGTTGAACGTTGAACGTTAAACGTTGAGCGTTGGCCGTTGACACCCCGTTTAAGAAGTAGCCGCCGAGGGAACGAGGCGGTTTCTGGCAGCCATCAACCCCCCAATTCCGCCTCGTTCCCTCGGCGGCTACTTGCCTTCCATACGTCTTTGAACGGGCCGTGAAACGCTCCACGCTCAAGGTGTTGTCGGCCTGGCCAGGGCGCGATGGCGGGAGATGCCGGACACTAGGCCATGCCATGCCGGACCGGCTGAAGCCGGGACTACGAACCTTAGGGTGCTTTGATCTCAGTCCAGTCATGGTACGAGGAAGTAATAGTCGACGTTATTCGTGCGAAAATGGGAGATGGAGCCGCTCACCAGCCCCGGATAGACCAGTTGCTCCCTCCCCACCCCGCCGTTGGGCAGGAGCGGCCATTGGAACACCAGGCGGATGTCCCAGGCATTACTGCTAAGCATGAACCGGTCCTGATGATCGGTTCGCTGCGTCACGATCGGCCGCACCTCCACCCCCAGGCGGTAGCGAAAGCTGAATCCCTGGTCGTCCTGCCGCCGGTCCTCCGCGGTACTGGTCAGGGCTCGCACGTAGGCGTAGTTGATGTGGTTGTAATTGGTGCCGGTGAAATCGGGTGTAGTGAGGAGCCCCACGATCTCCCAACTGGAGTTGAAGTTGTTGGTAATGCCGTCCACAACCACGTTCTCCACAAAGTTGGTCAGGTCCGCCTGTGATCGCTGGCCCGAACGCAGCGCCTCCATGAAATACTGGGCGTCCCCGTTGATGATGGTCTCCTCGCGGCTCTCGCGCTGCACGGTCAGGCCGAAGGGCAGGATGCCGATGATGGCCACGAGGGCAAAGGCAATGATCCCCAGGGCAATGGCGATCTCCACCATGCTGAAGCCGACCCGCATCGCACGGGCGCCTCTCCTGCCAACATATGGCGCCCGCAATTTCATTGAATCTCCGGTTTGACCACCTGCGCCTTGCCCGTGAATCCGTCCACGCGGATGCGGATTTCGCTTCCGGGCTGGGTGGGAGCATGCATCCAGTCCGGCGGCGTCACCTGGTTGCCCGCGTCATCGCGGCCGGACAAGACACTGCCGTTGGCGACTTCGATGAATTCGGCTCCAAACACCCGCTCACCCTGGCTGTCCACCAGGCCGCCCTCCGGGCCAAAAGCGATATGCGGCACCCAGTTGGGCAAAGCATCCTCCGTGGGAAAAGGGATCTGGATCCAGTCCAGGGGCCGGTTCGTCGGGTTGGCCGCGAGCCAAACGTTGTAGGCCTCCGGCTCATACTCATACTTGGCCAGCAACACCCCGTCCGGCAGCGTCCTCCAGTCCTCCATGTATTGAGGCTGGGGACGACCGGGCTGGTCCCCGATCGAGCGGTTTGAGAAGAATCCGTAGGTGCGAAACCCCCCGTCGATCAGGCGAGCCTGAACCGACTGAGCGTAGGTGGAAGGGCCGACGTTGAGAACCATCATGTTGGTCGGCACGAAGACCACATGCACGATGGTGCGCCCGTTGATGGCGCGCGAGCGCGCCAGGGCGAGGTCATCGACCAGTTGTTGCGCCGCCGAGTCGGTGCTGTTGGACTTGCCGAGGCCGCGCAAGGCGGGAAGGCTGATCGCCGCCAGAATGCCGATGATGCCCAGCACGATCAGAAGTTCGATGAGGGAGAACGCCGTGGATCGGCGCGCGGCTCTCTGAGCCGCAGCGGAATAGCCAGCCCGCTGCGGCTCAGAGAGCCGCGCGCCGGTGCCCGAACTCCGAACTGCCCAATGACCTGTCGTGGACCGTTTCATGGCAAGCACCTCGAGCTCCCCCCGCTATTTCCAGCTCAGCAGGTTGTTGTTGTCGTTGGTTCCGTTGTGCTGCCGGTCACGTCCGTAGGACCAGACGACCACCGGCTGGGAGACGCGGCCATAAACGGAGTCATCGCAACGGCCGTCCAGGTTGAGGTCCACCGAGATGTTGTAGGGATTGCCGAACGGATCGCGCATGACCTGATCCTTGCCCACGCCGTGGCTGGAGTCGTCCCCGGACTCCTTCACAGTGTAGAAGATCTCCCGCCTGGGGTTGCGCAGGTGGTTCTGGTTGGGTGGCATGTCGAGATCGAGCAGCAGGACCATGACCACCCGGTTCGTGGTGTCTAGATACGTGTAGTCCCCCGTCCCTGCGGCCATCTCGATTTCGGGGCTGGCCGGGTATCGGCTGTAAACGGACTCATACTGGCTGATGGCGGCGACCAGATTGGCCATCTCGGCCAGGGCCGCTTTCTCCTTGGCCCGTATCTTGGCGTTGCCCAAGGCGGGCAGAAGCAGCCCGGCCAGGATGGCGATGATGCTGATCACCACGAGCAACTCGATGAGCGTGAACCCGTGGCGGCGGCGGCGCAGGTATAGGCGCGGGGACTCCGGAACCCGTCTCCGCCACAGCCGTTCATCCAAGGGGAACGGCCAGAGATGACGGATGAAAAAGCGCGGACTGCCCAGGCCGGCGCCGGTGGCGAGGCCGCCCACGCCCGTTGCCGGGCGTGGACGCATCGCTTCGAAGCCTTCCCAGTGACGGTTCTCCCGCGCGGGATACCGCCGCCCGGTCCAGAAGGATCGGGCACGGGGCCGGATGCGGACCGGCCAGCTATCCTCCTGCCAACTGGACTCCACTACAGCCGGCAGGATTGTTTTCTTTGTGTTCATGTTTTTTCCCTCCAGTTACCAGTTACCAATGATGTTGGTTTTGTTTCCGATCACGACCTCCACCCATAGGTCGTAACCGTTCCGGTTGTGTCGGTTGGCCGACGAGGCATCGTATCGGACGGGATTGAACTCACCCTCAGGACCCTTGTAGGGCATGACGATGAATCGAAACCCGTTGCTGTCTTTATCCACATGACTCTCCTTCAGGTTCGAGGCAAAATCTGTAAAGTCCGCTCTGCTCAATCCAGAGTTAATGAATCCCTGCACCTTGGGACCAAATTCCGCTAGAAGTTCACTGCCTGATCGGAGTGGTTGGTTTTCGTGCGTCTCATAGTTCCCCATGTCATCCCGAAGCACCCCCTTGAGACTGTAAAAGAGCGGCGGACGCGCGGGGTTGCCGGGGTTGTCGGGAGGCAGAACGCCGAGCTTGTCCTGGTAGCTTCCAATCGCCAGTTCCACCTGCTTGAGGAGCACGGTGGCCAAGGACTTGACCTTCTTCTCCGAGGAGCGCGTGGCCAGTCCGGCCACCAGCGCGCCGAGCAGGGCAATGATGGCGATGACCACCAGCAGTTCGATCAAAGTAAAGGCATCCCGACGCCGCGGATGCCAGGATTGGGGGATGCAGGGTTTCATAGGCTCTTGCGCTGTCCGGAGTCACGCTCCCGCAGTTCGGTTTCCAGGCGCTCGCTCAGCCACTGCTTGATCATGCTCTGGTAGTTGAGGAAGCGGGACCTGGCCAGGCGCTTGACGCGCATGAGCAGCCGGGGGTCCATGCGGAGACTGATGTTGACCGACTCGGTTAGTTCCGACGTGTCGGCCACGGAGGAATCCATCAGCCTCACCTCGACCCGGTTCTCCGCCCAAAACGCCGCCTCCGCCTCGTCGGAATCGAAGAGCGGCACCTCTTCCCATGTTGATATCGAGTTCATCGTTCCAGCCGGGCCGGACGCCGCTCAGGCGCCCAGCGATTGGTTGACTTTGCGTTCGTAAAAAAAACGTTCCTCAGGCTCGAAGGGCCGGGCGTACACCACCCGGGTGGACTTGCCATTCGTGCGGTAAATGCTGAAGATGCCCATCCCGTTGGCGGAGACGCCAAGGTTGAAGTAACGAGCCTGGACGGAAAAGCGGGTCGAATCGGGCAACAACCGGACCGCAAAGGGATCCTCGAACGACTCCTCAATGTCCGAAATCTTGAGGTCCCGGTTGAGGTTGAACGGCGGATTGGTCCAGTCAAAATCCATAATCAGCCCTGGCAAATCTCAAAAAGGCGCATTTAACTCGCCTATGCATTGTGTACACAATGTATTTACAGGACCCTCCTGCCCAGTCAAGATGTAATTGCTGTTAATCTCAACCAATTACACCTCAGCTTGTTGCAGGCACCTCTCCCGTTCCATACATCCTGAGTCATACCCAGAAGGTAGTACAGGCAATGAATCAGGTCCAATAACCTTTTCCATTAGATGTTCTTTAAATAAGGGCAGCACCTGAAAGCGCGTAGCCGCCGCCGTGAGGCGGTGGACCCTGTCGTGACGGAAACAGGAAATCGAAGCGGAACGTTCCTCGCAACCACATCGCTGCCTGAAGGCAGGACTACGAACGCCAAACACGTAGCCGCCGCCGTGAGGCGGTGGACCCTGTCGTGACGGAAACAGGAAATCGAAGCGGAACGTTCCTCGCAACCACATGGCTGCCTGAAGGCAGGACTACGAACGCCAAACACGTAGCCACCGCCGTGAGGCGGTGGACCCTGTCGTGACGGAAACAGGGAATAGAAGCGGAACGTTCCTCGCAACCACATGGCTGCCTGAAGGCAGGACTACGAACGCCAAACACGTAGCCGCCGCCGTGAGGCGGTGGACCCTGTCGTGATGGAAACAGGAATTGGAAGCGGAACGTTCCTCGCAACCACATCGCTGCCTGAAGGCAGGACTACGAACGCGAAGCGCGTAGCCGCCGCCGTGAGGCGGTGGACCCTGTCGTGACGGAAACAGGAATTGGAAGCGGAACGTTCCTCGCAACCACATCGCTGCCTGAAGGCAGGACTACGAACGCAAAGCACGTAGCCGCCGCCGTGAGGCGGTGGACCCTGTCGTGAGATCAACCTCCTGAGTCCGCCTCCTGACCACGTGGAACGTGGCTGGCCAGTCGGCGGCTACGGGCGGGCTCAGCCCACCTTGTCCATCAGGGTGATGAGGGGCAGGAACAGGGCGATGACGATGCTGCCGACGATGACGGCGAGGAAGACGATCATGATCGGCTCAAGGAGCGAGGTCATGGCCGCCACGGCGTTGTCCACCTCTTCGTCGTAGTTGTCGGCGATTTTCATGAGCATCTCGGGCAGGGCGCCGGTCTGCTCGCCCACGTCCACCATGCTGATGACCATGGGGGGAAACACGCCGGAGGACTCGAGCGGGGCGGTGATGGTCTCGCCTTCCTTGACGCTTTCGTGGATGGAATTGACGGCATTGCCGACGATGACGTTGCCGGAGGTCTCCTTGACGATGGTGAGGGCCTGGAGAATGGGGACGCCGCTGCTGACGAGGGTGCCGAGGGTGCGGGTGAAGCGGGCGATGGCGACCTTGCTGATGACGGGGCCGAAGACGGGCACCTTGAGTTTGAACATGTCGAAGGCCTGGCGGCCCTTCTCGGTCCGGGTGACGAACTTGAAGACGAAGACGAAGGCGATGAGGCACCCGAGGGTGACGATGGAGTTGTTCTTGATGGTGTCGCTGATGGCCAGGACCAGGCGGGTGAACCCGGGCAGGTCCTCACCGGGCAGCATGTCCTTGAAGATGTCCTGGAACTTCGGCACCACGAAGATCATGAGGATGGTCAGGATGGAGACGGCGACGACGAGCACGGCCACGGGATAGAACATGGCGGCGACGACCTTGCCCTTGATGCGCTGGGCCTTTTCCATGAAGTCGGCGAGGCGGCTGAGCACGACTTCGAGCACGCCGCCCAGCTCGCCGGCCTTGACCATGTTGACGTAGAGGCGGTTGAACACCTTGGGGTGCTGGGCGAGGCCCTCGGAGAAGGTGCTGCCGCCCTCGATGGCGATGCCGAGCTCGTTGATGATGCCCTTGAGGGTGGGGTTGCGTTCCTGCTTTTCCAGCACGCGCAGCCCGCGCAGGAGGGGCAGGCCGGCATCGACCAGCGTGGCCAACTGGCGCGTGAAGGTGGTGAGCACCTTGCTCTTCACCTTGGCCTTGAGGAAGGGGAGCTGGAAGGGAACCTTCTTCCCATCCTTGCCCTTCCTGCCCCTGCCCTTGGAATCGACCCGATCCTTGGCCTTCACCTCGACCACTTTGGTCGGGTAGAAGCCCATTTCGTTGAGCCGCGCCAGGGCCTCCGTCTGGTTGGCGACATCAAGGGTGCCCTTGGTCTCCTTCCCGCGTGAATCCACGGCGACGTAGCTGAATTTTGGCATGGCAGGGCTCCGCTCAGGTGTACTTGACGACTTCTTCGATAGTGGTAGCACCGTCGTAGATGCAGTGCAAGCCGTCTTGACGGAGCGTGACCATGCCCAGCTCGACGGCCTTCTGGCGGACCACCACGGCCGGCGCGCGCTCGTTGATGAGGTTGCGAATCGCCTCGGCCATGACGAGCAGCTCGAAGATGCCCTTGCGCCCCTTGTAACCGGTATCGTTGCACGCGGCGCAGCCGCGTCCGTAGTAGAACACTTTGTCCCCCATGTCATGCGGGGAGAGCTGCAGGATGTTGAGCTGGCTCTCGGTCGGCTCGAAGGGGGTCCGGCACTGTTTGCAGATGGTGCGGACCAGGCGCTGGGCCAGCACGGCCAGCAGCGTGGAGGAGATGAGGAACGGCTCCACCCCCATGTCCACGAGACGGGTCACCGCGCCGGGCGCGTCGTTGGTGTGCAGGGTGCTCATCACCAGGTGACCGGTCAGGGACGCCTGGATCGCGATCTGCGCCGTCTCCAGGTCGCGCATCTCACCCACCATGATCACGTCCGGATCCTGACGCAGGAACGAGCGCAGGGTCTTGCTGAAGGTCAACCCCAGCGCTTCGTTGATCGGCACCTGCATGATGCCCTCGATGTCGTACTCGACGGGGTCCTCCGCCGTGAGGAGCTTGGTGTCGATGGTGTTGACCTTGCGCAGGGCGGAGTAAAGGGTGGTCGTCTTGCCCGATCCGGTCGGGCCGGTCACGATGAGGATGCCGTTGGGCTGCTGGATGGCGTCGGCGACGTATTCATAGACATTCTTGGGCAGGCCCAGCGTCTCGAGATCCAGGTTGATGGAGGACCGGTCCAGGATGCGGAGCACGACCGATTCCCCGAACTGGGTGGGCAGCGTGGAGACGCGCAGGTCCACCTGCTTGTTGCCCGAGGTGAAGTTGATGCGGCCGTCCTGGGGCAGGCGCCGCTCGGAGATGTTCAGATTGGACATGACCTTGATGCGCGAAATCACGGGCAGGGCCAGGTGCTTGGGGGGCGGGGCCATCTCGTAGAGGGCGCCGTCCACGCGGTAGCGGATCTTGAACTCATCCTCGAACGGCTCGAAATGGATGTCGCTGGCGCGGTCCTGGATGGCCTGGAAGAGCACCAGGTTGACGAAGCGGACGATCGGAACCTCGTTGGCCAGGTCGGCCATGTCGTCGGCATCCTCCGTCATGGCCGCCTCGGAGGCCCCCTTGGCGATGTCGGAATCCGCGCCGATCTCCTTGAGGATGTCCCCCACGCTCTCGGCATCCTCCCCGTAATGCCGCCCGATCAGCTGGGCGACGGCATCGGGGGCGGCCACGACAAGCTGGACTTCGCGGCCGACGATGTAGCCGACTTCGTCCACGACGGTGGGGTTGAGCGGATCGACAAAGGCGACCTGGAGGGCGTTGCCATAGACGCCCACCGGCAGGCATTGGTACATGCGCGCGGTGGAGGGGGGGATGGTGGTGAGCAGTTCCGGCGTGAACTCCACTTCGTCGATGCTCACCACCATGGTGGAGAGGGACTCGGCGATGATCTGGAGCTGGGTGTCCAGATCGACGAGATCCATGTCCTGCAGGATCTGGCTGATGGACTTGCCGGTCCGCGCCTGCTCCTGGAGGACCTCCTCGAGCTGGAGGTCGTCAATCAGGTTTCGCTCCTTGATGAGCGCGAGCAACGGGTTGGAGAGGCCTTCGGACATGGCGGTTATGGGTTGGGTTTGCCTTTGTGGCCGCGCCGTGCGGCCTCCAGGGCCAGGGCCTGGTCGTATTCGATCAGCTTGGCCTGCGCGGTGGTGGCATCCTGCGCCTTGGTGACGACCTCCTCGCGGCTGATCAGCCCGGCCTTGAACTTGTCCATGAGGAAGCCGTCCAGCGTCACCATGCCATACTTGGCGCCGGTCTGGATGTCGGAGTTGATGCGGAAGGTCTTGTTGTCCCGGATCAGGGCGGCGACGGAGGGGGTGTTGATCATGATTTCAAACACCGCCACCCGGCCCGGCTTGTCCACGCGCGGCACGAGCAGCTGGGAGATGACCGCCTGCAGCACGGTGGAGAGCTGGATGCGGATCTGCTCCTGCTGGTTGATGGGAAAGGCGTTGACCAGGCGGTCGATGGTCTTGGCCGCGCCGGTCGTGTGAAGGGTGCCGAAGACGAGGTGGCCCGTTTCCGCCGCGGTGATGGCCGCGTCCATCGTCTCCAGGTCGCGCAACTCGCCGACCAGGATCACGTCGGGGTCCTGGCGCAGCGCGCGCCGCAGCGCCTCGGCGAAGTTGGGCACGTCCACGTTGACCTCGCGCTGGGTGACCACGCCCTTCTTGTGCTTGTGATAATACTCGATCGGGTCCTCGATCGTGATCAGGTGGGCGTCGTCCCGCTCCTCGTTGATGATGTTGATCATCGAGGCCAGGGTGGTCGTCTTGCCCGAGCCGGTCGGACCGGTGACCAGGACCAGCCCGCGCGGCTTGTAGAGCAGTTGCTTGACCGAGGCGGGGATGCCGATCTCCTCCATGGTCAGGAGCTTGGTCGGAATCTGCCGCAGCACCAAGCCGAACTGGCCCCTTTCCTTGAAGACGCTGACGCGGAACCGCGCCATGTCCCCGAAGGCGAAGCCGAAGTCCGCCCCGCCCCGCTCGCGCACGTGCTGGATGTGGTCTTCGGAGGTGATGCTGCGCATGAGCTCCTCGGTGTCCTCGGGACGCAGGGGCGGCCCGTCCACCCGGTTGAGCACGCCGTGGAGGCGGATGACCGGAGGCACCCCCACGCGGAGGTGAAGGTCGGCGGCGTTTTCGGTGACCACCAACTGGAGGAGGTCTGACATCGAGTAGGACATGGCGGCGGAATCGAATCGGATTAGGGCACGGGCAAAGAGTCGTCTATTCGTCGGCGACCGAGGCCCGGATGACCTCTTCGGCGGAGGTCATGCCCGCCAGCACCTTGCGGGCGCCGTCTTCGCGAAGCGTCTTCATGCCCAGTTCGCGGGCCTTGACGCGCAGCACCGAGGAGGGGGCACGGTCGTAAATGAGTTTGCGCGCCTCGTCACCCACGAGGAAGATCTCGAAGATGCCGAAGCGGCCGCGGTAGCCGGTCTTGGAACAGTCCGAGCAGCCCTTGCCGAGAGTCACGGCGGCGCCGGCCAGCTTTTCCGGCGTCAGGTTGAGCGCCTTCATCTCGGCGTCGGTCGGCACGTAGGGGGCGGCGCATTTCTTGCAGATCTTGCGCACCAGGCGCTGGGCGATCATGGCCCGGGTGGAGGAGGCGACCAGGAACGGCTTGACGCCGATGTCCACGAGACGGGTCACGGCGCTGGGGGCGTCGTTGGTGTGCAGCGTGGAGAAGACCAGGTGACCGGTCAGGGAGGCGTTGATGGCGATGGAGGCGGTCTCCATGTCGCGGATCTCACCGAGCATGATCACGTTGGGCGCCTGGCGCAGCATGGCGCGCAGGGCGGCGGCGAATGTCATGCCGATGATCTCGCTCACCTGGACCTGGTTGATGCCCGCCAGGATGTATTCCACCGGGTCCTCCACCGTGATGATCTTGCGGTCGGGCCGGTTGATGAAGTTGAGGACCGAGTAGAGGGTGGTGGTCTTGCCCGAGCCGGTCGGTCCGGTCACCAGAAGGATGCCGTCGGGCAGCCCGATGAGCCGCTCGAAGGTCTGCTGGTCGTCGGTGAAGAACCCGAGCTGCGTCAGCCCCAGCTTGAGGCCCTCCTTGTCCAGAATACGCATGACGATGCTCTCGCCGTGCGTGGTGGGGAGGCAGGAGACGCGCAGGTCGATGAGCTTGCCGCCCACCTGGGACTGGATGCGGCCGTCCTGCGGGATCCGCTTCTCCGAGATCGACATGTTGGACTGGATCTTCAGGCGGCTGATGATGGCGCCCTGGAGCCGCTTGGGCGGGTTTTTCATCTCGTGCAGCACGCCGTCGATCCGGTAGCGGACCCGGAAGGTCTTCTCCATCGGCTCCAGGTGGATGTCCGACGCGCGCGCCTTGAAGGCGTCCACGATGATGGTGTTGACCAGCTTGATGATGGGAGCGTCGGCCTCGACTGCGGACCCGTCGCTTTCCAGGGCACCGCCACCCAACTGCCCGATCTCGACCTCGCCCTCGGTGATGTCCTGGATCATCTGGCCGACCGAATCGTCCGCCGCACCGTAATACTTGTTGAGGGCCGCCTCGATGTCCTCCTCCGTCGCCACCTTGGGCTCGATCTCCGCCTTGAGGAGATGGTGGAGGCTGTCAATGGTGTCGAGGTCCGAAGGGTCGCTCAGGGCGACGGCAAGCTGGTTGCCCGACTTGTAAACCGGCACCACCCGGTAGCGCTTGGCGATGTGCCGGGGGACCGCCGAGATGACGTCGTCCTCGAGCTGAAGTCCCCGCAGGCTGACCACTTCGGCGCCGAACTGGGCCGCCCGGGCGGTGGTCACTTCCAGGGGGGAAATGATGCTGCGTTCCAGGAGCAGATCCACCACCCCCACCCCGGCCGAGATCGCCTCCTCCTGAACAGGATCGATCTGCTCCTGGGTGATGTAACCCAGCTCGATCAACTTCTCGACAATGTAATCGTCTTTGGCCGACAAAACGCACAATCCTTTCCAGGAGAAAACGATCTCAGGGACGCGGAACGCGACTATAAGATATTGAAATTGAATGCCAAGTGCAAAGAAAACCCCTGCGAATGCTCAGGAACTGGCGCTGCCATAGCGTCGCAACGCAGCCCGCCAAACACCCTCGGACACGGCCAGGCAAACCAGGGTCATGACCAGCACCTGCGCCAGTTCCAGGGGGGAGCGGAGCTTGTCCACCAGAAGCTTGACCGGGACGTTGGCGATGAGAAGCACCGGGACCACGAACGTGAAGACCGCCTTGAACAAGCCGCGGAACACCACGTCCGGGAGACGAGCGATGTTGAACATGCTGTAGTAGCCCCAGACAATGCCCTGGGCCTGCACGGTCCAAAAGCTTACCGATGCCAGCAAGAACATCAGGGAGTAATGGATGAGGACCCCGGCGGCGACCAACACGAGGAAGCCCGCCATCTGCCCCGCCGTGGGCATCAGTTGCATCCGGTGCAGGGCGTAGGCCATGACCCCCACGGCGGAGAGTGCGTTGGCAAATCCGCCCAGGTCCACCTGCCGCAGTGAAACCAGGAATCGGGTGTTGAGCGGCAGCAGGAGCATGAAATCGAGCTTGCCCGTGCGGATCAGTTCGGAGATCTGCGTCAGGTTGCCCAGGAAAATCGCCTGGAAAAGTTGTTGGATGAGCTGGCTGGCCCCGATCAGCAGCACCACCTGCCACTTGGTCCAGTCCACGATCCGTTCCGTGTGCTGGTAAATCACCGCGATGAAGCAGATCTGCATGCCGAACCAGAGCGTCTCCACCACCATCCAGAGCAGGAAATTCGCCTTGAACCCCATCTCCCGCACGACGGAGTTCCGCCACAACGCCCCATACACCGATGCGTATTGTCTTAGATTCATACTCGTTCAATCCTCCTCCTTCGCGCCTCGCGCTTCGGAGGACAGGTCCATTCCCCCGCGCACCCGGCTGTGATTGGAAATGAGTGATGCTGGGATGCCATTCAACCGCTGGTTTGGGGACTGAACTAGAGTAAGAGTAAGAGTAAGAGTAAGAGCAAGAATTGATATCTTGCTCTTGCTCTTACTCTTGCTCTTGCTCTTACTCCATTGGGTCACCTGATCTCAATCAAACCCCCCTACCCCCCCACCGCCCCATAATGCCTGATCCCGCGTGACCAGACCCATCGGGCCAGCGCATAGGACGCGGCCACCCAGGCCGCCTGAATGGCCAGCCCCACGTAAAGCTCCGGGCCACTCACCTTGCCCAGGTAAATGTGCACCGGGAAGAACAGTTGATAGGGAAACGGCGTGAACATCAGCACCTGCTGGATGGCCGGCGGCAGGATGTCCAATGGAAAGAGATGCCCGCCCGCGATGTACTCAAAGGCGAACACGATGAAGATGAAGGTGGACACCTCCAGCACCCAGAACGCCAGCAGGGCCATCGTGTAGGAGAGGAAGAACTGCAGCAGCGCCGTCAGGCACAGCGACACCAGAAACCAGCCCGCCGTCGCGGCGTCCGGGGGCAGTTGGAAATGGTGCCGGTGGAAGAGGATGAAGACGGTGACCGGCAGGAAGGCCACCAGGAGGTACACCATCCGGCCCGCGCCGTACAGACAGAGCCGGTAGCTCATGTAGTCCATCGGCTTGAGCAGGAACTGGCTGATCCGGCCGTCCTTGATGTCGCCGGCGATCTGCCAGTCGTCCTCGTTCACGGCCGTGAGGGCGTCCACCACCGTGACCACGAGATAGTAGGAGATCATCTCGGCCAGGGTATAACCCGAGACATCGGAGTCGCGCCCGGCGTAGATGGCCTTCCAGAGGGAGAGGGTGGCGAGCAGGGGCACGAAGCCAAACAGGCATCGGGCCAAGAAGTTGGCCCGGTAAACCAGCGTGTTCTGGATGCCGATGCTGAGGACCTGCCAGTATTTGCTCATGCGCCCCGCGGACTGTGACTTGCCGGGCGCATCTTCAATGCGTACAACCGGCGCGTGAAGAAGAAAACCACGGAACCGGCCGCACCGGAACTCACCCCCGGACTGCGTCGGTTTCTTTACGTGACCGCCTGCCTGACCGGGGGCGCCATCATGGTTGTGGAGATTCTGGGGGCCAAGATGCTGGCTCCCTACCTGGGCACCTCGCACTTTGTCTGGACGGCGCAGATCGCGGTCACCCTGGTGGCGTTGGCGGCGGGCTACTACGCGGGAGGCCGCCTGGTCGATGCGTCGCCCCGCCTCTCACATCTCTACCTTTGTCTGCTGGCGGCGGGACTGTATCTGAGCCTGACCATTCTCCTGGTGAGGCCGGTCGCCTTCGCCTGCATCCGGCTGAGCCTGCCCGTGGGCTCCCTCCTGGCCTCCGCCTTTCTCTTCTTCATCCCCTTGGGACTGATGGCGATGGTCGGCCCGTTCCTCATCCGGATCCTGACCGCGTCGGTCAACTATGTGGGGGGCAACGTGGGACGCCTGACCGCGCTCAGCACGCTGGGCAGTTTTGCCGGGACGATGCTGGTCAGCTATATCCTGATCCGCTTCCTGCCCAACTCGATCAGCATGTATCTCACCGCCGCGCTGCTGCTCGCCCTGCCCCTGCTCTACTTCGTGGTATGGCGCAAGTCCGCCTTCCCGCCGACCGGCGCCATCGCGCTGGTCGGCCTGGTGGTCGGCCTGATGGGTGTGCGACAGGATCTGCGCGGGGATTTTCGCACCATGGAGGAACTGGCCCGGCACAACTCCCCCTTCGGCATGCTCCAGGTGCTCCAGGCCAAGAACGGCACCCGCCGCCTCTACCTCAATGATTACCTGGTCCAGAACACCTACGACATCCTGGCGAAGAAGAGCACCTCCATGTTCACCTTCATGCTGCACGACCTGGCCGTCGCCTACACCCCGCGCATCGAGTCGGCCCTCTGCATCGGCATGGGGGTCGGCATCGTGCCCATGGACTTCGTCCGCGCCGGCGTCCAGGTCGATGTCGTGGAAATCAACCCGGAGGTCGTGCCCATCGCCCGCGAGTTCTTCGATTGCGAACCCGAGACGTTCCACCTGGTGATCGGAGACGGGCGCTCCTTCCTCAACGACTGCGACCGGCAATACGATGCCGTGGTGCTCGACGCCTTTCTCGGCGACTCCTCGCCTTCCCACCTCATGACCCGGGAGGCCTTTGCCTCCATCGCCCGGGTGTTGAAGCCCGACGGCGTGCTGGTCATGAATTGCTTCGGCGACTTTGCCCCCGGAAAGGACTTCTTCGTGGCTTCCCTTTACAAGACCCTGTCCGCCGTGTTCCCCGGCGTGCGCATCCACAACGCCTACAACGGCGGCAACGTCTTCTTCGTCGCCGGCCCGCGATCCAGCCTGGACATCGTGCGCCCTCCCACCTTCGAACATCTCTACCCCGCCGTGGCCAGCGCGGTCCAATCCGCCTTCGCCCGCCGCGTGGAAACCAATCCGGACCATGGCATCGTCCTGACCGACGACTACAACCCCGTGGAGATCTACGACGCCGCCAACCGCGAGGAGGTCCGCCGCTCCCTGGCCGGCAATATCCATGACTACTTTTAGTCTTGAGTTGGGCGTTGAGCGTTGAGCGTTTCGTCACGACTGGGTCCACCGCCTCACGGCGGTGGCTACGTGGCGCCTCCACCGTTGAGCGTTGACCGCCCACCGCTTACCGCTTACCGCCTACCGCCCACTGCAAAACACGCTTCCCGCGAGGCGAAAACGCAAGGGCCACGTTGCGGCCTTCGAGATGCCCACCCTGGGACCGGACACGATCGGTCCCTGTTCCCGGCGTGCCTCCGCGACATTCGGATGCCGGGCCAGCCGCACAGCGGATGTCGAGTCGCACAGATCCAAGCCGTCGTGGCTGCGATCAATCCCCAGCGCCGCACACAGCTTTCCGGGGCCACTGGTCCATTGGCGATCCGGCAATCCGCGTCGGCACCGTCGCATCGCCTCCATTCCGAACCGGGGCGCCAGGGCCCGTATCAGCACGGCCTCGGCCAGGCCGCGTTCGCGGCATACCACATTCACGCAATGATGGTTGCCGTAGATGAAATAGACATAGGCCGTGCCGGGTTCTCCGAACATGGAACGGTTGCGTGCGGTCTCCCCGCGAAACCCATGGCTGGCCGGATCATCCACCCGGTAGGCCTCTGTCTCGACGATAAGCCCCCCGCGCAGGGAATCTCCGTGTCCAACCACCAGGTAATGCCCCAGCAACGCCGCCGCCACCTGCGCGGCATCCGGCTCGAAAAAGCGCCGCTCCATGCAGGCCAGGGTCGTCATGCCGCAGGCATACCAGAGAGGGACACAAAGACAATGCTGATCCAGCCTCCGGCGCGCGGGCTTTGCCGGCGAGCTGAGTCGAGCGTAGACTGTCTTCCGCGCGGAGAGAGACTGCCGCACTTAACCCTCCAATCCACCACCAGCCGGCTACTCCCTCTCCCCGCGGGAGAGGGCTGGGGTGAGGGGCCCGTGATAGACTCCCTGAAAGGTGCTCCGGATCTGGAATGCGCTCCGGCAATGAATCAAGAGCTCGTTCCATGACGAGGAGGAGGAATGTTGAACGGGCCTTTTGGGGGCCCCTCACCCCTGCCCTCTCCCGAGGGGAGAGGGAGCCCCGTCCTCTCCGCAGAGAGAAAGACCCCCGCACTTACCCCTCTCACCCGTCCCGGCTCGCCGTTCCCTCTCCCCACGGGCCTTCGCCACGCCGTAGCGGCTTCGGCCGCGCAGGCGGGAAAGGGTCAGGGCGAGTGGGCATGGGTGAGACAGGTTCATGGAGTCATGGCGCCAGAGGGATGAGAGTAGCGCTGCCGCTCTCAGAGCTGCGCGCCGGCCACGAACAGTGCGCCGAAGGTTCAGAGCCCGGCGGCCCTGACGGCGGGAAGAAGACGGTCCAGAAGCAGACCGGGAAGGCAACCGAAGACAATCACCGTGGCGGCCGTGATGCCGATGATGACAGGAAGGGCGGGAGGCACCTCTCCGGCCCCGGCGATCGCAGGCGTTTCCACCACGTAGATTTGCTTGAGGATCTTCAGATAGTAATAGAGCGACACCGCGCTCATCGCCACCGCCAGGATCACCAGCCAGAGCAAACCGAGGTTCCCCTGCGACCCTTCCAGGGCCGCGGTGAAGAGATAGAACTTCCCGAAGAACCCGGCCAACGGAGGGATGCCGGCGAGCGAAAGCAGGAAAATCAGCATGCAAAAGGAGATGACCGGGGCCCGTCGGCTCAGCCCGGCGAATGCCGCCATGTCATCACGCCCCGTCTGCGCCTGCACCCAACCCACCACGCCGAACGCGCCCATAATCGTCAGGGCGTAGGTGACGGCATAGTACAACACCGACGCCATGCCCGCCGGCGAGTTGCCCGCCAGTCCCACCAGGATGTAACCCGCCTGCGCCACCGCCGAGTAAGCCAGCAGCCGGCGCACGCTGGACTGGGCCAGCGCGGCGAGATTGCCGAGGATCACCGAGAGGGCGGCCGCCACCGCCACCAATGGAATCCATCCCGCCACAAAGGCGCCGTATCCCCCATCCCCCGCCGCCGACGCGAACCCGAGCATGACCACCTTGGCGAGGATGAAGAAGGACGCCACCTTGGATCCGGAGGCGACAAAGGCCGCCGTCGGCAAGGGCGCGCCCTGATAGGTGTCCGGTGCCCAGAGATGAAACGGTGCGGCCGCCACCTTGAACCCGAATCCCACCAGCGCCATGACCAGCGCCACCAACAACAACGGCGACGCGGCCCCGTGCCCCAGGTGCGCGGCCACCCCGGCCAGGCTGAGCTGGCCCGACAACCCATAGACCAGGCTCAGTCCAAACAGCGTGAACGCCGCCGCCATGCCGCCGAACAGGAAATACTTCAGCCCCGCCTCCGCGGCCCGCACATCGCTCTTGTCAAAGGCGGTCAGGATGTAGAGGGAAAGGCTGAGCAGCTCCAGCGCCACGAAGATCATGAGCAGATGCTCGGTGCTGACGAGGAACATCATACCCACCGTGGCCAGCAGGAGGATCGCGTAATACTCCCCCACGTGCCGCGTGAAATGCGTCCCGGAAGTCATCCACACGGTCATCACCGTCAAGGCCAGCATGGCCAGCTTCATGAGGAGACTGAGCCGGTCCAGCACCAACATGGACGAGTCCATCCGCACCGGACGGCCAAAGGCGATCAGGCAGAAGACCGCCGCCAGGCAGAAGGCCGTGCTCACCCAGGCCAGCGTCACGTGGCGGGTGGCGTTGGCTTCCCGGCGCAGCGATCCCAGGTCCATGGCCAGCACCACCAGGGCGCCCGCCGTGACCATCACTTCCGGAAGCAGCAGAACCAGTAAGGAGGTATAACTCATGTCACATGCCGCCCTGCGACCAGATCCTGGAGAAGAGCGGCGAGTTGAGGCTGGGCACGATCCAGTCCAGGAGCAGCCTGGGATACAACCCCACGGCCAGTGACGCGCCGATGAGCAGGACCGCCCCCACTCGTTCCGGCACCGTGATCGGCTCCAGGGTGGCCGCCGTCCCCGCCGCGTCGGGTGGCGATTCCTGGGTCAGGCCGGAGAAGAATCCCTTCTGGATGACGCGCAGGGTGTAGGCCACGCCGATCAGGATGCCCAACCCGGCCAGCACGGCCAGGGTCGGAAAGGTCTGCCATGCGCCGATCAGGATCTTCAACTCCGCCACGAACCCGCTGAAGCCGGGCATGCCCATCGAGGCCAGGCCAGCCACCACGAAGGTGCTCCCCGCAAACGGCAGCGCCCGTCCCAGCCGCATCACTTCCAGTTCGCTCAGCACGCGGGTGTGCGTCCGGTCATACACCATCCGCCCCACCACGGCGAAGAGCAGCCCCGCAATCACCCCGTGGGAGAACATCTGCAGCACCGCCCCGCTCAGGCCCACCTCGGAAAGCGTCATCAACCCCAGCAGCACGAATCCCATGTGGCTCACGCTCGAGTAGCCGATGACAAATTTGAAGTCGCGCTGGGTCAGCGCCACCATCGCGCCATAGACAATGCCGATCACCGCCAGCACCGCCACGATGTCCCGCCAATAATCCAGCCCCTGCGGAAACAGCGTCATGGCCACGCGCAACCCCCCATACGCGCCCAGCTTCATCACCACCCCGGCCAGCAGCATCGAAGCGGCCGTCGGCGCCGCCACGTGGCCGGTCGGCGCCCAGGTGTGAAAGGGCCAGAGCCCCGCGAGGATGGTGAACCCGACGAAGACCATGGGAAACGCCCAGACCTGGAAGGACATCGGGTAGTCGTGCCGGGCCAGTTCCAGAAGGTTGAAGGTGGCCGAGCCGGCCAGCACATAGGCGCCAATCAACCCCACCAGCACCATCGCGCTTCCCACAAAGGAGTAGAGCGCCAGCTTCATCGCCCCGTACTCCTTCCGGGTCGAGCCCCAGATCGCAATGATGAAATACTTGGGGATGATCGCGATCTCGTAGAAGACGAAGAGCAGAAACAGATCGAAGCTCAGGAACACCCCGTACACCCCTCCGATCAGCGCCAGGTAAAAGGCGAAAAACTCCCGGGCCCGATGCTCGATGTTCCACGAAAACAACACGCCCACCACCGACGCAAGGCTGGTCAGCAACACCAGCGTCGCGCTGATGCCGTCCGCCCCCAGGAAGAAGTCGATGCCCAGCGCCGGCACCCAGGCGATCCGTGTCACCACGGTGACCTCCCCGCCCGGGTCCAGTTGCTGCACGCCGCCCAGGGCGAAGACGGTGCCGGCCAATGTCGTGAACAAGGCCACCTTGCGCGCCCCCACCGCGCTGGTGGAGCGCATGAACATCAGCACCAGCACTCCAAGGAACGAACTGTAAAGGGTCCAGGCCAGCATGTCGGTCAGGTCAGGGAAGTTGGTCCACCAACTGGACCACCGTCGGGTTGACAAATTGCAGGAACAACTGCGGATGCACGCCGAGCACAAACATGAGCCCGATCGCGGGCAGCACCAGCAGCCGCTCGCCCAGGGTCAGGTCCGCAAACCCGCCCCACTCCGGCTTGAGCGGCCCGTTGAACACGCGCTGCAGGATGGTGAGCAGGAACACCGCGGTGACCAGCAGCCCCAGCACGGAAAGCGCGGCCGCCCAGCCCGCCAGGGGGAAGGCGCCTTTGAAGATCAGGAACTCGCCGATGAAACCGTTCAGCCCCGGCAGCCCGAGGGAGGCGAAGAGGGAAATCCCCATCAACCCGCAGAAGACCGGCGCCACCTTGCGCAGCCCGCCAAAGTCGTCCACGCCGCGACGCCCCGCCGCGCGCTCTTCGATCAGGCCGACAAACCAGAACAACGCCGCCGCGCTGATGCCGTGGTTGAACATCTGCAGCAGAACTCCGTTGAGCACCGCCGTGCGCTCGATCACACCGTCCGGGACGGACTCGGTCACCGTGACCGCGGCGAACACGCCCAGCAGGCAGTAGCCCAGGTGATTGACCGAGGAGTAGGCGATCATGCGCTTGAGATCCCGCTGGGCGAAAGCGGAGAAGGCCGCCAGCACGATGGTCGCCACCGCCAGCCACAACAACGGCGTCTGTAGCGCGCGAATCTGCTCGGGAAAGATCGGCAGGAGAATGCGGACCAGGCCATAGACGCCCATCTTGGACATCACGCCGGTCAGGAGCATCGAAACGCCGGTGGGCGCCTCCGCATAGGTCGCCGGCAACCAGGTGTGGAAGGGCATCACCGGCACCTTCACGGCAAAGCCCAGGAACACCAGGAGGAACACGGCCAGGGCCAGGTGTTCGCCCGAGAGCCCCGCCCACGCCGCCCGTTCCGCCAGGCGCGGCGCCAGGTCCCCGGCGGATCCCAGCGCGCCCAACTGCATGAAATCAAACGTGCCGGTCGCCAGGAACAGCGCCATGAACCCGAGCAGCATCGCCACGCTGCCCACCATCGTGTACACAAAGAACTGCGTCGCCGCCGCCACGCGCCCCGCCCCGCCCCACAGCTTGATCAGGAAGTAGGCCGGCACCAGGCTGATCTCCCAAAAGAGGAACCAGTGGAAGAAGTTCAGTGCCGTGAATGCCCCGAGCAGGCCCGCCTCCAGGAAGAGCGTCAGGACCACGAACATCTTCACGTCCCGATCCACCCTCCATGAGGCAAACATCGCAAACGGCACGAGCAACGTCGTCAGCAACACCATGAGCAGGCCCAGTCCGTCCAGGCCCACGACATACGACACGTTCATGGAGGGGATCCACTCCGCCCGCTCCTCGAACTGCAGCCCGGCGGCGCCGGTGTCGTAACGCGCCAGCAGCAAGGCCGCCTGCAGCAGCGCCAGCAGTGCCGCCGCCATGCCCAGCCGGCGCGCCGCCTGCGCGCGGCCCGCTTCCAGGCCCACGATCAACAACGCGCCCACCAGCGGCGTCAGTGTCAGCAAGGTAATCATCCAGGTCAGCCCCCCAGGGGGAGGGCCGGGATCATTTGCATCCCCAAATGAAAATCAAACCCAAAACCGCCATGGCCAGCCCCACCACCCGCAGGTAGCGCTGGACCTGCCCGTTCTGGAACAGGGACAACCAGCGCCCCGAGGTCCGCAACGACTCGCAGCCCTTGTCAAAACCAAGGTTGACCAGATACTCGTCCGTCAACCGGCTGACCCAGGAGAAGGCCAGCACCAACAGCGACACGGCCCGCACCGCCCCATCCACCACCGTCCGGTCCAGCCAGTCCGCAAAGCGCGCAAACGAGACGTTCCAACGAACCACGGACACCTCATAGAGTTCGTCCACGTAGAACTTCCCTCGCAGCACGCCCCATACGTCGGGCTGCAGACGCTCCACCGGATCGGGCTGCTCCACGCCCCCAAGCGGGCGGCGTCCGTAAAACCGGTAGCCCAGGAAAATGCCGCCCAGGGAAACCACCGATGAGAACAGGAGGAGCCCCAGCACATCCAGGCCGACGGGACTCGCCTCGCCCTCCGCATGCCCGGAAAGGAAATCGTGGAACCAGGGCCAGAAAGGCGTGCCGATGAGGCTGAGCAGCACCGTGCCGATCGCCAGCGCCACCAGCGGACGGGTCATGACGTTCGGACTCTCGTGCGGTGCCCCGCCATGTCCGTGACCCGCCGCGTCCGCCGTTGTTTCCCCGCCCCGGTAGCGGCCAAAGAAGACGTAGCAGACCTGCCGGGTCATGTAGAACGCGGTCAGCAGCGCCCCGGTCGCGCCCAGCCAGAAGGGCAGGCGCGACACGGTCCAGGCCGAGGCGCTGTGCAGGATCTCGTCCTTGCTCCAGAACCCCGAGAAAAAGAGCGGCACGCCGGAAAGCGCCATCATGCCCACGGCGTAGGTGGCGAAGGTGACCGGCATCATCGTCCGCAGGCCGCCCATCCTGCGAATGTCCTGTTCGTCGTGGCATCCGTGGATCACCGAGCCCGCCCCCATGAAGAGCAGCGCCTTGAAGAAGGCGTGGGTGATGAGGTGGAACATCCCCACCGCGACGCCGCCCGTGCCCAATCCGATGAACATGTAGCCGAGCTGCGAGACCGTGGAGTAGGCGAGAATGCGCTTGATGTCATTCTGCGCCACCGCCACCAGCGCGGCAAAGACGGCTGTGATGGCCCCCACCCAGGTCACCACGGTCAGGGCCGCGGTGTGCGGCGCGCCGTGGGCTTCGGGCATCACCCCCTCGGGCAGGGCGCTCAGGAGTGGAAACACGCGGGCCACAAGAAAGACACCCGCCGCCACCATGGTCGCGGCATGGATCAATGCGCTGACCGGCGTGGGGCCTTCCATGGCGTCGGGCAACCAGACGTGCAACGGCACCTGGCCCGACTTGCCCACCGCCCCGCAGAAGATCAACAGCCCGATCGCGGTCGAGGCCATCATGCCGCCGCCCACCGAGAGGCCCACCAGCCGGGTCAGGGCGGATTGTTCCAGGCAACCGGCGCCATCATCGTAGAAGAGAAGCGTCCCGGTCTGCCCGTAAAGCCAGACCATGCCGAGCAGGAAGAAGACATCGCCAATCCGCGTCGTGAGGAACGCCTTCGTGGCCGCCGCCGCGGCGCTCGGCTTGTGGTACCAGAATCCGATCAGGAGATAGCTGGCCAGCCCCACCAGTTCCCAGCTCATGAACAGGAGCAACAGGTTGTTGGCGATGACCAGCCCCAGCATCGCCGCCGCGAAGAGGGAGAGGAACCCGAAGAAGCGGGTCACGTTCCGGTCATGGGCCATGTAGCCGACGCTGTAGATAAAGATGAGCGTCCCCACGAGGGTCACCATCACGAGCATGCTGGCCGTGAGCGGATCGACGATCCAACCCAGCGTGAGCGACCCGCGTCCCAGATCGAACCAGGGCACGTTGTGCACCAGCCGTTCGCCATGATGCGCCAGGCACGTGGCCAGGGCGCAGAGGGAAAGCAGGAAGGAACCCGTCATCGCCCCGATCGAGAGATACTGGGCAAAGCGCCGGCGCGACTGGGACGCCAACGCGATCAACCCCGCCGCCAGCAATGGCAGGAACGGGATCAACCAAAGGTTGCGCACGATCCAGCTCACCGGCTCGGTTAGTTCAATCTGTTGCATGAGAAAGGTTCGCGGTCCCGCCATCCAACGAACGAACCGACTAGCAGCCCGTTTAGGAAGTAGCCGCCGAGGGAACGAGGCGGTTTCCGGCACTCATCGAACGCCCAATTCCGCCTCGTCCCCTCGGCGGCTACTTCGTTCTCCACGTAGCCACCGCCGTGAGGCGGTGGACTCCATCGTGGCCATCTTCACGACCTTCCGCCTCATTGTGAAGTGGGGAGAAGAACGCCCAACGTTCAACCGGTCCTCCTACCCCTTCATCCCTTCCACCTCGTCCACCTCGGTGGTTTTGTAGTGCCGGTAGATGGCCAGGATGAGGGCCAGGCCCACGGCCGCCTCGGCGGCTGCGATGGCGATGGAAAACACCACGAACATCACCCCGCCCAGCGCCTCGGGATGAGGTCCGTAGCGCCAGAAGGCGATGAAGTTCAGGTTGGCCGCGTTGAGCATCAGCTCGATGCCCACCAGCACCAGGATGGCGCTGCGCCGGATGAGGGCGCCGGCCAGGCCCACGCTGAAGAGCAGCGCGGCCAGCAGCAGATAAGCGTGCAGGGGTGTCATCGGAGAATTTGAAACAGGCTCACTTGGAACGGCGGTCGGGCATGGCGAGGATGGCGGCCCCGATGAGCGCGCCGGTCAGCAGCAGCGCCGTCACTTCCAGGGGCACCACATATTCCTTCATCAACGCGTCGCCCACCTGGCGGACGGGCGCCTTGACGACGGCCGATTCCGGCGCCGCGCGCAGGTCCGTGCGCCCGATGGCCACCACCAGCGTGACCGCCACCAGGGCGGCCACGGTCAGCCCGGCCAGCCATCCGGTCGAGAACACGCCGCCCAGGACCTCGCCGGAACGCGTCAGCAAAATGGCGAACACGATCAGGATCGCCACCGCGCCGACATACACGAAGATCTGGGCCAGCCCGACAAACTCTGCGTCCAGGCGCAGGTAGAGCGCCGAAAGGCCGCCGAAGGTCACCACCAGGCAGAGCACGCAATGGACAAGGTTGCGCAGGCTCATCGCCGCCACCGCCCCGGCCAGCGTGACGAAGGACAGGACCAGAAAGACCGGGCCGATCGTGGTCGGTTCAGGAATCGGTTGCATGATTCAAACAGGGTCCTCACTCCGCATACCGGTAGGTGCGCTTGGTCACCTTCGTTTCAAAGGACCGCCCCAACTGCTGGTAGGCGACCAGGATCACGCCGCCGCAGACCACCCAGCGAAGGATGAGGTTCCAGCCCGCCACCCCCGAGTAGTGCCAGCCGGCGGCGACCACCACGTTGAGGAGCGTCATGGGCAGCATGAATTTCCAGGCAAAGTTCATGAGCTGATCGGCGCGCAGACGCGGCAGCGTGCCCCGGATCCAGATGAACACCGCGAGCAGGACGGCCAGCTTGGCGAAGAACCAGAACCAGGAGGGCAGCCATGTCAGGATGCCGAGCGGGGCGTTCCAGCCCCCCAGGAAAAGGGAGATGCCCAAACCGCTGATGGCAAAGAGGCCCAGGTATTCGCCCAGGAAGAACAGGGCGAACTTGAACCCGGAATACTCCACGAAATACCCCGCGATGATCTCCGACTCCGCCTCGGGCAGGTCGAAGGGCGAACGGTTGGACTCGGCCAGCGTGGCCACAAAGAAGAGGAGGAACCCGGCCAGGCCCCAGGGGGTGAAGAGATTCCATTGCGGCAGCCATCCCCACAGGTAGCCGCCCTGTTGCTCGACAATCTGGACCAGCGACAACGTGCCGGCCAGCATCACTACGGTGAGGGAGGAGATGATGAGCGGCATTTCGTAGCTGATCATCTGCGCCATCGACCGCATCGCTCCGAGCAGCGCGTACTTGTTGTGGCTCGACCAGCCCGCCATGAAGATCGAGAGCTCCGTGGCCGAACCCACCGCGAAAAAGAAGAGGATGCCCGCGTCCAGGTCCACCGGCACCATCTTGCGCCCGTAGGGAATGACCGAGAAGCTCAGCATGATCGGCACGATGAGGACCACCGGCGCCAGAAAATGCAGCACGCGATCCGCCGCGCGCGGGACGATGTCCTCCTTGGTCAGCATCTTGAGCCCGTCCGCCGCGAACTGCAGAATTCCGTAGGGACCCACGCGATTGGGGCCGAGCCGGTTCTGGATGCGCCCCAGTCCCTTGCGCTCGATCACGGTCATGAGGGCGAACATCAGGGGAAACACGACGAGGATCGGCGCGATGGTCAGCATCGCGGAGACGAGCGGCTTGAGCGCGTCCGGCCAGAGCGACCAGGAGAGGATCCAGTGCTTGAGGTTGACGAAGAGTTGATCCATGGGTGCCGGGTTCAGGTGGATGTGCCCTTGGCGTCGGCGGCGCCAGCGTCGCCGGACGTGCCCGCGCCTTCCTTGGCCGCAGCGGCCTTCGCGGCGGCGGCAGCCGCGGCGGCCTTGGCCTTCTCCTCGGCCTTCTTCACCTCCTCCTCGCGCCGTTGATCGATGGCCCCCGCCTCGCTGGGATGAATGCGGCGGTAGTAGTCGTTGGACTTGGCCAGTTGATGCTTGTCGAGGAGCAGGGCGCCGAACCGGTCGTGGTGGCTCAGCTCAAACTCGGTGTCCATCTTGATGGCGTCGAACGGGCAGACCTCCACGCAGATCTGGCAGCTCATGCAGACGGAAATGTCGATGTCGAAGGTGGCCGGCTGAAACTGCGCCTTGCCGACGAAGTCCGGCTTCTTGGCCTTGTCCTTGACGATGTAGATGCACTTGGGCGGGCATTCCTTCTCGCAGATCTGGCAGGCCACGCAGCGGAGGCCCGCCATGGGAGCCTCGCCGTCATAGACGAGAAAGGGAAACTGGCGCGCGTTCTCGTGCTGCGGCAGCCGTTCCTCGGGATACTCGACGGTCGTCAGCCGCGATTCATCGGTGTAACTCCCGATGAAGTTCCGGGCCGTCTCGGCCATGCCTTTGATGATGCCTTTGCCTAACATGGTAGTCCGATCACCTGTCCACTTCCCCCAGCACAATGTCCACGCTCCCGAGAATCACCACCACGTCGGCGATGGTCTGTCCCAGGCAGGTATCCTCGAGCGTGGTCAGGTTGATGAAGCTGGGCGGGCGCACCCGGTAACGGTAGGGATTGGGCGAGCCGTCGGAGATCAGGTAAAAGCCCAGTTCCCCCTTGGGCGCCTCGATGCGCCCGTAGGACTCGCCCGGCTTGGGACGGAACCCGCGGATCTTCGCCTTGGGATCGATGATCGGCCCCTCGGGAATGTCGGCCAGCGCCTGGCGCAGGATCTTGAGCGACTCGCGCATCTCGAGGATGCGGATCATGTAACGGTCAAACACGTCGCCGGTCTCACCCAGCGGGACGCGGAAATCAAATCGGTCGTAGATGCCGTAGCGGTCCACCTTGCGGAGGTCGTAGTTCACGCCGGCTGCGCGGAGGATCGGACCGGAGAGCGCGGAGCTGACGGCCAGGTCCGCGCCGATGTTCCCCACCCCCTGCGTGCGGGCCAGGAGAATTTCATTGGAGCTGAGCAGGTTCTCGAATTCGTCCAGGAACCCCGGGTAATCCGCCACCACGCGGCGGGCCTGGTCCAGCCAACCCGGGGGCAGATCCACGCGGCACCCGCCAAAGCGCATGTAATTGCACATCATGCGCGCCCCGGTCAGGGACTCGAACAGGTCCAGCACCTTCTCCCTCTCGCGAAACGCATACATCAGCGGCGTGCCCAGCGCTCCCATGTCCATGAGCAGGAACCCCACCAGGCAGGTGTGATTGACCAGGCGGGTCAGTTCCGCGGTGATGATGCGGATGTATTCCGCGCGTTCCGGAACGGACAAGCCCGCCAGCTTCTCCACCGCCAGGGCGTAGGCCCAGTTGTTGGTGAGGGAACAGAAGTAATCCAGCCGGTCGGTGTAGGGCATCGACGACAGGTAGGAGGCGCCTTCGGCGATCTTCTCGTGATTGCGATGGAGGTAGCCGAAGACCGGCTTGAGCTTCACGACCCGTTCGCCCTCCAGGGCGACGTCCATGCGGAAGACGCCGTGGGTCGAGGGATGATGCGGCCCCATGGCCACCTCGAGGATCTCCCCTTCCATATCGGGATGGGGCGTCACCTCGTAATGGCGCGGCGCCACCTCCGGCACCCCGCCTTCGGTCATGATGGAATGGTCAGACATGTCATGCGGCTCTCTCCATGAACGGGGACAGTGACCGTACTCTTCAAAGGCCCCTCACCCCAGCCCTCTCCCGCAGGGAGAGGCCTGCGACGAGCTCAGTCGAGCGGAGAATGGTCCTCCGCGCGGAGAAAGGCTGCTTCCCTCATCCCTCCACCCCGAGGTGGCTTGCTGTTCCCTCTCCCCGCGGGAGAGGGTTAGGGTGAGGGGCCTTGACTATGGCGGTTCATGACTTCGTGGCGGACGCCGAAGTCCAGCCCATTCACCCGCCTTCACTACACTACGGCGTGGCAAGCCCATCCACCCATTCGCCTATCCCCCACTCCCCCTCCCTCCCCCGTGGCGTTTGGCCTTCTCGATCACCTCGTCGTGCGGGGTGGGTTCGTATTCGTAGTCGTCGGGTTCCACGTAGTCCCTGCGCATCGGGTAATCCTCGAACCCGTCCCACATCAGGATGCGGCGCAGGTCGGGATGATCGTCGAAGTGGATGCCGTAAAGGTCAAAGATTTCGCGTTCCTGGAACTCGGCGCTGCGCCAGACGGGTGTGAGGGAGGGAAGATGGAGCGGGTCCCGGCGTCCGGTGGTGCGGACGCGCAGCACGACAGGCCCGTGCTTGTGGGCGACGGAATAGAGATGATAGACCGCCTCGAGATAGCCGGGCTTGGGGGTTTCCACCGTTTCCTCGACCTCCTTCTCCTCGCCGTCCACCACCTTCTTCACCTTGACCTTTTCCTTGAGGACGGTGTCGAGCCAGTCCACGCCAGTGACATTGGAGCAGTAATCCAGGCGCAGGGCCGGATCGTCGCGGAGGAACAAGGCCACGGCCCGCGCATGGGCGGGGTCGGCGACGAGGCTGGGTTCGTTGCCCTCGGCTCCGTTGGGTTCGAGGGCCAGCTCGGCGCCGGGCACGGCCTGCAGGAGTCGTTCCTTGATCTGTTCGAGACTTTCCACGCGAAGGGAAGGGGTCAGTTGGGCACGGCGGGCGGCGTCCAGACCTCCGGGTTGCAGGGAGGCTCCAGGTCGTGCTTGCCGAATGCGGGCACGGGAAACTCGCTGGGCAGATCGGCGTTGAGATGGCGGGCGCGGTCGGGCCCGGTCAGCTTCTGCGCGTCGATCCGTTTCTGGAGCGTCATGAAGGCGTGGATGAGCGCCTCGGGCCGTGGCGGGCATCCGGGGATGTGCACGTCCACGGGCAGGTAACGGTCGATGCCCTTGAGCACGTTGTAGCCCTGCTTGAACGGTCCGCCGGAGATGGCGCAGGCGCCCATGGCGATGACGTATTTCGGCTCGGGCATCTGGTTGTAGAGGCGGACCACCTGGGGAGCCATCTTCTTGGTCACCGTCCCGGCCACGATCATGAGGTCGGCCTGACGGGGGGAGGGGCGGAAGACCTCGGCGCCGAACCGGGCCAGGTCATAGCGGGACATGGTGGTGGCGATCATCTCGATGGCGCAGCAGGCCAGGCCGAACTGGAGCGGCCAGACGGAGTTCTTCCGGCCCCAGTTGTAGATCTCCTCCAGGGTGGTGGTGAAGATCCCCTGCTTGTTCAGTTCGCTGCGCAGTCCGTCGTCCATATGCGTCCTGGCATTGGCTCAGGCGTTGCCCGGCCGGCCGGAACCGGTTGCGGGCAGGCTGCCGCCCTTGCGCCTGCACACCGCAGGCGTCCCACTCGCCCTTCCCGTCCGGGAAAAGCCCGTGCCAATTATTTCCACGTCAAGATGCCCTTGGCCCAGGCCCAAACCAGGCCTTCCACCAACAGGAGCAGAAAGACCATCATCGCCATGAAGGCTCCCACGGGAAGTTCCAGGAAAGAGACCGCAAAGGGCAGGAGAAAAACCGCTTCCACATCGAAGACGAGGAAGATGATGGCGTAGAGGTAGTATTCCGATTTGAACCGGATGGAGGAGTCGCCCTTGGATTCGAGGCCGCATTCGTAGGTGGCGTTCTTTTGCGCACCGGGCTTTTGCGGTGAATAGCAGCGGGCCCAGAGGCGGGCGAGCGTGAGCGGGATGAGGGGAAAGATCAGGGCGACCGCCATGAAAATGGCGAGAAACAGGTAGTCGTAATGACTTTCCGTCATGGGTCAGGGTCGGGTCCGCGCAGGAACGGGCGAGAGACTAACTATGTGAGGTGCAGCCGTCAAGGAAGCGGGGCGAGGGTCCAAGTCGGGGTGCAACGGGCTTCAACAGAGGATGAGCAGGCCTTATTGCCGGCTCGGGTTGTTGCGGCGCAATCCGACCGCTTGAGCGATTTCTTCAAACTCCTCGGAGCCCACCTGCTCGAGGCGTTTGCCCCGGGATGCAAGCTTCTCATTGATCTTAATGACCTTCTCGGTCATCTCGTCGTGGGTTTCCTGAGTGCCCCCCACCAAGGCGAAATTCTCTCCCTGCGTGATGCGCTTGTGACCGTCGGAATCGAGGCCCACGCCAAGGATCATCGCTTTGCGCGGCTTGCTGGAACTCTTGCCGGAAGGCTTCGCCATGCCCCCCAAAGTAGAGACTGAAGCCGAAATATCAAGGCTTTATCCCTGTTTCACCTACGGCGGATTCAAGAAAACCGGAATGCAGGCGGAACGGTCCAGGGATTGGGTTGTCAGGCAGGTGGCGGCTGAAGGTTTGCTAAGGAAGAGCCCGAAGGGGGTTCGATTTGAATGCGCCAAAGC
>Ga0302046_10000147_pt1 | contig 75146 bp, 41 predicted proteins | sample RVTome_11_FD_200261 | JGI IMG/M metagenome (GOLD analysis project Ga0302046, IMG submission 200261) | Soil microbial communities from uranium-contaminated site in the Upper Colorado River Basin, Wyoming, United States - RVT147D111 (version 2) ... | reverse complement strand
GTTTCTTCCGCGTCGTGGTCCTTGCGTCCCCCTGAGACGCCGACATCAACCAGTCATCCAACAGCATGTCTCGATATCCCAAGCTCAACGGCCTGATTGCCGCCACCTTCACGCCGCTGCGTTCCGACGGAACACTCAACCCCAAGGGGGTCGATGCGCAGGTGGACCATTTCCTCAGTCGTCGCGTGTCCGGCGTCTTCATCGGCGGGACCACCGGCGAATGCCATTCGCTGACCGTCGAGGAGCGCCTGGCCCTGGCCCGGCGCTGGGCCGAGGTGACGCGCGGCACGCCGCTCAAATGCATCATGCACGTCGGCCATCACGCGCTGCCTGATGCCCGGCGGTTGGCGATGGAAGCGGAGCGGCTCGGCGTGCATGGCATTTCCGCCCTGGCCCCGGGCTACTTCAAACCGGCCACGCTTTCCGACCTGGTCGATGTCTGCGGCGCCATCGCCGGCGCGGCGCCGTCCCTGCCCTTCTACTACTATGACATCCCCGCCATGACGGGTGTGGTGCAGCCCATGCCGGAGTTTCTCGAGCTGGCTTTGGAACGGATTCCCACGCTGGCCGGCTTGAAGTTCACCAACCCCGACTTCATCAGCCTGCAGCGCTGCCTGCACCTGGCCGGCGAGTCGGTGGATGTGGTCTATGGCAGCGACGAGTGCCTGATGGCGGCCTGGGCTTTCGGGGTGCGCGGGTTTGTCGGCAGCACCTACAATCACATCGCCCCTGTCGCCCGGCGCATCATGGGGCACCTGGAACGGGGCGAGTGGGCAGAGGCGCGGGTCGAGCAGATGCTTGTGGTCGAATTCGTCCGGCTCTGCGCGCGACGCGGCTACCTCCCCGCCGCCAAGGCGGCCATGGGCTTCCTGGGCCTGAACTGCGGCCCGGTGCGTTCCCCGTTGCACGCGCTTGATCCGGCGCAGATCTCCGAACTCCGCGAGGAACTCGACCAGGCCGGCTTCAACGCCTGGATCCACTGACGTCCCTTCTGCGGCCCATGTCGGACAAGGGATGCACATCGGGCAGGAGGGCGCCCAAGCCGAACCGCCTCAAGGCGGGACCACAAACGGGCCGCCCGCGTTCGTAGTCCCGCCTCTTAAGAAACTCCTTGTGAAACGCGTTGGAGTTGCGGGCATGCCATCTTGCACGACGAATTCAAAGGCCCCTCACCCCAACCCTCTCCCGGGGGGAGAGGGAGGATCGGCTTCCGCGCGGAGAAAGACATTTGATCTGAACCCGTACCCTCCACCGGGCATGCTGCTCCCTCTCCCCCCGGGAGAGGGTTGGGGTGAGGGGCCATCGCACAGTCGTGGTCCTTGGTGTTTCTTCCTTATCTAGCCCGTCGTGACGGGTTCCGCCTTTAGGCGGTCCGGGATTCGGTTCGGTTCGCGGGGAACCCAACTCCGGCGTGCTTCACTCCGCCTTCGTCCCATCCTTGCTCTTGCCCTGGCCCGGCACCCAGTCCGGGGTCAGCCGAGTGAACGAGATTGTTTCGTACGCATTGCCTTGTCCGCGCTCGTAGAGGCAGGCCACCGAGCCGTCCGGCAGCACGGCGAGGCAGGAATACGCCGACGGACCGGCATGCAGGACCTGTGCGTGGGGCCAGGTCCGCCCATCGTCCAGGCTTCCCTTCAACGTCACGTTTTCGCGGCTCCGGCTGGACGGATTGGAGAACAGGATCAGCCCGGGCTTGCCGTCGTGCGGCCAGGAATGGCGCCGGATGCTCGCCTGGCAGATTGGCTCGATCAGGGCGTCGGCATGTTGCTGGTCGTGCCATGTCATGCCGCCGTCGTCGCTGAACGCAATCTGGCGGGTGAGCTGGCTGCGGTCGTAGTTGCGCATGTTCAACATGAGCCGGCCGCCGGTCAGCTCCACCACCTCGCACTCGTTGACCTGGTGCTGCGGAGTGCGTCCGCCCAGATGCCAGGATTGCCCGTGGTCGTCGGAGTAGATGATGTGCGAGTAATAGTGCTTGCTGCCGGCTTCGATGTGGTCGCAGGGAATCACCAGCCGGCCCCGGTGCGGACCGTGCTCCACCTGGATACCGGCCCCGGGCCCGGTGGCATACCACGTCCAGTCCGGCTTCTTCACGTCCGCCGTGATCTCGCTCGGCTTGGCCCAGGTGCGGCCGTCGTCGCGGGACGAGGTCACGAACACGCGGCGGGTGTCCTTGCCGGTCTGGTTGATGATCTGGGGTTCGCGGTCGTCCCCTCGGTTCCAGGTCATGAGCAGCCAGATGGCGCCGGTCTCCTGATCGACCACGGGACAGGGATTGCCGCAGGTGTTGCCCATCTCATCCCACACCACCTGGATCTCGCCCCAGGTGCGGCCTTGGTCGGTCGAACGGCGCAGCAGCAGGTCGATGTTGCCCGCGTCACCGCGTCCTTCCTTGCGCCCCTCACACAGCGCCAGCAGTGTGGCGCGTGGCGTGACCAGCAGGGAGGGGATGCGGTAGGTGTGGTATCCATCCTGACCGCCGGAAAAGACCGCCTGGGCGGGGGGCGTCTCGATGAAGGTGCCCGTGGCTTCGAAGGAGGTCACTCGCATGGTGGAGCGCCATGGGCGCAGGCCGACGTCCGCGAGCGTGCCTGTCTCTGCTTGCTGGCGCAGTGCCTCCTTGCCTTCGATCAGGAACGCCAGTTCCGAGCCTTCGCGGCGCACTTCCAGGGTGAAGGGTTCACCTGGCTTCACGAAATCCAGCGCCTTCCCGACGAAGCGTGTTTCCGGTCCGAACAGCGGGCCCTGCACGAAGAGGCGCCCACCGGATCCGTCCAGGCCGAAGTGATTGTCGCCAATGAAAAAACTGGCCGCGGTATGTTCCAATGCGTCCAGCGAAAGGCGGGCCTTGATGCGGAAATCGCCCGGCCCCAGCGCCTGCCCCGCCTTGACGAACTGGCCCACTCCCGATCCCACCAAGGCGCCGCTCGTTTCCTTCCAGCCATTGCCCATCACGCGCGCATCGACCGCCTTTCCCGCCTTCACAAAGACACGGGTCTCGGCGGCGTTGGTCGCAAGGCCGAACAGGGACAGTCCCAGGAGGACTGCGGCGACCATGCGGGTGACCTGGGAACAGGTCCGAACAGGTTGGTCAAAAGGGTGAAATGGGCAGGCGTGGTGATGGAATGACATGGATCGATGGGACTTGAGTTAGATCTTGCCGGCGGCGGTCAGGTGACGGCGAGACTCGTTGGGGTTGCCCGTCGTGCTCATGCTCGGCAGTGTGGCGTTCAGTGTAACAACGGCACCGCCCAACCCAAGCCCAACTTTCACCACAAAGGTAAGGAATAGGAGACGGGAACCACGACATGCACGAACGACACGAAACAAATGCCAAGCCTTTCCACGCCTCGGTAAGGTAGCCGCCCAGGTCACGAGGCGGTTCCCTCCTTTCGTGTGTTTCGTGGTTCCCCTCCTGTTCGCCTCCTGGTTTCGCGGTCACACCGGGGTCGTGTGTGGCCCGACGACTTGTGTTGTTCCAGCTTCGCCTTCAGGCGGCGGGCCACGTCGGGGTAATCGAAGGAGAGGTTCGTGGTCTCGCCGGGATCGCGTTCGAGGTGGTAGAGCTGGCCCGGGGCATCGGGTTCCTTCTCGGGCAGCGCATAGGGGAGAAGCTCTCCGCGATCGTAACGGTTGCCGCCCGATCCTTGGTGATCAAGGTGTTTCCAGGGCCCCTCACGGATGGCCAGGGCGAGCGAGATCGTTTGGTGCAGGATGTCCTTCCGGACGGGCTGCTCCTCGTCCGTGCCGAGCAGCACCGGCAGGAAGCTGAATGAATCCTCCGCGGCCTCCTCAGGGAGCGGGGCGTGCACGAGTGCCGCGCAGGTCGCCATCACGTCCGTCAGGCACACGATCTGTGGGGTCGTGCTATGGGGGTGCACCTTGCCCGGCCACTTCGCCAGGAACGGCACGCGGTGGCCGCCTTCCCAGTTGTCCCGCTTCACGCCGCGCCACGACCTGGGCCGTGCCGGTCGGACCGGCGACGCCGAGTGCGGCCCAGACCAGGCTGATGAGCCATCCTGCGGCGGCCTTGGCCCGGACCATGCCATGGGTGGCGCCCATGGAGAGGGTGTGACGTCCTGAATGCGAAAACATCGTGCCAGGATCGTGGTTCATCCTCCCGTGGATCGTCAAAACGTATTCACCGAGGGACCCGGCAGCAGAGTCGGTCCAGTGGGTGTTCCCGATCCACCCATCGCCCGGCGTCGTGTACCATTGGAGTGCCGTACGGCACCGTTTTCGTACACATCGACGTGTACGCTTTTCGAGCCGTACGGCACTCCATCCGTACACGTGGGCGTGTACGGTTTTTGGGCCGTACGGCACTGGAGGATGCGGACCACATTCCTGGGGAATGCGTTGCGGGGACTTCCGCCACCAAACGGGATGGGGGACGCCCATGGACCTTGAACCTGGTTTAGCCATCGGACCGATCCGACGGATCCGTCGGATCGGTCCGATCAGCGACGGTTCATCAAGAGTAGGGTCCGGGGCCGATCGCCGCCTGCGGTTGATCATTGGGCGATCCTTGGTAAGTCCTTGCTATGCTTATGCCATGTGAGGGGTATGCGAGCGCATTGACGCACAGATTTAACGTTTTCGTTCTGGATTCCTGCAGGCTGTCTGGAGACAGTAGGCGCATCTCCTGAGAGGATTAATTAAGTGTGCCAGACCTCCCGGAAGGGTGCCTATGGTCGCCACCGTTGTAGTCGGTCCAATGCCAGTGAGACTTCAAGGAGGGGGTGCACCAGAGCGTGCATCCCGCTTGTGGCCCTGGTTTCTTCGCGTGGAGATCGTTCCTTAGCCTCTCGTCCCAGATGACCTTTCAGAAAAACGCAACTCCGTACGTTTCAACCTCATGAACACATCCAACAAACCCTGCACCAGCTCCCTGTGCGGGAGCCGTCGGCGCCGCCTTGTGACCGCATTAACAAGAAGCCTTCTGGCGCCACTTCTTCTGACCTGCCTGCCTGCCTGGGCAGCCAACATCGCACCTCTCGGCCAGGCCATCCTGGGTGTGAACGACACCATTGGCAGCGACCTCGGCATTCCGCGCACCAACGCCGGGGTGGTCGGGAACATCAACGACGGCGATCCCCTTACGCGCGTGGACAACTGGTTTGGCGGCAACGCCGACACTTACAGCTACGTCGGCGTGATTTGGCCGACGAAGCGGTATGACCCGATCGTGAGCATGAACCTCACGCTCGCCACCTTCAGCGATGGCGGCTGGTTTGGCATTCCGGGCCAAAGCCCGGCGCCGGGAGGAGCGCTTCTGGAAGCCCAGCTTGAAGTGCCCGCGATCCAGGTGACGAGCGACGGCGGCGCGACCTGGACGACGGTGTTTGATTACGACACCGATTATTTCTTCTACCTGGCCGGGCACACCATCGGCGGGGGCGGCAACCCCAACCCCACCTCCGTGGACGCGCCCTTCTTCCTGTTCGCCCCAGTCACCCGCATCGACGGCATCCGCCTCATCGGCCGCAACGGCGGCAACGCCGGCTCCGATCCCAACGGCTTCCTCGGCGTGTTTGAGTTGATCGTCGAATCCGGCACCTTCACCGACTCCGACGGGGACGGCATGCCCGATGAGTGGGAAGTGGACAACGGTCTGACCGTGGGCGTGAACGATGCCGCGGGCGACGGCGACGTGGATGGCCTGGACAACCTGGGCGAGTATCAGAATGGCTCCAGCCCCAGCGAAGCGGACACCGACGGGGACGGGCTCAATGACGGAGACGAAGTCAACACCCACCTCACCCTTGCTTATTCGGCCGATACCGACGGGGACGGACTGACGGATGGGGCGGAGGTCAATTCCCACGGCAGCGATCCGCTCCTGACCGACACCGACACCGACACGATCAGTGACGGGGACGAGGTGAATGTTTACGGCACCAACCCCACCTTGCAGGATACCGACGGGGACGGGTACCAGGATCCGTTCGAGATCGCGCAGGGCACCGACCCGACCGATCCGGAGAGTTTCCCGAACAATTTCGCCCTCAACGGCACGGGCTACATGGGCACGAAGCCCGCCTTGGACACCGGGGCTGAGGTTCAACTTTACCATGCCGGTTCCCCGTCGGTGATCAACGACGGAAACCTGACGACGCGCGTGGACACCTGGAACGGCGACCAGGGGACCGTGGCCCACACCGTCAGCTTCGTGGGCATTCTCTGGCCCGAGCCCCTGGATGATCTGGTGCAGCGGATGGAACTCACCTTTGCCACCTTCCTGGACGGCGGCTGGTTTGGCCCGAACGCCTCCCAGCCGGCCGCGGGCCAGCCGCTGCAGGCCATCCACGTGACGGAACCGCGGGTGGAAGTCACCTCCGACGGCGGTGTCACCTGGACGGTGGTTGCGCACACCTCCGATTACATGTCCACCGCCGTCGGGCATCCCATCGGCGGTGGTGGTCAACCCAACCCTTCCACCTTCACCTCCAGCTTCACGCTGGACACGCCTGTCACCGGCATTGACGGCATCCGGATCATCGGCACCGAGGGCGGCAACGCCAGCGGCGGGTTCCTGGGCGTGTTTGAACTGGAAGTGCGCGGCGAGGCGCTCGATGCCGACAATGACGGCATGGAAGACACCTGGGAGCGCATGAACGGCCTCATCGTCGGTGTCAATGATGCGGACGAGGATCCCGACATGGATGACCTGACCAACCTCGAGGAGTTCGAGGTCGAAACCAATCCGCAGGTGGCCGACACCGACGGCGACGGCCTGAACGACGGCGCGGAGCTGAATGACCACGGCACCGATCCCCTGGTGGCGGACACCGATGTGGATGGGCTCAGCGATGGCGAGGAAGTCATCAGCCTTGGCACCAACCCGCTGCTGGCGGACACCGACGGGGATGGCACCCCGGACGGGCAGGAGGTGGCCATTGGCACCGATCCGAACAATCCCATCAGTTTCCCTGTCAACCTGGCGCGCCTGGGCACCGGCCTGATGGGCACGAAGGTCGCCCTGGACAGCGGTGCGGAGACCAACTACATCCAGTTTGGCGCCTTCTCCGACCTGGTGGACGGCAACTTCGGCACGCGCGTGGACACCTACAACGGCGGCCGGCCTCACGCCGCTGACACCGTCAGCTTCGTCGGGGTGACCTGGGCCGCGCCCCAGACCGAGCCGATTGACACGGCGCGCGTGACCTTTGCCACCTTCGTGGACGGCGGCTGGTTTGGCGTGAACAACTCGCAGCCGGCGGCGGGCCAGGCGCTGGAAACCACGCACGTGGTCGAGCCTCGCGTCGAGATCACCACCGACGGCGGCACCACGTGGACCGTGGCTCCGCACACGTCCGACTACATCGGGCAGTCGGTGGGCCATCGGATCGGCGGCGGCGGGCAACCCAATCCCACCACCTTCTCCGCCACCTTCACCCTCAACACCCCGGCGGTCGGCATCAACGGCATCCGCGTGATCGGGACCGAAGGCGGCACGGCCAGTGCCGGGTTCCTCGGCGTGTTCGAGTTCGAGGTGATCAACTTCTCCTCCGACGACGACAACGACAACATGGAGGACTCATGGGAACGCGCCAACGGCCTGGTCGTGGGCGTGGATGACTCCGCGGAGGACCCTGACGACGACGGTCTGACCAACGTCGAGGAATACCAGGAGGACACCCTGGCGCAGGTGGCCGACTCCGACTCCGACGGTCTGAATGACGGCGACGAGGTCAACACCCACCTGACCAACCCGTTGGTGGCCGACTCCGACGCGGATGGCGTGAGCGACGGCACCGAGGTCAACGTGTATGGTTCCAACCCGCTGGTGGTGGACACCGACGCGGACGGTTTCCGGGACGGCTACGAGGTGGCCTCGGGCAGCGACCCGACCAACCCGGAGAGTTTCCCGGCCAACATCGCCCCGCTGGGCCTGGGCATTCTGGGCGTGCGGGCCACCCCCGATGGCGGCGCGGAGACGCTGGTTTTCAACGCCGGTGTGCGGGGCAACATCAACGACACCGACCCGTTGACGCGGGTCGATTCCTACAGCACGACCCCGAACACGGCCAGTTTCGTGGGCATTCTCTTCGACGAGATCATCAACCTGCCCATCATCGAGATCGAGTTCACGCTGGCCACCTTCTTCGACGGCGGCTGGTTCGGGCCCAACGGCACGGGCCCCGGCTCGGGCGGGGTGCTGGCGCCGCAGTATCTCACGGAACCGCACGTGGAAATCACCACCGACGGCGGCACCACCTGGACGCCCATCGGCAGCACGTCGGACTACCTGACCGTCATGAACGGGCATCCGTTGCCGGCGGTGGACTTCGGTCCGCCCACGTCGGTGACGACCACGTTCACGCTCAGTGACACCCAGGTCGGCATCAACGGCATCCGCCTGGTCGGCAGCGAGGGCGGCACGGCCAGCGCCGGTTTCCTGGGCGTGTTCGAGTTCGAGGTCAACATCCTCCAGTCCGACACGGACAACGACGGCATGCTCGACGAATGGGAGCGCATGAACGGGCTGATCGTCGGCGTGAACGATTCGGGCCTGGATCCGGACATGGATGACCTGACCAACCTTGGGGAGTTCGAAGCCGAGACCAATCCCCAGGTGGCCGACACCGACGCGGACGGACTCGACGACGGCGATGAGTTGAACGTGCAAGGCACCAATCCGCTCGTGGCCGACACGGACGGGGACGGCGTGAAGGACGGAGCCGAGGTGAACACCCATGGAAGCAATCCGCTGGTGGCCGACACCGATGGTGACGGTTCGAACGACGGCACGGAAGTGACGGTTGGCACCGAACCCACCGACCCGTCGAACTACCCGATCAACCTCTCCCGAGTGGGGACCGGGTTGCTCGGCACCAAGGTGGCCCTGGACAGCGGCGCGGAGACGCCCCGCTTCAACAGCGGCACCGCGGCCAACATTGTCGATGGCAACGTCAACACGCGCGTGGACAACTGGAACGGCAACGTGGCCACCGTGACTGACACCGTCAGCTTCGTCGGGGTCTCCTGGTCGATCCTCCAGCCCGAGCCCATCGTGACCCTGCGCCTGCGCCATGCCACCTTCGGTGACGGCGGCTGGTTTGGCGTGAACAACGCCTCGCCCGGCGCCGGTCAACCGCTCGGACCCGTCCACCTCGTGGCGCCCCGCGTCGAGGTCACCAGTGACGGCGGCGCCACCTGGACCGTGGTGCCGTCCACCACGGATTACCTGACCGTGGCAACCGGCCATCGCATCGGCGGCGGCGGGCAGCCCAATCCCACCACGTTCACCTCGGTCTATAACCTGGATGCGCCGGCCGGCGGCATCAACGGCATCCGGATCATCGGCACCGAGGGCGGCGTGGCCAGCGGCGGCTTCCTCGGCGTCTTCGAATTGGAAGCCTTCATCGTGGCGTCCGACGTGGACAACGACGGCATGGAGGACACCTGGGAACGGGCCAACGGGCTCGTCGTGGGTGTGGATGATTCGGGTGAGGATCCGGACGGCGACGGGCTGACCAACGGCGAGGAGCATGACCTGGGCACGAAGGCCCAGTTGGCGGATTCCGACGCGGACGGACTGAGTGATGGCGCGGAGGTGAACACGCACGCCACCAACCCGACCCGGGCGGACACCGAGGGTGACGGCCTGAACGACGGCGATGAGATCAATGTCTATGGCACCGACCCGCTCGTGGCCGACTCCGACGGGGATGGCTTCCGCGACGGCTACGAAGTGGCCAACGGCAGCAACCCGGCCAATCCGAACAGCCTTCCGCCCAACGTGGCCGTCAGCGGCACCGGCATCCTTGGCACCAAACCGACCGTGGAGGCGGGCGTGGAAACGCCGCGCTTCAACTCCGGCACGGCCGCCAACATCAACGACGACAACCTCAACAGCCGCGTGGATGACTGGAACGGCAACATCGGCTCGGCCCCCGACACGGCCAGCTTCGTGGGCATCGTCTGGCCGCAACCCCTTCCGGTGTCCGTGGCCAGCCTGCACTTCGAGATGGCGACCTTCGGCGACGGCGGCTGGTTCGGCGTCAACAACCTCGGACCCGGCGCCGGCCAGCCCCTGACCTCAGCGCACCTCGTCGCGCCGCGCGTGGAGATCTCCATGGACGGTGGCGCCACGTGGACACCGGTGGCCTCCACCACTGACTACCTCACTTCGGTGGACGGACACCTCATTGGCGGGGGCGGCCAGCCCAATCCCAGCCGGGCCGTGGCGGACTTCGTCCTCGACGTGCCGGCCGCCGGCATCAGCGGCATCCGGCTCATCGGCACCGAAGGTGGCACCGCCAGCGGAGGATTCCTCGGTGTTTTCGAGTTGCAGGTGTATCGCGAGATCATCGGTATCCTCGAGGCCAATGACGACAGCGCCACCACCGCCGAGGACACGCCGGTCACGATCGACATCCTGGCCAACGACACCGCGCCGGGCGGCGCCACGCCCGCGATCGCCGAGGTGGAATCGCCTTCCTTCGGATCGGTCGCCGTCAACCCGAATGGCACCGTCACTTACACGCCCGCGCCGAACTATTACGGCCCGGACGCGTTCGCCTACACCATCACCGATGGCGTGGACATCGACACCGCGACGGTCAGCCTCACGGTCACTCCGGTGAACGACCCGCCCATGCCGGTGATCGACGTTTCGCCCCTCAGCGACCTGGGTCCGGACGTGACGGGTTACATCGTCATCTCGGCCAACAACGAGACCGCCTGCGTCACCCTGGACGGCAGCGGCTCTAGCGACGTGGACAACGCCCCGGGCGACCTCACCTTCCTCTGGCTGGTGGATGACGTCCCGGCCGGCACGGGGCCGGTTCTGGATGTCTGCCTCCTGGTGGGAGCGCGCACCGTGTCCCTGATCGCCGATGACGGCACCGACATGGGCGAGGCCACCGTCCTGGTGGACGTGATTCTGGCCAGCGAAGCGGTCGAGGAACTGATTCTCCAGGTGGACGAATCGGTGGTCACCCGCAAGAACAAGCAGCCGTTCTTCGCCACCCTCAAGTCCGCCATGGCGAGCTTTGACCGGGGCAGCACCGGGGCGGCGATCAACAACCTGCAGAATGCGTTCCAGAACAAGGTCCAGGCCCAGATCGGCAAGACCCATCCGGAAGTGGCCGAGGAATGGATCCGCATCGCTCAGGAGATCATCGACGCCGTCCTGCTTCCGCAGGCATGTGATTGCGAAGAATAATCGCCCTGGCGGCGATTCATAAATGCCTTCACGCAAAGGCCGGGCCGAGTGCCCGGCCTTTGCCTTTGAACCCAAGGCGAGGTGGCTGAATCTCCACCACCCTGTAGCCCCGCCCCGTAACCGCCGACGTCAGGAGGCGGACCCAGTCGTGAGATGGAGCGGAACCGTAGCCCCCGCCGTGAGGCGGCGGATTCTGACGTGGTGAGGATCGTGGGAACCGCCTCCTGACGTCGGCGGCTACTGGCTGCGACTCAGTTTTGCTTGTCTATTGGAGGGCCGGGGCCACAGTGGCGGTCGTTCATGCGTGTGTGGATGTCAGTTCTTCTGTGGATGGGGTTGCCGGTCTGGCTTGGCGCCGCCGTGGGGGATGGCGGATGGGACCGCCTGGACAATTTCCGCGACTGGGGCATCTACCGCGGCGACAAGAAGGCCAACCAGTATTCCGAACTGGACCAGATCGACATCGGCAACGTGCATCGGCTCGAAAAGGCCTGGGAGTATCATCACGGTGATCCCAACGGCCCGTCGATGTACAGCAACCCGATTGTGGTGGACGGGCTGCTTTACTTCACCACACCGCGTGTCCACGCGGTGGCGCTCGACGCGGCCACCGGGAAAGAGGTGTGGGTCTTCGATCCCGCTCCGCACAGTCCGGGCGGAAGGACCTTTCGCGGACGCAATCGCGGCCTGGTCTATTGGGAGGATCCGCAGCGCGGGCGGAAGCGGATCTTCAACTTCGTCCGGGACCGCGTTTACGCCCTGGACGCCCGCACGGGCGAGCTGATCCGTTCCTTTGGCGAGGAGGGCCACATCGACCTGCGCAAGAACCTGCCGGTCGATCCCGCGCGTGCGTCCGTGGAGGTCACCACGCCGGGCATCACCTACCGGGACCTGCTCATCGTCGGGTCCCGTGTGCCGGAAGGCAATGAGTCCACTCCCGGCGACATCCGCGCCTACAACGCGGCGACCGGCGAGTTCGAATGGATCTTCCACACGATCCCGCGGCCCGGCGAGTTCGGGCACGACACATGGGGGTGGGAGGAAGGAGCGGTGTATGGCGGGGCCAATCCGTGGGGCGGCTTTTCCCTCGACGAACAGCGGGGCTGGGTGTTCTGCGCCACGGGCTGTGCGGCGGGGGACTTTATCTACGGAGGGTCGCGTCATGGGATGAACCTGTTTGCCAACTGTGTTCTGGCTCTGGATGCCGCAACCGGCCGCCGCGTCTGGCATTACCAAACCGTCCATCACGACATTTGGGACTATGACAATCCCCCGGCCCCGGTCCTGGCAACCCTTCCCGGGCCGGACGGGCCGCGCGACGTGGCGGTGCAGTTCACGAAGATGGGGCTGACCTTCGTCCTTGACCGTGACACGGGCGAGCCGCTGTTTCCTGTCGAGGAGCGTCCGGTGCCTGCGTCCGACGTGCCGGGCGAGGCGGCGTGGCCGACGCAGCCCTTTCCAAGCCGGCCTCCGCCGCTGGTGCGCCTGGCCACGCACGAGGCGGACCTGACACACCTCACACCGGAAGCCCACGATGCGGCGCTTGCCTTGTTTCGCCGTCACCGGACGGGCTTCCTTTATGCGCCGCCATCCCGGCAGGGAACGATCACGACCCCTGGCCACCAGGGGGGCGTGGAATGGGGGGGAGGCGCGTTCGATCCCGAGACCGGGGTGATCTATGTCAATGCCAACGAGGCGCCGACGATCAACCGCCTGGAGCCGCTCGGGGCGAAGGCGGTGTCCGACGACACGCCTGCCGGACGCGGGGAGCAGGTTTTCAACACCACCTGCACCTTTTGTCATGGCCTGGATCGAAGAGGCAACCCGCCCTTCTATCCGGCTCTGACCAATTTGCAGCTTCGGGCGGATGAGATCCTGGTGTTGCTGGAAGAGGGGCGCGGGATCATGCCCTCGTTCGCTCAACTTACCGATGCGCGGAAGGAGGATCTCATCGCCTACCTGCTCAGCGATCCCGGGGAAAGGGACGCGCGCGAGAAGGTACCCGCTGCGCTGAAGGCACCGGGGTCGGCGCCGCGCTACGCCCAGATCGCGCCGTTCTTTGCCGATGCGGAGGGGGTGCCCTACATCTCGCCGCCCTGGGGGACGCTGAATGCCATTGACCTGATCAAGGGGGAGATTCTTTGGAAGGTGCCGTTGGGGGAGTATCCGCACCTGGCGGCTCGCGGCATCCACAACACGGGGGCGAAGAATTTTGGCGGTCCCGTGCTGACGTCCGGTGGCGTGATCTTCATCGCGGCCACGCCTGACGAGAAGATCCGTGCCTTCGACAAGTACACGGGGCAGGTGCTTTGGGAACACGTGCTGCCAGCGGGGGGGTATGCGACGCCCAGCGTGTACATGGCGGGTGGGCGCCAGTTTGTGGTGATCGCGGCGGGAGGCGGCGGGAAGCTGGGGACGCGCCACGGGGACGCCATCGTGGCGTTTGCCTTGCCGATGGACTGAACCCGCCAACGGTTTGCCACCAAGCTTCCAGAAGGTGAGGAGGCACCATGGGGCGTTGAACCGTTCTGAAGATGGGACCGATCCGTCGGATCCGTCGGATCCGACGGATCGGTCCGATCAGCAACGGTTCATGGGGAGTTCCCGCCTCAAGCGGGATGGGTGGCGCCCATGGACCATGAACCGTTCCCTGCAAGGGCCCCTCACCCCAGCCCTCTGACGAAACCCAACGACATGAACCGCCCCTTGGAGTGCCGGGTCCCGCGCGCCGCATGAAGTCCGATGGGATGCAATGGCGGCATGGGTCAGGGATGGCGGTGGTGGCGCTGGTCCTTGCCTGCGCCTTTTGGGGGGTGAGTTTCCCGATCATCAAGGCGTTGCAGATCGAGCAGGCGACACGGTTGCCTGGAGCGTCGAGCGAGTTCCTGGCGGCGTGGATCATGGTGGCAAGGTTTCTTTGCGCGGCGTTGCTGCTCCTGCCTGTGGTCATGCGGATGGGGCGGCCGACGTGGCTCGAGATGCGGCAGGGCATGTGGCTGGCCTTGTTCGGTGGTGCGGGCATGGTGCTGCAGGTCGATGGCCTGGCCTACACGCAGGCGTCCACCTCCGCCTTTCTCACGCAGGGCTACTGTGTGGCGTTGCCGCTGTGGGCGGCATTCCAGACACGGACCCGTCCCACGCCAAGGGTGGTCGGAGCCACGCTGCTGGTATTGACGGGGGGAGCCATTCTGGCGGGCGTGCGTCCCGGGCATCTGGCCCTGGGGCGCGGCGAAGGGGAGACCCTGCTGGCGGCGGTGTGTTTTGCCTTTCAGATTCTGACCCTCGAGAACAAGCGGTTTGCCACCAACCGTGGACGGCCGGTCACGCTGGTGATGTGCCTGGGCATTGCGCTGTTGTTTTTCCCGCTCGCCTGGCTGGCCGCGCCGCGTCCGGCGATGCTGGTTCAGGCCGGTGCGACTTGGTTTGTCGGAGCCATGATCCTCGTGCTGGCACTGTTCTGCACGGTGGGATCGTTCCTGCTCATGAACAGTTGGCAGAAGCGGCTGCCGGCGACCGAGGCGGGACTCATCTACACGAGCGAACCGGTGTTTGCGGCCGGCTATGCGCTGGTGTTGCCGGCATGGCTGAGTGGCGCGACTGGAATTGATTATCCGAACGAAGTGCTGACCCTGTCGCTGGTTTTTGGGGGCGGCCTGATCGTCGTGGCCAACCTATGGATGCAATGGCGGCGCCGGCCGCATCGACCCGGCGTGGCACCGGCGCCGTAGGGGTAGGGGTCAGACTTGACTATTTGACTATGAACCGGATCAGCGCGTCGCGCATGCTGTCCCGCCTGACCCGGTTCATAGTCAAATAGTCAAGTCTGACCCCTGCGGCAACTAGAATCCCAAGCTGCGCCGGAGCTGGCGCAGAATTGGCTCGGGCGGGGGCGTGTCGAAGGTGACTTGGCCCAGGTCGTTGGTGCCGCCCGGCTCCGCTCGGAACCGAGTCTGGGGAATGGTCGAGAAGGCGCCGGGTGGCTGAGTCACGCGGATGATGCGGAGCAGGACCAGGTCGGCCGGAGGCACATTGGTCAGCAGAAACCTCCCTTGCGGCCCCGTTTGGCATTCGTGTCGGAACCACAGTCGTGGCAGGTCACGTTGCGACGGAGGTTGGTCGAACTCGAGGGTGAGTGTCTGGTTGGTCACGGGCCATCCATTGGTATCCACCAGCGTGCCCGTCACCACCGTCCAGGGTTTCAGGCGGATCTTCAACGCGTCGCCGAACGCCTCCTCCTCCAATGATGCCCAGCCGGTCGCATGACTGACCCAAAGTCGCGAGCCATCGAGCCGCTGATCGAACTTGAACGTGCCCGTTTCGGTGGTGACCTGTCTGACCTCAAGGTTGGCGTAGCCCTCCAATGAACCGGTGGCCTCCATGGTGAAGGCGTCCCGCAGTGCGGCATAGATCAGCGTGGCGCCCCGGGCGGGAGTGCCGGCTGGGGTGTGCACAACACCGGCCGGGCCGATGCCCTTGGTCATTGGGATGATCAGGCCATTGGTGGAATGCGTGATGGGGCCGACAATACCAGGCTCATAGCCGGGAGCCTGGAACTGCAAGAGTGGTTCCGAACTCAGGCGTTCGAAGGAGACGTCGAAGCTGCCGTCCGTCAGTGCCATTTCCATGGGGTCCAACCAGCAGGGCAACTCATTGAAGGGCACAGAGGCGGGCCGGAAGGCATCCAGCATGCGCTTGAATAACGGCTTGGTCGGCCCTGCTGCAGCCGAGATGATGGGAGGTTGTCGTCCCGGAAGAACGGTGGCCTGCGGCAAGGGCTTTCCGGTCTTTTCATCCACCACAGTGCCGCGGATACGAATCAGATTGGGCACCTGTTCCACTCCGCTCAGGGGACGGTTCTCGGGACGATCCGGGACCGGTAGCCTGCCATTCGATGGTCTGGCGGGAGCATGAGTCTTTTGGCCCGGCGCGACCTCGACCAGAAAGTTCGTCCTGGATGACAGCAACGTCCCCTTCATGCGCTGTGGCAAGTAGGGCACCAGGCTCCGGTTGCGGCCGGTCAAGTGCCAGTCCCGATTCCAGAGTCCGAATTCCATCGAGGTGGCGTGCAGACCTTCCAGCCGGAACCGGCCGTCCGGATCGACCGGGGCCCGCTGCAGATCCCATGCGGTACTGTAACCGGCATACACCTCCATGGACGTGGCAGGCAGCGTCGAGCCGGGAGCCGGAATCAGGCGTCCCTCCAGACTCAGCCCTGGTTCCACTACGAGGTCTCCCAGGTCCCGCGTCTCTCCGTCGCCTCCGGTTCGAACCAATCTGGGAGCCACCGAGCCGTGGGATTTCAGCGAGTCGATTAGGCCATACGCATACCACGACGTGTCGGTGGGAAGGTGCCTGAATTCAAATCGTCCCTCCTGATCAGTCGTCGTTTCGAAGTGACCGGCAAACCTCTCCGAAGCTCGATCCTCGTTACACACACCGACGCGCACACCGGCGAGTGGCTGGTTCCGAATGACGATGCGGCCGGCGAGGGTGGCCCCGGGGCCGAGATGAATCACCTGCACCTGGTTGGAAGCCGGGATCCAAAGGGTGACCATGGCCAGGCCCTCGGCTCGGAGCTCTACCTGGACACGTGTGAATGGCTCCTGCCGATGCAGGATGAACTCTCCATTCCGGGCACTGACCGTTTCCGGGTCGAATCCCCTTGACCCTCCCCAGCCCGTGGAGTGTGCGGTCCCGACGCCTTGAAACTCAACCCTGGCGCCGACCACGGGCGTTTCGTCCGGATGCAGCAGTCGCACATGCACGAACGTGGATCCCGCAGGTGGCGGATCGGGCGCCATCGGAGGTGCCGATGAAGGGGCGTCCTGGGCCAGGATCGGGCCGGCCGTCACGGCCCAGACCAGGCAGAGCAGAATGGTTCTCGAATGCATGTTCCGATCCTCGGGTCTTGCTTTTGCGCCTACGCTTACTCTGCAGTGTGTAAGAATTCGTCATTCCCCAGACGCTGCTGGGGAAAGATGGCTGCGCAGCGGGTTGCGACACAAGGTGAAACATGGGCGGCCAGTGCACTCTACATCGCACCCTATCAAAGGCCCCTCACCCTAACCCTCTCCCGCAGGGAGAGGGAACAGCGAGCCGAGATGGGCGAGAGGAATGAGTGCAAGGGCCTTTCTCCGCGGAGAGGACGAGTCTCCGCTCGACTGAGCTCGTCGCAGGCCTCTCCCTCCGGGAGAGGGCTGGGGTGAGGGGCCCGGCAAAACCACAACAGGTTGGTCGTTCTTTTCGGGTAAAGGAGTAGGAGTAGGAGTAGGAGTAGGAGGATGTATCGTTTCGGACACGACATGTGCAGGTCGATCCAGAAAGATGATGCCGGGATCCATGGACCCGTTGCCAGACGCACCACATCGTGGCTTCCCCTACGGCAATTCGATGTCCTCGACGCGAAATGGGACTTGTTGTTCCCCGGCCTCCGACTTGAACTGAAGGCGCACCCGCATCGTTCCGTCGTGCTCGTCCTGGATCAGGAACATGCCGCTGTGCAGGGGACGCAAGGGTTTGGCCTTCGCATCAGGGCTCGCGGCAAGTGCCAGGCCCAGCACGGTATCCTCCGGGGCGTCCAGAAGCAGGATGGCGAAGTTGGGGCGCGACAGGGCGATCCGCATGGGCCCGAGGAGGGAGGCGTTGATCATCTCCTTGCGTTGTTCCTCGGTTCGTTGTCTGCCCTTGAGAAAGCGTTCGATCAACAGATTGGCCCCTTTTTCCTCAAACGATGCCTCGTCCAGATAGGCCAGGCGAACCCCACGATCCGCCAGAGCGGTGGACTGAAGGTATTCGCCATGCTGTTTCATCAGGCTGGCAAGGTCCAGGTCGAGGGTGTCCTCATCCGTGACGGTTTGCAGGGTGACGGAGCCTTCGATGAGGCGGATGTCTTCGGCGCTGCGTGTCGTGGGCAGGAGTGGGAGGGTCCATTCGGTGCGGGCATCGCCGGAACGAAGCCGCTGACGGCCGATCACCTGGGGAGATTGGCGCAACAGGTCATGCCCGGTGTCATCCACGGCCCGGTCAATGACGAGCCCCGTGACCAGGGTTTGGTTGTCGAGGCCGGCTCCCGAGAATTCCAGCACCACGTTGCATTGTCCCGGTCGCGTGCCGGAGCGGCGGGATTCCTCCACGGACACCGCTTTCGCGGTCAGAGGGGGTGCCTCCGCAGCCGGACATGGGGAGGCCGCCAGGAGGAACACCAACCAGACGAGCCATGAAACTGAGAGCCGCACCTCCAGACGTCGGTGGCTGCGAGTCATACCTGGCGTCCCGAACGGGCTGATATGGGGCAGGAGGACCATGGTGTGTTCATGGCATCCTGCACCTGTGTGGCGGCTGATTCAAGATGCATCAGCAGGATAATTTTGCTGCCCGCATGTGGAAATGTGCGGCTGGTGACCCCCGGTCTCTAACGGATTGAAGTGACTCTTCTCTGCGTTGATAAAACGAGCGCACGCCATGCGCCGGGGGTTGGCATGCCTGCGCGGGGCGAATGGTGCCGGTTCCCTTCTTCAACGCAGAGAGCGCGGAGAAGCGCAGAGGGCCGCAGAGAAGAGGGCAGGTTCATGGGGTGGACGGGGTCGGACTTGACTATTTGACTATGATCCGGGTCACCGCCCAAGCGTGCTGCCACCCTTGCCCGGTTCATAGTCAAATAGTCAAGTCTGACCCCTGGGCTTTTCTTGGATCATGCTTGAACGGGGTTCGGTTCCACAGGATGCTGCCTGCGACGAATGAAGCGTTCCAAGCTAGCGTGCCTGGGCCTGGTGTGGGTGGCGTGGAGTGGGGTGGGGATCAGTTCAATCTGGGCGGCCGACAGTTGGACCCTGGAACAGGCTCTTGGCCAGGCGTTGACCAACAGCCCGGATGTCCGTCTCTCCGCGCAACGGATCCTTGCCGCCCGGGCCGGCATCGACCAGGCCAACGCCTCCCTCTGGCCCCGGCTTCAGTTTGAATCCAGCTACCTCCGCACGGACAATCCCATGCGGGTCTTTGGCAGCATCCTCAACCAGCGCGCCTACACTCCCTCCCTTGATTTCAACGACGTGCCCGACGTGGACAACCTCAACGTGCGCGGCATCCTGACCGTGCCACTCTATGCCGGTGGACGCATCAACGCCGCCCGGGAGGCTGCCCGGGCCGACTCCGACCTGGCGGAGGCGGAGGCCGAGGCCGTCCGCAACACCCTGGCGTTCGAGGTGGCCCGCTCTTTTCACACCGCCCAGAAGGCCCGCGCCTTCATCCGCACGGCCGAGGCGGGGGTGCGTTCGTTTGAGAACAATCTCAACATCGCCAGCAACCGCCTGGCCGTGGGCACGGCGCTCAAGACCGATCTGCTGGACATGCAGGTGCGCCTGGCCCAGGCGCGCGAGGAACTGGTCCGGGCCCGCAACGCCAGCACGCTGTCCCTCCACGCCCTGCGCACCGTGGTGGGGCTCGAGCACGAGATCGCCGTCGCGGATGAGATCCCGTCCGTGTCCGCCCCGTCCCAGACCGATTCCTCCTCGCGTCCCGAGCTCCGGGCGGTCCGCGAATCGCAGCGCATGGCGGAGGCCCGCAAACGCCAGGCGCGTTCGGGGTATCGCCCCCATGTGAACGCCTTCGGCAGCGTGGATTACGACGAAGGCTGGGAAACCGACGGCGACGGACAGAGCTACACCGCCGGCGTCCTGCTGCAATGGGATCTGTGGGACGGCAGGTTGACCCGCGGTCGCGTCAGTGAAGCCGAAGCGCATCTCGAGGCGGCCCGGGAACAGGAGCGCAAGGTGCGCCTGGCCATCGATTTTGAAGTGGAACAGGCCCGGCTCCAGCTTCAGGAAGCCGGGGAGCGACTCACCGTCAGCGAAGCCGCCGTGGCTCAGGCGGAGGAGAGCGTGGCTCTAACGCGCGCGCGCTTCGAGGAGGGACTCGTGTTGGCCACCCAGCTCATTGACGCCGAGACGGCGTTGACCGCCGCCCGGGTGCGCCGCATCGAGGCCGAAACCGACCAGCGCATCGCCATCGCCGCCCTGCGCAAGGCGCTCGGGTTGCCCCAACTGGATGGGATGCCGTGAAGGGGCATGAGGAGTAGAAGAATGGAGAGTAAGAGTAAGAGTAGGAGTAAGTCATTCCCCGGACGCGACTGGGAATGGAAGGCTGCGCAGCGGGTTGGGTCACAAGTTGAACCATGGGCGGCCACAGCACTCTACATCACACCCTATCAAAGGCCCCTCACCCCTGCCCTCTCCCGCAGGGAGAGGGAGACCCATCCGCCGCGCGGAGAGAGCCTGCTGCCCGGTTCCTTTCACCCTGGGGTGGCTTGCTGCTCCCTCTCCCCCCGGGAGAGGGCCGGGGTGAGGGGCCCGGCAAAACGACAACATGTGGGTCGTTCTTTTCGGGTAAAGGGTAAGAGTAGGAGCAAGCGGTGCCATTCCCATTCCTACTCCTACTCCTACTCCTACTCCTACTCTTACTCTTACTCCTTCTTCTCCCCGGCCGATCCCCGAGTTTCCTCCGGTCTCCCGCCGTTCTCCGACATCATTCCATGAAATCCCTTGTGAATCCCACTTTGATCGTTCCAGCCTTTTTACTACTGGCCGTGTCGGGTTGCGATCGCTCCGGGTCTTCGCCCGCCGCTGGCGAGACCCTCCCACCCGCCGCCGTGCAGGTCCAAACGCTTCGCGTCTCCAAGCAACCACTCGCCGAAGAGGTGGTGGGCACGGTGCGCGCCCGGCTGGAAGCCAGGTTGGAGGCCAGGGTGTCGGGACGGATCGAGGCCTTGAACGTCGTGCCGGGCCAGAAGGTGGAAGCCGGCCAGGTCCTGGCGAGCCTGCACGCGCCGGAGTTGCGGGCCCGACTCGAGCAGGCCACAGCCCGACGCCAGCAGGCCGCGCAGGATCAACAACGCTATACCGCATTGCTCGAACGCAAGGCGGTGACCCAGGCCGAGTTCGACGCCGTGCAGGCCCAGGCTCGCGTGGCCGAAGCCGCCGTTGCGGAAGCGGAGTCCATGTTGGGTTATGCCGAAGTGACGGCGCCTTTCGCGGGGGTGATCACGCGCAAGGCCGCCGATGTGGGCGATCTCGCCACGCCGGGCAAGCTCCTCCTGGAAATGGAGGATCCCTCGTCCCTGCGCTTCGAGGCGGACATGGCCGAGGCGCTGCTGGGCCGGGTCAAGATGGGGCAGGAAATGCGCGTGCGTCTGGCCCAGGTGACGGGGTCGCTGGCCGGCACCATCTCGGAGCTGAGCCCCGTGGCCGATCCGGCCACGCGGACGTTCACCGTCAAGCTGGACCTTCCTGCGATGCCGGGGTTGCGATCCGGACAGTTCGGACGGGTGTCGGTGCCGGTGGGTGAAGGCGATGCCCTGGTGGTTCCCTCCGAGGCCGTGATCCGGCGCGGGCAGTTGGAGTACGTGTTCATCGAGGCCGGTGGCAAGGCGCAGTTGCGCCTGGTCAAGACCGGCCGGGTTTTGAACGAAGGGGTCGAGTTATTGGCCGGTGCGATGGACGGTGAGCGGGTGGTGGTGACTGGCGCCGCCCAGCTTCGCGAGGGTCAGCCCCTGAATGTGCAGCCATGAGCGACGCGACCGGCAACGCTCCCGAGGCGCAGGGGATGGCGGGCCGCCTGGCGCGGACCTTCATCGATTCCAAGCTCACGCCGCTGGTCATCTTCGCCTCTGTCTTGCTGGGGTTGTTCGCGGTGGTGATGCTGCCGCGCGAGGAGGAGCCGCAGATCAAGGTGCCGATGATCGACGTGATGGTCGGCATGCCGGGCTTTTCCGCGCGCGAGGTCGAGGAACGCGCCACGCGCCCCATGGAAAAGCTGCTCTGGGAGGTGCCCGGCGTGGAATACATCTACTCCACCTCCCGCCCCGGCGAATCGCTCGTCATCGTCCGGTTCAAGGTCGGGCAGGACCCGGAACAAAGCCTGGTCAAGCTGAGCGAGAAGCTGCGGTCCAACTTCGACCGGATCCCGCCCGGCGTGGGCATGCCGCTCATCAAACCCAAGTCGATCGACGACGTGCCGATTCTGGCCCTGACGTTTCACAGCGCCCGGCACGATCATCTCACGTTGCGGCGGTTGGTGGCCCAGGTGGACGATTCGGTGAAGCAGGTGCCGCTCGTGGCGGAAACGATGATCCTGGGCGGCACGCGGCGTGAGGTTCGCGTGGTGCTGGACCCTGTGCGCCTGGCCGCGCGCGGGCTCAGTCCATCGGACCTGGGCCCGATGCTGCAGCAGGCCAACCGCCAATATCGATCGGGCGAGTTGGTCTCCCACAACCAGGCGGTGCGGGTCGAGACCGGCGCCTTCCTGCGATCGGCCGGGGAGGTGGGCCAGGTGGTGGTGGGGGTCCATGAGGGGCGGCCTGTCTATGTGCGCGACGTGGCCACGGTGGTGGATGACGCGGAGGAGCCCTCTCAATACGTCCTCTTCGGGCATGGCGCCGCGAACTCCGCGGCGGCCGACGAGCAGCCGGCCGTGACCCTGAGCGTGGCCAAGCGGCCGGGCGCCAACGCCATCTCCGTCGCGGAGGCGGTGCTGCGCAAGGTGGAGACGCTCAAGGGACGCGTCATTCCCGCGGACATCGACATCACCGTCACCCGTCACTACGGGGAGACTGCCGCCGAGAAATCCAACGAACTGCTCTTCCACATGGCCATCGCCGTGCTGGGCGTTTCCCTGCTGATCCTCTTCACCCTCGGCTGGCGCGAGTCGATCATCGTGGCCGTGGCGATCCCCACCACGCTCGCGCTGACCCTGCTCATCTTTTACCTGCTCGGGTTCACGCTGAACCGCATCACGCTGTTCGCCCTCATCTTCAGCATCGGCATCCTGGTGGATGACGCCATTGTGGTGGTGGAAAACATCGTGCGTCACTTCCACCTGCCGCGGAACCGGGGGCGCCAATGGACGGCCATTGCGGTGGAGGCGGTGGGGGAGGTGGGCAACCCAACCATCCTGGCCACGTTCGCGGTCATCGCGGCGGTGCTGCCCATGGCATTCGTGGGTGGCTTGATGGGGCCCTACATGCGCCCGATTCCGATCGGGGCGAGCGCCGCCATGTTCTGGTCCCTGCTGGTGGCGTTTCTGGTCACCCCCTGGGCCGCGGTGCGGGTGCTGCGCTGGGGGCGCACATATGCCCGGCTTACGGAAGGCGCCGCCAATGCAAGCACGTCGTCGGAAGGCGGTCATGGCGTGCATCCGGAAGATTTCTTCACGCGCACTTACCGCCGCATCATGGGGCCGTTGCTGTCCCACCGCGCGTGGCGCCTGATGTTCCTGGCCGGCATGGCCCTCCTGCTGCTCGGCGCGGCGGCCACCGTGCCGCTGGGATGGGTGAAGGTCAAGATGCTCCCCTTCGACAACAAGTCGGAGTTCCAGGTCATCGTCAACATGCCCGAAGGCAGCGCGATGGAACTCACCGCGCAGGCCGCCCGGGAAATGGCCGCGGCCATCCGGGAGGAACCGGAGGTGACCGACTACCAGATCTACGTGGGCATCGCCTCACCGTTCAACTTCAACGGCCTGGTCCGTCACTACTTCCTCCGGCACGGCCCGCACGTCGCGGATCTGCAGGTGAACCTGCAGGGAAAACACGAGCGCTCCGCGCAAAGCCACGACATCGCCAAGCGCGTCCGCCCCCGGGTGGCGGCGGTGGCGGCCAAGTACGGGGCGCGTGTGGCCATCGCCGAGGTGCCCCCCGGCCCGCCCGTGCTGCAAACGCTGGTCGCGGAGGTGTTCGCCCCCACCGAAGAGGCGCGCCTGGCCCTGGCCGCCGAGGTCCGCGACGTCTTTCGCGGGACCGAAGGCGTGGTGGACGTGGACTGGTATGTCGAGGCGGACCAGAAGGAGATGCGCTTCATCATCGACAAGGAGAAGGCGGCGCTGCACGGCATCAGTGCCGGGGACATTTCCCGGATACTGAAGATCGCGCTGGACGGCGAGGCGGCGGATCTGCTGCATGTCCCGAGCGAGAAGGAGGACGTGGCCATCCGGCTGCGCCTGCCTGCGAGCGAGCGGGCGCGGCCCGAGACGCTCCTTTCATTGAGGGTGCGTTCCGGAACCGGCCGGGACCTCGTCCCGCTGGGGGAACTGGTTCGGGTGGAGGAGGGCGTGGTGGACAAGAGCATCTATCACAAGAACCTCATGCCGGTGACCTATGTCATCGGGGACGTGGCGGGCGCCGCGGAGAGCCCGGTCTATGCCATCTTCAAGATGAACGAGGCGCTGCGGCGGCTCGACATGAGGAGGTTTGGCGGGACGCAATCGGAGGTGCGGATCCTCAATGCCTCGCAGCCCTTCACGGACGACCAGCCGGCCATCAAGTGGGATGGGGAATGGCACATCACGATCGAGGTGTTCCGCGACCTGGGCCTGGCCTTCGCGGCGGTGCTGGTGTTGATCTACGTGCTGATGGTGGGCTGGTTTCGGTCGTTCCTGACGCCCCTCATCGTCATGGCCGCGATCCCGTTCTCCCTGGTCGGCATCCTGCCGGCGCACGGGGTGATGGGCGCCTTTTTCACCGCCACGTCGATGATCGGCTTCATGGCCGGCGCGGGGATCGTGGTTCGGAACTCGATCATCCTGGTGGATTTCATTGAGCTGCGGCTGGCGGAAGGCATGCCGTTGGCGGAGGCGGTGGTGGATGCGGGCGCGGTTCGTTTCCGGCCGATGCTGTTGACGGCGCTGGCGGTGGTGGTGGGCGCGGCGGTGATCCTGGCGGACCCGATTTTCCAGGGACTGGCCATCGCCCTGATGGCCGGCGAGATCGCGTCGCTTCTGCTGAGCCGGATGGCGGTGCCGATCCTGTATTTCATGGTGCACGTTGAACGTTGAGCGTCTCGGTCGCCCCGTAGCCACCGCCGTGAGGCGGTGGATGGAATCGTGCTGGAGTGTGCGCCCAACCGCCTCCTGACGTCGGCGGCTACGTTGCTCCAATGGTTGAAAGTTAAGCGTTGAACGTTTCCCGATTCCGCCCACCGCCCACCCCCTACGCCAGCATCTTTTCCACGAGATTTCCGTGGACATCGGTCAGCCGGAAGTCGCGTCCCTGGAAGCGGTAGGTCAGGCGGGTGTGCTCGAAGCCAAGCAGGTGGAGGAGCGTGGCGTGGAGGTCGTGCACGTGGACGGTGTCCTCGACGGCATTGAAACCAAATTCATCGGAGGTGCCGAGCGTGAGACCCGGTGTGATGCCGCCGCCGGCGAACCACATCGAGAAGCAGTTGGGATGATGGTCGCGCCCGTCATTCCCGCCCTGGACCATCGGGGTGCGCCCGAACTCGCCGCCCCAGATCACCAGCGTGTCGTCGAGCATGCCGCGCTGCTTGAGGTCCTTGATCAGGGCCGCGCTGGCCTGGTCGGTGTGGAGGCAGTTCTTCTTGAGGTCGTTGACGAGGTTGCCGTGCTGGTCCCAGGCCTCGTGGAAGATCTGCACGAAGCGAACGCCGTTCTCGACCAGGCGCCGCGCGAGCAGGACGGAGTTGGCATAGGAGGACTCACCCGGCCTGGCCCCGTAGAGGTCGAGGATGTGCTGCGGTTCCCGCGAGATGTCCACCACCTCGGGCGCCTTCACCTGCATGCGGTAGGCCATTTCGTAGGAGTTGATGCGCGTGGCAATCTCCGGATCGCCCACCACGTCCAGCCGCATCCGGTTGAGACGATTGATGGAGGCGAACGAATTGCGCTGGAGCGTGTCGTCCACGCCGTCGGGATTGGAGAGATAGAGAACGGGGTCGCCGGTGGTCCGGAACTGAACGCCCGCATGCATGGTGGGGAGGAAGCCGCTGCCCCAGTTGGAATTGCCGCCGCTGGGCCCCTTGGAACCGGTGCTGAAGACCACGTAGGCGGGCAGGTCCTGCGATTCACAGCCCAGGCCGTAGGTGCTCCAGGCGCCGAAACTCGGCCGGCCGAACTGCTGGGAGCCCGTGTTCATCATGATCTGGCCGGGCGCGTGGTTGAACGCGTTGGTGACCATCGATTTCACGATGGCGATGTCGTCCACCACCGTCGAGAGGTGCGGCAGCAGCTCGGACAGCTCGGCCCCGCACTGGCCGTGCCGGGCAAACTTGAACTTCGGCCCGAGCAGCTTGGACTCAGGATTGATGAACGCGGCGCGGTAGCCCTTCAACAGGTCGGGCGGCGGCAGCTTGCCGTCCCACTTGGCCAGCTCCGGCTTGTGGTCGAACAGTTCGAGATGGCTCGGGGCCCCGGCCATGAAGAGGAAGATCACGTTCTTGGCCTTGGGCGCGAAATGAGGAGCCTTCGGGGCGAGGGGATTGACACCGGACGGCGCGGCGAGTCCGTTCCGCTCGAGCAGCGACCCGAGCGCGATCGAGCCCAGGCCAACGCCGCATTGCTGGAGAAACCAGCGGCGGTTGACGAGCCCTGGCGGTTGGCCGCGATGGAGGTGGGACTGGCAGTTCATGAGCTATTCCTTCGTGATCGTTTCGTCCAGGTTGAGCAGGACGCGGGAGACCGTGGTCCAGGCCGCCATCTGCGTGGGGGAGGCGGGCAGGTTCTCCTCATCCCCGATGCCGGCCAGCACCTTGGTGTCCACCCAACCCTCGGCGATGTGGGCGCGCTGCTTTTCCAGAAGGCCTAACAGCTCCTGTTGCTCGGCGTTGGTGGGTTCGCGTGAGAGCACCTGGCGGAAGGCGTGGCGGACGCGTTCCTCGTCGGACGCGGCGGCGGCCACCGTTTCACGGGCCAGGGCCCGGGCCGCCTCCATGAAGAGCGGTTCGTTCAAGCCGGTCAACGCCTGCAACGGCGTGTTCGAGCGGGCGCGGCGCACGCAGGAAAAATCCCCGTTGGGCGCATCGAACACTTGCAGGGCCGGATACGGCACCGACCGATAGCGGAAGGTGTAGAGCGCGCGGCGATAACGGTCCGGGCCCGTCGCCACGTCCCAATACTTCGGCCCGTAGCTCGCCGGCGGATCAAACAGGAATCGGGGGGCGGGCGGAAACACGCTCGGCCCGCCCACCTCATCACTGAGCAGTCCGCTGGCGGCCAGCGCGATGTCCCGGACGATTTCCGCATCCACGCGGAATCGCGGTCCGCGCGCGAGCAGGCGGTTGTAGGGATCGCGCGTCTGAAGGTCATCGGATACGTGCGACGATTGGCGGTAGGTGGCGGAGGTGACAATCAGGCGATGGAGGTGCTTGAGGGACCAGGGCGCCGGGGCCGCCTCGCCGGTCAGCGGGGTGGCGGGCTCCATTAGTTCCACCGCCAGCCAGTCGAGCAGCTCCGGATGCGAGGGAGGCGGCGACTGGGTGCCTAGGTCCTCGCTGGTCTCCACGATGCCGGTTCCGAAGTAGGCCTGCCAGATGCGGTTCACGATCGAGCGGGCCGTCGTGGGGGCGCCGCGGTCCACCATCCAGCGGGCCAGAGTGAGCCGGTTGATCTCGCCGGACTCGGGCAGCGGATGAAGGAACGCCGGCACGCCGGGCTTCACCTTGTGGTCCGGCTTGAACATGTCGCCGCGCGACAATAGGTAGGTGTCGCGGAGATGATCCATGCGATGAAGGACAAGCTGGGTGCTGCCTTCGGGATGGGACTGCCACAGGGCGGCGATCTGGCTGTTGACGTCCTGCCACTCGGGCATGCGCTCCCGCCAGAAACTGAACAGCTCGGATTGCTCGACAGGCGATCGCCGGTCGCGTGGCGTGTCGAGGATGGCCTGGATGCGCTGGGGCAGGGGAACGACGTCCTCAGGCGCGCTGTCCCCGACCGAGATGCGGAAGCGGCCTAGGTTGAGGTTCTGGTTCTGGTCGCTGTTGGGTCCGCCGTGGGCCTGGCGGAGGAGGAAGGTCAGCTTGGTGCCATGCGCCAGTGCGACGTTGGACTCGGCGAGGAAGATGGCGGTGCGATCCTGGTTGCGCCGGGCCGGGCCGGCGTCGATGCCCCAGGCCGTCTCGTCCTTGTCATCGATGGTCCACGCGACCGGGCCGGTCACGCGCTTCTCCTTGAACCCGGCCTGCAGCACCTCCGGGATGGGCATCTCCTCATTGCTGAAGTCGGCGATCGCCCGAGTGAACTTCACCCAGGTGGCGTCGCCGGGCTGGGCCCCGTCCTGGACCTGGACCTTGAACTCCGTGAGGGCCACGAGTCCGTTCAGCGCCCGGCCCGGCCCCGTGGAAGGCAGGTTCGGATCGGTCATGAGTTCGAGCCGGAAGGCGCGGATGTCCGGCACGGCCACGGTGTTGGTAAAGACCGCGGTCCAGCGCGTGGGCGCGTAGCCGGCCGCGACGAGCGAGCCGTCCTCCTGCGGATAGTAACGCTGGGCGTTGTCGCCGGCGTTCTCCAGGGGGACGATTGTCCAGCGAGGCTGGCTGGCGCGGATCTGCTCCTCCCAGGCGGCGAGGCGCTCGGCCCAGTCGGGCGTCCGGTGTTTCAGGTCCTCCTCCAGCGCCCGCACCTTGGCGAAGAGCGTGGCGCGTTCCTGCAATTGCCTTGGCGACCAGACCGGAACGCTGCCTTCGGCGCTGTCATTGATGAAGGCGAACAGTCCGTAGTAGTCGGCCTGTGTGATGGGGTCGTATTTGTGCGTGTGGCATTGGGCGCACTGGATGGTGAGCCCGAGGATGCTTTTCCCGATGGCGTCCATCCGGTCGAACATGGCCTCCATGCGGAACTGCTCCGGATGAATGCCGCCCTCCTCGTTGACCATGGAATTGCGCAGGAACCCCGTGGCCACAATCTGCTCCTGGGTGGGATTGGGCAGGAGGTCCGCCGCCAGTTGCTCGATGATGAACTGGCTGTAGGGCTTGTCCTGGTTGAAGGCGTTGATGACGTAGTCGCGATAGAACCAGACATCGCGCGGCTTGTCCTTCTCGAAGCCGTCCGAGTCGGCGTAGCGCGCGGCGTCGAGCCAGAGCCGGCCCCAGCGCTCGCCGAAGCGAGGCGACGCCAGCAATTGTTCCACCACCTTCTCATAGGCGTGGGGTGACGGGTCGGCGAGGAAGGCGTCCACCTCCTGCGGCGTGGGAGGAAGCCCGAGCAGGTCGAGATGGAGGCGGCGCAGGAGGGTGACCTTGTCCGCGGCGGGGGAGGGGTTGAGCCCGGCCTGCTCCAGTCGGGCCAGGACGAAGGTGTCGATCGGATTCCGGACCCATTGGGCGTTGCGCGGCCGGGGCTGGGTCGGTCGCTGGGGTGCCTTGAACGCCCAATGCAAGTCATCCACGGCGGCCGGCGCCGCGGTGGTGCCGAGCAGCAGAATCACGGCGATGACGCTTCGCCAATGTGCGTGGTTCAGGGCCATGCGGGAAATGTATCAAGAGTTGCCAGCGCGTCGAGAGGCAACTTGGCCGCTGGGGACAGGGCGCCTGACAAAGTCGGAACGGGCGCCTGTGGCGCAGGTTCTTGCTCTTACGCTTTACCCGAAAAGAACGACCAACATGGTGTCGTTCTTTTCGGATCAAGAATAAGTCATTCCCAAGACGCGACTGGGGAAAGAAGGCTCCGCAGCGGGTTGCATCGCAATTGGAAATAAGGGCGAGGCGCGCACCCTACACCGCACCCTATCAAAGGCCCCTCACCCCTGCCCTCTCCCGGCGGGAGAGGCCTTCGACGAGCTCAGTCGAGCGGGGACCTGTCCTCCGCGCGGAGAGAGGCTGCAGCCCTGATCCCTTCACCCTGGGGTGGCATGCTGTTCCCTCTCCCGCCGGGCCTTCGCCACGCCGTAGCGGCTTCGGCCGCGCAGGCGGGAGAGGGTCAGGGTGAGGGGCCCCTTGTACAGTGATTCAAACACTCCGGTTCATGACATGACATTGATTTCCTCTCCCTGGGTTTGGCCTTAACGACCTCCGCGCCGAGAAGCGCAGAGCGTCCAGGCGCCCATCATGCCCCAACCCGATGCTTTTCCTTTGCCGCCGATCCTGCAAGACTCCCGCCGCATGAACCGCATTGAGGAACGTTTCGCCCGGCTCCGCAAGGAAGGGCGAAAAGGGTTTGTCGTTTACATCGGGGCCGGGGATCCCCACTTGGACGCCACCCGCGCCCTGACGGTCGGATTGGACCGGGCCGGCGTGGACGTCGTGGAACTGGGCGTCCCCTTCAGCGATCCGCTGGCCGACGGCCTCGTCAACCAGTTGGCCGCCCAACGCGGACTCCAATCCGGCACCACCCCCCCCAAGGTTCTCGAAACCGTCCGCGCCATCCGCCGGGACAGCCAGGTTCCCCTGGTGCTCTACGTCTATTACAACCTCCTTCACCACTACGGTCTCGAGGTGTTCATCCGGGATGCCGCCTCAGCCGGCGTGGATGGATTGCTCCTCCTGGACCTGCCCCCGGAAGAATCGGGTGAGTATGAAAAGCTCATGGCCGCGGCCGGACTTTGCGTGATCTACCTCGTCGCCCCCACCACGCCCGAGGCGCGCGTGGATCTCATCGTGCGCCGCGGCACCGGCTTCGTCTATTACGTCTCCCGCGAAGGTGTCACGGGCATGCAGCAGACCATCTCCGACACCATCGGCGGAATGACCTCCCGCATCCGGGCGCACACCGACCTGCCCGTCGCGGTCGGGTTCGGCATCTCCAATCCCGAGCAGGCCCGGCAGGTGGCTGAGATGGCCGACGCCGTCGTCGTCGGCAGTGCCGTGGTCAACCAGGTGGCCCGTCATGGAAAGGACCCGGACCTGGTCGAGCGCGTGGTCGGATTTGTCGCACCCATGATCCAGGCCGTTCATTCCCTCAAGGCGCCATGAAGCAGACGACGACTCCCAGCAACAAGGACCGCTTTGTCATCATCATGGCCGGCGGACGCGGCGAACGTTTCTGGCCGGTCAGTCGCGAGAAGCGTCCCAAGCAGTTGATCAGCCTCTTCGGGAGGCAGTCGTTCCTCCAGGAAACCGTGGAGCGGGTGCGGCCGCTCGTTCCCCTCCGCAACATCTTCGTCATCACCCACGCCGCCCAGGCCGCCGAAGTGCGACGCCAGTTGCCCCGACTTCCCAGGGGCAACGTCGTCGCCGAGCCGTGCGGGCGTGACACCTGCGCCGCCGTCACCCTGGGCGCCGCCCTCGTCGGCGCCCGCTCCACCACCGCCGTCATGGCCGTCCTTCCCGCCGATCACGTCATTCCCGAGACCAGGAAGTTCCAGCGGGTCCTGGAGGATGCCTTCAACCTCGCCGCCCGCGGGCAGGTCATGGTCACCATCGGCATCGAGCCGACCGAACCCTCCACCGCCTACGGCTACATCCGCGTGGGCGACCCGCTCCCGACTCCCCGTGGGGCGCGGCGCATGCGCACCGCCTTCTTCAAGGCCGAGCAGTTCGTCGAAAAACCGCCCCTGTCCAAGGCCATTGACTTCGTGAGCAGCGGACACTACCGCTGGAACGCGGGCATGTTCCTCTGGTCCTTCGTCACCCTCACGGAAGCGTTGGCCCAGCATCAGCCGGACTTCGCCGACGCCTGTCAGCGCTGGTTCAAGGTGGCCGCCTCCCCGCGCCTGGCCCGCGTCCTGGCCCGTGATTATCCCAAGCTGAAGCGCGTCTCCATCGACTATGCCCTCATGGAAAAGGCGCGCAACGTGGTCGCGGCGGACGGACGCTTCGCCTGGGACGACCTGGGCTCATGGCCCGCCCTGGCGCGTCATCTCAAGGCCGACGCCGCCGGCAACTGCGCCGTGGCCGAGTTCCTCGAGGTCGAGTCCGCCCGCAATATCATCTACGACGCCCGCTCCAAAAACCGCACCCCTGTCGCCGCGGTCGGGATCAAGGACGCCATCCTCGTCCTGACCGATGACGCCATCCTGCTGGCCGACCGCAACCAGGCGCAGGAGATCAAGAAGCTGGTGGCCCGCCTTCCGGATCGGCCCAAGTTCAAGAAACTGCTCTGAGGCGCGCGCCCGCATCCGATTCTCAGTTCCGAGAATGCCCCGACGCGGTGGTGTCAACCCTTATCCCACTTAATTTCACTTCTTCGAGGATCCCATCAGCTTGGCTTGGGCTTTGCTTTTCTCAGGTGCGTCAGACTTGGCCGATCCCACAAAGGGCGGCCGCTGGCATACTGATTATGGGTAGCAAACCTCGCCTTGCGAAAACGTTGGTGGACGGCGGCTGCGACACCGCCAAGGAACAGACTTCCCACATGGAGGAAACGCGCTTCCGCTTTCTCGGCACCAAGGTGCTCGACGAGATGAAGATCCTGGCCCGGCTCGCCGCCCCTTCCAAGACCAGAGCCGGAGATTGTTGATTGTTGATTTGGCATTCGAGGTGGGAACCGCCTGAAGGCGGGACTACAAACGGGGCAGGGCAGCCTGGTTCGTAGTTCCGCCTTTAGGCGGTTTGGTAATAGCGCGGGCCCGCCGACGTGGGGGTCAAGGAGGCGATCCGACCGTTGACCGTTGAACGTTGAACGCCTCGTCCCGCGCCCGTTTCCCCTGCCCAACCATCCCCATTGCAGAGTGGATATCTCCCCAGGGATGGTACATTTTGGGGGCATGCTTTCCGGAGTCACCTCAGGGTTCGGGTGTCCACACCCATGAAACGATTACTGGTACATGGGTTGGTCCTGGGTATGTTGGTGGCTGGGGTGACCCGAGGCACCGCCCAGGTCGCACCCTCCCACCAGCCGCTGCCCAATCTGGACAAGCGTCTGCCGTTCAAGCCGTTGCCCGGTCCCGCCTTACCCGAACAGGCCGCCGCGTTGGGCCGTCTCCAGAGCCAGGCCCCCGGACTTCAGGTCGATTGGGATCCCCTTCTGCTTGCCCCCCGCTCCCTCCATGCGCGCCAGGGATGGCTCACCCCCCGCAAACCCGAAGGCCAGGGAGGCGGCGCACCCGGTCAGGGCGTTGATCCCAAGGACGCCATCAAGGATTTCATCGAGTCCCATCGTGGACTTTTTGGCTACGGCCGGGAGTCTTTTGCCCAGGCCCAGACGCGCCGTGAAAGTCGCTCTTCCCACAACCGCCTCCGCTCGGTCGTGTGGCAGCAGCAACACAGGGGCTTGGATGTCTTCGAGGGAATTCTCGTCGGCCACGTCATGGACGATGGCGCCATCGTCTCGATCACGTCCCAGTGGGTGCCGCGTCTGCCTCCCGAACAGGGCGCCAACCCCATCGCTCCCGCCCTTACCGCACGCGAGGCGCTCGTCCTGGCCGTGGCCTCCGTCTCGGAACAGGCTGAGGAAGTCCAATCCATCCAGGACGCCGAGGGCATCGCCCAACGCCAGTCCTTTCGCGTGCGTCCCTTGCCGGGTGAAGCCACGACACGCCTCCTCTGGCTGCCCACCGGACCCGATGCCGTGCGTCTCTGCTGGGAGGTGGAGCTGACGCGTCGCGCAGGTGGCGAGCGGTTCCGCGCCCTTGTGGATGCCCAGGACGGCACGGTGTGGATCCGTCGTTGCCTGACCGTCTATGTCACCCCCGCCCAGTTCCGGGTCTATACCAGCGACAGCCCCGCGCCGATGTCCCCCGGGCTCGCCGAACCCGGCACCAACCAGGCTCCCCGCGCCGTTCGTTCCCTGGTCACGCTTGATGCGCTTTCCACCAACGCCTCTCCCACCGGTTGGATTCACGATGGGCAAAGCGAAACCCGAGGCAACAACGTCGAGGCCCACCTCGACCGGGACGCCAACAATGCGCCCGACCTGCCCCGCCCGGCTGGCACCGCCTTCCGTGTGTTCGACTATCCCCTCGAACTTGATGGGTCTCCGCTCAACTACGGAGAGGCCTCCGTCGTTCAACTCTTCTACTGGTGCAACTGGATGCACGATCAGTTGTACGACCTCGGCTTCGACGAGGCCTCCGGCAATTACCAGAAGGACAACTTCGGCCGCGGCGGTCTCGAGGGTGATCCCCTCCTGGCCGATGCCCAGGACGGCTCCGGCGTCAACAACGCCAACTACACCCCCACCGCCGACGGCGTTTCACCCCGCATCCAGATGTTCATCTTCGACGGGCCGGACCCGGACCAGGACGGCGGGCTGGATGCGGACATCATCCTGCACGAATACACCCACGGTTTGACCGACCGGTTGATCGGCGGCGGCGTCGGCCTCTCCGCCCTGCAGGCGGTTGGCATGGCCGAGGGCTGGTCCGACTTCTACGCCCTTTGCCTGCTGGCCGAGCCGGGCGATGACATCGACGGCACCTACCCCGTCGGGGGTTATTCCACCTGGCAGTTCCGCGGCCTCTCCGAGAACTACTACTACGGCATCCGGCGCTACCCCTACACCACCGACATGTCCAGGGATCCCCTCACGTTCAAGGACATCGATCCGGCGCAGATCAGCTCGCACGCCGGCGTGCCGCGCAACCCTGTTTGGCCCTTCGATGTCAAGGAAGCCTCCCAGGTGCATCGCCAGGGCGAGGTGTGGTGCGCCATGCTCTGGGAGATGCGCGCCAACCTCGTCCGCAAACACGGGTTCGAGGCCGGCAACCGCCTGACACTGCAACTCGTCACCGACGGGCTCCGCCTGTCGCCGCCCAACCCCACCTTTGTCCAGGCCCGCAATGCCATCCTGCTCGCCGACCGGGTCTGGACCGATGGCGCCAACCAGTTCGAGATCTGGTCCGGATTCACCAAACGCGGCATGGGCGTCAATGCGTCCGCCCCGAGCAACGGCACCACCTCAGGCGTCGTGGAATCCTTCGACCTCCCCGACCTCATCTCCATCCAGCCCCTCGCCGCGCTCGACTTTACCGGCACGCCCGGCGGTCCCGTCGCCCCGACCTGCCGCACCCTCACCCTGACCAACCACGGCACCGTGCCCGTCCCGTTCGCCGCCCGCGCGGACCAGGACTGGATCGACCTCCACCCAACCGCGGGCACCCTGCCCGCCGGCGGCGCCACCAACCTGAGCGTTTGCCTCAATGACCAGACCGCCTCCCTCCCCGGCGGGCTGCTGCTCGGCTCGATCACCGTCACCAACCTCAACCGTGGCGGCATCCAGTCCCGCCAGGTCCGGCTTCGCCTCGTCCCATCCGCCACCGTGCCGTTCTTCGAGGGATTCGAATCGGGCCTCCTCAGTTCCTATTGGGTCAGCTCCGGCTCCGGCTTCCCCGACCTCACCCTCAGCACCAACCTCACCCCGCGCTCGGGCCGCTACCATGCCATCCTGGCCAGCGGTTATGACGGCGTCGCCACCCGCAACGAGCTGACGCTGTCCGCCGACCTCACCGGCTTCACCAACGTCACTCTCGGTTTCTCGACCAAATCCTTCCACGACCAACCCCAACCCCCGCCCGCCGGACCCTTCCAGGACGGAGCCGATTTCGACGGCGTGGCTGTCAGCGACAACGGCGTGGACTGGTACCCCGTGGGCGGGTATCCCAGCGGACTGGGCGGATGGACCGAGGTGGTGATGGATATCGACGCGGCCCGGGCCCGCTGGGGGCTGGCTTACGGGCCCTCCTTCCGCGTGCGCTTCAACCAATACGGCCGCCTCTCCCCGCCCAATGACGGGCGCGCCTTCGATGACATCGTCCTCGGCGGGTTCGCCCCCCGCCGCTTCTCGATCGAGTTCAGCGGCCTCCTGGTCGAAGGAGGCGAACCCGGCGCCGCCACGGCCCGGGTCTTCCTGCCCGTCCCCGTCTCGGCGCCCGTCACCTTGCGTCTCCAGGCCGAACCCGCATCGGAACTCCTCGTGCCCCCCACCGTCACCCTCCCGGCCGGCGCGCGCGAGGTCATCGTGCCGCTGACCCCCGTGGATGATAATCTCCTCGACGGCAGCCAGGCCGTGACGCTGACCGTTCAGGCGGATGGCTACATCGGTCTCGCCCGCCACGTCCTCGTCCGCGACAACGAATCCGCCGTGCTCACCCTCGAAGCGCCCGCCTCCGTCCGGGAAGGTTCCGGCTTCCTCGAGGAGGCCGGCTGGATCTACCTCGACCGGCCTCCCGCCGCGGACATCGTGGTGCAGGTGACCTCCGACCGGCCCAACTCCGTGTTCGCCGGCCCTTCCGTCCTTGTGCCCGCGGGAGCCACCAACGCCCCCTTCCACATGCAGGTCTTTGACGATGATGCCATCAATGGTCTGCGCACCGTCCTGTTGCAGGCCAATGTCGCCGGTTGGGTCGGCGACCAGCTAACGCTCCTGCTCGAGGACAACGAGTCCACCAACGTCTTTGTCACCGGTCCCGCCAGCCTCCACGAATCCGATGTCACGCTTTCCAGCACGTTGCGCGTCGGCATTTCGGGAACGCTCACGACCAACCTCCTGGTCTCCCTCGCGTCGTCCGACCCTACGCGGATCTCCGTTCCCGAATCAGTCCTCCTCCCTGTCGGCACCAAACTCGCCTCCCTTCCCCTGACCGTGTACGAGGATGAACGGCTCAACGACTCCGATCGCTTCGTCTTCATTTCCGCCAGCGCACCCGCCTTCGGGTCCGGAACGCTGTTCATTCTCATCTACGACGATGAGGCCGCCCCCATCCCGCACCGGCCCCAACCTCCCGACCGCGCCACCGGCGTCCCCGTCACCACTACGCTCGGATGGAACATCGGCGTGGATGACCTGGTCCGAAACGGCGGGTTCGAGTCCGGCACCTTTTCCGGATGGATCGTCCGCTCCAGTGAGAATGGCGGATTCCAGATCGATGACGGCTCCACCGATCCGCTCGGGCCCGGCGAGCCTTCCGCACCGCTGGATGGCCAGTTCAGCGCCCTCGTCGCCCAGGCCGGCCCCGGTCGCAACGAGCTGTTGCAGGACCTGGTCCTGCCCGCCTTCGCGGATCGCATCTGGCTGACCTGGTCGCACCGGGTGCACAACCACGCCGGCGCCTACGCCACCAACCAGGGCTTCCGCGTCGAGATCCAGGACCCCGGCGGCAACGTCCTGCAGACCGCCTTCACCACCAACCCCGGCGATCCCTCGCTTCTGGACTGGAGCCAGCACAGTTTCGAGGTGTCCGCCTACAAGGGGCGCGTCATCCGTCTGGCCTTCATCGAGGAGGACAGCGAGGGCTTCCTCAATGCGCAGGTGGACAACGTCCAGGTGTTCCTCGACTACGAGGAGCCCGCCGCCTACGAGGTGTACTTTGGTGAAACTGCAAAACTGGGGCCGGAGCACTTCCGCGGGTTGACCGCGGAACGGTCCTGGAAACTGCCGCGCCTGGATCTGGACCGAACCTACTGGTGGCGGATCGTGGCCAAGCGAGGCGGGTCCGCCCAGGCCGGCCCCGTCTGGCAGTTCCACACACGGACCACCGGCCAGCTCGATCACTTCGTCTGGGACAGCATCACCCCCGACCAGGTCCTGGACGTCCCGTTTCCCGTCACGCTTACCGCCCGGGATGACCTCGGGAACGTGCTTTCCAATTACTTCGGCAGCGTCCGCCTGGAGGCCACCCGCCAGCTCGAAAGCGACCCGGTCCAGGTCCTGACCTTCACCTCCTACGCCGACCTCAACGGCACCTATCGGCATGTGAAGGGCGCCATCTTCTCGCACTTCACCAATCTGGTCGAAACCACCTTCACCGGGGAGGATGCCTCCATCCTGCGCAGCCAGCTCGTCGGCAAGGATGTGTTCATGGTCGTGGAACAACGCTTCGTGCCGGCCGGCAAGATGGATGACCTCGGTTCCGCCTGGGCCCTCGTCCTGTCCGAGTTCGCCGAGCGGGGCGGGGTGGTGGTGGTCCAATCCTATTCCAAGGATGAGCACCTGCTCCTGCAGAACAGCGGCCTCATGGACCTGACCAAGATCGGGAACGACCTGCAAAAGCAGATCGTCACCCAGGGCAGCTCCCCCGTGCTCGAGGGCGTCGATCCCGCCTTCACCGGCTGGCACATCGCCTCCTACCAGACCCCAACCAATGCCCAGACCCTTATGGTGACAGGCTCCAACACCGTCGCCGCCGCTGCTCCCCTTGGCGAGGGCCTGGTCGTCATGATCGGCACCGACTTTGCCACCAACCGCACCGGCCTCGACCGCCTCCTGGCCAATGTCATCCAATGGCCCCGGCGCGCCTCTCTCACCTCCATCGACCTTTCCCCCCAACGTTCCGGCTTCTTCCTCAACGGGCGCTGGGACGGTTCCCTCACCCTCCACGAAACCGGCGAGGATATCCTCCTGGGTGCCATGAGCACCGAAGGTCCCAAGGGCGTGTCGCCGCTCGTCCGGGTCCGGACCGACAATGACCTGTCCCTCGTGGTGACCGATGACCCCGATCCCGCCCCCATCGGCGAGCCCGTGCGATTTGAATTCATCGTCGCCAGCTCCGGTCCCGATCCCGTGACGGCCGTCACCCTCACCAACCGCTTCTCCCCGGCCATGCGATTTGTCGCCATCCAGTCCAGCCAGGGATCCTGCGTGGTCAACGGCTCCGTCATCGCCTGCGATCTCGGCACCATTGATCCCTTCCAGCCCGCCACCCTCAGCCTCACCCTCCTCCCGGTCGATGGCGGCTACCTCACCAACCAGGCCGAGATCTTTCGCCCGGATGAGGATCCCTTCGGCGGCAACAACCGTGTCCTCACCTTCACCCGCGTGAACTACGCCTCCCTCTCCGCCGGCGCGGCCACCGTGACCGAAGGCAACGGCACCGGTCTCGTGGCCGAGATCCCCGTCGGACTCTACCCCGCCAACGAACTCGATGTCCGCGTCGAGTTCGTCACCACCAACACCACCGCCACCCCTGGCGTCGATTTTGTCACCACCGCCGGCGCACTCCTCTTTCCGCCGGGATCCACCAACCAGTTCATCCGTGTCCCCATCCTCGCCGACCAGCTCAGCGAGTCCCCCGAGGCCTTCCTCATCCACCTCTTCAACCCCGTCCGCGCCGTCATCCTCGACAGCCAGGGTTCCTGCCTGATCCTGGACGACGATCCCACACCCGTCCTCACCCTCGACGCTGCCACCGTGATCGAGGGGCCCGAGGAGGGTGTCACCAACGCCGTGTTCCACCTCCGCCTCTCCCGGCCCAGCGGCGAGATGGTCAGTGTCCTGGCCGCCACCGAGGACATCACCGCCACGGGCGGACGCGATTATCTCCCTGTCCAAACCACGCTGATCGTGCCCGCCGGCGCCACCAACGCCACCCTCACCGTGCCCGTCTTCGGCGATCTGCTCCTCGAGTCCAACGAAACGTTCCGGGTCCGCCTCTCCGCCGTCCAAGGCGGCACCCTCGGACAAACCGAAGCCATCGGCCAGATCGTGGATGATGATGATTCGCAACTGGACCACTTCGAGTGGAGCCTCGTGCCGTCCCCCCAGTTTTACAATGAACCCATTCCCGTCTCCGTGTCCGCCCACGACTCCCGCGGCGAATTGCTGACGGGCTTCTCCGGCCAGGTCGCCCTGAGCGCCTTCGCCCAGCCCGAGGAACGTCTCATCGACGGCGCCAACGGATCCTGGGAGTTTCCCCTCGGCACCGAATTCCACGACGCGCGCGTCCAGTCCATCTACCTGCCCAGCGAGATGGGCGGCCCGTCCCGACTCACGCGCCTCTCCCTCAACGTGACCGGCCTTCCCGGTCAGCGGCTCAACCATCTGACCATCCGCCTCAAATACGCCGACCAGGGCCAATACCACCAGCCCTCCTGGGAACAGAGCGACTGGCAGACCGTTTATCAGCGCAACACCGCCATCCTCGACGGCGGCTGGATCGACTTCGACTTCTCGCCCGCCTTCGACTACGACGGACTGCGGCCGCTCCTCGTCGATTTCAGCTTCAACAACGGCACCTATTCCCAGGGCGGCATGGTGCAGTTCTCCCAGACCGACAAGCCGCGCTCCCTCGCCTTCCGCACCGACGGCGGCTACGGCGATCCTCTCGAGTGGTCCGGTCCCGACGTGCCGCCGCCCCAGGTCTCCACCCGCGTGCCGCGCATCCGGTTCCGGACCGAACGCCCCGTCCAGGTTTCGCCCGAGGTGGCCGGCCCCTTCACCAATGGTCAATGGTCCGGCGAGATCGTCGTCGAGGAGGTCCCCGGCCTCATGCAGGTCCGCGCCTCCGATGAGCAGGGCCATGCCGGGGACACCGATCCTTTCTCCGTCAGCGCCCTGGATGACGTCGCGCTCCTGGTCGAGGTCGCTCCCGTTCCCATCTCCTTTGGTGGCCCGGTCACCTATCTCCTCACCATCACCAATACCGGCCCCTCGACGGCCACCGGCGTGGCCCTGGGCAACATCCTGGCCCCCGGACTGGAGTTGCTTTCCGTCCAGGCCAGTCAGGGCCAGTCCTTCTCCGAGGGTGGGCTGATCTTTTGCGAGGTGGGCACCATCCCGGGCGACGCCGCTGTCCTCGTCGAAATCGAGGCCATCTCCCACAGCCTCGGCCTGGTCACCAATGTGGCCGCCATCCTCCGTTCCGAGGAGGAGGTTTACACCAACAACAACCGGGTCGTGACCGTCACACCCGTCCGGCCGCCGACCTTGATCATCGACGATGTCACAATCGCGGAGGGCGATGCCGGCACCAATGACGCCCTCTTCGTCGTCTCCCTCTCCAATCCCACCGACGCGCTGGTCTCCCTCCCCTACATGACATCCGGCCGCACTGCCTCCAACGGGGTCGATTTCGTCGCCGTGGAAGGGGTGTTGCTGCTTCCACCCGGCACCACCAACGGCGTCGTCCCCGTGCCTGTCCTGGGCGACCTCCGCAATGAAAACGAGGAATTCTTCCTCCTTAACTTCGGCCTGCCCACCAATGCGGTCCTCGTCCTCGAGGAAGCCGTCGGCACCATCGTGGACAACGATCCCGTCCCTCTCATCCAGATTCAGGATATGACCTACAACGAAGGCGATACGGGCGAAGCCGGTGTCCAGCTCCTGGTCAGCCTCTCCCAGCCCAGCGGGAAGATCGTGCGCGTCTTCTACCAGACCGCGCCGCAGACCGCCTCCTTCGACTCCGATTACCGCACCGGCGGCGGGCTCCTCTTCTATCCCCCCGGCCTCACCAACCGCACCATCTTCCTCAGCCTGATCGGTGACACCGAGGTCGAGCCGGACGAGACCTTCCGCGTCGTCCTCACCGGTCCCGTGGAAGCCGAGCTCGAACGGGACGCCGCCCTCATCACCATCCGCAATGATGACGGTCTGCCCGGGGTGCTCGACCATTTCGACTGGAGCCTGTTCGACCCCGTCCAGGTGGCCGGCCAGCCGTTCCAGGCCATGGTGGCGGCCCGCGATTACTTCGGCGACACCGTCACCAACTTCAACGACTTCGTCCGGTTGACCGGAAGGGAAGGGGGACTGGACCAGGCTGTGGGCACCGGTACCCGTGATTGGAACATCCCCTTTGGCACCGGACATCATGACGCGCGCGCCCAGTGCATCTTCCTCGCCTCCGAGGTGGGCGGCCCCAACCTGATCCGCGGGCTGGCCTTCAATTTCCTCCGCACCCCCGGCCAGCGCATGCACCAGTTCACCCTTCGCCTCAAGCATACCCCGCTGGACCGCTTCTTCTCTTCCACCTGGGAAACCAACGCGTGGCAGACCGTCTATGTCGCCGACCAGGACGTTCCCGATGAGGGCTGGCATGCCTTCATGTTCCAGACCCCGTTCGAATTCAACGGAACCAACCACCTGATGCTCGACATCAGCTTCAACAACCACTACTTCACCACCGACGGCTTCATCGAAGCCACCTTCACCAACACCACCCGTTCCGTCGCCGCCAAGTTCGACAGCACCTTCGGCGACCCACTCGGCTGGAGCGGAGCCGGCAATCCGCCCGGCACCACCTCCGGCTTGATGCCCAATACCCGCTTCATCATGGGCGCCGATGTGCCCACCGAGCCCGACTTCAGTGTCCTGTTCGCCAACGGCCTCTGGACCGGCCCTCTCGAGATCCAGACCCCATCCACCGATCTGCGCATGCTGGCGCTCGACCTGTTCGGGCGGCACGGCTTCAGCCAGCCCTTCACCGTGTTCCCTTCGGCCGATGACGATGAGGATGGCGACGGGCTTCCCGATGCCTGGGAATGGATCTGGTTCGGAGGGGTCGATGCCCCGGGCGGCGGACCGGACGAGGATCCCGACGGCGATGGCGCGCTCAACCTTGACGAGTATCGCGCCGGCACCGATCCGACCGATCCGGACAGTGCGTTTCTCGTCACATCCGTCCACCTCTCCGGCACCGATGTCGTGTTGACCTTCAACACGAGCGCAGGCCTTCGCTATCAGGTGGAACGAACCTCCAACCTCGCGTTGGATACCTGGATTGCGGTGGGTGGGGAAATCCTCGGCGACGGCACGCCTGCCACGGCCATCGATCCTGGCGCCACCCTGGCCGGCCCCTCCATCTACCGCATCCGTCTCCTCACCTCCCCCTGACCCCGTCCCCAACCCCATCCCCCCCAGCCACCTGCACCCTACCGAGTGCCGATCGGACCCAAAAACGTACACCTCGACGTGTACGTCCCAAGGTCCGTACGGCACGAAATTCGTACACGCCAATGTGTACGAAATAAGGTCCGATCGGCACTTAAAACGTACACGTCGATGTGTACGAAAAGCGTGCCGTACGGCACCATGGGGCGGGCAAGGGGTGGGGTGGGGGCTGGGGAATCAGGCGGTGGGGCGTTCGGAACGGCGCTGGGTGAGCCAGGACATGCCAATCGCGACCGCCAGGTTGGCCGCCAACCCATAAAGCCCGTGGTGAATGCCCGTGGCCTGCACCGACGCATTTCCATATAATGCGAAGGTCACCACCAACCCGGTGGCCATCCCCAGAAACACCGCCCGCCCACGCAGATACTTCCAATGGATCCCGATCATGAACGCCGGAACCAACTGCACCAGCATGTCGAATTTCATGTCCAACAGCCGGACCAGCGTGGGCTTGGTCTCCAATGAATTCAGGTGAATGGCCAGCGCCGCCATCAGGCCCAGCACCACCCAGGAAAGGATCTTGCCCACCAGCGTCAGGCGCGCCTCGCTGGCCTCCGGATGCAGGAAGCTCTGGTAAATGTCGCGCGTTGCCATGGACGAAATGGTGAGCAGACAGGAGTCGGCCGTGGACATGAGCGCCGCCAGGATGGCCGAGAAAAGAAGTGCGACCAGCCAATACCCCAGAAGGGAACTCTCCTGGATCTCACGGCAGATCACCGTCAGGATGCGATCGGAGGAGCTTCCCAGCAAACCCGGTATCTGGGCCGCGCCGATCACGCCGATCAACACGGCAAAGAAGGCGGTGACCAGCGGCATGAACGCCATCAGGGCCATGCTGTTGCGCAGCGCCCGCCCGCTGGAGGCGGCGTAGATGCGCTGGATGGCCTGCGGATAGAGCGAGGCGCCCAGGCCGAAGATCGCCACGTAGCTAAACCAGTTCCGGCAGGCCAGGGCATCGGGCGGCATCACCTTGGCCCGATCCGCCGCCCCCCCCGCCAGCAGATCGCGCGTCGCATCCCCAAGCGTCCCAAACTCGTGAAACACCATCACCGTCAGGGTGGCGATCCCCGCCAGAAGCATGATGCCCTGCACCACGTCGGTCCAGGCCACCGCACGAAAGCCCCCCAGCGTTTCATACACGACCATGATTCCCGCCAACAGCAGCACGCCGAAGATGAACGCACTGTCCGGGGGCACGGTGGTCAGCCCCTGCAACGCGCGCCCCATCGCCGTCAACTGCGCCAGCAGATAGTTGGACAACGCCGCGATCATGACGATCGGCGCCAGCATGTTCAAACCCCGCGACCGGTAACGGTCCTTGAGAAAGTCCGTCGGCGTGATGTAGCCGCCCTTCCTGCTCAAGCGATGCAGGCTCGGCGCAAACAGCAGGTAACCCACGATGACGGCGATCATGAAGTGGACACAGGTCAGCCAGGCGAAGCCGATGCGATACGCCTTGCCACTGAAGCCAAAGAGGGTGTTGCCGCTGTATTGCGTGGCGTAGAGGGTCATGAACAGGACGAGGAACCCGACGCCGCGCCCGCCGAGATAGAAGTCCTTCATCGAGTTGCTCTCCCGCGCCCGGTGTCCGAGCCACCCGATGACTATGAGGGACAGGAGATACACGCCGATGAAGGTCAGGGCACCGGGACCGAATGGCAGGAGGTTGTCTTCCATGAGGGGAAGGGGTGGTCCGGGAGGCTAGGACGCCTCGTCCTCCAGGGGCCAGAAGCGCAGGAGGAGCCAGGCAGTGTAGATGGAGGCGAGCAGACCCGCCCCGAGGGAGACCAAGGCCCAAAGCGGCATGCCCAGCAGCACGACCTCCTGCTCCGACTTCCAATACCAGGGAATCCCGAGCGCCGCGAGCAGGCCATAGACAGACCAGGTGCTCCAGCGCAGATAGGGATGGCGCGGGGGGGCGGGATGGTTCATGGCGGGAGCCTAAGGGAAGAGGCCAACCAGGTGAAGAGCGAAGGTGTGCGCCCCGCCTCCGCCCCCAGGGCGCTTGACAAAGTCGGCACGTTCGCCTGTGGCGCAGGTTCTTGCTCTTGCTCTTGCTCTTGCTCTTACTCTTGCTCTTACTCTTGCTCTTACTCTTACTCGCCTCTGGTGAGTAGGAGTAAGAGCAAGTCATTCCCCAGACGCTGCTGGGGAAAGAAGGCTGCGCAGCGGGTTGCGTCGCAAGGTGAAACATGGGCGAGGAGAGCACCTTATATTGCACCCCATCAAAGGCCCCTCACCCCTTCCCTCTCCCGGCGGGAGAGGCCTTCGACGAGCTCAGTCGAGCGGAGGCCCGTCCTCTCCGCGGAGAAAGGCCCCTGCGCTCATCCCTCTCACCCATCCCGGCTCGCTGTTCCCTCTCCACCCGGGAGAGGGAAGGGGTGAGGCGCCCCTGCAAAACGACAACATGTTGGTCGTTCTTTTCGGGTAAAGAGTAAGATGAAACCGGCAGGTCTGATGGCGACGACGCCGCGACTCGCCGACTTTGTCAGCAGCCCCGCCTCCGCCCCGATCCGCGTCCCCGTCAGGCCAGCACTTCGGTCACCACGCGAGCCGGCTCCACGCCGGTCAGGCGCTGGTCCAGTTCCTGGAACTTGTAGGTGAACCGCTCATGGTCGATGCCGAGCAGGTGCAGGATGGTCGCATTCAGGTCGCGGATGTGAACGCCGTCACGCACGATGTTGTAAGAGAAATCATCCGTCTCGCCGTGCTCGTAACCCGCCTTCACGCCGCCCCCGGCCATCCACATGGTAAAGCAGCGCCCGTGATGGTCCCGCCCGTGGTTGTCCTTGGTCAACTCACCCTGCGAATGAATGGTTCGCCCAAATTCCCCCCCGCAAACGACAAGGGTCTCGTCCAGCATGCCGCGTTGCTTGAGGTCCTGCACCAGGGCCGCCGCCGCCTGGTCCACGTCCCCGCACTGGCTGCGCAGGTCCTTGGGCAGGTTGCCGTGCTGATCCCAGCCGCGGTGGAAAAGCTGCACGAACGGAACACCGCGCTCCGACATGCGGCGGGCCAGGATGCAGTTGTAGGCAAAGGTGCCCGGCTTGCGGGCGTCCGGGCCGTAAAGGTCGAAGATGTGTTCCGGCTCGCGCGCCAGGTCGGTCAGGTCCGGCACCGAGGACTGCATGCGGTAGGCCATCTCATACTGGGCGATCCGCGTCTCGATCTCCGGATCGCCGACTGCCTCGAAATGGTCCCGGTTGATCCGGGCCACGCTGTCCAGCATGTCGCGCCGGACCGCATCCGTCAGCCCGGGCGGGTTGGTCAGGTAAAGGACCGGTTCGCCGGCGCTGCGGAACTTCACCCCCTGGTGACGCGAGGGCAGGAAACCGCTGCCCCAGAGCCGGGAGAAGAGCGCCTGGCTGCCTCCCTTGCCCTTCGAAATCATCACGATGTAGCCGGGCAGGTTCTGGTTGGGACTGCCAAGCCCGTAGTTGAGCCAGGCGCCCAGGCTGGGCCGCCCGAGCTGCTGCGTGCCGGTGTTGATGTAGGTGATGGCCGGGTCGTGGTTGATTGCCTCGGTGTTGACGGTCTTGATGCCCGAGATGTCATCGACCATGGAGGCGACGTGCGGAAGCAGTCCGCTCACCCAGGTGCCGTGCCGCCCATACCGCTTGAACTCGAACATCGGCGCCACGCAAGGGAAGGATTTCTGCCCCGACGTCATCCCCGTCAGGCGCTGGCCCTGACGGATGCTGTCCGGCAACTCCGTGCCGTGGATCTTCCGCATGGCCGGCTTGTAGTCGAACGTGTCGATGTGGGAGGGGCCGCCGGAGAAGAAGAGATAGATGACGCGCTTCGCGCGGGGCGTGTAGTGGGGCCGGCCCAGGACGCCGTGCTCGGCCGTGACACCCGCTCGGAGCAGGCCCGGATGCAGCAGCGACGCCAGGCCCAGCGCTCCAAACCCACGCGCCCCCAGCCGGAGCATCTCGCGGCGGCTCATGGGCCGGGGACATTGGACCAGGGGATGATGCCGATCGTACCCGCCGACGTCAGGAGGCGGTCCCGCAGGCGACTCATGTCGTGACGTTCCGCCTCCTGACGTCGGCGGCCACTCCGCCTTCGTGCGACGTGGTGTTCCTGAAAGGGATGGGGAGGTCATGGGATCTATTCCTTGGTCAGGACTTCGTCGAGATTGAGGATGACGCTCGCGACCGTGGTCCAGGCGGCGAGCTCGGCGGGGTTCAGGTCGGCCCGGGTCGGTTGATCCCCGAACCCAAGCAGTGCCTTCGCGCGTTCGGGATCGTCCCGGAACGCCTGCCACTGCCGGTGGTAAAGCGACTGCAGCGTCTCCTGGCGGACGGCATCCGCGGGCCGTCCCGTGGCGAGGCCGAAGGCGAAGTCCAGGCGGTCGCCCAAGCCATTGCCGCCCTCGAGGAGAAGCCGCTGGGCGAAATGACGGGCTGCCTCGACGAACTGGACGTCGTTGAGGGTGACCAGCGCCTGCAGCGGCGTGTTGGTGCGTTGCCGGCGGATGACGCACTTTTCCCGCGTGGGGGCGTCGAAGGCCATCAGGCTGGGAGAGGGCGCCGATCGTTTCCAGTAGGTGTACATGCTGCGGCGGTAAAGCTTGGCGCCGGAGTCGGGTTGGTACTTCAGGCCGCCGTCCAGGGAGACCTCGTTCCAGATGCCCGGGGGTTGGCAGGGCTTGACGCTCGGACCGCCCACTTGTTCGTCAAGGAGTCCGGCCAGCACAAGGGCGTTGTCCCGGATGAACTCCCCCTGCAGGCGCAACCGCGGCGCCCGACCCAGCCAATGGTTCTGGGGATCCGCCTCTAGGGCCGAGGGCGTGACAACGGAAGCCTGACGGTAGGTGGCCGACATGACCATCTGCTTGAGCGTGCGCTTGATGTTCCAACCGTGGTCCGCGAAGTCGCGGGCCAGCCAGTCGAGCAGCTCCGGATGGGACGGCCATTCGCCGCGCGTGCCGAAATCGGTGTCGGTGGCGACCAGGCCCGCGCCGAAGAGCATCTGTCAGTAGCGATTGACCGCCACGCGGGCGGTGAGCGGGTGATTGGGATCGATCAGCCAGCGGGCGAGTCCGAGACGATTGCGCGGCGCATTCTCCGGAAGCCCGCCCAGGGCGGCGGGCACATCGGGTCGGATCTCCTCCTCCTTCAAGGGCGAAGCATAATTTCCGCGGCTAAGCACGTAGGTCTTGCGAGGGTCTTCCATGTCTTCCATGACCATGCAGGTTGGCACGGAGTCGTGCAGCGCCTTGTCCTGTTGCTTGAGGTCGGCGATGAGTTGGGCACGGGCAAGGCCTTCGGGCCACCAGTTCTTCTGGAAATAGTCGGTCACCCGCTTCCTCTGCTCGGCGGTGAAATCCGCATCCGCGATCGGGTAAAGCTCCGTGATCTCCGGCGGAATGCCCGAGCCGAGGATCTTGAAATAGAACCCGGAAGGGCCGCCGCCATTGCCGATCTTGAGCAGCAGCGTGCTTTCCCCGGGATCCAGGTCGAGCCGGACCTTTTCCTGGTCCGGGGCCACGGCGCGCCCCACGTTTTTGGCCAGGAGTTCCTTGCCGTTGAGCCAGACTTTGATGCTGTCGTCGCTGCCGAGGGACAGTTCGTAGGATTCCTTGCGGCTCACGGAGAGCGTGCGGTGCAGGTAGAGGGCTGAGTGGTCGGGATTCGCGAGCGCGACCGGTTCGCCGTCCTTGTATGCCTTCTCCGTCCATTCCCTTTTGTCATAAGTCTTCGCGAGATCGAGGTGTTTCTCGGGCCCGAAATCCTTGTTGAAGGCCTCGTTGGCGCCGCCTTCATCGGTGGTGCCGTGGTTGCGGTTGAACCCGGAGGCGACCTTCTGGGAGATGGAGGCGCCGGGGAGGAGGTCGCCGGCGAGTTGATCGAGCGTGAACTGGTCGAAGGGCATGTTGGCGTTGTAGGCGCGGATCACCCAGTCGCGCCACGGCCACATGTCGCGCACGCCGTTGGCGTGATACACGCTGGAATCGCCGTAGCGGGCGGCGTCCATCCACGCCAGCGCCATGCGCTCGCCGAAACGCTCCGATGCGAGGAGCCGGTCCACGACTTTTTCATAGGCGTTGGGAGCCGGGTCATGGACGAAGGCATCCACATCGGCCGGGGAGGGGGGCAACCCGGTGAGGTCGAACGAAAGCCGGCGCAACAGCGTGCGGCGATCCGCCTCGGGGCTGGGAGCCAGTCCAGCCTGCTCAAGGCGCGCCAGTATGAACCGGTCGATGGAGGTGATCGGCCAGGCGGTGTCGCGGACCTGGGGCATCTCGGGCAGGCGGGGCGTGACAAAGGCCCAGTGGTCCTGCCAGGAAGCCCCCTCCTCGATCCATTGGCGCAGGCGCTCGATCTGCTGCGGGGTCAGTTCCTTTTTGGCTTCCGGAGGCGGCATTCGATCCTCGGGATCCGCGGCGGTAATGCGCGCGATGAGTTCGCTCCGGTCAGGTGCTCCGGGCGCGACGGCCGCCGATCCGTGGGCGGCGGAGAGCATCCCCTCGCGAGTGTCCAGGCGCAGCTTCGCCTTGCGGGCTTTGTCATCAGGACCGTGGCACTGGAAGCAGTGGTCGGACAGGATGGGCCGGATGTCGCGGTTGAATTCCACCGCGGTCGCCGCGGAGGCGGTGCGGGCGCCGATCACGAGCAGGACGGCAAGCATGAGGTCCGGGTGTCGCATAGGGTGGCGCGGAACCTAGCAGAACAGCCCCGCCTTTTCAGCAACGATTTTCGCCCCGGGAATCCTCCCTTGCCAGTCCTGGCCGGGCTGTGAGAGTTTGCCCGCGTGGATCGGGGCATGGCTGTCAAGGTGGAGGAGCAGCAGGCGCGTCCGGCCTGCGCGCCTGCCTGCGCCAATCCATCGTGGAGAAGGCGAACCACGAACCACACGAAAGACCCCAAAGACAGTAGCCGCCGAGAGACCAGCCACGTTCCACGTGGTCACGAGGCGGAACGTCACGAGGTGGTTCACGATGTGATTCACGACAGGGTCCGCCGCCTCACGGCGGCGGCTACGTGGGATGCGATTCTCAATGAGCCATGAACAATACCCGGATTCATCATCTTTCATTGGGCGTTGTCAGTTTGGAATGGGGCGTGGGTCATGGGCCGTGAGTGGGTCCGTTAGGAACAGGGAACTCCCCATGAACCCCGGCTCCTCCAACGACGCCCCACTTCGTACCTCCGCAGGCCGGCCCGCGTGGGTCGGCCGGCTGGTGGTGCTGGGGTTGGTCGTGGGGGCGGTGGTGCTGGTCCTGACACAGTTCCGCGACGCGATCTCGCTGGACGCCCTGGCCGCGCGCGAGGCGGACCTGCGCGCGTTCGGACGGGATCATCCCGTGCTGGTCTATGGCGTGGCCTTTCTCGCCTACGTGGTTGTGACCGGACTTTCGCTGCCCGGAGCCGCGGGCATGACATTGATCATCGGATGGTTCTTCGGTTTCGGACCGGGGTTGATCCTGGTCAGCTTCGCCTCGACCACCGGCGCCACGCTGGCCTTTCTCCTCAGCCGTTACCTGCTGCGCGACGCGGTGCAGCGACGATTCGGCGACCGGTTGCGAGGTTTCAACGAGGCGTGGGCCCGGGAGGGAGCCTTTTACCTGTTCACGCTCCGCCTGATCCCGGTGGTGCCCTTCTTTGTCATCAATCTTGTCATGGGCCTGGTGCCCATCCGCGTGGTCACCTTCTGGTGGGTGAGCCAGGTCGGCATGCTGGCCGGCACCATGGTGTTCGTGTATGCCGGTTCGAGCGTGCCGGACCTGCAAACGCTCGCCGATCGCGGCGTGTCCAGTATTCTCTCAGTCAAGCTGCTCGTCGCCTTCGCGCTGCTCGGCTCGTTTCCAATTGTGACCAAGAAGATCCTGGCCCGCATCCGACGGCCGGACAGTGCAGACGCGAAGTGAGTTCATGAAATCAACGCCTCCCTTCATCCAGCCTCGGGACGAAACCAACCTCGAGTTGGAACGCAACACGCATCCGCCCGACTGGGTGAATCCCACGCCTACCGGCCGCTACAACCTCGTGGTGGTGGGGGCCGGGACCGCCGGCCTGGTCACGGCGGCGGGCGCGGCCGGACTGGGGGCGCGCGTGGCCCTGGTGGAGCGCGGCCTGATGGGGGGCGATTGCCTGAACGTGGGATGTGTGCCGTCCAAGGGCACCCTGAGCGCGGCACGCGTCGCCGCTCTTGTGCGGCGGGCCGGGGACTTCGGGGTGTGTGTCCCAGGCGAGGTGACGGTGGATTTTGCGGCCGCCATGGAACGGATGCGCCGGCTGCGGGCCGGCATCAGCCCGCATGACTCCGCGCAACGCTTTCGTGATTTGGGCGTCGATGTGTATCTCGGGCAAGGCGTGTTCACCGGCGCGCGCTCGCTGGATGTCGAGGGGCAGACGCTGGATTTTTGCAAGGCGGTCATCGCCACCGGCGCCCGCGCCGCGGCGCCGTCCATTCCGGGTTTGGACACCGTGGCCTATCACACCAACGAAACCCTCTTCTCCCTGACTAGGCTGCCCCGGCGCTTCGGCGTGATTGGCGCCGGACCGATAGGCTGCGAGATGGCGCAGGCCTTTGCGCGGTTTGGCTCGGAGGTGGTTCTGGTCGAGGCCCTGCATGGCGTGCTGCCGCGCGAGGATCCCGAGGCGTCGGAGTCGGTGCGGGATGCCCTGGCGCGGGATGGTGTCCGGTTGCTCTGTTGCGGCCGGGAGTTGAGCGTTTCCAATGCTGAAGGGGGTGGGATGCGACTGGTCGTGGAATCGCATGGGCAGGGTTATGACGTGGTGGTCGATGAACTGCTCGTGGCGATTGGACGCGCGCCCAACGTGGAAGGGCTGGGCTTGGAGCAGGCGGGGGTTGGCTTTCACGCGAAAGGCGTGGAGGTGAACGACCGGCTGCAGACCACCAACCCCGCCATCTTTGCCGCGGGCGATGTCTGCTCGCCCTATCAGTTCACGCATGCGGCCGATTTCATGGCCCGGATCGTGATCCAAAACGCTTTGTTCGGCGGCCGGGCCAGGGCCAGCGCACTGACCATCCCTTGGTGCACTTATACCTCACCCGAACTGGCTCATGTGGGATGGACCGCCGCGGAAGCAAAGCGGCGCGGCATCGAGATCGACACGTTCACGCAGCCGATGTCCGGCGTGGACCGCGCCATCCTGGAAGGGGAGACCGACGGTATGGTCCGTGTGCATGTCAGAAAAGGGACGGACCGCATCGTGGGAGCCACGATCGTCGCCGCGCATGCGGGTGAGATGATCGCCGAACTGTCCATGGCCATGACCTGCGGGATCGGACTGAAGCGGCTGGCCGGCGTGGTGCATCCTTACCCGACCCAGACCGAGGCGGTGCGCAGGGTGGGGGACCTCTACAACCGCACACGGCTCACCCCCAGGGTCAAGGCGCTGATGGGAAAATGGCTGGCCTGGAGGCGGTCCTGACCAGGCGAGTCGGCGGCGAATGGGTTCGTAGTCCCGCCTCACATGAAACTTCCTATGCACTTGTTGGAGTTAAGAGCACGCAATGTTGCACGAAGCATTCAAAAGCCCCTCACCCCAACCCTCTCCCACAGGGAGAGGGAGAGTCGTCCTCCGCGCGGAGAGAGGCTGCTGCCCTGATCCCTTCACCCTGGGGTGGCATGCTGTTCCCTCTCCCCCCGGGAGAGGGTCAGGGTGAGGGGCCCCAAAAAATGACAATATGATGGTCGTTCTTTTCAGGTAAAAGGTAAGAGCAGGAGCAAGAGCAAGATGGGCGATTCTTGCTCTTGCTCTTACTCCTGCTCCTACTCTATTCACAACCCTGCACCTGTTTGGCATGGAAACACCACCCACTTCCAATCAGGACCGCGTTGTTCATTGCGAATTGTTCATGGAGCATTGAGGATGGAGGGGAGCTGGCTGGAGCGCCGGGTGACGAACCGCCTCCGGACTACGTGGAACGTGGCTGGTCTCTCGGCGGCTACAGGAGTTCAGAAGTTGCGGAATGAGCACTGGCATCGAAAAGGATCGCAAGAGGCCCACCAAGCGCCTGCTCTGGGCGGTGGGGCTCTTCCTGGCGGCGCTTGCGGTCATGGTGCTGGCGACGCGCTGGATGGGGGGTTCGCGACTGGAACGATACCGCCAGCGGTTGCTCGCCCAGGGTGAGGTGCTGGATTGGCATTCGGCCATGACCAACACCACGGTGTCGGATGGGCAGCAGTCGAAGCAACTTGTCGTGTTGGCGGGTGGCCTGAATCAGGGTTCCGAAGTGTCGAAAGGTGTCTATCCGGAATTTGAGTTTCCTGCCCCTGGCGTTGCGTTGGTTCCCTGGAAGCGGCCGCTGGATTGGGAGAGGTTCCGCCAGGAGATGACAGATCATCGGGAGGCCTTGATTGCCCTGCGCGCGCTGCTTCAGGATCCCGATGTGGCTGCGTCAAGATCCTCCTACAGCCCGGCAACCTACATCAGCGGCGCCGCTCCGTTCGTGCAGAAACGGGAAGCCGCCTATTGGCTTTGGCGGGCGCACGTCCTGGCTTTGGAACAGGGCGACCTGCAGGGGGCGCGTGAGGAGATCCAGGCGTTGCTCGGCCTGGCACGATTGCAGGAGCATGACCGGTTCCTGGTCGATCACATGATTCGCGTGGCCATCGCCCGGATCGCCGCCCAGGCAAGCTGGAGCGCCCTGCAGGTCGAAGGCTGGGATGAGGCTGTCCTGATCTCACTGGCCGACACCTGGCGCAAGGTGCCCGTCCTTGAAGGCATGAACTCATCCATCACGATGGAACGCGCGATGGGGGTTTGGTTCTTCAACCTCTACCGGACCAACGCCCCCGGCGCCAATACCTTCATCGGCCTGTCCCGGCCGAGCTCGGGCCTGGACCTGGATGCGTTGTTCGTCGAGCCGGTCTGGCGCTTCACCTACATGGATGAGGACGAACTCAATTACCTGCGCCATTTCCAGGTGTTCATCGAGGCCGTGCGCATCGGGGTTCAGGACCGGTCACTCGAGAAGGCCGAGGCTCACCTGCAAGGCACACCCGTGGAATCCACCTCGTCCCTTGTGCCAAGCGAGTTTCGCCATCGCTACAGCGCCATGCTCGTTCCCAACTGGACCAAGGCACTCCGCGTGGTCCTCCAGGTCGAAACCGAAAAGCAGATGATCCTCGTCGTTACCGCCATCCGGCGACACATCCTCAAAACTGGCCAGCCCCCGGCGTCGTTGGAAGCATTGGTCCCGGATTACCTGGAAGCGGTTCCGATCGACGGCATGGATGGCCGGCCGCTGAGATACATCCTCCGAGCGGACGGAACCTGGCGGCTTTACTCGGTCGGAACCGATTTCATCGACGACGGCGGCGATCCCTCCTGGATCTCCGACCCGGGCGAGGGCTCGATGTGGTGGGGACGCGATGCGGTCTGGCCCGATGCGGCGTTTCAGTAAGCCCCCCGCCGGGGCGCGTTAAAAGTCATTGACCCAATGGAGTAAGAGTAAGTCATTCCCCAGACGCGACTGGGGAAAGAAGGCTGAGCAGCGGGTTGGGACACAAACGTAAAACACGGGCGAGGAGAGCACCATACATCTCATGGCATCAAAGGCCCCTCACCCCAGCCCTCTCCCGTCGGGAGAGGGAGCCCGGTCCTCTCCGCGGAGAAAGGCCTCTGCACTCATCCCGGCCCGCTGTTCCCTCTCCCCTCGGGAGAGGGTCAGGGTGAGGGGCCCGGCAAAACGACAACCTGGTGGTCGTTCCTTTCGGGTAAAGGGCAAGGGTAAAGGGCTCTTATTGCTCTTGCTCCCTTCACAATCCTCAAGCTGCTTGGCATTTGAATACCACCCATCTCCAATCCCATGCCGCCCGCCGTGTTGGCTTCTCCGCGCGCTTGCGCATACGCCTGGCCGTGCTTTAATCCCCCCCATCGCACACAAACCACCTCCAGCCCCGGAATCGCATCATGAAACGACATCTGCCCTGCCTGCTGCTTGCCTGCACCTTCATCATCGTTCACGCCGATGATTGGCCCCAATGGATGGGACCCAACCGGGACGGCGTCTGGCTGGAGAACGGCATCGTGCGCTCCATCCCCGACGGCGGCCTCAAGGTGACGTGGCGTGCGCCGGTTCATTACGGCTATGCCGGCCCCGCCGTGGCGAAGGGACGCGTGTATGTCATGGAATACGAGGTGCAAAGCGGTGAGGTGCAGAACAACCCGGGCGGACGCGCCGTGCTGCAGGGGCGTGAGCGCGTCCGCTGCCTGGACGCCAAAACCGGAGAGCTGCTCTGGACGCAAGCCTATGAGCGCCCTTACCAGTTGTCCTATCCCGGCGGCCCGCGCTGCACCCCGGCCATCAGCGATGGCAAGGTCTATGCCCTCGGCGCCGAAGGCAACCTGACCTGCCTCAACGCCGCCGACGGATCAGTCGTCTGGCGAAAGGATCTGCCCCGGGAATACAAGGTGCCAACCCAGATCTGGGGACATGCCGCACATCCCCTCGTCGTTGGTGACCTGGTGTATTGCCTGGCCGGCGGTGAAGGAACCATGGTGGTCGCCCTCGACAAGAACACCGGGGAGCAAAAGTGGGGAGCCCTCTCCGGCCAGGAACCCGGGTATTGCCCGCCCAACCTGATCGAACACGCCGGCCGCCGGCAGCTCATCGTCTGGACGGCCGATACCTTGAACGGGCTCGATCCCGCCAGCGGCAAGGAGTTCTGGTCCATCCCGCTCAAGCCCGCCTACGGACTCTCCTCCTCCATGCCCCGTCAGGTCGGCGACCATCTTTATGCCAGCGCCATCGGAAACATCTCGGCCCTCGTCAAGTTGGAGGATGGTGATCCCGGAGCCAGCGTGGTCTGGCGCGGCCGGACCAAGGAGGCAGTCTATTGCTCCAACAGCACGCCCTTCGTGACCGAGGACACCATCTATGGCGCCGACATCGAATCAAGCGCGTTGATGGCCGTCAACCTGGCGGACGGCCAGCGTCTGTGGGAAACCACCGCGCCGACCCTGGGCGAAGGCAAATCCGGTCGCCATGGCACCGTGTTCCTCGTGCGCAACGGGGACCTGTTCTTTCTCTTCACTGAAACCGGACACCTGATCCTCGCCAGGCTGACGCGGGCCGGCTACGAGGAGGTCGGACGCCAGAAGATCCTTGAACCCACCAACGAGGCCTTCGGCCGCAGCGTGGTCTGGAGCCATCCCGCCTTCGCCGAAAAATGCATGTTCGCCCGGAACGACAAGGAGATCGTCTGCGTGAACCTGGCGGCAGAGTAGGAGTCCCGGGGAAATTTCGAAATCCGAAGCTCGAAATCCGAAACAAATTCGAAGGTTCAATCGGGAAACCAGAATCCTTCCCGCGCGACGACACCGCGCGCGACCCGTAGCCGCCGAGAGACCAGCCACGTTCCACGTGGTCACGAGGCGGAACGTGTCACGACAGGATTCACGACGGAGTCCACCGCCTTACGGCGGCGGCTACGCGGCCTGCGTTCGTGGTCCCGCTTGAACCCGATGTTCAGTTTGAACGTGCGCGCCGAGACCTCCAGATCGCGGGCCAGGGAATTGGCGTCGGGATGCCGGGCGATGCCTACTTGGCCGGCTTGCGGTAGTCTTCCGGTGACTTCGCCGTGGCCCAGAGCAGCCCGTTGGCCAGGAGGCTCAGGTAGCGGTCATCGCCCACGGTCTGGTTGTTGTGTCCAAGGGTGGTGCTGAAGATGCGCGTGTCGCCGTATTGATTGGCCCAGGCCACCACGGACTCGACCTCACGATCCTCCCCGTTACGCGACTTGATGACCTGCTTGCCGCGCGCCAGGGGAGTGGCGCTGTCGAAGACCTTCACATTGTTGTAAAGCTCCTCGCGGATGGTGGTCCAGTCGGACAATCCCTTGGTGACGGGGTGGTCCTTGGCGGTGAAGGTGATCTCGATCGGGACCTGGGGGCCATGACCCGTGGACTGGATGCCCACAAACTTGAACCAGTCATCCGTGCCGGTGCGGTAGCAATGCATGGCGCAGTGAAGATTGACGGCCGGCACCGTCTTGTGGGCGTTGAGAATGTTCTGGACGTAGGGCATGTCCTTGACGTCCGAGGAACATTCGTCGTGGATGACGACATCGTAGCCTTGGGCCCAGTCCGCGTTTTCATACAGGGGAAAGCGGGCCTTGGTCGAGGAGTCGTCGGTATGAATCTGGTCCACGATGATCCGCAGCCGGGCCTCGAGGCCTTTCTTGAGCAAATCCTTCTGGGTGCCGTAGTCGTGGCAACAGCCGCCCGTAATCAGCAGGGCTCGCAGGGGCTTCGGATCAGCTGCCTGTGAAGGAACAACCAGGAGAAGGATCAGGGAGAACGCGGGAATCCAGTGCTTCATGAGCCGCATCCTAGCCGCCTCATGCGGATGCGCAATTATGTTTTTGGGCGGTAGGCGGTGGGCCAGGATTGTTCACTGGGCATCGTTAATCGCCCATTGACCGCTCCTTGAACGTTGAACGTTGAACGTTGAAGTCCCAATTTCACTACGGTTGGGACCACCTCCTGCCGTCGGCGGCTACTTCACTTTACCTTGAGCGTTGAACGTTCCACTCATAACTTCTGCATTCCGCATTCCCCCTTCTGCCTTCTACTCCACCGTGAGCGTCGCAAAGGGAGTGCTGGCCAGGCCGTTTGTGTTGAAGGAATTTCTCACAATCACCTGGTAGCTGCCACCATCGGACACCTGCACGTTGTTGAGCGTGAAGGTCGAGGTGGTGGAGTCGGAGACTTCGTTGGTCAAGGTGGCGCCTCCCAGCTTGCGCCAAGTGTAACTGAACGGCGGGGGGTATCCTTGCACCTGGGTCGTGAACGTGGCCGTGCCCCCAACCGGGACGGTCTGGCTGGCGGGACGCTCCACAAAACTCAACGGGACCGCGATGTCCAGCACCGCCGGATCGCTTTCCACACTGCCGTTCGCGTCGCTCACCACGACCGTGTAACTCCCGACATGCTCGAAGTCCATGCTGTCGATCACGTAGCTGGCCGCGGTGGCGCCGTCCAGTTCCACGTCGTCCTTGCTCCATTGGTAGGTGAGCGGGGCGGCGCCATCCGCCCCGACGACCAGCGTGATCTGGGCGCCCGCCAGCACCGCCTGGGAAACCGGTTGCTGCGTGATGACCGGAGCCAGCAGCACGGTCAGCGTCGCCGACATGCTGCTCAGCGTGTCCAGACTATCCGACACCTCCACCCGATAGGCTCCGGCATCCGCCCCCGAGACCGTGGCCAGGACCAGTTGCGCCTCCTGCGCCTGGGCAATGACGGATTCATCCTTGTACCATTGATAGGAGAACGGACCCTCCCCCGACACTCCCACTTCCAGTTGCGCGCCGGTGCCGGCGAAGACCGTCTGCGATGCCGGTTGCGATGTGATCGCGAAGGCGATCTGGCGCAGCCGGAAAAAGACCGGGTCCGGGCCGTTCACCTCGGGAACCTGATGGAGGCGATCGTTGCCATCGATCTCAATGCCCTCAGTCACCCGTTCCCAAACCGGAAGTTCATGGTCCAATGCGCCCACCGACGTTTCCAGGACATAGCGGTTGGCCGGGTCGGTCCAGGTGACGTGAACCGCGCCATGGTCAAGGGTTATGCCCAATCGCACGCCCAAGGCGCCAAGCTCGGGTTGCATGAAGGAATCGGGAATGGGCGGCAGCCCAAGCAGCGCCAAGGCCAGGTTGCTCCCGTCCGAGTTGCGGATGGGCTGGGGCGCCACCGTGTAGTCCACCCAGTTGGTGCCCGGATCCCCGCGGTTGAGCATGAGGGAGTAGAGGTCGGTCTGCGGCGGCACCTGCGGGCCCCAGAGGAAGAAGGGGATGGTGTAATTCCACGGGTGATAGGACTCGGTGTGCCCCCGTGCATTGACGCCGCCGCCGCCGTGGTCGGCCGTGACAATGAGGGCGGTGCGGCCGGCCAACAGAGGTTCGGTCTGGATGGTATCAAGGATGCGCCCCAATTGGGCGTCCACCACAGGGACCACGTTGCTCCAGGCCACGCTGCCCCATGACGCCGAATGGCCGGTCAGGTCGGGCTCGGCAATGTGGATGAAGCTATAATGGGCCGGAGCGCCGCTGGTCAGGTTGGCGACCAACTCGTTGACCTCATTGCTGATCGACGTGCCGGAGATGTCTGCCACGTAGTCCACGTCGATCTTGTCCCGGCCGTTGTCCGCCCCGATGAGATCAAGCGCCCCGTTGAACTCGTCGTAGCTGCGGTCGCAGATTTCCAGCCGGGTTTTGCCCGCGTAGAACGCCGTGGACAAACCATGGTCGTGCGCCACGTCGAACATGCTGCTCTTGTAGGGGACCGCCACGTTGCCCGCGTTGTGGATCGTGTCAGAGGCCCCGGGGAAGTTGTTGTTGTAGCCGTGATGCGTCGTGTCCGGGAATCCCAGGGGCTGAAACACCGGCCGCGCCGTGAACATGCAGATGTGGTTGGGCACCGTCTCGGAGATGTCGTAGTCGCAACGCGCGTTGAACGTGTAGGCCCCTTCGTTCATCAGCCTGACGAAGTTGGGAAACTGCTCCGGTGCCGCGTTGACATACGGCTCCAAATACACGGCGCCAAGTCCGTCCAGGCTGACTTGAACCACATACTCCGCGGTGGCGGCTTGGGATCGATTGGTCCAGAAGGTGAAGGCGAGGCAGACCAGGAGGAGTGCGGTCCGAACCGGGGTGGATTGCAAAGGTCTCATCATGTGGTTGCAGCTGTTCATTGGCATGAATCCCAGGGCTGCGATGGCCCAGTGACACAAGCGGCTTACGGGAACTTGCACAATGGACCGGAGCATCCTGCCACAGGTTACAGTTATGTTACAGGGCGAAATTGGATGCGACAGGGCGCATGCCATTGCCGGCCCGTGGCGGATCGACCGGCCAAAGTCGGCGCAACGAACGCGGCGTGGGATGTCCTGTCGCCACCCGGGCGGCCGCGCCCATTCCTGTCAACGCAGAACTCGCCATCTTGCACGCATGATGCAATGGCCCACCCCACCCTCCCGGCGGGAGAGCGGTGGACCTGCGGGGATGCGAAGCGCTGTGTGGGGGACGGGGACATCCCGCGAAGCTACTTTCTTCCTCCCGCCAAGGCGCGGAGGCGCCAAGGGGGAAACCGCCTCGTTCCCTCGGCGGCTACATGGGGAGGGAAGTTGAGTAGGACACGTAGCGGGAGAGGGTGGGGGGTGAGGGGCCTTCGCACAACCGTGGCCATCGGTGTTTCTTCCCTATCCAGCCCGACAACGTTGGGTCCCGCCTTCAGGCGGTCCGAGAGGAATCGTGCATAGGAAGCCCCGTGCCTCCCGTTTCGTGTATTTCGTGTATTTCGTGTATTTCGTGGTTCACATCCTTTCCAGGCGCACTGGGCATTCCCGGATTGGGTTTTACAAATGGGGCGTCTCCCCCTAAAAAGGCCATTCGCATGTTTGATTTTCTGGCAGACCAGAATGCCCCCATCTGTGGCGGCAGCCACCTCAAGCGCCGTGAGTTTCTCCAGATCGGAGCCCTCGGCGCCATCGGTCTCAGCCTTCCCCAATACCTCGCCGCCCGCGAGACGGGCGCCGTCCAGCCCGGGAACGACGAGAAGGCCTGCATCATGATCTTCAACTTGGGCGGGCCCAGCCACCTTGATCTCTGGGACATGAAACCCGATGCGCCCAGCGAAATCCGCGGCCCCTTCAAGCCCATCCGGACCAACGCCCCCGATATCGACGTTTCCGAAATCCTCCCCCTGCACGCCACCGTCGCCGACAAGTTCTCCCTGGTGCGCTCCTGTTATCACGACGGCGCGGCCGTGCACGACGCCGGCTGGCAGATGATGCAGACGGGACGCCGGTTCACCGGGGGTATCCAGACACCCCATGCCGGGGCCGTCGTCAGCTTTCTCCGCGGGCGAAAGACCGACCTGCCTCCCTTTGTGGTGTTGCCCCAGTTGATGGGGCGGGGCGGGGGCAATCTTCCCAACGGCCAGGCCGGCGGCTTTCTCGGCAAGGCCCATGATCCGTTCGCCCTCATGGCCGATCCCTCCAAGCCCAACTTCAAGGTGCCCGACCTGCTTCCCCCCGACCAGATCGGCGCGGCGCGCCTGGCCCGGCGACAGTCGATGCGCCAACTCGTGGATGAAGCCGTGCGGCTGTTCGAGCAGAGCGAGGATGCCCGGTTGCTCGACGACAATTTCCATGCAGCATTCCGCCTCATGACCAGCGAGCAGGCGCGCGCCGCCTTTGACCTGGCCCAGGAACCGGAATCGGTCCGGGAACGATACGGCATGAACCGCTTCGGCCAGTGCTGCCTGCTCGCGCGTCGCCTGATCGAAAACGGCGTCCGCTTCGTCACCATCAACACATTCCTGACCGTTTTTGATGAAACGACCTGGGATATCCACGGTTCCAAGCCGTTCACCTCCATCGACGGCATGAAGGATGTCGTGGCGCCCCTCTATGACAAGGCTTACTCGGCGCTGCTCGAGGACCTCCACCAGCGTGGTCTCCTGGACAACACGCTCGTGGCCGCCCTCAGCGAGTTCGGCCGCACGCCCAAGGTCAATCCCGCCGGCGGTCGCGACCATTGGCCCCAGTGCTTCACCGTCTCCTTCGCCGGGGGCGGCGTGAAGGGGGGACGCGTGGTGGGCAAGAGCGACCCGGTCGGCGGGTTCCCGGCCGAACGCCCCGTCAATCCCGCCGACGTGGTGGCCACTATCTTCCACAGCCTTGGCGTCGATCATGAAGGGCATCTCCCCGGCCCCGCCGGCCGGCCTTTTCCCCTGGTCGATGTCGGGCGGCATCCCATCCATGAACTGTTCTGAATTGCGCCCACGCCCACTCCGGACAAGGCGGCTCGGCCAACCCAGGCCCGCTCGGCAAGCCGCGTGTCGGCGCCCTTTGTTTTGCACCCCGGAGCTGCTGGTCTGGCTGCTGTTGCTTTTTCAGATTCCACAGTTGGCACTGGCCGAATCCGTCGTGGACACACCCCTCGTCCTGCTCCCCGCCGATCCGGTTCTGTCCGGGGCTGAGGCGCGCCAGCAGTTCCTGGCGGTTAACCAGCGTGATGAGGCCTGCCTTGGTGAGGCCACGTCCGTGACGTTCACCTCCAGCGACCCATCCGTCGTCTCGGTGGATGCCGGCGGCCTGGCCCTCGCCAAGGGCAATGGCCAGGCCGTGCTCACCGTCGTCAGCGGCGATCGCTCCGCGCAGACCACCGTCACCGTGCAGGGCGTGGACATGCCGAACGCCTGGACCTTCCGCAATCACGTGCTTCCCGTGCTCGCCAAGGCCGGCTGCAACCAGGGCGCCTGTCACGGTGCCCTGGCCGGCAAAGGCGGGTTTCGCCTCAGCCTGCGCGGATACGATCCCATCACCGATCACTACCGCATCACGCGCGAAGCCTTGGGACGGCGCGTCGAGCTTTCCGCCCCGGCGCGAAGCCTCCTCCTTACCAAGCCCACGCTGGCCGTGCGGCACAAGGGTGGCAAACGCCTCGAGGTCGGCAGCCACGACTACCGCATCCTCGCCGAGTGGATCCGGGACGGTGCCGCGGCTCCCGTCGAGGAGGATCCGCGCCTGGAACGATTGGAAGTCCTGCCCGCCCAGTCCATCCTGCACCCCGGCGCGACCCAGCGCCTGGTTGTGCGTGCTCATTATTCCGACGGGCGTGCGGAAGACGTCACCGGCTGGGCGAAGTTCGCTTCCACCGACGAAACCGTGGCGCGGGTGGACGAGCGCACAGGCCAGGTCCAGGTGCTGGGCCATGGGGAGGGCGCCATCACCGCCTGGTTTTCCAGCCGGATCGTCATCGCCCGGGTCACCTCGCCCTTCACCAACTCGATCCCGGCCGACGTGTTCGCCCAGTCGCCCCGGAATAACTTCATCGACGACCTTGTCCTAAGGCAGCTCCAGCACTTGAATCTCAAGCCCAGTCCGCGCTCCACCGACGAGGCCTTCATCCGTCGCGCTTACCTGGACACCATCGGGCTCCTTCCCACCCCCGAGGATGTGTGCGACTTCCTGGCCTCCGATCAGCCCGATAAACGGGAGCGCCTCATCGAGGCCCTCCTGGGTCGAGAGGAATTCGTGGACTATTGGACCTACCGATGGTCGGACCTGTTCCTCGTCAATGGACGGTTGCTTCGGCCGGATGCCGTGCAGGCTTACTATCTTTGGTTGCGGGATCAGGTGCGGCAAAACACGCCCTGGGACGATCTGGTGCGCCAGGTCGTGACCGCGCGCGGCAGCAGCGTGGACAACGGAGCTTCCAACTTCTACGCCGTCCATCAGGACCCCGAAACGATGGCCGAAAACGTCAGCCAGGCCTTCCTGAGCCTCTCCATCAACTGCGCCCGCTGCCACAATCATCCGCTCGAGAAGTGGACCAACGACCAATACTACTCCTTCGCCAACCTCTTCGCCCGCGTGCGCGCCAAGGGTTGGGGCGGGGACCCGCGCAACGGCGACGGCCACCGCACCCTCTTCGTCACCGCCCGCGGCGACCTCATGCAGCCGCGCACCGGCAAACCCCAGCCGCCCGCGCCCCTCGACGGGAATCCCATCCCCATGGAGGACGATGGCGATCGCCGCGATCACCTGGCCAGGTGGCTCACCTCCCCCGACAATCCCTACTTCACTCGCTCCATCGCCAACCGCGTCTGGGCCGCGTTCCTGAGCCGCGGACTGGTCGATCCCATCGATGACCTCCGCGACTCCAACCCGGCCAGCAATGAACCGCTCCTGCAAGCCCTGGCCGATCACCTCGTGGCGCACCAGTTCGATCTGAAGTCCCTCATGCGCGTCATTCTCCAGAGCGAAACCTATCAGCGCAGCAGCCTGCCCCTGCCCGAGAACGCCGGAGAAAACCGGTACTTCTCCCGCTACTACCCGCGACGTCTCATGGCCGAAGTCCTCCACGATGCCATCACCGGCATCCTCGACGTGCCCGCCGAGTTCAACCAGATCACCCTCACCGACGGCAGCGAGGACAAGACCGGGTTTTACCCGAAGGGAACACGCGCCCTGGAGCTGTACGATTCCGCCGTCTCCTCCTACTTCCTGAAGACCTTCGGGCGAAACGAACGGGCCATCACATGCGAGTGCGAGCGTTCCAACCAGCCCAGCATGGTTCAGGTGTTGCACCTCTCCAATGGCGACACCCTCAACGATCGCCTGCAGAGCAGGGACGGCCGCGTCAGCCGATTGCTGGCCTCCAACCCTGTTCCGGACGATCTCATCGAGGTCGCCTTTCTCTGGTGCCTGGCCCGCCGCCCCACCCAAACCGAACGCGACGGGCTGCTCCGCGTGCTTGATGAAGCCTCCGCCACCGAACGCCGCGAGGTGGTCGAGGACCTCTTCTGGGCGCTCTTGACCAGTCGCGAGTTCCTGTTCCAACACTGATCCCCATGACCCGATCGGCTTACTTTTCGCAGGGGGTGGCCATCCTTGGCTTGGTCCTCTGTGCCTGCACTGGACAGGCCGCCGCGCCCGATTCCCCGCCTGATTATCACACCGACGTCGCCCCCATCCTGCGCGACTACTGCGCGGGATGTCACAACGACGACGACCTGGAGGGTGAGCTGTCCGTGGAAACCTTCCACCAACTGATGAAGGGCGGCGAGAACGGGGAGGTGATCGTCCCGGGGCGCGCCGAGGAGAGCAAGTTGGTGCGCGTCCTGACCGGTCAATCACGCCCCCCCATGCCGCCCAAACCGGAACCCCATCCCTCGGCGGAGCAAATCGATATCCTTGCCAAGTGGATTGCAGCCGGCGCCAAGGGGCCCGCCGAAGACCATTCCCTGCTGCGAACGCTCACCGTGCCCGACCTGGCCCCGGCGGCGCACACCCCGCCCGCCATTACCGCCGTGGCTCATGCCTCCAACGGCGCCTGGCTGGCTCGAGCTCGATTCGCAGAAGTGGACATCGTCGATGCCGCCACCGGCAAGGTTCGCCAGCGCATCGCCGGATTGCCCGGCAAGGTCAATGCGTTGCACGTGTCTCCGGACGATGCCCGGCTCGTCACCGCATCCGGCATCACCGGCTTGCGCGGGGAAGCCGCCCTGTGGGATGTCGCTTCCGGCAACCCGATCCGTGTGTTTGCCGACGGGCACCGCGACATCCTCTTCGATGCTGAACTTTCACCTGACGGCTCCCTGCTCGCCACGGCCGGATATGACCGCACCATCCTCCTCCGGGATGCAACCAGCGGCGAGGTGGTGCGCGCCATTGATGGGCATAACGGCGCCGTCTTCGATCTGGCCTTCAGCCCGGATGGAACGATCCTGGCCAGCGCCAGCGCCGACGAAACAGTGAAGTTGTGGAAGGTGTCCACCGGGGAACGACTCGACACCCTGAACCAACCTCAAGGCGCTCAGTTCAGCCTAGGCTTCACGCCCGATGGTCGATACGTTGTCGCGGCCGGAGCCGACAACCGCATTCGGCTCTGGCGCCTGCTTTCCCGTGACCAGCCGCAGATTAACCCCTTGCTGCATGCCCGGTTCGCCCACGAAAGGGATGTCGTCCGCATCGCCTTCACACCCGATGGTCAACGCCTTCTCTCTGCGTCGGCCGACCGGGGCCTCAAGTTGTGGACGCTGCCGGACCTGGACTTGCTGGCCGACTTGGGAACGATGCCTGACGTGGTCACTGGAGTGTCGTTCGCCCCGGACGGACGGGCTGTGACAGTGGCCCGCATGGACGGAACCAGTGACGTCCTTCCTTTGGATGCGGCGGAACATGAGGCGCCCAGAACCCAAACCGTCCCTTCCACCCCGGAACGCGCGTCCAGTGGGAGCGAACATCGCACGATCACAGCCATCAAGGAGGGCAGTGAGACGGCCGCTCAGGTATTGCCCTTGCCCGCCGAGATTCGCGGGCTGATTACCGCCCCCAGGGAGGTCGATGAGTATCGGTTTCGTTCCCAGGCCGGCGAGGAATGGGTGCTGGAGGTCAAAGCCGCGCGCGACAAGTCGCCGCTGGATTCCCATCTCGAGGTGCTGCACGCCGAAGGCCTCCCCGTCGAGCGCGTGGTGCTGCAGGCCGTGCGCGATTCCTGGTTCACCTTCAGGGGCAAGGATTCTCAAACCTCCGGCGATTTTCGCCTCCAGAACTGGCGCGAGATGGAGCTCAACGAATACCTCTACGCCAACGGGGAAGTGGTTCGCCTCTGGCACTATCCCCGCGGACCCGATTCCGGATTCCTGGTCTATCCAGGTTTCGGGGATCGGCACACCTACTTCGGAACCACCGCCTTGTCCCATCCGCTCGGCGAACCATGCTACATCGTTCGCCCTCTGCCCCCTGGTTCCAATCCCGGCACCACAGGGCTTCCCGTGTTTCGGCTGAATTATGAAAATGACGACGACCCGCAGCGCCGCTGGGGCACGGATTCACACCTGATCTTCACCGCACCCACCGAAGGCGAATATCGTGTGCGACTCACCGATGTGCGCGGGTTCGGTGGTGCTGATTTCACCTACGCCCTGGCCGTGCGCCCGCGCCGGCCGGACTTCCGCGTCACGTTGGAGGGAGCCAACCCCACCGTCAGCCCAGGAAGCGGCCGCGAGTTCACCCTCAAGGCTGAACGTCTCGATGGATTCCAGGGAGCAATCCGGGTGGACGTGAGCGGCTTGCCCGAGGGTTTCAGCGCCAGTTCACCCATCGTGATCGAACCCGAACAGGACCTGGCCCTGAGCGTCCTGTTCGCCGAACCCAATGCCAAGCCTCCTGACGCGGCCGCCGCCAAGGCTTCCCGCCTGACGACCTATGCCACCGTCCAGGGACGCGAGGTGTCGCATGAAGCAGGTTCGCTCGGTGAAATCAAACTGGGCCCCCCGGCCAAGCTTCTGGTGGCAATCCTTCCTGATGGAGACTCCGGTCACGTCAAGGCGGCTCCGGGGCAGCCGATCGAGTTCACCATCTCGCCCGGAGAAACCATCACCGCACAGGTCAAGGCCACCCGGGCGGGATTCGATGGTCGCATTGAATTCGGCACCGATGACTCAAGCCGCAACCTCCCGCACGGCGTCTTTATCGACAACATCGGCCTCAATGGCCTGCTCATCGTGGAGGGACAGGATGAACGTCAGTTCTTCATCACCGCTGCTCCGTGGGTGCCCGACACCACCCGCTATTTCCACCTACGCGCCAAGGGCGACGGCGGTCAGGTGTCGCGTCCGGCCATTCTTCATGTGCGACGCGCTGAGCAACGTGCCGACGTGGGGGCGGATGGTCGGCCAGCGCCGGGCGGTCAGTAATCCGGGTGGTTGGTCGCCTCCAGACGAACAAGCACCGGAGCCTGAGGGCCGAATTCATGACATCACCCCGACGGCCGACTGTTTTGGATCAATGTGGCTGTGGCGGAATCACATTTGGTTTCGCCGCTGTAAGACAGCCCTCCTGGAACCTCCGCAGAAGGCAGCTCAGTCAGGACGAACAGAATGACGGCGGCGGTCTTCAATCTCAGCATGAGGCTACGCGTGTTGGCCCGGCGTCGAGACCAGCAATGACGATGGCGCGATAGCGGAACCGTCATTCGCCAAGTCGATTTGTTAGCCAATTCCTTGTCAGTCACAACGAATGCCCAAGCGCACTGCAGGAGGGCCTTTGTCCCATTTGCCCTAGCCTGTAGGTTCCTCCGCTAGGGCAGGTCGGTTTCTCGAGGATGTATGCGTCCGCTCCGATAAGATCTGAATCAGTTGGCCAGTCATTTGATGTCTTTCCATGATCTTTCGCCCATTCCAGTTTCGCTCCTTCCAATAGCATCAAATTCAAGCGGCATGTGCCCTCCGGAGTGTGTGTGTTCGTTGTAACCTCATCGCAAGCCGGGATGATGAGCATGCTGAGCAGCGCGAGGGCGGCTGATGCTAGGTTAGTTTTCATTTGATTAACGTCTCGGCTCACTGACGTCGGGTCAACGATGTTTGATTATCAACCGAGACGCTATCCCGGCGTTCGGTGCAGCCGGTTCGGCGTTCAAAACGTTCATCGCTCCAAAACTCCGGCCCACTCTCTCCGGAAGTCGCCATGGCGGCCGGCCATATCACCACGCTCCGACTCCAATCTTGGCGTCCTCCGCGTCCTTTGCGTGAGGAAAGAACTCGCCTCACGCCAAGGGCGCCAAGACCGCCACGAAAGACTAAAACCGACAAAGACTCAACGCTCGGCCTCCGAGTCAAGCGCACAAATTCGCCGAACGCCAAAGCTGAGCGACCTGGCGGGCGACGTCAGCCTGAAAGTGACCTCTCGATCGCAGGGCAGCTCCCACGGGTTCGATCAGGCGCCTTGTTAGCCCATCTTGTTTTCAAGCGCTCTGGTCAATCTGAGAGCATAGAAAAGCGGAACAGCGCCGAACACTCCGAACGAGCAGTCGATCAAGCGCCAGCCAACCGGTATCTGGCGAACAGCTCCGCAAATCAACGCCAGCGGAATCACAAGCACACAGGCAACGATACCAGCCTGCAAGATCCACACGTTCCGCACGGGGTCCATGAATACGCCGATGAAGAAAACGGCGAAGACGAGGTGCGCGAATGCCAGCCAGTCGGTACCATAGGCTAACCACGGGTACTTGCCATAACTCTCACGGAGGCCGTCTCGGACGGTGAGAACCCAGCGGTCGAATCCGCTCCCAGCATCAGCAGGCGCGACGTCCTCCAACCCGCGAATCGCCACGACCTGCTCCAGTTCGCTTTGGAGCGGAAGTGCGGTGATGCCGCTCAAGACGAGAACGACAATGAAAAATCCCAGTGCCCAGCGCAGCTTGCGCAGTATGGCGGCTCGCTCTGCCGATTGCATTTCCCGATTCATAACTGAGTGTCCGAAAGGAACAGGTCAGCCGTCTCCCGATCAATCAAGAGGCGGAATTTACTGTTTGGGGCGTTTGAGTAAACCAATACCTCGTACTGAGCAATCAGCTTTGGGGCAAACCAGGGCGGTCTGTGATCCGACCAGACCGCTGCCTCCTGCAACTCGCTCTCCAGCGTGAGGTGCTTCATGGGATTCATGGTCAGCAGCCGCCTTTGAAGGTCGGCGTGCTTCTGAATCTGGATGTAGTATTCGTACTCGTAGGTAAAGTGCGGCGAGCGCCAGAACCAGGAGTGAACAACGGTAATGTCGTCGGGCTTGGGGGTGCGGAAAATGCGCTTCCAGTTCCGGGCGTCATCCTTTCATGTTCCAGACTCGTGGCAGCCGAGCAGCAGAACCGCAGTGAGGATTACAGCGGTGAGGCGCATGGTCTTCGGGCTAACGTCAGAGGTGAGCGACCGCCGCCGACAGGAACGGTTGAGCGCACGCCGCACTGCCAAATGGCCGCCGGGCGTTGAACGGAGAAGCGGGGCGGCGGTTCGATCGACCGACTTGTTCGCATTCCATTTTTCCCATCGCAACTGTTCCTCGCGCCGCGGCAGGCGGCTCTTTAATTCGCTGCCGGTTTGGGCGGACCAGTGGGTGTGACTGTCAGATCAGAATGCCTGCTCAACGCCTGCATAAGCTCAAGCTCAATCTCCTTCGCGGTGCGGACTTGGCGTGCGCTACCCATTGCGTTGAGCGTGAGCAGCAATGCTCCGTCGGCTGTTTCGTCCAGCAACACTCTCGCACCGTCCTTGAGCCAAACTGTTCGCCGTCCAGTTAGCTCCTCGAAGCCAGAGGCCAACAGCGTCTGACGCACGATGTGATCAAGTTCTTCGTGGCTCTTTCCCTCGACTCGCGTCGTGGAAAGAGCGGAAGCTGGCGGGCCCGCCGAACTGATTTTGTAAGCCCCAGTGTGCCCGAAATCAACACAACCGGTGAGCATGGTGCAAGCGGCGGCCACGCCGTACAAACACATTCCGGAACAAATCAGCCTGTAAAGCCTTGCCATGATTTCTGCCTCACCGGATATGCTGGAAGCAGCAGTTGGCCAAGGAGTCGGGCCGATTGTCGTTTACCGGGCCGGTGTGAAAGGGGCGGCCGAGAACATGCCCCATCTCATGAAGCAAAGTGCAAGACACATTGCCGCAAGCGTAAACGCCGGGATAGCAGACGACGATCTCGCCACGCCCAATTCCCAAGGAACGAAACGCATGGGCGCAGGTCTGGATCGTGCCGCCCATCGTAATACCGCAGATTCCCGACTGGTCGTTATTGCAAGTGAACTTTACGTTCCCCCAAGAACAACGACGCTTCAGAAGCTGTGTCAGGCCGGGCCGATTCAGGCAGCACTGGTAGTGCGGATCATTGACCAGTTGGCATGCCTTGTTCCAAGCGGCGGTGAGTTCCGCCTTCTGATCATCCGTGCAATGCTTGCTGAAGGAAATCAGTCCGAGCGGGTCGATTCGATTCTGCGGGTTGTTGAGAACAAAGCCATAAAGATTGGGCTCGACAGCGCGTTCACGACCTGGGCTGATGTCGCTCAGTTGGTTGTCTTCGGAATCGTCCTGTGCGGCAGCCTGCTGTCCGGTCGTCGCGACTGTGAAACCCGGCTCTCCGATGGGATCGCGGCTGAGCCAGCGGCCTTGGCCGGGGTTATAGAACGCGAATGTGTTGGTTGCGAGGGTCGCAAACAAGAGACCGATCATCATTCTTTTCATATCAGTTATTTCCTCTCACGTTGTTCAAGTACGCCTTGACGTATTTTGACTCCGGAAACGAACGTCGCGCAGCCTCGTACGCCTGCGTCGCTTCCTTCAATCTCCGAGTTTCTTCCAAGCATGCTGCCCGAACCTGCGCAAACACACCGAACTCTTCCGATGGCGAAAGACTCTTGAGGTATTTCTCCGTTGTCAATTCCTCATCGTCGAACGGATAGGGCCAGCGGTGGTAATACGAGTCCGGTTTGCTGTCCACTCCCTCAATCGCGGTCTCGATGTTGAATCGCTCACTCCCGGCATCCCATCGGCAAAAGAGATGCCCCTTGGAAGTTGCCAGATAAAGCGGATACCCACAGCGACGGCCTATCGCAACCATGAGCACCGGCAGCGAGGCGCAGCTTCCCTTTCGTTTTTCGATGAAGCCGTGCAAAAACACGTCAGACGAATCTCGGAAGAATTGTGTGCTGCGGATGTCCGCCATCACACCGGAAGTCACAAGCTCCTTGTTGTAGTCGCATCCCAAATCCTGCTTGAGCGTCAGCGCCAGATTCACCGCCTTAAATTTCGCAAGCGAATTGTCGTAACGGGCGGGATTGCGATGAAACTGCGGCAAATACTTGCGCTCGGCTTGCCTGACCACCTCCGCCCACTGGTCCAGCACCGCCAGACACTGCTTCACGTCGAGGTTCTCCGCGCCCGGCAAGCCCTCGGCGCACAGCAAGTTCATCCGGGCAATATCCACGTTGGCCAATTCCCGTTCCGGCAGCGCCATCAACTCGGCGTAGGAAGAGGGGCCGTTCTGATGTGCCGTGCGTGGCGACTGCTTAACCAACACGAATGCTCCCGCAGCGATGCCGACCATTGCGAGAACGATTACGGCGAATTTTCTAAGCGCGTGCGATTTCATTGCGAACGATGAGCTGACCGACGACGGGGAGCGCGCCAAGGGCGCTCGGTTTGGAATAGGAACGTCACCGCGCTCCTCGTCGTTCGGTCGGGCGACTGGTTAGGCGAAGGTTTCATAGGTATTATGGTTCTTTCGATGACGCATTTTGCTGAGCCCGGGCAAGACAATCGAGTATCACTTGAGCACGTTCTTTGCGCGTCGGATATCCCGCTTCAAGCGACAGCTTCTCCGGGCCCAGAGCTCGCTGACCGGCAGCGGAGGAGAATGATGCGGCAGCGGCTTGAGCGACCCTCACATCGTTGGTAGCCCAGAACCTCGCAGCAAAGCGATCGGCTACAAGTTCTTGCTCCCTGACCACGGCAGCGGATCTATCGCCACTAAAGGGACCAACATGTCTTAGGTGGAGATGCGCATACTCATGCACCAATGCAAACGCCAAAACCTCCCGCGGTAACTGATCCGCGATCCGAGGATTGTAGGAAATGTAAGCCTCCATCATTCAAGCCGTGGACCATGCCAGGACTGGATGCTCCATCGAGGGAACAATTGGAACAGGCAATGATTTTACGATGGCGGGCAACGAATCCATAACCGCGTCATGCCTCCGCGCGAGACCGGCGCCACGATGATGAACACATCCCGAGATTCCCAGGATGCAAAGTAAAGCGAGGAGGTGAGCGACTCTCATATTCGCCTAACGACAAGGTCAGCGACGGGAGCCAGCCGCCGATGACGTTGTATTTGTGTCTGAGCGAATCGGCTGGCTCCCGTTCGCTGGACCGTCTGGTTCGACGACCTTTCCGATCTGCTCGTAGCGACTCTTCACGTCACCGTAAATATCGTAATCGAGGTCGTATTCCGGGTAATGGCTGATGACGTGCCGACAAAGCGCCGCGATGGCTCCAATGATCGGCATGAACGCGTGCCTGCCCTGCTCAAGCTGAGACTCCAGGCTGCCGGCAAGAGATGAGACAGTATCGGAATCGCCCTTCGAGTCTGCACTGGTGACGTAGCGCACAACTACTGGAAAGTAGAAGATAAACGCCTCGGGCGCGATCCATCTGAAATCGTCGATATGGCCGAATGGGTTTTGTATGAAGATGCGGAACGCTTCATCTGCCGATTTTCCGCCGAGCGTATTCCACGCGTGTCTCACGTCCAAGTCAGCCATGTTACCGAACGCACTCTTTGGTGGCGGTGTCTTCATGTCGAACGTGGAGGCGACCGACAGAGACCGACGCCCGACTCCGCTCAGCCACCGTGATGTTCATAACGCCCCGGGTCGCCTGGGTCAATGCGGCAGTGGTCTCTGTTCGGTCCGCCGATTGGTTCGACCCTCCCACTGCCGGCATCTGTCCACGAGTCGAACGAAAGGAAATGCTCGCGCAGAGGCGCCGAGAACGCAGAGATGAATCAGACCGGCCATGACCCGGTGGACCGTTTCCCTGCCCGTCCTCTGCGGCCTTCGCGATCTCTGCGCGAGCCATTCAGACCCCAGAAACCTGTCGGTCGAACAACGATCAGCTCACCGATGGCGGCCCCACTTGGGCTCCCGAATTGCCAGAAGGCGTTGCGGGGCCGCCATTCGGTGGAGCGCATGGTTCGGGCTTCGTCGGCCCCCTCTCCGGGTGAATTGCCTCATCCGCGGTCTTCTTGCTGGCATCCTTCAGGTAGGCAGCCCCGCCGATGACCTCGGCAGCCCAAATAGCCAGGAATACGAGCGCTGGGCCGGAGTAACCACCTGACAGTCCTAGCACATTCAAAAGCCCAAACGTCGAGGCGGCTGCGAACAACGAGGAAATGAGGGAAGCTCCAAGAAGCTGCATGGAGTGGACGCTCGACCACTTAAATGCAGAGAACCCGGTGGACGTGTAGAGCTGGTTGTTAAGGAAATCCGTGGCAACAGTCTTGAGCATGTGTCCACGTATTGCGTTGAGCTGCCGAGCGATGAAGACGAAATAGAGCCGGTTCTGAAGCATCATGAGGAAGAGCAGCACGGACGCGACGAACACAACGAGGGAAAGGAATGCCTGCGCCCCAAAGAACTCGGTCGTCGAAGTTCCAAACGCCTTGAGGATTGCGAACTGAGCCGTTGCCACTGCGCTGGTCAGGGTCGCGAGGTATTTAAGAAGTTCCTCTTGCCTCGTGTCGTAGAACCGGAGTTGCTCGAAGCAGAGCTCGTATTCCTTGATCAGGTATTCGCTATTCATCTCGACTCACTTCCTCAGAATGTCCATTTGAGTGAACCGTCTTCGTCGGTCCGATAGACCTTCTGCGCTGTGTGCTCTGAGTATCGTCGCAGGGCGCTGGGATGAGGGACGTTTTCGTACTTCCCTGTGGCTGTAGATATTAGTGTGTACTGGGCATTGCATTTCTTGATGAATTCAAGATGAGCCCCCTCGATACTCCCGTGGTGGCTCGCATGGAGGATGTCGTTGCAGTGGTTCTTGGTGTTGTTCGCGATGTACTCAAGGTTAGCGTCGGAAGCGTCGCCAGCAAAGAGGCATGCACGCTTTCCGAGGATGGCCTTGATTACAAGGCACCCGTCGTGTAGTTGTCGCGTCTCGCTATCTGCCACGCTGCCATGTGGGCCTATGATCTTGAACTGAACCCCGTCTGTGTCCCACCACGGTTTGCCCCATTCAGCTTGCCGATAGGGAGCGTGCAGCTTTGTTCCTTTCTGTGCGAAGTGATCGCGGAAGTTGGCAAACTCATTCCATTCCTCGACGGTCACGCTGGCGTCATCTCGGCGTCGGTCGTAAGGCGAGTAGACGAGGTGGTCAATGGTGTAGCCGTTGTCTTTCAGGTACCCAAGTCCGGAGTAGTGATCGGAGTGCTGGTGCGTCACGAAGACGCCGCGAAGACGTTTGTCCGCTGGGAGCAGGCTCTTGAAGTCGCCGATATTGTGACAGTCCACGAGGAATGTCGCCGTGGCCGTTCTGATGACGCTGGCATCGGCACATCCAACGTTGAGACAGTGTAATTCGCCCATATCTTACATCCTCTTGCCCGAACGCTAAGATCACCGATGACGGGCCCCTCCAGAGCCTTCCAAATTCCCAACTGGCGTCGCGGGGCCGTCATTCGGTGAATCGCCTGGTTCGGGCACGTTTCGTGATCGTGGCTGACGTTGCGTGGTGAGGTAACCAGCCGTCGAGGAAATATAAAGGTCAGGGCGACTGTGCCACTCGTGCTCGATGCCGCGCATGAGCAATGCACAATCCAACTCCACTGATCCTTCTGGGAACCGGCCATGGTCGTCGAAGAAGCACGACTGCACCTCATCGATGGCGAGCGGTACCACGGTCCAATTGAGGGAGTGAAGCTCCATGCCGTGATAATGCCCCGGCGTGTTGGTTGCGGAATAGCCAGTCGCTCCGAGTGAAAAGAAACCGGCGGCGGCCTCAAGCGAGGGAAAGATGCTCGTGGGCGACAACTGGTCCGAGACATGCCCGGCAAAGGCAATCTCCGTACCGCCATCCGATCGCACGATGCGGAGTGAGACGGAGGATTCAGACTCTCGTGGCTCGAAGCGGCTCCGTTGAAAGATACCGGGGAAGACGCGTCCCCCGAGCATCTTGTTGAACGACGAATTCGTGTCCCGCCGTGGAATGAAGACCCCCTCTCGCTGCTCGCCATCCTGATCCCACTGGACGGCGATACGATGCGCGGCATTCTCTGACGTGAGGCCGAGCCACGCTGGTACCAGCCGAGGTCTCAACTGCTTAAAACGGATCATGCAAACGCCGCCCACGCCGTGACCAGCATACAGCTTGGGTTTGAATGGTGGCGGAAGAACTCGCCGAAGCACCTCGGCGTCGATGCAGTAGTTCAGCAACACTCGCCTGTCGATAATGCCGTGTATGGTGTCGAGGAACATGAATACGTGGCTACCTGCCCGAACGATCAGGGTGAGCGACCGCCGCCGACAGTGACGCCTGGGCGCACGATGCACTCTCGAATTCCCGCCACGCATCGAGCGGATAAGCGGGGCGGCGGTTCGTCTCCACCCGCTGGTTCGGCGATTTCTGGTCCGTCCTCATCCAACAACACCAAACTTTTACCACGGATGGCACGGATGGCACGGATAAAAACGGGGTAACTGTTCAGGTCTGAAGCGGTGGTTTGTGTGAGTTTAGTGATCGGAAGCGCGGTTTGATCCGGAGGCGAAAAAACATCACTCCAGGCGTGTTTTCGACTGGACTCTGAATCCGACTTATGTGATGGTCCGCCTTCGTGGACCGAAAATGCGTCATTCAGGGTCGGCTGATTGGAGCGGCGGACGTCGCTGCCATCCGGGAGTTGATCACCA
>Ga0302046_10000146_pt1 | contig 75714 bp, 56 predicted proteins | sample RVTome_11_FD_200261 | JGI IMG/M metagenome (GOLD analysis project Ga0302046, IMG submission 200261) | Soil microbial communities from uranium-contaminated site in the Upper Colorado River Basin, Wyoming, United States - RVT147D111 (version 2) ... | reverse complement strand
TACCTGACCTCGGCCTTATCCCTTCAGCTTGCGGATCGCCTCCTCGCATTCCTCCACCAGCGCCGTGTCCCTCTCTTCCTTCGCCAGAGGGAGCAGCTTCTCATACAACTCGAGGCGCGCCGGGTAATCGGGATAATCGGCCAGCACCTCGCGGTAATAGGCGATGACCTTCTTGCGCGGCCCGTAGAACTGGCGCAGCCGGGCATACTTCAGCAGCATGCGCAGCCTCTCCGACTTCGAGGGGTTCCGTTCCAGGGTCATGTCGTAATAGTCCAGCGCATCGGAGTAGTGCTTGTCCTCCCAGTTGAGGTCGCCCAGCTTCTCGGTCAGCAGGGCATTGGTCTTGGTCATGGACTGGGACCTGAGGTATTCGATGAGCTGTGTCGGGGTGGCCTTCATGGCCTGGTTGCGGTTGACCACGAGCAGGTGCGACCAGGCCAGCAACGGGCTCTGCTCCTGGTCCAGCTCCGCGTGGAGCTGCTGGGGCATCTTCAAGCCGGGCCGGTAGAGCGGATCGCCCACCACCAGCCCCTGCCAGGAGAGTGAGTTGAGCGAGGCCCAGGCAGACTCCGCATACGTGAACCGGCCATACAACAAGCGTCCGAAAAAGGCCGGCAGATCGGCGGTGCCCGTCAGGAACGGTTCGTTGACATAGCCGATGGACGCCGTGGCGCCGCGGTGAATGAGAGGGCCGACCCAGTTGTAGTCCGTGGACCGCAGGATCTGGGCGCTGAACGAGTGCAGGTGATAGGCGAAGGCGCCCGGCACGAAATCGATGGACGGCTGGCTGAAGGGACCCGAGGCATGGGAGGCATACCACCCCACATAAATGGCCACGTCGCTCATCGGAAACCCCGGACCCCAGGTGGCCTCCTCCGCATCCATCTCCGTCGAGAACCCGAAGGTGGACACCAGCTCCTCGGACTTGCGGATCCGGTCGTCCCCCATCGCCAGGTTTCCGTTGGAGATGCCGCGCGTGTCGAAGTAGGCGCGCCCCCACAATCCCTGGGTTTCCGCCTGGATGGAGAGATCCACCAGGCGACGGGCCACGTCGGGATTGGGTCCGTCCAGGCGCGTGACCATCAGGATGCCGTTGGTGGGGTGGAGGCGGGCGGTGTTGGTGGCCAGATAGCCGGGATTGGTCAGGGGGCCGTACCACGCGGCGGACTCCATGGGCAGGGAGGCGAGCTGGCTGTCCACGCTCGCCTCGTTGCGCCGCAACAGCTCCGCCACCTGGTCCCGGGCGGACTCCTTGAGGTTCCTATCTTCCGCGATCTTGGTCGGCACGCCGTAGCAGAGCACGGCATAGCGAACGGTGGCTTCCTTCAACGCACCCAGCTCGGCCCGGCTCGGCGAGGCATCCGGTTCCTTGTCGAAGGTCCAATGCCCGCCCTTGACCAGGCGCTCCAGGATCGGTTGCTCGATCTGCTTGAGGTATTGCTCCCGAGTGATCTCCTCCGACTTGGGGAGGGCCAGCCCGAACACCTGTCCGGCGGGCACCGAACGCCGCTCGGCGTAATGCTCGGCAATGTCCTTGGAGGCGGACATCTCGGAGTTGAACACCACCACCACGGTGCGCCCCAGGTCGGGCACCTGAGCTCGGAGCGGCGCGGCCAGGGCGACGACGCCCCCAAAAAGGCAGGCGGCCATCCAACGCAGGGAAACCTTCATGCGCTCCATTCTACTCAGGCGACCTCGACGCGCAATCCATCATACGCCAGGAACACTCCCGGGGGCAGCTCCGCCTGGTCGCGATCATGGTCGTAATCGTGGGTGAGATGGGTGAAGTAGGTCCGCGCGGCGGCAATGCGGCGCGCCGCCGTCAGCGCTTCGTCCAGGCACATGTGCGTCGGATGCGGCACGTGTCGCAAGGCGTCCAGCACCACCACCTCCACCCCCTGCAGCACCCCGATCACGTCGGCCGGCACCTCCTTGCAGTCGCTCAGGTAGGCCAGCCGCTTGCGGCCCTCCTGCTCGAAAAGGAACCCGTTGGTCACCATCGCCCCGTGCGGCAGCTCGAACGGCTTCACCACCAGGTCGCCGAGCGTGAAGGGGCCCTTGATGATGTGCGGGTCGGGCTTGAAGTAGCCTTTGGGCACCGGGCCCTCCTGAAACGCGTAGGCAAAGACCCGCGCCAGATCCCTCATCGTCGCCTCGCTCGCATGCACCGGCAGCGGCCGCCCCCCGTTGAGGTCGCAAAAGCGCCGGCAATCGTCCAGCCCCATGATATGATCCGCATGCGAATGGGTGAACACCACGGCGTCCAGCGCCCGGATATTCTCCCGCAGCATCTGGACCCGGAACTCCGGGGTCGTGTCCACCACAAGCCGGACCGCCCCGGTTTCCACGTAGATGGAAGGCCGCGTCCGGTGGTTCTTCGGGTTGGCCAGGAATTCCGGCGGATACTCCTTGCCGATGATCGGCACCCCCTGGGAGGTGCCGGTGCCTAGAAATAGGAGCGAGAGCGACATGGGCTGGGGTGCGGGTTGGGCTTCGGGGGCGGCGCGTTTAATGGGGGTTCACCCAAAAGGAGTAGGAGTAGGAGTAGGAGTAGGAGTAAGAGTAAGAGCAAGAGTAAGAATATGTCATTGCCCAGGCGCTGCTGGGGAAAGATGGCTGCGCAGCGGGTTACGACACCAGGTGAACCATGGGCGGCCAGAGCACTCTACACCGCACCCTATCAAAGGCCCCTCACCCCAACCCTCTCCCGCGGGGAGAGGGAGAGTCGTCCTCCGCGCGGAGAGAGGCTGCTGCCCTGATTCCTTCACCCCGGGCTGGCATGCTGTTCCCTCTCCCCCTGGGAGAGGGTCAGGGTGAGGGGCCCGGCAAAACGACACCATGTGGGTCGTTCTTTTCGGGCAAAGGGTAAGAGCAAGTGCAAGATGGGCATTTCTTGCTCTTGCTCTTACTCTTGCTCCTGCTCCATGCATGTTCCTGAGCCCGTGTGGCATTTCAACACCACCCACTTCCCATCGCGCCCGGTTCGGGCGCGGCGCGAAGATTAGTGTGGTCAGACCATGCCATAACCGCAAAATTTGAGGCCAACAAAATCGGCCATGCTGACCACCCTGCGCATCCGCAACCTGGCCCTCGTCACCGACCTCACGGTCGAGTTCGGTCCCGGCCTCAACGTCATCACCGGCGAGACCGGCGCAGGCAAGTCCATCCTCCTAGGCGCGCTCAGCCTCGTGCTCGGGGAACGGGCCGACCGCACCCTCATCCGCAGCGGCGCCGACACCTGCGCGGTCGAGGCCATCTTCGACGTGCTCACCCTGCGCGCCCCGCTGACCGCCTTCCTCGAGGAGAACGGACTGGAGCCCTGCGACGAACACCAACTGCTCCTCAAGCGCACCTTCACCGCGGCCGGAACCAATCGCCAGTTCATCAACGGATCGCCCACCACGCTCCAAATCCTTTCCCAGGTCGGCGAATGGCTCGTGGACATCCACGGCCCGCACGACCACCAGTCCCTCCTCCACCCCGCCCGGCAACTGGCCATCCTCGACGCCTATGGCGGCCTGGACAAACCCCGCGCCCTCTTTGCCGAGCGCCTGCGCGAACAGCGCCAGCTCGAGGCCGACAAGGCCGCCCTCGTCATGGACGAGGCCGCCTATGCCCAGCAACTCGACCTGCTCCGCTTCCAGACCCGGGAGATCGAGAGCGCCCGGCTCGATCCCGAGGAGGAGGAAATCGTGCTCGCGCAGTTCGCACGTTCGCAGGACGCCGCCCGCCTCCTCGAACTCGGCCAGGCCGCCGCCAGCCTGCTGGACGGCGAGGAGGACGGTTTGCTCACCCGCGCCGGCGTGCTCGGACGCACCCTGCGCGACCTTCAACAAGTGGACGCCGGGGCCGCGCCGCTGGCCGAGCAACAGGAAGGCTTGATGGCCTCGCTGCAGGAATTGCAGGAAGCGCTGACCCATTACCTGGAGAGGGTGGAACTCGAACCCGAACAACTCCAGGCCCTGGAGGAGCGCGTCAACGTCATCCAGTCCCTCAAGCGCAAATACGGGCGCACCCTTGCCGAGGTGCTGGCCTTCGGCGGGGAGGCCAGGCGAAAGCTCGACAACCTGGAGTCGCGCGAGGAGGCCCTGAACACCATCCAGCAGCGGCTGCAGGACAACGCCGCCGCCCTCTTCAAGGCCGGCCGAAGCCTCTCCGAATGCCGGCGCAAGGCCATCCCCAAGCTGGTCAAGACCGCCAGCCGCCTCCTGCAGGACCTCGGCTTCGCCCAGAGCCGGCTGGACATCTCGCTCTCCTCCCTGGAGGCGTCGCAGTTGGATCAGGTCACCTCCACCGGGCTCGATACCGTGGAGTTCCAGTTCGCCCCCAACCCCGGCGAACCGCCGCGTCCCCTCCGCGCCATCGCCTCCTCGGGCGAGATGGCGAGGGTGATGCTCGCGCTCAAGACCGCCCTGGCGGCGGAGGATGAGATCCCGGTGCTTGTGTTCGACGAGGTGGACGCCAATGTGGGCGGGGAAACCGCGCGCGCGGTGGGCGAGAAAATGCGCACCATCGCCGAGCAACGCCAGGTCTTCTGCGTCACCCATCTTCCCGCCGTGGCCGGATTCGGACGGGCGCATTTCCAAGTGACCAAGCAGGTCGTGGACAGCCGGACGATCTCCGACATCCGCCGCCTTGACGAGGCGGCCCGCGTGACCGAACTGAGCCGCATGCTGGGCGGCCAGTCCGACGAGGCCCGCACGCTGGCCCGCGCGCTTCTGCAATCATGAACCAACCTTTCACCGCCATGGCCTCGCTGGAACCACCCGATTCGCACCATCTGAAGGCCTCCGAGGGCTGGCTCGAACTGGGCAACGCCGACGAAGCAGGACGCGAGATCGCCCGCATCCAGGCGCAGTTCCTCGATCATCCCGACGTCCTCGAGATGCGCTGGCGAGTTTGCGCGCACGGCCAACGCTGGGAACCCGCCCTGGAACTGGCCGAGCAACTCGTGGTCATCGCCCCGGACCGTTCCTTCGGCTGGATCCACCGCGCCTACAGCCTTCGGCGCGTGAAGGAAGGCAGCATCGAGAAGGCCTGGACCGCCCTCCTGCCGGCGGTGCGGCGGTTCCCCGGTGAATTGATCATCCCCTACAACCTGGCCTGTTACACCGCGCAGATGGGGAGGCTGGACGAGGCCTGGGCATGGCTGCAGAAAGCCCTGGAAAGCGCCGGCAACATCGATCGCCTCAAGAAGCTTGCCCTGGCCGATGCCGACCTCGCCCCGCTCCACCAAAGGATCCGCGAACTGTAAAGGCTCGAGCACGCCCAACCCGGCGTCGCGGGTCGGGCGTCAAACAAATTCCCGGTCAACGCTCAACGCTCAACGCCGCCTGAAGGCGGGACTACGAACGCAACGGACGTAGCCGCCGCCGTGAGGCGGTGGACCCCAACGCTCAACGTTCAACGCTCAACGCCATGACCGACTATCACCTTCACAATCGTCGTGCCTGGGACGAACGGGTGCGACGCGGCCAGGCCCACACGCTCCCGGCGCGCGATCGGGCCTTGTCCAAGGCGGCGGAAACCTCGGCTGTCCATGATTGGGTGGACAGACCGCTCACCGGGCAGCGGGTCCTTTGCCTGGCCGCCGGCGGCGGCAAGCATGGACCGGTCTATGCCGCGGCGGGCGCCGAGGTCACGGTGGTGGATCTGAGTCCGCACATGCTCGAACGGGACCGTCAGATCGCCGCCTCCCGCCAGTTGCCCATCCGCACCGTGGAAGCGTCCATGGACCACCTCGGGCTTCTGGGCGACGCCGCGTTTGACCTGGTCGTGCAGCCGGTCAGCACCTGCTACGTGCCCGATATCGGTCGTGTCTATGACGAGGTGGCCCGCGTCCTTCGTCCCGGCGGCCTTTACCTCAGCCAGCACAAGCAGTCTGCCTGTCTGCAGGCGGAAACACCCAGCCGCGATGGCGGTTATCTGATTCGCGAATCCTATTATCGCAGCGGTCCGCTGCCCGTCGCGGCGCAGGACACTGGACATCGCGAGGGCGGCTGCATTGAGTTCCTGCACCGGTGGGAGGCACTGATCGGAGGACTGTGCCGGCGAGGGTTTGTCATTGAGGACCTGCGCGAGCCGCGTCACGACGATCCATCCGCCGCCCCCGGCACCTTTGCCCATCGCTCCCACTACCTGCCCCCCTTCGTGGCCTTCAAGGCAAGGCGGGTCGAGCGGCGCACCAGCACAGGCATCTGGCTACCCCAGTAACCGCCGACATCAGGAGGCGGTCCCTTCGTTGAACCCGCCCCAGTAGCCGCCGACGTCAGGAGGTGGACCCTTCGTTGAACCCGCCCCAGTAACCGCCGACATCAGGAGGTGGACCCTTCGTTGAACCCGCCCCAGTAGCCGCCGACGTCAGGAGGTGGTCCAGCAGGGTTTCAATGCGGACGTGATTGGCTATGGATGGTACTGGAAAGCCAAGCGGCGGCAGGATTGGAGATCTGGCACATGTATGAGTAAGATGGGCCTTCTTGCCCATACTCTTTACCCGAAAAGAACGACCACCATGTTGTCGATTTGTCGGGGCCCCTCACCCTAACCCTCTCCCGCGGGGAGAGGGAACAGCGAGCCGGGATGGGTGAGAGGGATGAGCGCAGGGGTCTTTCTCCGCGGAGAGGACAGGTCCCCCTCTCCCGTCGGGAGAGGGTTGGGGTGAGGGGCCTTTGATAGGGTGCGATGTAGAGGGCTCTGTCCGGCCATGGGTCTCCTTGTGTCGTAACCCGCTGCGAAGCCTGCTTCCCAGCAGCGTCCGGGGATTGGCATACTCTTACACCTTCGAGTCACCCACTTTTTTAATCATGCCTTTTACTACCCAAAGCGTCCGCCTCCTTCCGTCGGCGGCTACCGGACGTGTTGAACCTTGTTTGCCGGGCCATCCCATGCTAAGGAGATGGGGCATTCCACGACGACTCAACCGAGCCAGACCCATGAAATGTCACACCACTCAATCCGACAATGGCTCCGCCAAGGACGAGTCCCTGCTGCGCATTTTGCGCCTGACGTCATTTCCAGACAACCCAGTCGTGCTGCTCTGGACCACAGCCCCCGGCCGGCGTTATCAGGTGGAATGCAAGGACGACGCGGGCACCCCGGCATGGACTCCCTGCGGCGGCCCGATCACCGCCCAGGCCACGCAGCTTTCATGGCTGGACCCGGAACCAGGTCCGCGCCGGTTCTACCGCGTCCTGCTGATCAATCCCTGACGTGCGCCTCCCGCAAAGCCGCAAAGGCGCCAAGGGACACTGGGATTATTCTCCATGTCTCCCCTTCGCGTCTTTGCGGGAGCCTGATCCGTGGCGGCCATGTTTCCAGAGAAGGATGCCTGGCCCAAATGCGAACCGCGTTACCTTCAAAGTCGCCGCCGAGAGCCCAGCCACGTTCCACGTGGTCACGAGGCGATTTCGGGTAGCCATCCAAACACGAAAGCCACCTCCTCACGTCGGCGGCTACTCCCTCGCGGGAGCTTGTCACTTCACTTGTCCCGCCAACTCCAGTTCGTTTTCGACCCGCCTGGCTCCCGCCTGGTCTGATCATCGGGAATGGGCGCATGAACATGGTCGCGCTGCATGCCCACCTCCGCCCAGCTCCGGACCCGAAGCTCGGAGGCGGGATCATTGCGAAGGGCACCGCGAACACGCTGTTCCAGCTTATCATCCTCCACGTGCGGTGTGCGGACCTTGACGTCGTTGACCACACTCCGGACACCGCGGGTGGTGCGGGCAATGCGCGGGGCGCGATGTCGTGCCAGAAGGCTGTCCACCCAACCCTTCAATTCCACGATGCCGTCCTTGCAGGTGACATCAATCAGATGTGAAGCGACTCCATCATCGAGGTACAGGTTCATCTCCACCGCGCGCGCGATCTCCTGGTCGGACGGCGCATTGCCTGCCGCCTTGAGTCCCGTTGTGGACAGAAGCAGGAACAGCCCATGTACCTCTATTATCCGATGTGCCTGACCCACAGCCCCATGACGCCCACGCCTGATGAACCCGAGGCCACCGGCATGATGCCGCGCCACAAGGCCATGGTGCGCTACATGGACAAACAGGTCGGCCGCCTCATCGACGCCCTTGAACAGCTCGGACTGCGCGAGAAGACCATCGTGGTCTGGATAGCCGCCGAGGGTATGACGCGGCACGCCGGCTGGCTTTCTTGTAGCCGCGATCTTCAGATCGCGTTCTTGAGATGGGGAGCGAGTCCCCGATTGACACCGAAAAACGCGAACTGAAGTTCGCGGCTACATGTCCGGAGGTGCGGGACGGGACTACGAACTGGGCTTCCGATGCTTGGCCAGCCAGTCCAGGATGGCGTCGTCGTCGTTCTCGTGATCGCGGACGGCCTGGAAAAAATCCTCCGCGCGCAACCCATGCTCACGCAGGAACGCCCGGTCACCGCCGCATCCGAACATGATGCTGTGATGCAGTTCACCCCGAAGTTTCGCCTGGGCCTTGGCGATGAGGCGCGGAAGCCAGGCGAATCCGCCCAACTCGGCTTGACGCGCAGGCAACGCTTCGGCGGGCACCTCATGCCGGGACAACACCCCACCCTGCTGCTTCAGGAAGTAGTCGCGCCGGATCTCGTGGATGCGCAGGAACGTCTCGAGTGAAGGCACGCCGTCATCGCAATAGTCCTCGGCAAAATCGTAGATTTCGTGGGGCTGCGTGCCGATCCCGGCGAGGAACTCGCGTTCCCGTGTGTCGAACCAACGGCTGTGGTCATAGTTGCCCCCGCGGTAGAGGGACACCGCCTTTTTCCAAATGGCCGTCATCTGGTCGCGGACTTGAATATCATTCGTCATGGGTGGCATCCGTGGGGTGATGGAGCGAGCTGAGGAAACGCCAGCGTGTGTTCCGCAGCGCTGTCACGATGTAACGCACGGGCGCAACCTAGCCCAAGACACTTCGCTTGCAAAGTTCGGGCCCCCTCGACGCTTGCCCGGACCGGAGGCGACCGTGTAGAGAAAAGCCATGGACGCATACATGGAGGCGGCGATCGAGGAGGCTCGCAAGGGCCGGGCCGAAGGCGGGATCCCCATCGGATCGGTCCTGGTCCTTGACGGGGAGATCGTCGGCCGCGGACATAACCAGCGGGTGCAGAAAGGCAGCGCCATTCTCCACGCGGAGATGGACTGCCTGGAAAACGCAGGCCGGCTCAAGGCGGCGGCATACCGGCGCAGCGTCCTCTACTCCACCCTTTCCCCCTGCGACATGTGCAGCGGCACGGTTCTGCTCTATGGCATTCCCAAGGTGGTCATCGGGGAGAACCGCACCTTTCAGGGTCCGGAATCCTACGTGCGATCCCGCGGTGTCGAGCTGGTGCTAGTGGATGACCCGAAGTGCCGTTCCCTGATGGAAGCCTTCATCCGGGACCAGCCGGAGCTGTGGAACGAGGACATTGGGGAGTGCGTAAGGTGAGGGGTCACAGCAACCGCTTCCATTCCTCCTCGCGAAATCCAACCGCCCCCCGGCCATCCGACGTGAGGACAAACGGGCGCTTGACCAGATTGCCGTTGGTGGCCAGGAGGGCGAGGGCGTCCTCGGTGCTCATGCTCCCCAGCTTGTCGCCGAGTTTCATGCCGCGATAGTCCTGGCCCGACGTGTTGAACAGCCGCCGAATCTGGCCATCGAAGAGTCCCAGCATCTTCTTCAACTCAGCCCGCGTGGGTGGCGTCTCTCGAATCGGGATCTCCCGGAACGGCACCTTGCGCGCCGTCAGCCATTTCAACGCCTTCTGGCAGGTGGAGCATTTGTTGTACGCGTAGATCTTGAGCATGGTCTTGTGCGGTCCGGGAGGGGTCAGACCTGACTGATTCTCTGAACCGTTCAAGACGAGGAGCGTGCCTGGAAGCGGCTTCGGTTCATAGTCAATTAGTCAGGTCTGACCCCTCTCGCCCCTTCGCGGATTGCGTAGAGGTGGGTCATGGTCGCGACATAGAGAGTGCCGTTGGCTGCCACGGCCGTGGCACTGATGGGCCGGTCCAATTCCACCCGGGATAGCACCCGCTTCTCCCTCGACCCCGCTAGCACCCAGAAATCCCCGCGGCGCGTCCCGGCATACACCTTGCCGTCCGCGACGAGCGTGGACGCCCAGAAGTCCCCTTCCGCCTCGTGCGTCCAGAGGGCCTGCCCCGTCCTGAGGTCAACACAGTGAATCAAACGCCCGCAGTCAGTGACAAAGACGAGATCGTCCGTCACGGAGGGCGTGGCCATGACATGTCGGGTCAGGTCATGGGACCAGATTTGGCGCGGCGTGTCGGGATGGCCCGGCTGGATCGCCTTCAGCCATGCGCTGTTCTTGCCCCACCAATAATCACCGCCCCCCGCCAGATAGATCAGGCCATCATGGAAGACGGGCATGCCAAACATGTTGCTGGGCCCCTCGCGCTTGTTGGAGTTGAAACGGTGCACGTCTTCCTTGGGCGCTCCGGGATCACAATCGAATTGCCACATCTTCCGGAGCGTGGCCAGTGCCTGAACCGGAGCGTTGGTGGGGAGCAGGTCAAATCCGTAGAGAATGCCGTTGCCGGCGGCGAAGAAAAGCTGCGGCTGCCCCTCGACGACACCCAGGGACGGGGCGGCCCAGGTGCAGTGGAAGATGTTGGGAGCAATGCCCTCCCGCTCGCGCGCCAGGTAGCGCCCGGTGGCCTTGTCGAGCACCACCAGGCTCGGCGCGTCCGGCGTCCGGATCGCCTTGTGCGTATTGTCCACGCCCGTGCCGGAGTTCAGGTAAAGGTGCGGACCGTGGATGAGGATGGAGCTGTGCGCGGCGTCATGCGACCAGATACCCGCCCCGTCGGTCAGGTTGAACATCCACACGATGTCGGCGTCGAGCGGCCCCAATTGGAGGGGTGGCATGTTCGTGGGTGTCATGTGCCGGGCCTCGTCCCGGTAGGGACCGTCGTTGCCATTCGCCAGGCCATGGACATCCAGGCACATCACCTCGCCGCGGTTGCTCACGATATAGACCCGGTCCCCCTCGACGGTGGCGGGCGAGGAGATCCCGCTGTTGGGCCAGTCGAAGAAGCGGTCCTCCTCGCGCTTGGGCACGACCAACTGCCACAGCAGCGCCCCGGTCCTTTCGTCCAGGCACAGGAGCACGCCGCGGTCCCCTTCGTGCTTGGAATCGCGCGGTTCGTTGTTGTTGGTGCCGATGTAAACCCGGCCATCCGCAATGGCGGGCGTGGAATGCGTCTCCGTGCCGAGAGGGGCGACCCAAAGGATGTGGCGCCCGGTCTTGGGATCGAAGGAGTCGGGCAAACCGGTCTCGTCCGAAACCATGTTGCGCGACCAGGCCCGGCCGAACTGGGGATGATCCTTGGCCTCCAGCAACGTCGCCGGCAAAGACATCAAGGAGGCGGATAGAAGGAACCACGAGTGCAACCGCATGCGGTCACCCTAGGCAAAACTGCCTCGTTTGGCGATGGGATTTGGAAAGGACGCACCACGAGAGCATTTTTAGAAGTAGCCGCCGACGTCAGGAGGCGGTCCCAAGTCATCATCACCCCCAATGCCGCCTCCTGACGTCGGCGGCTACCTCCATGTCGCAGGGCGTTGAACGTTGACGACATTCTCTCCCGATTACCTCACCGCATGACCACCTCCTGACGTCGGCGGCTACTGCATGACTCTGAACGTTCAACGCTCCGCCAGCGGCTCCTTATCCGATGCGCGCCCAGAATGTCTTGAGATAGGCCGGCTCGGCGCGCGTGACGGGAAAATCGGGTGGCTGGGGGACATAGTGGGATTGGCGGATGCGGCGGCGGGTCTGCTCCACACCCTGCCGAACCATGGCCAGAAAAGCCGCGGGCTCAAGACGCGCCGCGTTGCACGACGCAAACAGCACCCCATCCGGCACGAGGAGTTCCGCGGCCAGGGAAACCAGAAGCGCGTAGTCCTTCTCGGCACGAAAGAGCCCTCCCGTCTTGGACTTGGAAAACGTGGGGGGATCAAGCAGCACCACGTCGAACCGCCGCCCCTTGCGCGCCAGCCGGCGCATCCACTCCATGGCGTTGCCGAAGATGAAATCGTGTTCCCCGGGATCGAGTTGGTTATGGACGAAATTCCGGCGGCCCCAGTCGAGGTATTTCCGTGAGAGATCCAGACTCGTCGTGACGTAACCGTGACGGGCGGCACAGACGGAGAAGGCGCAGGTATAGGAGAAGGTGTTGAGCAGGGCGGCCCGACCTCCGTCGGCGCGTGGCAGGGAGAAGCCCGGACACACATGACCGTTAAGCAGGCGTCGCCGGTTTTCCCGTTGGTCCAGGAAAAGCCCCGTGGAATACCCCTCCTCCAGGCGGATCTCAAATTGCAGCCCGTTCTCCCTGACCAGAAACGGATCCTTCATCTCGGTTCCCAGTTCATGGCGCGGTGAGGCTTCCTGCGCGGAGGACTCGCGAACCTTGCGCAGGAGCCGCTTGTGATACACGGCCGAGCCGTCCCGTGCCCCGGGCGCCCGGACCAAATCCTCGAGCAGACGTCGTTGCGGCCCGTTCAGTTCCGACTCGGCCTGCGACAGCAGACAATGGTTGAGCTGATCCACATACCAGCCGCGCCATCCGTCGGAAGCGCCGTGCACCCAGCGGAAGGCATCGGTTTCCTCAGGATCAATGAGAGCCTTTCGCAACGCGGTCCATGCGGTTTCGCGAAAAGGACAGGCGGCCTCGAAACGCACGGGTTGGCCGGTGCGCGGATGGCGGAGTTCCAGTGCGGCGGCGTGCAGGTGCAGGCGTGGGGCCCTGGATCCGCGATAGAGGGAGTCGCCGAAAATCGGCAACCCCTGTTCGGCGGCCTGCGCCCGGATCTGATGGGTGCGGCCCGTCATGGGCCGGGCTTCCCAGGCCGTGAGGGGACCGTGGAGCGCATCGTGCGGCAGCTTCTTGACCAGGCCCGGCAGCCATTCCGGATCGGGCAAACGCCGAAAGCGGGTGCGGGCCGCCTTGGCATCCGAACGCTGCGTGTCGCTCACGCGCCGCGCGCCCTGCCGGGCGAGATGGGATTCCACCACGCGATCGCGCCAAGCCACGGACCGGTCCGTGGCGAAGAGATAGGTCTTGCGGACGGAACGCCCCGTGAACTGCCCGGTCAGGGAACGGTTGGCCAGGTCGGACTTGGAGAACAGGATGAGTCCGGAGGTGTCCTTGTCGAGCCGGTGAATGATGGCGAGCGACGCCCAGCGCGGTTCATGGTCGCGCAACCATTCGTAGAGCCCCTGTCCGGCATGAGGGGCCGGCGCATGCGTGTTGAACCCGGCCGGCTTGTTGATCACGAGGAGGTCATCATCCTCGTGGACGAGACAAGGCAGGCTCACCAGAACTGCCACGCCCCTTTCCAGACCACCCAAAGCCCGAGGAGGAAATTGGTGATGGCATGCGCCGTCATGGCGTCACCAAGCCGCCTGGTGTGGCAGACGAGCCACTGGTAGGCGAACCCGCAGAGGATGCCCGCCAGCCATTCGTGATGAGCCACGCCGAACACCACCGAGGTCGCAATAAAGGGTTTCCAGGCAAACTCACCCAGCGGCCTCCGCATGAAATCGGGATCGGCAATCCACCGGTAGAGCAGGGACCGGTAAAACACCTCCTCCAATGCCGGCACCATCAGGCTCGACCCCGCCATGCGAAGCCCGACGAAACCCCAGGCCAAGGCCGACCCCTCGCCGAAGGCGTCGAAGGGATTCCAGGCCGTGGCGGGATCGCGCGGGGCCAACTCCGGGTAGAGTCCGTCCAGCCCGACCCAGACGACGAAGACCCCCACGCCGACCAGAACTGACTCCAGGCTGAAGGCCCAGCGCATCTCCGTAATCTGCTTGCGCCATGTCCAGAGTAGGAGGGCGCCCACGAAGGTCTTGGCGGCGTAAAGCCAGAAGGCGGAGGCGGGACCGAACCGTCCCTGTCCCATGGTGAGCAGGGCCACCAGCACAAAGGGCAAACCCCGGACCCAGGCCGGAGAGGATTGGATGCGGCGCAGCGGCTCGATCATGAAACGCCACCCAAGCGGCGGGCGGCATCCTGACTCCGGGATCCATGAGCTTCAAGTCGAATAGGCGTGACGAAGGGGCGGAAGATCACGCCACCGGTCAAGGAGCACGTAGCCGCCGCGGTGACGCGGCGGATCCTCCCGTTCTTCCTCACGACAGAGTCCGCCGCCTCTCGGCGGCGGCTACGGGCAATCGCTTGTCCCCTGCAACGTAGCCGCCGCGGTGACGCGGCGGATCCTCTCGTTCTTCCTCACGACAGAGTCCGCCGCCTCACGGCGGCGGCTACGGGCAATCGCTTGTCCCACGCAACGTAGCCGCCGCGGTGACGCGGCGGATCCTCTCGTTCTTCCTCACGACAGAGTCCGCCGCCTCACGGCGGCGGCTACGGGCAATCGCTCGTCCCCCGCAACGTAGCCGCCGCGGTGACGCGGCGGATCCTCCCGTTCTTCCTCACGACAGAGTCCGCCGCCTCACGGCGGCGGCTACGGGCGATCGCTTGTCCCCCGCAACGTAGCCGCCGCGGTGACGCGGCGGATCCTCCCGTTCTTCCTCACGACAGGGTCCGCCGCCTCACGGCGGCGGCTACGGGGGAGGCGTCGGTCGTCACGCCTTCAGGCGGCCGGCTTACTGCATCGTCAGCACGCGCGTTTCATCGTTCCACATCACGGTCACGCTGTCTTGCGTGATGCCGATGACCTGGGCGTCGTTGATGCGTTCCCCCACGAAGACCGATTTGTTGTTGATGACGGCCGAGGGATTGGAGGGGCGATAGAGGATGCCCTTGAGCTTGAGGTCGGGAAAGGTGGGGACCACCGGGGCCGGGGGAGGAGCCGGCACCGCAGCGGGAACCTCCGCGGTTTCGGAGGCTGCCACGGCCGGGGTGCCCGGAGACGATGCCGCTTCGGGGATTGGGTTCGGGACGGCGTTCGGCACATCGGGTGCGGGCGCGGGCACGATCTCGCGAGCCGACACAGGCAGGAGCTCGCCCTGGTGTGTTTGCCAGCCTTTGAGAATGAATATCACACCGAGGCTGACGAGACCGGCCAGCAGGAGCGGCATGACAAGGATGGGCCAGCGGGCGGGACGGCGGGCGGGGACCGGTTCCAGGTGGAGATGCGAGGCGCCTTTTCCGGGCGCCTCGGGTTTGGAGGCGCCGGCGGTGGCGCGTTTGATGGCGTCGTTGATCAGGCTCATACGTGAATGGCTCCTTCGAGTTCCCGAATCGCCCTCCCCACGAGCCGGTAGTTGATGCATAACTGCTGTTTGACAAAGCCGGCGAGGAGGCATTTGTCACAGACGGCGTTGACCAGGCGCGGGATGCCCTGGGAATACTTGTGGATCCGCCAGAGGGCGGGGCTGGTGAAATAGGGGGTGCCGTTGGCCCCGGAAACGATCAGTCGATGCTGAACGTAATGCCCCACCTCCTGGCGACGGAGCGGGCGCAGGTGGTAACGAACCGTGATGCGCTGGCGAAGCTGACGCATCTGGGGATGATCCAGTCGATCCCGAAACTCGGGCTGTCCCATGAGAACAATCTGCAGCAGCTTGCGGTCGTCGGTCTCAAGGTTGGAAAGGAGACGAACCTGCTCGAGTGCTTCGTTGCTCAACGTCTGCGCATCATCAATGATCAGCACGCAGTCCCGTCCGTTCTCCATCTCCTGGAGCAGGAAGAAGTTGATCTCGTTGAGGACCTCCAAGTGGTCGAGACCCTGCACATTGATGCCGAACTCGATGGCGATGGTGCGGACGAGGTGTTCCGGGTGCAGGGCGGGATTGAAGATGAGTGCGGTGGAGAACTCCTCCCCCAACTCCTCCATCAACGCCCGGCAGAGGGTCGTCTTGCCGGACCCAACCTCCCCGGTTAACTGGACAAAGCCCTTCCTTTCGCGGATGCCGTAGAGGAGGTGATTATAGGCCTCCCGGTGTTTCCCGCTGAAAAAAAGGAACCTGGGATTGGGCGTAATCGTAAACGGCGCCTCGGTCAGGCTGTAAAAGTCCAGATACACTGCCTTGGTCAGAGCAACGATTTTGCCGATATTGGGCAAAATCGAAAATAAATGGCCCGCTCCGGCAAAAAGATCCTTCTGAAGGCACCCGGACCTCGCCGGATACAGGCCTTTCGCCCGCGCAACGTCTCTCTCCTGTCAGTGCCAACGCCCCATCGCCGACCGGGCGGGTCCCAAAAAAGGTCACCTTTGGCGTGGCAACAGAGGCCGGTCGGGGTACAAACCGTGGCCCGTGCCGAAACCGGTCAAGACCCTGATCGCCATCCTGCTGCTGCCGTTCTGTTACGGCGCTTTCCGGGCTGTGCTGCGGGTGCTGCAGGCCAGCGGTCAATGGGAAGGCTTCCTTGTGGCCTGGCTGGGAGGCATCAGTTGCTGGCTGGTCATCTACCTTCTGTTGCCTCGCCCGATGTGGATGTATGTCTTCGGGCACGAACTCACCCACGTGCTCTGGGGCTGGATTTTTGGAGCCAGGGTCAAGCGCTTCAAGGTCACCTCACGCGGGGGGCATGTGGTCCTGACACGGAGCAACTTCCTGGTGGCGCTGGCCCCCTACTTCTTTCCGCTCTACGCCGTCCTGGTGGTGGGAGGCTTCGCGGTGGGGCACTGGATCTGGGGTTGGCATGAATTCCAGGTGTGGTTCCATTGGCTGACGGGTGTGGCCTACGGATTTCACATCACGCTGACGTGGCAGGTCCTCCAGACCGAGCAATCGGACCTGACCAGCCAGGGGGTGTTCTTCTCCATGGTGGTGATCTTCCTGGGCAACGTGGTGGTGCTGTTGTTGGGCCTGCCCCTGCTCACCCAACAGGTCGGCATGGGAACCGCGCTCTGGTGGTGGTGGCGCGAATCGCTCGAGCCGATCCGCTGGCTGATTCAAGCCCTGTAAGTAGCCGCCGACGTCAGGAGGCGGTCTCGGCCAAGTGGCACGATGGGACGTTTCCTTAAGGGACCTGCTCTTCCCATCGGACCGATCCGACGGAGCCGACCGATCGGACCGATCCGCATCGGCACACGAGTGGGATTACAAGTGGGTCATCCAACAGAGCAAGAAACGCCCATTTTGCTCTTACCCTTTACCCGAAAGGAATGACTCACACCCCCCATTCCCCCGAACTGCCCTTCCCCCTTGGGATTAGGCGCGGTCCCTGCTATGTTCAGGCCGTTCCGGCGCCCCGGATGGACCGAAATGGCGCCGCCAAGACACTTTGCTATGAAGGGAATCATCCTCGCAGGCGGCGCCGGGTCACGGCTTTATCCCATGACCCTGGTGGCCAGCAAGCAGCTCCAGCCGGTCTATGACAAGCCGATGGTCTATTACCCGCTGACCACCCTGATCGAGAACGGCATCCGCGAGATCTGCCTCATTTCAACCCCCCGCGACGTGCCCCGCTTCCGCCAGCTTCTGGGTGAGGGAGAGGGGCTGGGCATCTCCATCGAATACCGGGAGCAACCCGAACCCCAAGGCATCGCCCAAGCCTTCCTCATCGCCGAATCCTTCATTCGCGGCGAGCCGGTGGCGCTTATCCTGGGCGACAACATCTTCTATGGGCCGGTGAGCTTCCAGGCCGCGCTGCGTGGATTCAAAGCCGGCGCCGTCATCTTCGGCTACGAAGTGCAGGACCCTTCACGCTATGGCGTGGTGGAGTTCGATCCAGATGGCAGGGCCAAGTCCATCGAGGAAAAGCCGGAGCGTCCCAGGAGCAACTTCGCAGTGCCCGGCTTTTACGTCTATGACGGCCAGGTGGCCAGCATCGCCCGCGGCCTCACTCCCTCCGCCCGCGGCGAGCTCGAGATCACCGACGTCAACCGCTACTACCTCAAGGAAGGCAACCTGCGCGTCGGCCGATTGGGACGCGGGTTCGCTTGGCTGGATGCCGGGACGCCCACCAGCCTGCAACATGCCTCCTCCTACGTGGAGGCGATCGAGTCGCGGCAGGGGATCAAGATCGGGTGCCCTGAGGAGGCGGCCTACCGGCGCGGCTTCCTGAACGACGCGCGTCTCGAGGCCCGCATCTCGGAGATGCCGCAGTGCGACTATCGTTCCTACCTGGAACGCCTGCTCATCGAGGCACATCGCACCGGAGGACTGCGATGATCGTGGTGCTGGGCGCGACCGGCTACATGGGCCGGGCCTACGTGCGTCACCTGCAGGAACGCGGCCTGGACCACGTGACGCCCTCGCGCCGGGAACTCGATGTCTCCTCCTACGCGGCCCTCGTGGATTTCCTTCGCGCCGTCAAGCCCGCGTTCCTCGTCAATGCCGCCGGCTTCACCGGCAAACCCAACGTGGACGCCTGCGAGACCGCCCGCGCGGAAACACTCCTGGGCAACGCGGTGCTCCCGGTCACCATCTCCCACGCCTGCCAGGCGGCCGGCGTCCGCTGGGGTCACATCTCCTCCGGCTGCATTTACAACGGCGCCAGAGTGCGGGTGGGGGGAAGGGAATGCATCGAGCCCGATCTCATGACGCCGGACATGCAGGCGTTGCTGAACAAGGATCGCGGCGCGTTCCATGGATTCACCGAGTCGGACGAGCCGAACTTCAGCTTCCGCCATCCGCCCTGCAGCTTCTACAGCGGCACCAAGGCGCTGGCCGAGGAGGCACTGGCCGCCGATCCGCTGGTGTACATCTGGCGTTTGCGCATTCCTTTCGACGAGGAGGACGATGCGCGGAACTACCTTGCCAAGCTGCAGACCTACCCCAAGGTTTACGACAACGTGAACTCCATCTCCCACCGCGCCGACTTCGTGAAGGCGAGCCTGGCGTTGTGGGAAAAGGAGGCTCCGCCCGGGCTGTACAACGTGACCAATCCCGGTTTCATCACCGCCCGCGAGGTGGTGGCGCTCATCGAGCGGATCCTCAAGCCGGACCGCCCCTTCGAGTTCTGGAGCGATGACCGCGAATTCTACGCCAAGGGCGTGAAGGCGCCCCGCTCCAACTGCATCCTCGACGCCTCCAAGCTGCAGTCCGCCGGCATTGAGCTGGCCCCGGCCGCCGACGCGGTCGAGCATGCCTTGCGCCATTGGAAACGGAGGGCCGCATGAACCTGCTTGTCACGGGCGGCGCGGGCTTCATCGGGTCCAACCTCATCCGCGCGGTGATCGACCGCCCCGAGGTCAAGCGGCTCGTCAACCTCGACTGCCTCACCTACGCCGGGCATCTCGGCAATCTCAACGACGTCGCCTCCCATCCCAAGTACGCCTTCGAGAAGATCGACCTGCGCGACAAGGCGGCGGTCTGGGACCTGTTCCAGCGCGAGACCATCACCCATGTCTGTCACCTGGCGGCCGAGTCCCACGTGGACCGGTCCATCACCGGCCCGGGCGACTTCATCCAGACCAACGTGGTCGGCACCTTTCATCTGCTGGAGGCATGCCGCGTGGCCTGGACCTCGCCGGACACCAAGGGCGGCGGCATGATCCCGGGCCGGCGATTCCATCACGTCTCGACCGACGAGGTCTATGGCAGCCTGGGCCCGACCGGATTCTTCAAGGAAACCACGCCCTACGCCCCCAATTCCCCCTACTCGGCCAGCAAGGCGTCCAGCGACTTGCTGGTGCGCGCGTGGCACCACACCTACGGCCTGCCGGTCGTCCTCACCAACTGCTCCAACAACTACGGCCCCTACCAATTCCCGGAGAAGCTCATCCCGGTGGTCATCCAGTCGATCCTCCACCGCAAGCCCATCCCGGTCTATGGCGACGGGTTGAACGTGCGGGACTGGCTGTTCGTGCTCGACCATGCCGAGGCGCTTTGGCGGGTCCTGACCCGGGGCCGCAACGGCGAGACCTACAACATCGGGGGCGGCAACGAATGGCCCAATCTTCGCATCGCGGAGAAGATCTGCGACCTGTGCGACGAACTGGCGCCCCAGCTCGGCGGCCAGTCCCGGTCGCTCATCACCTTCGTCAAGGACCGGCTCGGGCACGACCGGCGCTACGCCATCGACGCCACCAAGATCGCCGGGGAACTCAACTGGAAACCCGCCCACACCTTCGAGAAGGGACTGCGCGAAACCGTCCGCTGGTACCTCGACCACCAGGACTGGGTCAGGGACGTGTCGGGACGGAAGAGCGGCTGAAGGAACCATCCCAGCGGGACTACGAACCCATGCCACGTAGCCGCCGCCGTGAGGCGGCGGACTCTGTCGTGAAGAATGACGTGACCATCCCCATGAACCATGCCATCGGCGCGCGGCTCTCCTGAGCCGCAGCGGGCTGGCCAATCCGCTGCGGCTCAGGAGAGCCGCGCGCCGATGGCCTAGGTCATCACTCACAGGGCGGCTCAACACACGTTTGGAGATGGGACTCCCCATCAACCCGTGACCCGAACCGCCCCCCTATTCCATCACCAACTTGTGCACCTTGCCGGTCTTGCCGGCGAGGCTGTTGCGGCCGTTGGTCAGGAGGTAGATCTCCCCCGCTTCATCCTCCGCCAAGGCGACGACGTAGGCGGGCAGGCGGCCGTTGGGCTGGTCCGCCAACGCCAGCGGAGCCACCGTCCAGTCGCCGGCGGCGTCCCCGCTGCTGGAACCGCGGGTGCCGGCCAGGAGAACGCCGTCCGGCAAGGCCCAGTTGCCCGACCAGTCGGCGTAGATGTATTTGCCCTGGAGCGAGGGGATGGCCTTGCCGCGATAGACGTAGCCGCCGGTGACGCTGATCCCGTGGGCGTCGTCGTCGCGGCGGAAGCCGTTCTTATTCTTGTACACCATCACCGGGCCGAGGAGAGGATCGCCGTTGGCGGCTTTGTCGGGGCAGTTCTCGGGCGGCTGCTTCGGGTTCTGCGGGTCAAAGCAGGCGTTGCCTTCGCGGATGTTCCAACCGTAGTTGCCACCCTTCGTGATGAGGTTGACCTCCTCATACATGGTCTGCCCCACATCGGCGGCGAACATCTCATGGGTGCCGCCGCGATCAAAGGAGATGCCCCACGGGTTGCGCAGACCGTAGGCGAAGATCTCCGGTCGCCCCTTCCCTTCCCGAAACGGGTTGTCGCCGGGGATGCCGTAGGGCTCGCCCTTGTTCACATCGATGCGAAGGATCTTCCCCAGCAGGACGGAGAGGTCCTGGCCGTTGCCCATTTCCGAATGGCCGCGGCCGACGTCATTGGCATTTCCACCGTCGCCAAGGGCGATGTAAAGGTGGCCATCGGGGCCGAAGGCGAGGCGGCCGCCGTTGTGGTTGAAGTAGGGCTGGTCGAGTTGGAGCAGCACGCGCTCCGAATCGTGATCGGCCTTGGCGAAATTGTCCGTCGTGACCTTGAACTCGGAAAGATGGCTGGTGTGATCCCAGTCGCTTGGGGCACCCTGGCGGAGCGGGGCGCTGTAATACACGTAAAACTTCCGGTTGTTCCTGAAGTCCGGATGCAGGGCCAGGCCCAGGACGCCGCGCTCATCGAATCCCTCGTTGAGCTTGGTCATGCGGGAACGCAGGTCCAGGAACAGCGTGTCCGCGAGGCTGCCATCCGTGTTCAACACGTGGACCGTCCCGATCTGATCCACGAGAAGGAGGCGTCCCGACCCGTCGGCAAGGGAGGCCAGCACCACCGGGGACGTGAAGCCCTCGGCCACCGCCTTGAGATTCAGCCCGGCCGCGCGCAGGGGACGGGTCGCGCCGGCCAAAACCACCGACAGGACCAGTAGCATAAGTATCGGACGCAGGAGAAAACAGCAATCTCCGCACGGGACAGTGACAGTTCGTTGGCGTTTCATGGTGTTGATTACACGCCCAGTGTAGCGAGTCCCGCGGGCACCACAAGTCCGCAGTCTGGGTGCACCCCGTCCCGGGCGTGATTGGGGATGGGTGATGCCCTAATGCCCTCCAGCCGCAGGATTGGGAATGGAGCAAGAGGATGAGCGGGCCATTCCCCAGACGTTACTGGAAAAAGAAGGCCCCACAGCGGGTTGCGTCGCAATTGGAATCAAGGGCGATGAGAGCACTCACCACCGCACCCTATCAAAGGCCCCTCACCCCTGCCCTCTCCCGGCGGGAGAGGGGGACCTGTCCTCCGCGCGGAGAGAGGCTGCTGCCCTGATCCCTTCACCCTGGGGTGGCATGCGGTTCCCTCTCCCTGCGGGAGAGGGTGAGGGTGAGGGGCCCGGTACAACGACACCATGTGGGTCGTTCTTTTCAGGTGAAGGGTGAGATGAAACCGGCAGATCTGATGGCGACACCGCCTCGGCTCGCCGACTTTGTCAGCAGTCATGGCCCGGCCCCGCCGCCCCGGGGAATTCCCCTTTGACAGTCACCCGGTCGATTGGCAAGGTGGCGCCTCACTTGTCGTTCAAACAACACTGAAACGAGAGGCACCGTGACGTTCCGCCGGCAGGGGGGGGACCTGCGCGGGCCCGGATGATTTTATGCCAGATTTGGAAGGAAACATATTGGTGGCCCAGTCGGGCGGCCCGACGGCCGTCATCAACGCAAGCGTGGCCGGAATCATCCAGGAAGCCGGCCACTACGAGTGCGTGGAAGAAATCTACGGCGGGCTGCACGGCATCCTCGGCATCCTCAACGAGGACCTGATCGACCTCAACGAGGAGAAGAACTTCACGATCGAAGCCCTCAAGTGCACCCCCGGCGCCGCCCTCGGCACCTGCCGCTACAAGATCGATTTCAAGAAGAACCCCGACCAGGCCGCGCTCGACATGAAGCGCATCTTCGAGGTCTTCCAGGCCCACAACATCCGCTACTTCTTCTACGTGGGCGGCAACGATTCCCAGGACACCGCGCACAAGATCCACCTCCAGGCCCAACAGATCGGCTACGACATGCGCGTCGTGGGCGTGCCCAAGACGATCGACAACGACCTTCCCCACACCGACCACTGCCCCGGCTACGGTTCGGTCGTGAAATACAACGCCGCCACCGTCATGGAAATCGCCGCCGACGTCGGCAGCATGGCCATCGACGGCGGGTCCTGCGTGGTCATCGAGGTCATGGGACGCCACGCCGGCTGGATCGCCGCCGGCACCGTGCTGGCCAAGCGGCGCCCCGAGGACGCACCCCACATCATCCTCCTTCCCGAGATCGCCTTCGACGAACCGGTCTTTCTGGCCAAGGTCCGGCAGATCATCGCCGCCAACGACTTTTGCATGGTGGTGGTCGGCGAGGGATTGAAGAACAATGAAGGACGCCCCATCGCGGCCGACACCTCCCGCCTGGACGCCTTCGGGCACCCCGTCCTTTCCGGCATGGGCGAGTATATCGAGGACCTCGTCAAGGAACGGCTCGGCATCAAGAGCCGCAGCGTGAAGCTCGGCTACGCCCAGCGGTGCGCGGGTCACTTCGCCAGCGCCACCGACATGAAGGAGGCCGTCGCCTGCGGCCATGCCGCCGTCCGCGCCGCCATGAACGGCAAGAGCGGGCACATGGTCAAGATCGTCCGCACCCAGAACGATCCCTACACCTGGACCACCGACGTCCAACCGCTCGCCGAGATCGCCAACGTCGAACACGTCATCCCCCGCGAATGGATCGACGCCGAGGGCTTCATGCCCAACGAGCAGTTCGTCCAGTACGTCGCACCCCTCATCAGCGGCGAAATGGAAATCGCCCTCGACGGCGGCCTGCCCAAGCTGACCCGGCTTGCCCGCATCCCGGTGGAGAAAAAACTTCCTCCCCGCGGCGGCGATCCCCAACCCGGTGCCTAACTGCCGGTAGCCCTGGCGCGTCGTCCCCAAACCGCCTCCCACGTAGCCACCGCCGTGAGGCGGTGGACTCAGTCGTGGTTCACCACGTCAAGCCCCGCCTCGTCCCCTCGGCGGCTACCTGCTTCCGTACGTTGTGAAACGCGCCGCTCATGTGACAGGGCGACCGCCATTCCAATCACGCCCACCGCAGGGAGGACCCGCTTTCCCTCTTGTCCGGGACGCGGCGGACCCTCCATCATCCGGGGCACCTATGCATCCCCCACCCCGGTCCCCGTCCCCGGCCTGCCTCGCGTCACTCCTCCTCTCACTTTCCATTTCCGCCGGAGCCGCGCCCGGCGACATCACCCCGGCCGCCGTGTGGCCGGGCGCCCCCAGCATCCGCGCCTTCGGCGTCAGCGCCACCAACACGGCCGCGGCCAACAAGGAGGCGCTGCAGCGCGCCATCGACTGGGCCGCGCCACGCGGGGCCGCCCTTTTCGTGGAACCGACCGACGAACCCTACCCCATCGACGGCGGCCTGGTGCTCCGCATGAACGTCTCGCTCATCGGCGTGCACGGCCCGGTGGGTCGCGGCACCCGCCACCCGGACAAGCCGCAGCCGGTTGGCAGCGTGTTCCGCATCGAGGACGAGACCCAGCCCTTCCTCACGGTGGAAAGCGCGACGCAGTTGCGCGGGCTGCAGTTCTGGTACCCAAACCAGACCCTGCGGGATCCGGACAAGATCATCGCCTACCCGGCCACCATCCAGGTGTCGCCGAACCGGTCCGCGCAGGGGGTGACGCTGTCCTGCCTTACCTTCTACGGGGAATACCTGGCCATGGACTTCAACGCCTCGCGCCGGCGCCCCTGCGAGCAGATTCTCTTTGAGCATTGCTACGGCTATCCGCTCGGAGGGGAATTCATCCGCATCAACTATTGCTACGACATTCCGCGCATCCTGCACTGCCACGTGAACCCCTCGAACCAGCGCTTCATCCGGGGCGGCTACAGCCGGGAGGTGGTGGACAAGGTGGTGGCGGCGAAGACATTCACGTATGGGATCGATCACACCGACAATGCCGTCCTGATGGACCTGTTCACCTTCGGTGTGCACGGCGGGATTTACCTGGGCCCGGCCACCTACGGACAGCTCTCCAATTTCAACCTGGACTGCGTGACGGTGGGCATCCACAAGCGGGGCGACGGCACCTTCAACCGAAACTGGATGATCGCCCAGGGCTCGATCATCGCCAACTCGGGCCCAAGTGTGGCGGACATTCACCCCTTCATCGTCGAAGGTCGCGGCCACACCGCGCTGGCCAACGTGGAGGCGTTCTCCGGCGGGAACGGCGCGCTGACGACGCTCAACACGTCCCAGGACTTCATGCTGGTCCGGGGCGACCAGAAGCTCACCATCACGATGACGGGCTGCCGCATGCGCAACTACGCGGCGGACTCGCCCCTCACCATCCAGAACCCGCAGGCCGTGATCCAGGCCTTCGGCTGCCTCGACAAGGAGGAGCAGCCCTTCCATCGGAGTGCAGGCACCCCATGAACCTGGAAGGGAAGCGTGGCCTTGCGATGTAGCCTTGCGATGTAGCCGCGATCTTCAGATCGCGTTTGCCGGGAAACCCCCGGGCCGAACGCGAACTGAAGTTCGCGGCTACAGCTCCATAGCCTTGGCACTCTGCATGAAACAGCCGTGCGGTAGCGCGGGGGATGGGTGGGGCATTAGGCGAATGGGTGAATGGGTGAATCCGAAGCCGGATAAACCGCTGCGTGAAAGAAAAATAGCCGCTACCATTCGCCCATTCGCCCACTCGCCCACCCATGGCTGGCTTGCCAATCCGCGCGGGAGGGGCCACAATCCGCGGCGTGCAATCCTCCGAGTTCAAGCAGCAGCTTATTAAGCGCACGCTTGGTCAAAGCGAGCTGTTCGGGGGATTGCCTGAGGAGGATCTGCGCGAGGTTTCCGAATTCACCCAGGTCAGGAACCTGGAGAAGGGCGGGTACCTGTTTCGGGAGGGGGACGACTCGCACGGTTTCTACATCGTGCAGAAAGGCTCGATCAACCTGCACCGTGTAAGTCGCGCCGGGAAGGAGCAGGTCATGCACATCTTTCGCACCGGCGAATCGCTCGGGGTCGCGACCCTGGGCTCGGCCTGCGTCTGTCCGGCCGACGCGCGGGCGGAGGAATCCTCCCAGGTGCTGCTGGTCCAGCGCCAGGAATTCATCGCCCTGCTCCAACGGCGGCCGGAACTGGTGCTGCGCGTGCTGGGATCGATGTGCACGCATTGCCGCGTCATGTCCATGCAGATCGATGACCTCACGCTTCAGGATGTCGAGACGCGCCTCGGCAACTGGCTCCTGAAACGATGCCCCTCGCCGGATGGGCAAGCCCCGGTGGACATCATGCTCACCATTCCCAAAAGGGTCCTCGCCGCCGAACTGGGCACCGTAAGTGAAACTCTTTCCCGTGCCCTGGCGCGCTATCGCAAGCAGGACCTGCTCAAGGTCAACGGTCGCACCCTGACGGTGACCTCGCCGAGCCGGCTCAGCGCCTTCCTGGAACGCCACTGGGAGGAGCAGGGCAGCTGACAAAGTCGGCGAGTCGAGGCGTTGTCGCCATCAGACCTGCCGGGTTCATCTTGCCCTTTACCCGAAAAGAACGACCACCGTGTTGTCGTTTTACAGGGCCCCTCACCCCAGCCCTCTCCCGGCGGGAGAGGGAGCAGCAAGCCACCGCAGGGTGACGGGCCCAATTTCGGGATTGCTTCCGACCGGCCCGGGCGAGGATAGTGCAGGATCGAGACCCGGCACGGCCGGCAGGCGCCGCGGGAATCCCTATGAGAAGCTCGATCCTGATCGTGATTGTGTTCGTGGCGGCCCTGATCATCGCCGTCGTGGGCGGCGTGGGCATCTGGTTCTCCGATTCCCAGGAGGTCATCATTCCCCTGGAATCCGAGGAATCAGCCGTCGGCTCCCCCGCTTCGACGACCGCCTCGCCTCCCCCGCGTACGGTGGTGAAAACGCCGGTCATTCCGCCCACGCCAACCGCGACGCCCGCAACCGGAGCCCCGGACGCAACCGGGTCAGGCACCACTTCCCAACCAGTCACCACAGGTCCCAAGCCCGTTCCGACGCGGAACCCGCAGGACCCCAACATGGCCGTCGCACCCGCGCCCGGCGTCGATCCGAACGGGGCGGTCGATCCTCCGGAGGACTCGCTCAACTGGGATGCGCGCGTGCAGGACGTGCTCACATCGGGCAAGGGTGATCGGGAGATCGCGACGGATCTGCTCGTGATGATGAGTCAGATGCCCCCGGAACGCCAGGGCGACACCGCGCAGTTGCTGGCCGGACTCATGCCCGATGAAGGATACGCCGCGATCGTGCCTTTGCTGAACAATCCGCAGGCCGGCGAGGAGGTCCTGGATGCGTTGATGGTGGATCTGCTCGACCGCCCGGAGAGCATCCAGTTGCCGCAGTTTCTCAACATCGCACGCAACCCCGAGCACCCGAGGCATCAGGAGGCGCTGGACTACCTGGGCCTGCACATGGACGCCGATTTCGGCACCGACTGGGGCGCGTGGCAGGGGGCGATCGAGAACTACCTCAAGAACCCGCCCGAAGCGCCTTAGGGGCCGTCGGCAGGTCCGCGGGAGAGGGCTTGCACCCTTCCTTGTAGCCGCGATCCTTGCCGTCGCGGGATCGCGGATTCACCGAGACATGCTTGCAGAACGCGAACTGAAGTTCGCGGCTACAGGCCTTTGGCGACCCGCAAGAGCGGTGAGTAGGTCCGGAATGAACAGGAGACGCTCCATGAACCAGGGACTGGCTAAAGCCAGAACTACAAACGCAATTGCCCACGTTTGTAGTTCTGGCTTTAGCCAGTCCAGGTTTGCAGGTCTGTCCCCGCGCTCGCGGGATAACGGGGTGGATCATCAGGTGGTCCTTCACGACCCAGTCCGCCGCCTCACGGCGGCGGCTACGTGATGACTGAGACCGTGAACCTGCAGGCTAACTGCCCTGGGTCGCGAGTTCGGCGTCGAACAGCTCGCGGGTCCTGGCCTTGAGGTCCTCGAGCGTGAGGGCGCCCTCGTCGAGCTTCTTGAGCAGCGCCTTCTGGGCAAGGTAATCCTTGTTCACCTGGCCGGCCTTGCTCTGCAGCATGCGCCAGGCCTTGCGGCGTTCGACGGCGAAGAGAACCATCTGGCGGGAGACCGCGTAGTAGCGGGTCTTGCCATGGAGCTCGGCCTTGATGAAGACGCCGAAGTTGGGGACGTGGGACCGGTGGGCGGCATCGAAGACGCGCCGGTAGATGACATCCTCCTGGGTGATCAGGACCAGCATGTCCTCCAGCGGAATGAGGTGGGCGGCCTCCTCCTCCTTGATCTGCTTGACGTGCTTGCGGAAGCGGCCCTCGGTGATGGCCCAATGGGCGACGGTGAAGCTGTAGGCGTCGCCGGACGCCTTGAACTTGTTCTGCCACCAGTCGCGGTCGAGCGAGGGATTGCCCTTGAGGCTGAAGGCCTCCTGGCTGGTCTCGCCCAGGCGCGGATTGAAGACGAACTCCGGCATGCCGCGCCCGTCCCGGATCATCTTGGCCTGGTCGGCGGACATGTTGTCGGCCACGCCGTGCTCGGGTTGGCAGGTGGTGTAGCACTGGAAGAAGGCCGACCCGCGGTATTCCAGGCCGTCGAGCATGGCCTTGTAAAGCTTGGCGGCGTTGGCCATGGAAACCTGGGCCACGAAGGGCGAGCCGTGACCGCTGGTGAACGCCTCGGCCACGCTCTTCTTCTCGATCAGCTTGCCCTGGGAGGCGATGCCGAACTGGTTCATGTCGTAGCCGCCCAGCATGGTGGAGGAGTCGGAGTTCTGGCCGCCCGTGTTGGAATAGACCTGCGTGTCGAGCATGAGCATCTTCACGTTGGGCCGGTTCTGGAGGATGACCTTCGAGGCGTTCTGGAACCCGATGTCACCCAGGGCGCCGTCGCCGCCGATGACCCACACCTTGGGCAGCTCGCGGATTTCCTGCTCGGTCAGATAGGTGTCGTCGAGGTGGGTGAGGAGGAAGTAGTCCGCCTCGCTGATCACCTCGTCCCCGCGCTCAAGAAGCAGGTCCGCCAACCGTTCCGGCGCCACCGACCGGCGCGTGTGCTGGAGGAGCAGCGACTCGCCCAGCAGCCATCCCACCGTGGGCCCGTCCTGGAAGAGCGAGTTCATCCAGGGATAGGGATGCGGGTTGGAGGGAGGGGTGGAACCGTAAACGGTGTTGCAGCCGGTGCTGGCGCCCATGGCCATCACGCTCATGCCGTTGGCCGTCCGGCCGTCCAGCGCCTGGAGGTCGCGGTGATTGAAGGCGTCCTGCCGCATCACCGCCACCATGCCCTGCACCAGTTCCTCATCGGAAATGTCGCCATACCCCTCGATGCGGCGGGTGGTGTCCTCCTCGTTCTCGCCGCCGAGCCCCATGATGAGGTGGGCGACGGCGCGGCGATAACGCTCGTACTGGGCTTCGTCCCGGCCCTTGAGCGCCTCGAGGCGGCCGATCCCCTCCTTCTCGAGCTGGTCGGCCTTGGCCCGGAGCCGGTCGGCCTTCCTGTGGTACATCGGGCGCATGTAGGCCTCGGTCACGGAGGCGACCGCGCGGAGGATGCTCTTCTCACCGCAACCGGCGCAGGCGCCGTCGCCGGAGACCAGCGCCTCGTAGTTGCGCCGCACCATGAGGTGGTTGCGCAGCGCCGCCTCGCGGGAGGCTTCGGGGGAGTCGTCCTGGTAAAGGCCCAGGTATTTCTGGGGGGTGTCGGGCAAAAGACGGGAGAAGATCTGGGCGGTGGTGAGCTGGGCGTTGAGGTCCTCGGTCTCCACGGTCATGCGGAGGGCGTCATGATCCCCGCATACCTGCACGCATTCGCCGCAGCCCTTGCACAGGTCCGAGACAAAGATGGAGAAGAGGCCGCCGCCGCCGGGGGTCTTCTGCTCCAGCGACCGGAAGATGGCGGGCACGTTGCTGTAGGCCAGCGGAAGCTGCTCGATGATGCCGGTGAACTCGGTCCGGGCTTTTTCCGAGAGCTGCGTGAGCTGATCGATCTCCGCGCGGATGATGTCCTTGAAGGGCATCTTCTCGCGCTTCTTCACCGTGTCCACCATGACGGCGCGGGCGCGCTCCTCGACCCCGGCCAGCTCGCCGACCAGCTTGGCGCGCTCGGCCGGGTCGCTCACATAATTGAGGGCGGCCGTCTTGAGCACGGTGGCCACTTCCTGGGAGGTGTTGGGCAGCGCGGTGTCGGGGCAGGCCGTGATGCACTCCATGCACTGGGTGCAGTTCTCGGCGATATAGACCGGGGTTTCCCGGCGGGCCACATACTTGGACTGCGTGGCGCCGGTGCCGGCACCCATGATGCCGACCGACGCCAGGGCGCCGGCGGGCTGGTGATAGCCGAGACCGCTGCGGAACTCGCTGTCAAACTTGGCCAGTGTCTGGAAGGGCGCGCGGGCCGCCTGCGCCTCGGGCGGCGCGCAGCTCGAGCACCCGCCGGTGCCGCAGCCGGCCGTGGGAATGATCTCATGCTCGCCCAATGGCAGGACCGGAGGGTTGCGCATGCTGGAGCGGTCGGGATCCTCGATCTCGCCGTAACGAATCTCCTGGGTGCGGGAAAAGCCCTGCGTCATGACCTCCATGTTCGAGGCGACGACGGCGTCGCCGAACCGGCCGAACTTCTTCTCATACTGCTTGCGCACCGTGGCGTGGAACTGCTCCTCGCTGATGTCGTTGTTCTTGAGGAAGGGGGAGACGCGGAAGAAGCCCCCGAGGAAGGCGTTGCCCTGCATGCGCAGCTGGAGGTCGGGGCGGTCGGTGGCGTTGCGGGCGATCTCGAAGCCGGGAAGGATGAAGATCCGGATGTTGTTTTCGCGGATGAACTCGCGGTAGCGCTGCGGGACGCGCTGCCAGGCGGTCTCGGGCGAGTCACTCGATTCCCAGACCAGGCAGCCGCCCTTGTTGAGTCCCTCCAGGGGATTGGTGTGGGTGAAGGCCTTGGGATCGCAGCAGAGCACGACGTCCACGTGGTTGAGCTCGCAGTTCACCCGGATGCGCTCGGGGGCGACGACCAGGTAATAATTGGTCGGGGCACCCTTCTTTTCCGAACCGTATTTCGGGTTGGCCATCACGTGCAGCTTCTCGATCAGTTGCCCCTCATCGTCGAACTCGGGGTTCTGCTCCGCGACGAGTTGTCCGAAGTCTCCGATGATGGAGCCGAGATTCTTGCCGGTGGTGATCATGCCCCAGCCGCCGATGGAGTGGAACCGGACGGCGATCGCCTTGTTGGGCAGGAGCGAGGGCGTGTCCTTGGAAATGACCGAATAGGGATGATCGACGCCGAGGACGAAGAACGTCTCCCCCTCGGCCTCGCCCTTGCCGTCCTTGCGTCGGGTCTGGCCGGTGGCGTACTCGAAGGCGCCAAGCGTGTGTTCGGGCCGGAAATCGCGGGAGCCGATGCCGTAGGAGCCACGGAAGAGGCGGGGGGTCTCCTCGGGCGGAAGAGGCGGGAGGAGGCCGCCAAACTTGTGCGCCTCCTGCGCCTTGCCGAAGGCGGTGCGGATGTCGCGCGCCAGGGGATTGTCGCCTGCCATGCCCTCGTCGGTGCGCTCGAGGATGATGACGTTCTTCTTCCCGCGCAGCGCCTTCACGATGGCCGCCTCGGGGAAGGGACGGATGACGTTGATGTGGATCGAACCGACCTTGGCGTTGCGTTGGTCGCGCAGGTAATCGACGGCTTCCTCGATGTTCTCGGCGGCGCAGCCCAGGGAAACAAAGACCGTCTCGGCATCCTCGGTCTTGTATGCGTCAACCAGACCATAGACGCGGCCGGTGAGCTGGCCGAACTCGGCATAGGCCCGCTCAAGGAAACCGAGGATCGGCTCGTTGAAGTTGTTGCGCCGGGCCACGACGCCGTTCATGTGGTGCTCCTGGTTTTGGACGGGACCGAGGAGGAGCGGGTTCTTGAGGTCGATCATTTCCGGCACGCGACGGCGCTTGGCGCCGAACAGCTCGCGTTGCGCGGGCGTGGGAGAGTCGATCTGGTCGTCGGCGGCGCCGAGGAACTCGCGGAGCAGGTCGGCTTCCGGCGCGAGATAGGTGCGCTCGGAGTGGGTGGTGAGCATGCCATCCTGGATGTTCATGCCCGGGTTGAGCGCCAGCTCGTTGACGCGCCGCAGGATGATGGCCTGGTCGGCGGCCTGCTGGGCGTCCTTGCCGATGAGCATGGTCCAGCCGGTGTCGAGCGCGGCGTAGAAGTCGTCGTGACCGCAATGGACGTTGAGGGCGTGCTTGGTCAGGGCGCGGGCGCCGACCTCGAGCACCATGGTCGAGAGCTTGCCCGGAGCGTGGTAGTACTGCTCCATGGCATACACGATGCCCTGGCCGGAAGTGAAGTTGACCGCGCGACGGCCCGCCACGGAGAAGGCGGTGGCGCCACCCTGCGCGGCATGCTCCCCTTCGCACTCGATGGCGATCTTCTGATGGCCGAAGACGTTCAGCTCACCCTGCGCGAAGGATTGCTGGTAGATCTCGCCGCCCTCGGTCGAGGGGGTGATCGGATAGAAGATCCCGCCGTCCGTAATGCGGGTCTCCACGTATTGCGTCACCAATTGGTTGCCGTTGCATGTCACACGGATCCCTGGGTACTTGGGCTTGTGCCCCTTGCCTCGTGACTTTTCCGCCGTGGCGACGCCTTCGACCAAAAAACTCTGGTTGCTCATAAACTGTGATGTCTCAATCGTCATTGGGCCGTTTTCAAGGCTTTCAGGTCTGAAAACCAGGAGGGATCCGCTGGCCCCGAAGCGACTGAAACATAAGCAATCGGAGCAAAAGACTCAAAGGAAAAGAACAGGGGGGGTGGCGGAAGGCAGAAGGCGGAAGGTAGAAGGTAAAAGGCGGAAGGCGGAAGGCGGAGGGCAGTGGGTGGGGGGTGGGGGCGGATCGGGTCATTCGCGGCCCCAGCCATGCGCATCGTCGTAGCCGCCGACGTCAGGAGGCGGACGGGTCGGTGACATGGTGGTGACGCGCCCGAGGGTGAACCGGAGGCCACTGCTCCGTGACGCATGACGCATGGCGCATGCAACGATCATGAACCTCGTCGGTCCTCCCGAGCACCCGATCGACAACAGTGCAAGCACTAAATTTTTTTCTGGATAGCTTTTACTGTTGGCGCAACTTCGGATGCCGATATAGAATCCGGGCGTGATTCCCCGACGGGTTATCGACGTCATGCCGATGAGGCGACAATGCAAGAATTGGCCTACATCAAAAATGTGGAAGCGGAGGAATTGCTTGGCGAGTGGCATCCGCTTGTCGAGCAACTCGGATCTTCCGAAGGCCTTCTTACCTTAGGCACCGCCACCGAGGCGCTGCGCCTTCCGCGGGTGGGCAACGCCGCTCAACTCGAGTCCTTCCTCGAAAGCTACAAGGCGCACCTTCTGATCCCGAAGGAACTTCCAGCCATCCTGCGCTCCTACCGGCATGCGACGCGCAACGAGACGCGCGAACTGATCGCCTTCGACCAGGCCCTGACGCGCCAACCCCAGGCGGAGGAGCTGGCCCGGGCCAGCCGCCGCGCCGGCCAGTATCAACTCAAGCGTCTCAGCCCATTGCGCGATCATCGCCTTCTGCAACGCTACCTGCTGGCGGTGGACGAGAAACGCGCGCAGGGCTGGCACACGCTGGTCTATGGGATCACCCTTTCCATTTATTCCATGCCGGTCCTGCAGGGACTGGTCTTCTACGAGCGCCAGACACTGCGCGGCTTCATCGAGGCCGCCGCCCGGCGGCTGCAGCTTCGCCAGATCGAGTGCCGCTGCATCCTCGCGCGGCTTTGCGCCGACATCCCGGAACGGCTCGACCGCCTGGGCGGCGTGCGCGCCGGCACCGTCGTGCGCCCGCGCTAGCCCGCCACTTTTCCCTCGCCCCTTCTCCGACCTCTCCCCCACACTGCCGCCCACGGCATGAATCATCTGGCGGCGGTGGATTGGCTGGTGATTGCGGTTTACCTGGCCGGGGTGGTCCTGCTGGGCCTCCTGTTGGGACGCGGGCAGCGCAACACGCGGGACTATTTCCTGGGAGGTCGCAACCTTTCCTGGTGGGCCGTGGGCCTTTCCATCGTGGCCACCGAGACGAGCGCCGTCACCTTCATCTCCATCCCCGCTCTGACCTACTCCGAGGGGGGCAACCTGACCTTCCTCCAGATCATCCTCGGCTACGTGGTGGCGCGCCTGATCCTGGCGGCCGTGATGGTGCCGCACTATTTCCGCGGCGACGTGTATTCACCCTATGAACTGATCGGCCGCGCCTTCGGCGCGCCGGCGCGCCGGCTGGCCTCGGTCTTCTTCCTCATCGCCGGCACCCTGGCCGCGGGCGTGCGCGTGTATGTGACCTGCATCCCGCTCCAACTCATGCTCGGGGACTGGCTGGGCGCCTGGTTCCGCGATCCGCTGCTCGGGGCCGTGGCGCTCTTCGTGGCCCTCTCCCTGGTCTATACGCTGGTGGGCGGGATCCGGGCGGTGGTGTGGACCGACGCGGTCCAGTTCGCGCTCCTCGTGGGGGGCGGCTTGTTTCTTTTGATGTATGTGCCGACGCTGCTGGACGGGGGTTGGGCCGGGGCGATGCGGGCGGCGGGCGAGGCGGGCAAGTTGAGCTGGCTCGACCTGGGAGCCAACGTGTCGCTGCCGCCCTTCACGCTCTGGATGGGACTGATCGGGGCCACGGTCATGGTGTTCTTCACGCATGGCGTGGATCAGTTGGTCGTGCAGCGGGTGCTGGCCTGCCGGGATGTGCGGGACGGGCGGCGCGCCCTAGTGTTGAGCGCGGTCATCATCTTTCCGCTCTTCGCCGTGTTCCTCCTTGTCGGCGTGCTCCTCTGGGTGCATCACGCGCAGGCGGGCTCGGCGATCGCCCTGCCTGAATCGCAGGCCGGCTTCAAGCAGAACGACTTTGCGGTGCCGATCTTCATCCTCACGCAGACGCCGCCGGTGGTGAAGGGCTTCCTCATCGTGGGCATCCTCTCCGCGGCCATGTCCTCGATCAGCTCCGCCTTGTCGGCGCTGGCGTCGGTATCGGTGATGGACCTGCTGCGCGACGGACTGCATCGGGGCAGGGCGGAAGGCTACTACCTGAGGTGGAGCCGCTATGCGACGGCCTTCTGGGGCGTGCTGCTGGTGGGGGTGGCGCTGGGGAGCCGTGACGTGCCGCTGGTGCTGAACTGGGCGTTTTCCCTGAGCGGACTCACCGCCGGGGCGATGCTGGGCGCAGTGGTGTTGGCCCTGGCCTGGCCCGGGCGCCGCGCCTGGACGGTCATGGCGGGAATGGGCCTCTCGCTGCTGGTCATGATCCTGCTAAGCCAATGGACCTGGCAGCCCGAAGCGGGCGGTCTGACCGAGGTCCCCAGGGTCGGATGGCCCTGGTACACCCTGATCGGGACGGGCGTGGCGATGGGGGCCTGCTGGGCGCTGGATCGGTTGGCCCCCCGGGCCCGTCCACCCGCGCCGGGCGGGACTGAGACTGGGTGAGTTTCAATCTCAATGGTATGAGTAGGTCATTCCCCAGACGCTGCTGGGGAAAGAAGGCGGCGCCGCGGATTGCGACACAAGGTGAATCATGGGCGACGAGAGCACTCTACATCGCACCACATCAAAGGCCCCTCACCCCTGCCCTCTCCCGCCTGCGCGGCCGAAGCCGCTATGGCGTGGCGAAGGCCCGGCGGGAGAGGGCTAGGGTGAGGGGCCCCTGCAAAACGACAACATGTTGGTCGTCTTTTCGGGTAAAGGGACAAAGGTAGGAGCAACAATGGAGCTTCTTACTCCTTCGGCCACGGACTTAGAATCACGCCCTCGCGGGCCCGCCCCGCGAAGTCCGGTTTGACATTTGCCGGGCGGTTCTTCATGTCAGGAACGAACAAGCAAACGAAAGGCAACAGATGGCACCCATGCACGAGATCGACTACCGCATCATCGGGGATGACATGCAGTTTGTGGAAGTGGAGCTGGACCCCCAGGAGGCGGCGCTGGCGGAGGCCGGCGGCATGATGTACATGGAGGACGGCATCACCATGGAGACCATTTTCGGGGACGGCTCCCAGGCGAGCAGCGGCATCCTGGGTTCGCTGCTGGGCGCGGGCAAACGGCTGCTGACCGGGGAGTCGCTCTTCATGACCGCCTTTCAGAACCAGAGCATGGAGAAGCGGCGCGTCGCGTTCGGAGCCCCCTATCCCGGCAAGATCGTGCCGGTGCACCTGGCCGAGGTGGGCGGCGAGTTGATCGCCCAGAAGGATTCCTTCCTTTGCGCCGCCAAGGGCGTCTCCGTCGGGATTGCCTTCAACAAGAAGATCGGCGCGGGCCTGTTCGGCGGCGAAGGCTTCATCATGCAGCGACTGACCGGGGACGGCTGGACCTTCCTCCACGCCGGCGGCACCGTCCACCAGAAGCAACTGGCTCCCGGCGAATCGCTGCGCGTGGACACCGGCTGCATCGTCGCATTCCAACCCACCGTCCACTATGACATCCAGTTCGTCGGCGGGATCAAGTCGGCCTTCTTCGGCGGCGAGGGACTCTTCTTCGCCACCCTGCGCGGGCCCGGCCACGTCTGGTTGCAGTCACTGCCCTTCAGTCGCATGGCCGACCGCGTCATCTCCGCCTCGCGCAGCCACGGCAAGGGAGGCAAGGGGGAGGGCTCATTGCTGGGCGGCCTGGGCAACCTGCTGGACGGGGACGGCCGTTAACCCGGGAACACCTTGAAGAAAAACGCGCGACCCGAGATTCCGCGCAAGGCGATCTACCGCCTGTCCATCTACCTGCGTTGCCTGCAACGCCTCAAAAGCAACGCCATCCGCACCGTCTCAAGCGAAGCCCTCGCCAAGGCGGCGGGCGTGAAGTCCACCCAGTTGCGCAAGGACCTCACCTATTTCGGCCAGTTCGGCACCCGCGGGCTCGGCTACGAAGTGGAACAGCTCGCGCAGATGATCACCGACCTGCTCGGCACCAACAGCCTCCAGCCTGTCATCCTCGTCGGCGTCGGCAACCTGGGCAGCGCCCTCCTCGCCTACCGCGGCTTCGAGCAGGAGGGATTCGAGATCGTGGCCGCCTTCGACGCCGACCCGGCGCGGGTGCGGCGCCAGTCGCAACCCCCCGTCCTTCCCCTGGCCATGCTGCGGGACTTCGTCCACGAACAAGGCGTCAAGATGGCCATCCTCACCGTTCCCGGAACCGCCGCGCAGGAGGTGACCAACATGCTGGTCGCCTCCGGCATCACCGGCATCCTCAACTTCGCGCCCATCGTGCTCGAGGTGCCGGACGACGTCATGGTCAACTACGTCAACCTCGCCATCGAACTGGAGAACCTCAGCTACTTCATCCAGGGTTGAGGGATTTCCCGGCGCTTCGGCGCGCGGCTCTCCCGAGCCGCAGCGGGTGAGTTGGCTTGTCTGGGGTCAAGGGACTTCCCAGGAGAGAGAGGCGTGAACTTCTGGAGGGCTAGGCAGCCGGGTTGGGGCTGAGCTATCCCGCTGCGGCTCGGGAGAGCCGCGCGCCGAAGCGCCACCCACTCACGGCAGCGCCGGTGACACGACGCGATAGAAACGGACGGGGACATCCGCCACCGCGTCCTGGATCAGGACGGGACCGGTGGTGATGGCGTTGATGTCCTGCAGCCGTTGCCAGTCCGGCGGGGTCAGGGAATCGGTGAATTGCACCGTGTAACTGGACCCGGCCACTCCGCCGAACTCGAAGGCGAAGGTCATCGTCCCGGCATCGTAGCTCACCTGGGACAGCGTCACCTCCCCCTCCGCCTCCACGGTCCAGGCGCGCGAGACCGTCGCTTCGGCCATGTCCTGCCAGACCCCGGCGGAGTTGCGTCCGATGACCTCCACCGAGTAGTCGCCAGGCGCGAGTCCATCGAGCTGGATGGGAACGCCCAAGTTCGTTTCGGGCCCGTAGGCGCCTCCGTTGAGGCTGTAACGATAGGAAACCATCCCCGGACCGCCGATGACGAGTGTGGCGGACGTGTTGGTGGTGGGCGAATCAGGCTCCCCGCTGATCGAGGCCCCGCCCGGGACAAGCCCGCCCATGTCGAGTCCGTTGGGACCGGTGCCCAGGGCGGGCGAGCCAGGCAGCAAGGCCAGGTCCTGGTGGATCGTCTCCGGGGTGATGCCGGCCAGGTTGGCAAACAGGGGATCCGCACTCAGGTTGCCCATGCCCGGATGGTTGGTCCCGGAAAGGATGCTGTGGTTCACGCTCAGCGTCATCACTCCGTTGGTGAAGAAGAGGAAGTGCAGGTCGCGATCAATGTTCCAGAAGATGTTTCCGTCCAGGTCGGCGCCGCCACCGCCCCGCACGTTGCGAAGCGGCTCGCCAAAACTCACCACCGCGGCGGGATACTCCGACACCGCGTTGGTGCGGGTCAGCACGACGGTGTTGTTGTGAAAGACGGCGGTCGCCCCGTTCTTCAACAGCATGGCATGGTCCACGTCGTAGAAGAGGTTGCGAACGACGGTGACGTCGGTGCCGGCGTCGGTGGCGATGGCGTAGGAGCCGCTGTCCCTTGCGCCGTCCTGGTGAATGTTCATGAACACGTTGCCCTCGATGTGGGCATCGGTGCCGTCCAAGTCGAGGACATCGTCGCTGCCGCCGTTGAACGTGTTGTGATAGATCTGGAGAATGGGACCTGGACGCTGGCCGCCGCTGAAATCGATGATATCGCTGTAGCCGGTGGTGCTGCCGAAATAATTGCTCTCAATGATGACATAGCCATTGGCCGGCATACCATTGCCGTGGATGGTCTCGTTGTTGATGATGGTGGGGAAGACCGAATTGCGGATGATGGCCGTGGCGTTGGCCAGCTCGATGATCGTCCGCGTGGTGTTCACAAACGTGACGTGGTCCACCAACAGACGGGAATCCCCCACGTCAATCGGGTCGGCCGAGGCGGCACGGTCAATGTCGGCGTAGGTGACGCGATTGTCCTCCGGCGTGTTGCGGAACCGGATGCCCGACCAGGACGCGCCACCGTTCCCCGCAAAGAGGATGCGATCCGAAGCGGTGCCCTCGGCCAGGAGCCGGCCATTGACGGTGAGGCTCGTGCCGGAATTGAAACGGACCTCGACACCCGGCTCGATCGTGAGGGTGGCGCCGACGGGGACGGTGTAGCTGGAAGTGATCTGGATGGGACTGTCGGCCAGGGCCCAGGTGACATCCTCGGTGATGTCCTCCTCCAGGATCAGGTCGGCGATCAGGCTCAGGTCACTGCTGGGCGGGTCGCCATTGATGCCGATCAGGGCCAGGACATGGTCCCCCGGCGGGAGCAAGGAGGCGCCCTCGCCAAGCGTGAGAATGGCCACCGCCCCGCCCTCGACCGAGGCGGCATGATCCGAGGTGCCTTCGGCGTCGTAGGGAACCGGATCCCCGATCGCGCCGGGGGCCCGGTCCCGCCCCACTTCCGCGCCGTCCAGGTAGGCGACGTAGGCGTCGTCCCAATCCACCATCAGCTTGACCAAAAGGCCCGCATCGATCGGCGCGGCGATGGTGAAGGTGCGGCGGATGTAAACCGTGGTGTAATTGTTCTGCATGTCGCCGAGCACCGTGACATCGTCGCCATCACCATAACCGAACCCGCCCCCCCCCGTGAGCCAGGTGGCGTCCAGTTCGGCATCCGTCAGCGTCTGCCACCCGACCTGCGGTTCGTTGGTGCCTTTTCGATAGCGCCAGTCATCGCCGTGATCGACGAGGATGACAGGAGCGGCCTGGAGTCCGGCCAGGGTGAGAAGGAAGAGCGGCAGAAGGGCCAATACGACTCGGGATTGCATGAGGATGATATGGATGGGGCCAAGGTTGACTCACGGAGTCTGGCATCATGATGCAATTGTCTCGAAATAGCAATCCTCGAGTGGGGCCAAGGACCTCCCGTGACATGGCCGTTGACAAAGTCCGCGGGTCGAAGCGTTGTCGCCCCTCGACATGCCGGCATCATCTTGCTCTTACGCTTACCCTTTACCCGAAAAGAACGACCAACATGTTGTCGTTTTACCGGGCCCCTCACCCTGACCCTCTCCCAGGGGGAGAGGGAACAGCATGCCACCCCAGGGTGAGGGGGATCAGGGATCTCCCCACGATCCATCTTCCGCCACGCGACAAGGGTGTGGATGGCGACGTTGACCATCACCACCGAGTCCGCCTCCTCACGTCGGCGGCTACTTCGACTCGCCGGGGGGCGGAGGAGGAGTGCGGACGTTGATGTGCAGGTCTTTCAACTGTCGCGCCGTGACCGGCGCGGGCGAGGCGGTCATGAGGCAGGTGCCCTTGGCCGTCTTGGGGAACGCGATCACGTCGCGGATGCTGGGCGTGCCGCAGAGGATGGCCACCAGGCGGTCGAACCCGAGCGCGATGCCGCCGTGCGGCGGCGCCCCGTAACGGAAGGCCTCGAGCATGTAGCCGAAACGCAGCTGCGTCTCCTCGTGCGGGATCTGCAGGATCTCCTCGAAGATGGTCTTCTGCACGTCGGGCTGATGGATACGGATCGAGCCGCCGCCCAGCTCCACACCATTGACCACGATGTCATAGTGCTGGCCCCGCACCTTCTTCGGGTCGCTCTTGAGCAGGGCCACGTCGTCGCCGACTGGCGCCGTGAAGGGATGATGACTGGAGTACCAGCGGTTCATCTGCTTGTCGAAGCTCAGCAAGGGAAAGTCCACGACCCACAGAAAGTCGAACGTCTTCGGATCGATCCGGAGCCGGCCCTGCGACGCCAGGACTTCCGCGCAGTAAAGCCGGATCATGCCAAGGATCTCACAGGCGCTGAACCATGGGTCGGCGGCAAAGAGGATGAGGTCCCCTTCCTCGATGCCCAACTTCTGCTGGAGCGCGGCTTTCTCGGCGTCGCTGAAGAATTTCACGATGGGGGATTTCCACTCCCCATTCTCGACTTTGATGAAGGCCAGGCCCTTGGCCCCATGACTCTTGGCATGCTCGGTCATGGTTTCAATCTGGCCCTGGGTGGCGTCGGCCAGTCCCTTGGCATTGAGCGCCTTCACCACCCCGCCCTTCTCCACCGCGCCGCTGAACACCTTGAACTGGCTGGCGCGAAACTCGTCAGTCAGATCCACCAGGGGCATGCCGAAGCGGCGATCGGGCTTGTCGGACCCGTAGGTGTCCATGGCCTCGAAAAAGGAGACGCGCTCAAACGACGCAGGGATGTCCTGGTCCAGCGCCACCTTCCAAATCCGCCGCAGCAGACCTTCGATGAGCTGATAGATGTCCTCGCGGTCGATGAACGACATCTCGATGTCGATCTGGGTGAACTCCGGCTGGCGATCGGCGCGCAGGTCCTCGTCGCGATAGCAACGCGCGAGCTGGAAGTAGCGCTCCACGCCGGCCACCATCAGGATCTGCTTGAATTGCTGGGGCGACTGGGGCAGCGCGTAGAAATGGCCGGGATGCAGCCGGCTCGGGGTGAGAAACTCGCGCGCCCCTTCGGGCGTGGACTTGAAGAGCGTGGGCGTCTCGACCTCGAGGAAACCCTGCTCGTCCATGAAGACACGCGTGGCGGTGGCCACCTTGCTGCGCAGGCGGAGGTTTCGCGCCATCTCGGGACGGCGCAGGTCCAGGTAGCGGTACTGGAGGCGCAGCTCCTCGTTCACCTTGCCCGCCGCTTCAGGGTCGTCCACCGGGAAGGGCAGCACATCGGCCATGTTCAGGACCTCCAGCTCCCGCGCCATCACCTCGACCTGGCCGGTCGGTATCTTGGGATTGTCCGTCCCATCGGGACGCCGCCGCACGCGCCCCGAGATGTTCACCACGCATTCGCTGCGGAGGGCAGCCGCCCGCTCGAAAAGCTCGGCGGGAAGGTCGGACGGATCAAACACCGTCTGGGTCCGGCCCTCGCGATCCCGCACGTCGATGAAGATGAGGCCCCCCAGGTCGCGTCGCGAATGCACCCAGCCCGAGAGCGTGACATCCAGGCCGACATGCTCCGGCCGCAGTTCGTTGCAATGATGTGTCCGTTTCATGGATCGAAAAACTCCCCGCGCAGGCGCCCGGCCCGCCCTTCAGACCGACTCAGCCTCCCGGGAGGAACGCGGATTGTTGCCCGGGTCCACGGGCGATTTCAAAGGAAAAGTAGGCGCGGCCGGAAAAGGGCGTGACGGGAACCAGGTGAGGATGGGTTGCCGTGCAGCCGGAGGACTGGGATGGGAGTAAGAATATGTCATTCCCCAGGCGCTGCTGGGGAAAGATGGCTGCGCAGCGGGTTGCGACACAAGGTGGACCATGGGCGAGGAGAGCGCCCTACATCGCACCCTATCAGAGGCCCCTCACCCCTGCCCTCTCCCGCAGGGAGAGGGGGACCTGTCTTCCGCGCGGAGAGAGGCTGCTGCCCTAATCCCTTCACCCTGGGGTGGCATGCTGTTCCCTCTCCCGGCGGGAGAGGGTTAGGGTGAGGGGCCCGGTAAAACGACACCATGTTGGTCGTTCTATTGGGGTAAAAAGTAAGAGCAAGAAGTGCCCATCTTACTCTTGATCTTACTCTTGCTCTTACTCTTTCCCCAGGGTCATCCACTTTTCATCACACCCTCCAGAAAAGACGCGCCACCGATCAGAGATGATCCGGCGCCTCCGCCACCCGGCGCAGGTAGTCGAACGAATAGATGCCCGAACCGTGGCCATCCGCCCAATGCGGTTGGATGGCGTACCCCCCCACCATCGCCAGCCGCACCAGTTGCACCGAGGCGGCGGTCAAAGGCTTGTCAGGTCCCTTGTAGAGGTTGCCCATGATGTCCGTTTCACCGCGGCACCCCGCGCACGGACACCACGCCCGGAGTTTGGCCAACGGCACAAAGCTCTCCTGGCCATCGTCCCACTTGATGGCCAGCTCCTCTCCAATCACCTGTAAATCCTGGGGTCGCATCGACTTGCAGCGGTTTTACCCGGCCCGCGCGGGAATGGCGATAGGGATTTGAGGGATGAGGCAAGACACAGGGCCAGCCGCGCATGTCGCCGCGAACTTGAGTTCGCGCCATGCAGACCGGTCTTGAAAAAGCGCGATCTAAAGATCGCGGCTACAGGTGCCAACCGCCTGCTGCCACCCATGGATGACAGCCCCTCTTGGCCACCTCACCCCCCCCTTAAACCCCACACCAACAAGACCCGGATCCCGATTATTAGTCTTACCTAACTTTTTTATTTGACTCTAATTAACGGTCGCGTAGCGTTGCAGGCCATGATGCCTATGTCATCCTACAGCCTGCCCAAGCCCCATCTCACACCGGTCGCCTTCGCGCCTTTACTTGTTCTGGTCTTCCTGGGCCTCGTTCCATGGGCCCTCTTCGCCCAACCCCTCAAAGTCGCCGCCACCACCACCATGGTCTCTGATCTCGTCCGGCAAGTCGGCGGTGACCAAGTCACCGTCGAGGGCCTCATGGGCCCCGGCGTCGATCCTCACCTCTACAAGCCCACCGCCACCGACGTCCTCAAACTCCAGCGCGCCGAGGTCATCTTCTACAATGGCCTCGTCCTGGAAGGCAAAATGACCGATCTCTTCGCGCGCATGGCCCGCACCAAAAAGCATGTCTATGCCGTGACCGAATCGATCCCGCTCGAGCAACTCCTGGAGCCGCCCGAATTCCAGGGCCACTACGACCCGCATGTCTGGCTGGATGTCACCCTCTGGGCCAAGTGCGTGGACACGGTCGTGAAGGGATTGTCCGAAGCGCGGCCCGATGCGGCGGAGGCCTTCACCCGGCGCGGCGCTGAGGTGAAGAAGCAGATGCACCACCTGCATGAATGGGCCAGGGCCAAGGCTGCCGAGCTGCCCGAGTCCCGGCGCATCCTCGTCACCAGTCACGATGCCTACAATTACTTCGGCCGCGCCTACGGGTTCCAGGTCGTGGGGCTGCAGGGCGTGTCCACGGTCACGGAAGCCGGACTGGCGGACATCACCAAGATGGTGGACTTCATCCGGGCCAAGGACATCCGCGCCATTTTTGTCGAATCGAGCGTGTCACCCGCGGCGATCCAGCGGATCAGCCAGGACGCCGGCGTCAAGGTGGGCGGGGAATTGTTCTCGGATGCGATGGGGACGCCCGGCAAGATGGAGAACGGCTATGACCTCGGCACCTACAACGGCATGATCCGCCACAACTTGGAAACGATCGTCAACGCCCTCAAATGAAGCGTTGGATGCCATGGCTCTGCGCCGGGCTGACCCCCATGCTGCCGGCCCAGGAAACGACCCCAGCCCAGGGAGACGCCGTCGTGGCCGCCCGGATCCGAAGCCTTGAAACCGGATGGGAAGGCGATCATCTCACCGGCAACTGGGGCGGGTTCCGGGACCGGCTCGTCGATCGGGGGATCCACTTCAGCGCGGGCTACGCGGCCGAAGTGTTCGGCAACGTCAGCGGCGGCATGGAACGCGACGCTGTCGTGGATGGACTGCTGGAGATGGGGCTGGACGTGGACCCCTCGCGCTTCAGCGGCTGGAGCGGGGCGCTCTTTCATGTCTCCATGCTCTTCCCGCACGGGGCCAGCCTGACGGACAAAGTCGGGGATCTCTCCACCATCAGCAACATCGACGCGGAGGACGGGTGGAAGCTGTTTGAATGGTGGCTGGACCAACGTTTGTTCCGCGAACGAGTTTCGATCCGGCTGGGACAACTGGCGGCGGACGAGGAGTTCAGCATCAGCGAGCATTCCTCCCTGCTCATCAACAGCACGTTCGGGTGGCCCTCCTTTGATGGCGTCAACGCGCCGGCTCCCGCCTTTCCGCTCGCCTCGCTGGGCGCGCGTATTCAAGTGCAGGCGGCCGATGCGCTCCTGTTTCGTGCGGGCATCTACGACGGGGATCCGGATCCCGGGGACTCGCAGGGACACCCCACCAACCCGCACGGGACGCGACCGCGGATCAGCAGCGAAGAGGGCGCCTTCATGATGGGGGAGGCGGACTACACGCCGTGGTGGGCGACGGACAGCGCCTGGCCGGGCACCCTGAAGGTGGGCGGTTGGTATCACACGGGGGATTTTCCCAACCTGGCCCATGCCAGCGCTTCCCAGCCGGGACAAGGGGAGGACAACTGGGGGCTCTACCTGGTCGTGGACCAGCGCGTCTGGCCGGAGCCCGGCCCCGAGGACACCGGCCCCGATCCGGACCAGGGGTTGAGTGTCTGGCTGCGGGCGGCGGGGCATCCGGAGGAGCGGAGCCTGATCGAGCGTTACATCGACGGCGGCCTTCACTACCGTGGGCTGCTCCCGGGACGCGACCACGACGAGGCCGGCTTGGGCGTCGCCTGGCTTGACATGAGCGACGCAGCCGGGGAGGAAGCGGTGGCGAACGGGGAACCGCGCCTGGATTACGAGATCGCGATCGAGGCCACCTATCTGTTCATCCTCAATTCCTGGTGGAGCCTGCAGCCGGATCTGCAGTACATCATTCATCCGGGCGGCTCGGACGCGGTGGAGAACGCCCTGGTCCTGGGCCTCCGCACGAGCCTTGTGTTCTAGCCCTTCCCAATGGATCGCGCATGACAACGACAAAGGAGCCACGCCAGCCGGTTGGCACGACCCCACCCGAGGGGACCGTGCCGCTTGAGATTCACGACCTGACCGTGGCCTATCACCGGAAGCCGGTGCTGTGGGGCATCGACCTCCAGGTGCCGCCGGGCCAGTTGGTCGGCATCGTCGGTCCGAACGGGGCGGGCAAGTCCACGCTCATCAAGGCGATCATGGGACTCCTCCCCGCCAGCAGCGGATGGGTGAAGATTTTCGGAAAACCCTATCGCAAGAACCTCGACCGCGTGGGGTACATGCCGCAGCGCGAGTCGGTGGACTGGGATTTCCCGGTCAGCGTGATGGATGTCGTGTTGATGGGACGCTACGGCCATCTCGGGCTGTTCCGGCGCCCCGGCCGGAGCGACCGGGAGATCGCGCGGGCCTGCCTGGAGAAGGTCAAGATGCTGCCCTTTGCCAACCGCCAGATCGCCAACCTGAGCGGAGGTCAGCAGCAGCGGGTCTTCCTGGCCCGGGCCCTCGCCCAGGAAAGCGACCTCTACCTGATGGATGAACCCTTCGCGGGCGTGGACGCCGCGACGGAAAGCGCCATCATCACCCTGCTGCACGAACTCCGGCAGCGGGGCAAGACGCTGCTGGTCGTCCATCACGACCTGCCAACGGCCCGCAACTACTTCGACATGCTTCTGCTGCTCAACATGCGCGTGGTGGCCTTCGGGCCGACCCAGAAGGTGTTCACCTACGAACTGCTGCAAAAAACCTACGGCGGCCGGCTCACCATCCTTTCCGAGGTGGCCCAGGCGGTCGGCGAGAAGCATGAGTAATCCGATCTTCAGGCTTCCCGCCCCTCCGCACGCGTCCCGCCCGGGGGGCCCTGCCCGCCGCCGCGGCACGGTCTGGAGGCGGGGCGTGCCGCTGCTTCTGATGTTGGCGGCCTCGCCTTCCCTCCAGGCGGCGCGCATCGGTGACGTGAGCGACACCCACTGGCTGGAGCAGGCCGTGCGCTTTTTCTCCTTCCAGGATCCGTCGCTGCGCTACGCGCTGATCGGTTCGATCCTGCTCGGCGTGACATGCGGCCTCCTGGGCAGCTTCATCGTCGTGCGCAAGCTGGCCCTGATGGGGGACGCCCTCTCCCACGCCGTCCTGCCCGGTGTCGCGATCGGGTTTCTGTGGAGCATGTCGAAGAACCCGGTGGCCATCTTCATCGGAGCGACCGTCGCGGGTCTCCTGGGCGCCTTGATGGTGAACCTGCTGACGCAGACCACCCGCCTGAAGGAGGACACGGCATTGGGCATGGTGTTGGCCGGTTTCTTTGCCCTCGGCGTCTGCCTGGTGTCCATGATCCAGCGCCTGCCGACCGGGACCAAGACCGGCATCGACAAGTTCCTCTTCGGCCAGGCGGCGGCGATCGGGGCCGGGGACGTGTGGTTGATGAGCGGGGTGGCGGTGCTCTCCCTCCTGGCCATCACCCTCTTCTACAAGCAATTCCTTGTAACCAGCTTCGATCCGGGCTTTGGCCGCGTGATCGGCATGCCGGTGCAGGTCTTTCATCTGGTCCTGATGCTTCTGCTGGCATTCGCGGTGGTGATCGCGCTGCAGGCCGTGGGCGTGGTGCTCGTGTCGGCCATGCTGATCACCCCGCCGGCGGCAGCCTACATGCTGACTGACCGCCTCCACCGGATGCTTGTCCTGGCGGCGCTGTTCGGTCTGTTGTCCGGGGCCATCGGAGCCTTCCTCTCCTTCCTCGGCAACAGCCTTCCGACCGGACCCTGCATGGTCCTGGCGGCCAGCCTGGTCTTCGGCGCCGCCTTCCTTGGCGCTCCACGGCACGGGGTGATCACACGTTGGTGGCGGCAACGCTCCCGCGTCCGCCGCATCGGCCGGGAAAACACGCTCAAGTCCATCTATCACGTGCTGGAGGATCGGGACTTCGTCGGCGAAGGCGTCTCCCTCAAGGAACTGGCCGAGCGCCGGCGCGAGACGATCGAGGAGGCGCGGCGCCAGGCCCGGGAACTGCACCGGCACGACTTCGCCACCCTCCAGGATGAGGATCACTCCATCTGGCTCACGCCCCGCGGCTGGCAGCGCGCCGCGGCCATCGTGCGCAACCATCGTCTCTGGGAACTCTACCTCACACATTCCGCGAGCATCGCCGCGGATCACGTGCATGAGGACGCGGAGAAGATCGAGCATGTGCTGGGCGAGGATGTCGTGCGCCAGCTTGAGAGGCATCTCGACTTCGCCACGCGCGATCCGCATGGCAAGCGGATCCCCAGCAGCGTGGACATTCACCAGGCGGGACGCCCCGCCCCCTCGCGGGAGGATCCCAGGCCGACCGGCTATGGAGGGGGGTCATGAGCGAGTTGATCCCCGCCTTCGATTGGCAGCAGGTCGTGGTCTCGCCATGGCGCGACGATCCCGGCACCTTCTTCTGGATCGCCCTGATGGGTTTTCTCGTCACGGTCACCTGCGGCCTGGTGGGGAACTACCTCATCCTGCGTCGCATGGCCCTGGTCGGGGATGCCATCAGCCACAGTGTGCTGCCCGGACTGGCCCTCGCCTTCCTCGCCGCCTACGCCATCAGCGCCTCCCAGCAGGGACCGGACGTTCCACACGAGGATCTCCGCAAGCCGCTTCTCATGTTTGCCGGCGCCCTGGCCGCGGGCATCCTCACGGCCGTGCTCATCGAATGGATCCATACCAAGTCGCGCGTCAAGCAGGACGCCGCCATCGGCATCACCTTCTCGAGCCTGTTCGCCTTCGGCGTGATCCTGATCAGCCTCTTCGCCTCCCGCATCGACCTGGACCAGGACTGCGTGTTGTATGGCGAGATCGGGTATGTGCCTCTGGAGCTTGGGCCGGGGGACTGGGTGCCCCCCTCGGTGCTTCGCATGGGGATCGTGGCGCTCCTCACGGTGGTGTGGATCGTCGTGTTCTACAAGGAACTCCTCGTCAGCTCCTTCGACCCGGGGCTGGCCGCGTCCCTGGGCATCAACGCCACGCTGGTCCATTATGCCATGATGTGCTGGCTGTCGGTGGTCGTGGTCAGCGCCTTCGAGTCGGTCGGCGCCATCCTCGTCATTGCCATGCTCGTCTTCCCCGGCGCCACGGCCAGCATGCTGGCGCGGCGGCTCCCTGCCATGCTGCTGTGGACCGTGCTGCAGGCCGCGCTGAGTTCCCTCCTTGGCTTGCATCTGTCGCTCTGGCTGGACTGCTATCCGGCGGGGGCGATGGCGGTGGCCGCGGCGGGTCTGTTCGTGGTGGCGTGGGTGGCGGCTCCCAGGGAGGGGCTGCTGGCCACCTGGTGGCGGCGCCGACAGATGGCCCTCGAGGAGCCTTCCATCCCGGAACCCCCGGCCCTGGGCGATGGGCCCATGAACCCTCGATCGGATTGATCCGACAGATCAGACCGATCGCTCTGATCAGCGACGGTTCAAGGGGGAGCTCCCTGTTTCGTTCGGATCTGCTCACGGCCCACGAACCGAGTCAAAGGCCTGTAGCCGCGATCCCGCCGTCGCAGGGATCGCGCTTCGCGCAGCTGTCCCCGTGAATACGCGATCTAAAGATCGCGGCTACAATAACGGACACATCCAACCGGGTCTGGTCTGTCGTCCTCCTGTCCCGTTTCGGGAAGGGACCACGTCATGACTTGAGACACCCTCTCTCGCAACCCTGAAAAGGTGAGATCGGGCATCACCCTGCAGCGCTGCGGTCAAGTCCCGCATCCCCAGCGTTTTGGCATTCCGATTCTCCCGACTGCGAACCCGGGCGCGCTGCGTTCTCAAATCTGGCAAACCGGCTGCTATAGGGTGTCCGCACGGAGGCAGGGTTATTCGAAGTATGAAAACGCAATTGAAAACACAAAAGGGGTCGCGGCGGTGGCAGGGGGGATTTTCCTTGATGGAGGTGAGCATCGGGATGGGCGTGGTGGGAACCATCATTCTGGCTCTGGTCTCGGGATTCGCCACCGGATTCTTCACGATGCATCTTGCCCGCGAGAACCAGCGGGCCACGCAGATCATGTTGGAGAAGATGGAGACCATCCGGCTGTACAGTTGGGACCAGGTCACCGATCCGACGTTCATTCCGCCCGCATTTACGTCGCCCTATGACCCCACCGCTCCGGCGGGCGAACAGGGTGTCTCCTACTTTGGAACCATGGTCATCACCAACGCCCCGGTCTCCCCGGGCTATGCCGACGACATGCGCATGGTGATCGTGACCTTGAACTGGCGGACCGGAAACCTCAACCGCACGCGAAGCTTCAGCTCGCTTATTTCCCGTGATGGCCTGCAGAACTACGTTTACTAGTCCACGCCTGGGCCGTCCCCCGGCTCCGCCTTCCTGGGCGGAGCCGGGGTCGCCCGAACTCGATTTGTCGGCGGACATCGTCAACCAGGGCTGGACGGTCCAAGCGCTCTCCCATCCGGCCCGCGACTCCGCCGTTCCCTTTCCCCTCCCCCAACTTCACGAGGCACGGATTCCCCGTGAAGTCGCTCCGGATCATGGATCGACCTTAGTCACACAACTGCCATGAACGTTTCCTTTCGTCCGCGCGCCGGCCAGTCCGGCTATGTCCTGGTCCTGACCGTGGTCCTGACCGGGCTGGTCGGCTTCACGCTGGCCAGTTATCTCACCCTCGTAAAAACACAGAACCTGAGCAGCATGCGTTCGCAGGCATGGAACGCCACCATGCCGATCGTGGAAGCCGGTCTTGAGGAGGCCCTCACCCATCTCAATCACAATGGCACCAACACGCTGGAACGGGACGGCTGGCGGCGGGACGGCAACCTCTACTGGATCAAGCGCGACCTGCCCACCGGCTTTAACATCGTCACCATCTCCAACTGGTGGGGACCGGGCAGCCCGCGTCCGCTGGTCGAATCCCGCGGCTACGTCAACATGCCCCTGCAGGTGGTCACACGGAGCGACACCCTCATGGCCGCCGGGAGTTGGAACCCGGCGGCCAGCGGACTGCTCTCCCGTGGCGTCGCGGCCGTGGCGAAGCGCGATGCGCTCTTCGCCCGGGGCATGGTTGCCAAGGGCCAGATCGACCTCCATGGCAACAACATCACGACCGACAGCTTTGATTCCCGCGATCCCAACCACAGCAACGGCGGATTGTATGACCCGGACAAACGCAAGGACAACGGGCATGTCGCGACCAATTCCGGGCTTACCAACTCGCTCAGCATCGGCAACGCCAACATCTACGGGCATGTCTCCACCGGCCCGGGAGGCTCGGTTGACTACGGTCCTAACGGCGCCGTGGGCGACTTGAACTGGCACGCCTCCGGCACCAGCGGCATCCAGCCCGGTTGGTCCTCCGATGACATGAACGTTGATTTTGACGACGTGGACCCCCCCTTCGACGGTGGCGCCTGGTTGCCGGCCCCCGGCATGGTGGACGGCGAGACCTATGACTATGTTCTCGGCTCGGCCAACTACCAGATGTCCAGCCTCAACATGTCCAGCACCAAGCGCATGATCGTGGTGGGGGATGCCACGCTCTACGTCACGGGCAACGCCAGCCTCACCGGGCAATCGGAAATCATCATCGCGCCGGGCGGCAGCCTGAAGCTTTATGTGGGCGGCAACTCGGCCAACCTCAGCGGCAATGGCGTCATGAACAAGACTGGCTTTGCCGAGAACTTCCGCTACTACGGCCTCCCCAGCAACCAACAGCTCAGCCTGGGCGGCAACGCCGCCTTCGTCGGTGTCATCTACGCGCCCCAGGCTTCCTTCACGCTCTTTGGCGGCGGTGGGGACGGCCGGGACTTCATCGGCGCCAGCATCTCCGACACGGTCCAGATGAACGGTCACTTCCAGTTCCATTACGACGAAGCCCTGGCCAACCTCGGCCCCGACAATGGGTACATCGTGGACAGCTGGAACGAATTGAACCCGACTTCCGTCTCCGATCTCCCCGACTCCATCCTGGTGGCCCTGGGCTTCATCGAAGGCCAAGTGATCGACGCGGGCGACGGCTCCACCCAGTAAACCATCCGAACCATGGGCCTCATGACATCCATTCGCACGATGCGGTCCGGCCGCCGGGGCCGGGCCGGCTTCCTCCTCCCCGAAACCATCATCGCCTCGGCAATCGTCGCAATGCTCGTCGTGGCGGTCGTCAGCTTCATGTTCTTCAGCGGGCGCTCCTTTGCCGCCCTCTTCAACTATGTGGATCTGAACGACGACAACCGCGTGGCCATCGACCAGATCACGCGCGACGTGCGCCAGGCCCGGAGGGTGGCCGCCTATGATACCACCACGCTGACCCTCGAGAACCTGGATGGCTCCCTCATCGTTTACACCCACGACCCCGGCGTGCGGACCCTCACCCGGCGCGAGGGCAGCCAGACCACCGTCGTCCTGAGCGATTGCGAACGGCTCACCTTCGACATGGGCCAGCGCAACATCGTCGGCGAATCCTACGAGGTCTTCCCCGCCGCCACCGCCGACACCGCCAAGGTCATCAACGTGGCCTGGGTCTGCACCCGCACCATCTTCGGAAGCAAGCAAAACTCCGAGTCGGTGCAAACGGCGCGGATCGTCATCCGCAAGCAGGGCACCTGACCCGCCGCCCTCGCCACCAGGGCCGTTGACAAAGTCCGCGGGTCGAAGCGTTGTCGCCCCTCGACATGCCGGCTTCATCTTGCTCTTGCGCTTACTCTGCCGAGGCGAGTAAGAGTAGGCGTAAGAGCAGGAGCAAGCACCTGTGCTACAGGTGCCCGTGCCGACTTTGTCAACAGCCCCCCCCAGGCCACGACCTCCCCGCGTCACGGACTTGTCCCACGACAAGACATGCGCATGTGGCGTCTGGACAGATCCGAGGACACCGCACTTTTGCGAACCTCCATCGGGGCCGTTTCTCAAGGCTGAGACACCGCGCAAACGGCTGAAAACAAGGGTGTTGCAGTTTTGGCCACGCAACTCGGACAGCGTGGCATCCGCATGGCAGACCGGTTGCTGATAGCTGAAACAGGTTTGGACCACACAGGTTAGAGACTTAGATCACAATGAAACTCACCAGCCAGAAACGCACCCGCACGCGCCGCCTGCAGGCCGCGTTCACCCTGATCGAAACCTCCATCGGGGTGGGCGTGATGGGAACCATCATGATGGCCCTGTTCTCCGGATTCGCCACCGGCTTCTTCACCATGCAGATGGCCCGCGAAAACCTGCGCGCCACCCAGATCCTGCTCGAGAAGATGGAGACCATCCGCCTCTACACCTGGGACCAGGTCAACGACCCCAATTTCATCCCCCCCACCTTCACCGCCCCCTACGACCCCAACGACAAGGACGGGAACACGGGCGTCCTCTACCAAGGAACCATGTCCATCACCAACGTCGCCCTGCCCAACAGCTACGCCCAGCACATGCGCGAGGTGAAGGTCACCCTGACCTGGACCACCGGACATCTCCAGCGCAGGCGCGAGTTCACCTCCTACATCTCCCGGAACGGGCTGCAATCCTACATCTATTGACATGACGACGACTGCGCCACGCCGCCAGGGCGGATTCCTGCTTCCCGAAACGATCATCACCTTCGGGATCATGGGCATCATCGTCCTCGCCATCGCCAGCTTCACCATGTTCAGCGGGCGCTCCTTCGCGGCCCTGTTCAACTACGTGGACCTCAACGACGACAACCGCATCGCCATCGACCAGTTGACGCGGGACATCCGTTCGGCGGACAAGGTCTATGCCTACACCACCAACGCCCTGATCCTTGAGGAGGACGCCAATTTCACCATCTACTACTACAGCTCCTACCGGCAGATGTTCTTCCGCATCAAGAACGGCGTGCCCAAGGTGCTGTTGAAGGATTGCGAATGGATGGATGTGAAGCTGGGGCAACGCAACACCATCCAGGGCACCTACGAGGTGTTTCCCGCCGCCACGGCCGACACCGCCAAGGTGGTCAACATCTCATGGGTCTGCTCCCGCACCATCTTCGGTGAACGCGCCAACTCCGAGGCTGTCCAAACCGCCCGCATTGTCATTCGAAAGCAAGGATCATGAAGCTAACATCCCATTCGCCCCGACGTGGCCAGGCAGGCAATGTCCTTGTCCTGACCGTGGTGGTAACCGGCCTGGTCGGTTTCACGCTGGCCAGCTATCTCACCCTGGTCAAGGCGCAGAACCAGACCACCATGCGCTCGCAGGCCTGGAACAACACCATGCCCGTCATCGAGGCCGGCATCGAGGAGGCCCTCGCCCACCTCATGGTCCATGGCACCAACCGGCTTGATGTGGACGGCTGGACCAAGGAAGGAACCCTCTACTGGAAACAGGGCTACCTCCCCAATGCCTACTACATCATCACCATCACCAACTGGTTCGACCCCGACAGCACCAGCCCCATCATCGAGTCCCGGGGCTACGTGAAGAAGCCCGTCCAGGTCGTCTCCCGCACCGACGCCCTGTTCGCCGATGCCAACAGTGCCTCGGCCATCACCGCCGGACACCTCGCCCGCGGCGTGCGCGTGGACACGCGCCGGGCGCCGGTCTTCAACATGGGCATGGTCGCCGATGCCGCGATTGATCTCAACGGCAACAACATCGATGCCGACAGCTTTGACTCCTCCGATCCCAACCACAGCACCAACGGCCAGTACGATCCGCTCAAGTCCAAGGACAATGGGGACCTGGCCTCCAACTCCGGCCTGACCAATTCGGTCAATGTCGGCAACGCCAACATCAAGGGGCGCATCTCGGTCGGTCCGGGCGGCAGCGTCGCCATCGGGCCCACCGGCATCGTGGGGGATGAAAACTGGCACCAGACCCAGACCTCGGGCATCCAGGCCGGCGCCGTGGTGGACGACATGAACGTGGACTTTTCGCCCATCGACCCGCCTTTCACCGGGGGCGCCTGGATCCCTGGATCCGGCATCGTGGGCGGCACCAGCTACCGCTACGTGCTCGGCAGCGGCAAGTACATGATGGGCAGCCTGAACATGAGCAGTTCCGACACCATGCTTATCACCGGGGATGCCATCCTCTACGTGACGGGCAACATCGACATCAGCGGCAACGCCTCCATCGTGATCGCCACCAACGCCACCCTCCAGATCTACGCCGGGGGCGCCACCGTCAGCATCATGGGCAATTCCGTGGCCAACCTCTCCGGCCTGGCGCAGAACTTTGCCTACTACGGCCTGGAGAGCAACACCAAGCTGACCTTCGGCGGCAATGGCGAGTTCATCGGCACCATCTACGCCCCCAACGCCGACTTCGACCTCAACGGCTCGGGCCGCAGCGGCGGCATCGATTTCGTCGGGGCCAGTATCACCAAGTCCTCCAAAATGAACGGTCACTTCAAGTTTCACTACGACGAGGATCTCAAGAACCACCTGTTCCGCGGATACGTGGTGACTCATTGGGAGGAAATGGGTCCCCAGGAGATCGCCGCGCTACAGATCAACGGCGTCACCAACACCGGAAATTCGGACGGCACCACAACACAGTAGGAAGGGCGCCCCTTGAACCGTCACCCGCCACGGGACACGTAGCCACCTCCCGTAAGGGGGTGGATCCTCACGTCCTCCTTCACGTGGCAGTCCACCGCCTCACGGCGGTGGCTACGCGCAATCGTTCGTCCCCGCAACGTAGCCGCCGCGGTGACGCGGCGGACCTTCCCGTTCTTCCTCACGACATAGTTCCACCGCCTCACGGCGGTGGCTACGTGGCTGCTCGTGCTCGTGCTCGACCTGCCCATGAACCGGAACGGCCATCGAATCCATCCCCGCTTCGTCCGCCTCCTGACGTCGGCGGCTACGGCCCACCGCCCTCCTCCTCCCGCGTCAGCGCCCCCGTCGGGCAGCCTTCAATGACCTTGTCCGCCGCCTGGCCCAGGCCTTCCTGGATCGTCCTGTCTAGCGACACTCCAACCTTCACATCAAAACCGCGCCCCACATAGGTGAACCCAAACGGTTCCCCTTCCCGCTCGGTGATACGCACGCAAAGCCCGCACTTGATGCACTTGCCCGCCTCGAACAACGCGCCGCCGTGCTGGTTCACGCGGGTGAAATGTCCGCGTTGCTCCCCTGAAAACGCCGACTGCTTTGCCCCATACTCATCACTGTAGGTGCGCAGCAGACAGTCATCCTTGGCTCGGCAATCGCAATGCAGGCAGCGGCTGGATTCGGTGGCGGCCGCAACCGGATCGAGTTCGCCATCGGGAGGCGGCTTGACGCGGGGCACCGACGCGGCGTCGGCGAGGAAGACCTCCATCTCCCCCTCCTGCAGCCGGCCCATGGTGTGGTTGTAGGTCTCGACCGGGCCGGTGATGGCCACCCCGCGCAGGTACTGGTCCACGCAGGCGGCCACAATCTTGCCGGACCCGACGGACCGGATGAGCGGCTGGCCCGGCTTGAGAAGGCTGCCGGCGGCGAACACGCCTATCAATTCGGTCTCCCCCGTGGCCAGTTTCACCTTCAACCCATTCGCGGTCGCGGGAAGGCCCAGGGCCTGAAGTGCGATGGGCTCGCTCTGGCCACAGGCCAGCACGACGACATCGAAGGTGTCACGGAGCGACTGAAAACCGGTGGCATCCGTGACGGCCCGGTTGAACTGAAAGGTCACACCAAGTCGTCGCAGGAGGTTGAGTTCCCCCTCCAACACCCAATCCTCGATGGACGCCTTGAACTCCGCCTCGATGCGCCCTCCGGCACGTGCGTTCCGTTCCCAGACCGTGCAGGCGTGGCCGCATAAGGCAAGGTGATAGGCTGCCGCCAGGCCGGTGGCGCCCGCGCCAAGGATGGCCACGCGCCGGCCGGTGACAGGCTGAGCTTCCGGCACATGGGGCGCCTGCCGGCGCAGGTCCCAATCCGCGACATGCCGGACCAGTTCGCGAATCGAGAGCGGCTCGTCGTGCTTGCCCCGGCGGCAGCCGCGTTCGCAGGGGACATTGCAGAAGCGTTCGAGGAGGGAGGGGATGGCCACGTCACGCCGCACGGTGCGGATGGCGTCCTCCATCCGGTCCGTCATGATCTCGCGGATCATGCGGGGGATGTCGAGATGGACGGGGCAGAGCCGCTGGCAGGGCGCCTCGCAATCGCCGACATGATCGCTGAGTAGCAGTTCCAGCGTGGCTTTGCGAAAAGCCCGGATCTCGTCGTTCATCGTCTCGATCTCCATGCCGTCGGCGACGGGTGCGGAACAGGCGGGCAGCATGCGTCCGGACCCCTTCTCCTTGACCATGCAGACCATGCACGAGGTGAAATGCCCCGAGCCCTCCTCGTAGCAAAGGGTCGGGATGTGGATGCCCAGGTCGCGGGCCACCTTCCAGATGGAGACCGGCTGGTCCACCTCGACTTGGTGCTGGTCGATCTTGAGTTTCACGACGCTCTCCGGGCCAGGATTTCAATGGCGTCCACCGGGCAGACCTGGCGACAGATGTCACATCGGGTGCAGGCGGGTTCCTCGATTTCGTGGAGGTGATACGGATGCATCGGGATGGCCTGGGTGGGACAGAACTGCGCGCAGCGGGTGCATCCGATGCAGTCGCCGGTGACACGATACTCGATGAGCGCCTTGCATTTGCCGGCCGGGCAGACGCCCCGCAGGTGGGCCTCATACTCGTCACGGAAGTAGCGCAGGCTGGAGCGGACCGGATTGGGGGCCGTCTTGCCCAGCCCGCACAGGCTGCCCTCGGTGGTGAGCGTGGCCAGCGCCTCGAGCTTTTCCAGGTCGCCCTGGCGCCCCTGCCCGGCGCAGAGGCGATCCAGGATTTCCTTCATGCGCATGGTGCCGATCCGGCAGTGCGTGCACTTGCCGCAGCTCTCCTCCTGGCAGAAGGAGATGAAGTAGCGGGCGATGTCCACCATGCAGTCGGTCTCGTCCAACACCACCATGCCCCCGGAACCCATGATCGCTCCAACGGAACGGAGCGCCTCGTAATCGACGGTGGTCCGGGCCAGCGAGGCGGGGACGCAGCCGCCCGAGGGACCGCCCATGAGGACGGCCTTGAGGCGGTGCCCGCCGGGGATCCCCCCGCCGATGTCCTGCACGATCTCGTCGATGCTCATCCCCATCGGCACCTCGATGAGGCCGCCGTGGCGGATCTTGCCGGCAAGGGCGAAGGTCTTGGAACCCCGGCTCTGCCCCGAACCCAGTTCGGCGAACGCGGATGGTCCATGCCGTATGATCCAAGGCACCGCCGCGAAGGTCTCGACGTTGTTGATCAGCGTGGGCTTGTGCCAGAGCCCGGACTGGGCCGGAAAGGGCGGGCGGAAATGTGGCATGCCGCGCCCCCCCTCGATGGCGGCCATGAGCGCGGTTTCCTCTCCGCACACAAAAGCGCCGGCCCCCTCCACCACGCGCAGTTCCAGGTCGTGGCCCGTGCCGAGGATGTTCTTCCCCAGGTAACCCTTCTCCCGGCACAGGCCGATGGCGGCACGAATGCGGCGCGTGGCCAAGGGATACTCCGCGCGGATGTACAGGATGCCCTCCCGTGCGCCGACGGCGTGCGAGGCGATGATCATCCCCTCCAGCACGCGAAACGGAAACGATTCCAGGATCATCCGGTCCATGAACGCGCCGGGATCGCCCTCGTCCCCGTTGCAGACAATGAACTTGTCCGCGCCCGCCGCGCCCCGCACCGCCTCCCATTTTTGGCCGGTGGGGAATCCGGCTCCGCCGCGGCCACGCAGTCCGCTGGCCTTCATGTCGGCGATGATCTGCTCGGGGGAACGCCCGCGCAGGCAGGTTTCGAGCGCCTCAAATCCGTCATGGGCGAGATAGTCATCCAGGCTCAGGGGCATCATCGCCCCGGCGTGCTCGGTGCAGATGCGTGTCTGCCGCGAACCGTCCCCGTCCTTCAGGCGGTGGCGCACCTCGGTCGAGAACCGCGTCGGAGGCGTCCATGATTCATCGGTGAACAGCATCTCCAGGGCGTGAAACAGACGGGCACCCACGCGCCGAGTCCAGTGCGTGGGGCGGAAATGCTGGAGCAGGATCTGGCGGCAATCCCCCGGTTTAACCTGGCCATAGCGATGGCGACGGTCTCCGGGCGCGGCCACTTCCACCAGAGGCGTCTGATACGAGATCCCGGTGCAGCCCACGTTCTTGACCCGCACGGGCAGCCCCAACTCCCGCACAAGCCTGCCCAGTTCCTCATGCACCGCACGGGCGCCCCCGGCCACACAACTCGAGCAAAGGCAGATCCTCACCTCGCCGGCCGCTGAGCCCTCTCCCGCCTCCCGGTCTTCCTCGGCGGGACGCGCCTGCTGAAGGGCAAGAAAGTCGCGGAGCAGATCGGGCACATCCCAGCTCCGCACCGGCCCATAGATGACGTCGTCGATCTGCACCACCGGGGCAAGCATGCAGCAGCCAATGCAGGCCACGCGCTCGAGCGTGAACACCCCTTCCGCATCGGTGTGCTGCCCCGGCTTCAGCTTGAGTTGGGTCCGAAGCGCCTCCGCAAGTGTGTCCGCCCCGCTGACGTGGCAGGCCGTGCCAACGCAGGTCTTGATGATGTGCCGCCCGACCGGCTCGTGGCGGAAGAGATGATAAAACGTCGAAACTCCGGTCACAGCCGCCGGCGTGATGTCCGTGATCTCGCACAACCGTTCCAGTGCCGCCGGCGGCAACCAGTTCCACCGTGCCTGGATCGCCTGAAGCAACGGGATCAAGTCCTCCGCTCGACGCCCGATGCGCGCGACCATGGCCTCCACCTCGGAGGCATCCACCCGGGTGGCGGCCGCCGAGTTGCAGGGACATGGGTTGGGCGCGGCTGGGCTCATGGTTGCAGGGAACTGATGGAGGCAAATGGAAGCGCCGAACACGTAGCCGCCTCCCGTGAGGGGGCGGACCCAGTCGTTCCTTCATGCGTCAATCCCCGCTTCGTGTCCTCGTCGGTGACGACCTGCTTGTCCGCTCCCATCCGGAACAGATGGGTCTCACCTCGACAGATCAAGCTTTCCCCATACACAGCCGGGGTGGCCACCACCCGCTCCCCCAATGAGCATTGGGCGACCGGCCGGTAGCCCTCGCCTGTCGCCTCGAAGACATGCATCGTGCCGCTTCGATCGAACAGGAACACGTCGTGCCCGGCCAGGATCGGTGAGGCATAAAAGCCATCGTCCGTGTCGTGCCTCCATCGCGACTCCCCGGTGCGGGCATCCCAGCAGACGATGCCCCCCTCCCCGAGCCCGCCGTAGAGGAATCCATCCTCCACCACCGGCGTGCTGACGGCGGGAATCTCATCACGGTTTTCCCAGAGAACCTCGCGCGACGCCACGTCGATGGCGACGAGCGCGGCGTAGTCCGCCGCGACGTAGAGGATGCCGTCGGCCCACACCGGCGACGGCGCCACGTCGGCGCTGTCCATGCACTTCAGGCGCCAGCGTTCCTCCCCCGTCGCCGGGTCGTAGGCGGAGACGATGGCGTCGGCGACCAGGATCAATTCCGCCTGGTCATCCGCCTCGACCAGGAGCGGCGACGCCCACGAGGCGCCAAAGGCCCGTTCCGTTCTCCAACGCGTCTCGCCGGTCGCGGCGTCCAGCGCGGCGACGAAGCTGCCCTTCTTCTGGTCGAACTGTACGATCACGGTGTCGCGGAAGATCTCCAGCGACGAGCCGTGGCCGTAGGGATTGACCGGCACGCCCAGCGAACGCTGCCAAAGCCCGGCGCCCTGGGTGTCGAGCGCCATCAAATCCCCCGTGGCAAAGATGGCGAAGACTCGCGTCCCGTCCGTCGCCGTCGTCGATGCGGCATAGCCGGTGTCGTCCGTGACCTTGGGCACCTCCTCCGAAGCGCCCGAGGACGGGGACACTGTGTGGCTCCAAAGGAGGACGCCGTTGCGGGCGTCGATCCCGTACACCGCGCACTCGTCACGGCGGCCGCCTGAGAGGAAAATGCGATCCCCCCAAACGATCGGGGAATTGAAGCCCGGCAAGGGGATGGCGGTTTTCCAGAGAACGCCCCGGCCCGAAGCACCATCCCATTGAGCAGGTAACTCTTGCACTCTGGCATGAGCGCTGTGGGGCCCCCTGAAGGAAGGCCATTGGCGCAACCGCTCCGCAGGGGTGGCCGCAGCGGGTGTGTCGGCGTCGGACGCGGGGATCGTGGACAGGACTGCGGGCGCAGGCGCGGGCGCGGGAGAGGAGGGAGCGGTATCCGCGAGATCCTGCGGTTGATCAAGCGGGCTTTTCCAAGGCAGGGCCAGACCCAGGGCCAGGCCCACCAGCAGGAGCCCGACGACCGTGATGGATTGGCGCGCCCAGCGGGCGTTGGCGACCAGATCGTCCCGGGCGTCGTGCGGGTCCGGATAGGGAACGCGACGGTGGTAGGCACCCAGCGCCTTGAAGGCAGCCACCATCACCGCGAGTCCTCCCAGCAGCAGCCAGATGGCAACCTGGTTGAAGCGTTGGCTGGTGAAGAAGGCGCGGCGCGCCAGCAGGTCCAGCTCGCGGATCTGTTCCTTGAGTTCGTCGTTGGCCGGGCTGGTCTTGAGATCCTGCACCAACTTCTGCAAGGCGGGCGCATGCACGGGATCAGCCGTCTTGAGGCGGAGGTTGTTGGCGATCATGAACGCGCACACCACCAGCGAGAACAGCCCGGCCACCACGCCAAGACCCCACAGGGCCCGGTAGGCGACCGACTCCGTGCTTGGCTTGTAATCAACAACGCGCATGGACCATGGAGTGAAGGTTGCGGGCATTGCAGCCTGAGGAAGGCATTCGCACCGTGCCGTCGATACGTCCCCTCTGCGGCCCTCTGCGGTTCTCTGCGTCCTCTGCGTTACATGAACAGGCACATCCCGCTCCCTTGGGATGCGGATGTCCCCATAGAGTAGCGGTCGCCCCTCCTTCTTGAATCGCAGAGGACGCAGAGAACCGCAGAGGGCCGCAGAGGGAGCCCTGAGTTGAGGGAACAAAGTTCGCGCGATACCCCGAATCATTGGGACAGTAGGTGCAGCAACGGGCGCAACTGAAGCAGTGTGCACGGTCCACCTCGTAATCCTTCCGGGTGCGCACGGTGGAGAAGCCGATCAGTTTCAGGCCGATGACCATCCCCACAAAGCCACCCACCAGCCAGCCGCCAACGTTCATCCGTGACCGGATGACGAGCGACTCGCGAATCAGATCCTCCTCCGGTGTTCCCTGCGTCCGGAAGGTCCGCGTCTCCAAAGTCGGCTCGCGCGCCGGGTCGTGACGTTCGGCCAAAACCTGCTCCGCGACGGCGACCTTGGCATTGTAGCGTGAGAGCGGGACGGAAAGGCGGTGCCCCACCCACCCGCTCAGTCCGATGAGCACGGGAAGCATGAGGAACAGGTACCCAAGCCGGTGGACACCCGCAGGCCGTGGTTCGCGAGCCAGGCCGACGTTCGGCTTGTGGATGTAGTCGAACGGACAGGAGGCCTCGCAGAGCCGGCAGTTCACGCATTCGCTTGGCGTGATGGTGAGGTGCGTGCGGGACAGCCGCGACATGAATCCCAGCAGGACGCCATAGGGACAGAAGAACCGGCAATAGGGCCGCGCGATGAACACCCCCACCACCAGGAAAGCCGCGCCGAGATAGAGGTAGGGCGCGTTGCCCGCCAATCGGAAGAATCCGATGAACGGGTCAAAGCGACAGATTAGGAACCCGGTGTTGGTGGCCGCCAGCACCAGCGCCAGTCCGAGGTAGGCGTAGGGAATGATGCTCAGGCCGACCGTCACCTTCCGAGGAAGCGCCACGGGCTTGAGGGCCACGACATCCTGCATCGCGCCCAGCGGACACACCGAGGCGCAGAACACGCGGCCGAAGAAGAGCGCGAAAAGCAATGGCAAGGCAAAGAAGATCAGCACCGTGACCGGCAGCGCATAGCCGGAGTCGAACAGCGCCAGGCCCACGTTCTGGATCGAGCCGATCGGACAGATGCACCCCTGCCGGTAAAACCCGAAATAGCCGAGGGAAAAGAGCATGAGCCAGAAGAGACCGCGCCGGGAGTGACGCTTCACCGCCAGCCACGCCGCCAATCCCAGCGCCGCCACCAGCACGGCCACGTCCACCCATTGCCGCACCGCGTTGGTCGGAGCCGGCACCGCCGTTTCAGGAAAGATGTAGCCGCTGCTGAACTCCGGGGCCGGAAACCGCATCTCCGGCTCGTCCGCCGCACTTACGGCGGTCGGCGCAAAGGCGACCACGCACAACAGCAAGATCACAAGCCCGGCCCACATGCTACGTAGCCGCCGACGTAAGGAGGCGGACTTGGGGGAAACAAGCCCCCCACGCTCCACCTCCTCCCGTCGGCGGTTACGAGCCAATGCAGAGGCGGGTTGAGCCGGCTCGTGCTTGAGCTTGTAGGGCTGGTCGAACGGGACGCGTTCCCAGGCTCCCGAGGGGCACTGGCGCGCGATCGAACAATCATTGCAGTTGAGGCAGCGATCATGCCGGACCTGCAGGTAGAAGGAGGCGTTGCCGAACATCTCGCACGCCTTCACGCACTTCGCGCACCCGATGCAGGCGTCCTCGATGATGTTGTATTCCCAATACGGGTCCTCGATGAAGAGCCGCTCGATCGCACCGGTGGGACACAACTGATTCTCGGCGGCCGACGTCAGCTCCGGCGCGTTGGGCTGGAAGTATCCGAAGCAGAGCTGGCAGTAACCGCAGATCGGATAGGACTGCACGCACTTCACCGCCGAGGGGCTGAGCACGCATTCGGTGGAGCATCGCTCGCACTGCGTGCACTTCATCGGATCGATCTGCCAGACCGTGTTCCTGCGCCGCGCACCCAGCAGGGACATGCCCCCCAGCAACCCAAGCAGCAGCGCCGCCAACCGCGCCGCCCCCTGCCGCAGGAAATCGAAGCGGGAGGTCCGGCGTGGAGCTGGAAGGAGCGGCTTCATGGGGGACCTCCGCCACCAAAGGCATTGGGTCGCGCCCTGGAATATGAACCACGAATGACAAAAGGAGGCGAACCACGAAATACACGAAATTGCCCCATCCCCGCTTTCGTGTGGTTCGTGTGTTTCGTGGTTCGCTTCCTTTCGTGGTTCATGGAGAGGAGTGAGCGGCCTTAGTTAGTGGTTTCGTACATCCAGGCAGACGAGCCGTTCCGAGTCCCGCAGCAGGAGGCGCCCGTCCACCAGGGCCATCGGCGCCCATGCATCGCGACCGTGCAACACACGCGCTCGGGCCAGGCGCTCGTAGCCCTGCTCCGAGGCGCGCGCCAGGGTCAGCTCGCCATTGTCGTTCAGGATGAAAAACTTCCCGTCCGCGAAAAGAAACGGGCCCAACCCGAAGCGTTCGGTCTTGCCGCTGGTCCAGACCAGTTGGCCGTCCAGCCCGAGGCAGGCGAACTGAGCGCGCAACTCCGCGGCGTCCTTGGGCAGGACCCCATACAAACGACCCTGCCACAACACCGGCGTGTGCTGCTCGCAACCGAAGACCGTCTTCTCCAACCGGAACAATGTCTCGGCCCGGATCACCCCCGCCTCCTCCACCAAGCCCGCCATCATGCTGCCGCCCCCGTAGCCGGCGGTGAGAAAGAGGCGATGGTCATCGACCGCAATCGGTGACGGTGCCAGCACCGAGTGGACCCAGTTGGTGAGCTTCCAAAGGACGCGACCCCGGTCGGGATCCTCGGCGGAGACGCCCACCACGCCGCCCAGCGCGGCATAGATATACATGCGGCGGCCAAGCAGCGTCATGGGCGCGACTGAGGAATGCGACATCTTCCATCGATCCGGGTTGGGCGTTTCCCAGAGCACCTTGCCGCTCGCGGCATCCACGCCCATGAGCAGGGTTCCGGTGCCGCAGGGGGCGAGCACGACCACGCCGTCATCGATCAACGGATTCTGGCCCGTGTACCAGAGCGGCACCTCGCTCCCCTGCTCGCGCACCAGGTCCATCCCCCACAGGAGATCCCCCGTCGGGCGATCCAGGCACATGACATGACAGCGCGGCCCCATGGTGACCACATACGCCTCGGTCACGGCCGGCACCGTCCGTGAAACACCATGGTTGCGCTTGGTCGGGGCGTGATACCACCGACGCCAGATCTCCTTCCCATCGGCCAGCGAGAAACAGCGAACCATGTCCCCCTCGCGATCCTCGTCGTAATCCATCACGTACACCACGCCACCCCACACGGCGGGGCCTGAATGACCCTCGCTCAGTGACACGGACCACAACACGGGCGGCCCCGACTCACCCCACTGATCGGCCAGGGCGGGACCGGAAGTGACGAGGTTGGAGAAGTCCGCCCCGCGGAACCTGGGCCAGGTGGCAGAGCCATCCCCCGGCCGGCCATCGAACGTCTCGAAGTTTCCATTGAAGTCCACCACCTCGTCCTCCTCAACAGAGGCACCGCTGGATGAGTATCGGGCGTCGGCGGGGTTCGAAGGCTTGAAGGTGCCCGCGCGCTGTTCCGGGTTCAGCTCGGCTACCCGCATCTCGACCGCCAAGGGAGGCACCGTCCGGAACCAAAGCACCACCATCCCTGCGGCGACGATCACCATCAGGCCGACGAGGACGGCGGTGAGTTGCCGTTCGCTCATGGTGGACCAGGGCAGACGCGCTCCGAAATGGAACACGTCCAGACCCAGCGTAATCAGACCCTGACGAAGCCAAGGAAACGTTGACCCAGGTCAAGGTTCGGTTTGCCTGGCGGACATCAAATAAGGCTGGCCCCAGGGGCGCCTTGCCGGGGGTTGGACATGAATTGGTCCCGAAGAGCGTTTGTAGGAGCCGGCCTGGTCAGCGCCGGGGCGGCCGCGGGGGTGTTGATCCGGAAGAGCCAGGAACAGCCCGGGTCAAGGAGGGACACCAATGCAGGCGCAGATGTCGTTTACGATGTCAGCGAGTTCGAGACGACGGATCCCCGCCACCTTCGGTTCCTGCCCTCCGGCATGGTGCCGACCGGTTTGGATCGCGTCACCCGGTTGGTGACCGGACCCGGGGGGCTTCTGTTTGTGGCCGGGGATCGTGCCGTGCGCATCCTGGATCAGGACGGGCACCGCAAGGCGGAGATCAAGCTGGAGCGCCCCCCTCATTGTCTCCACCTGGCCGGCGAGGACGAGTTGCTGATCGGCTTCGGCAACCATTTCGAAGTCTTCCACCTCGACGGTACATCGCGGCTCAAGTCGCCTCGGCTGGGCCCGGAGACTTTCCTCACCGCCATCGGCTCCCTGGATGGAACCGTCTATCTCGCCGACGCCGGAAGCCGCGAGGTCCTGATGTGCGATCGACGAACCGGCGACGTGACCGGACGTTTTGGCCGCAAGGATGATCCTCCAGGCGCGCCAGGCTTCGTGGTGCCCAGTCCCTACTTCGACCTGAAGGTGGATCACGACGGTCTGGACATCGCCAACCCGGGCCGGTTGCGCGTCGAGCGCTACCGCCTGGACGGCCGGTTCGAATCGTCCTGGGGCCGGCCCGGCATGGCCATCGACCGATTCTGCGGCTGCTGCAATCCTGTCTATCTGGCGCGCACATCCAAGGGCGAGTTTCTCACCAGCGAAAAGGGACTGGCCCGCGTGAATCTCTACAGCGCGACGGGCTCCTTTCTCGGCGCGGTGGCCGGACCCGAGTCACTCGTGGACGACAAGGAACTCGCGCGGCGGGCCTGCGCGGACTGCCGCCTCGGGGGCGGATTTGACGTGGCTGCGGGGGAGGACGGACGCGTGTTTGTCCTGGATCCATTCCGCAAGGCGGTGCGGATCTTTGCCCCCATCACCCCGACCAAGGCATGACCATGAAAGCGTGGCCGCAACGCGTGGCGCATCGCCGGGGATTCCTGCGGGCTGTGGGGCGCGGAGGGGTGTTGGTCAGCCTCGGCATCCTGGCCGCCTGGCAGGAGGTCAAACGACGGCGCCTGGACAATGACCCGGACTGCATCCGTCTCTCGCCCTGTGCGGCCTGCGGGAAGTTTGCCCGCTGCACCCTGCCCAGGGCGCGGACGGCGCGCGGCTCTCCTGAGCCGCAGCGGGAATGACCAAATCCAACCCCGAGTCGCGCCCACATGACGAAGGCACTCCTCTTCTATGTCCGGGGAGTCGCTCTATCCTTACTTGGACACCCCACCCGCTGCGGCTCAGGAGAGCCGCGCGCCGCCCGTATCACCTAAAGCACCTTCAGCCCGATGAACGACGCGTTCTCCCCGCCGCGATAGACGCGTTGGGTCGCCTTCTGAAACGCCTCCGGACCTGCCGTGTAGATATCGACAAAGGTCTGCGGGTTGCGATCCACCAGGGGGAACCACGAACTCTGCACGTGGATCATGATCCGGTGCCCGCGCCGGAAGGCATGGTACGCGTCGGGCATGGCGAACGCGACCTCCGTGACCTGACCCGGCTCAAACGGCCGGGGGCGGTCAAAGCTTTCACGAAACTTTCCGCGAAAGGCCTCGCCCCGCACCAACTGCTGATAGCCGCCCATGCGCACGCCCGCCGGGTTGGGATCGGGAAAGTCGCCGGGATACACATCAATCAGCTTGATCACCCAGTCGGAATCCGTCCCGGTGGTGGACACATGCAGGCTGGCCTGGATCGGGCCGGCAATCGTGAGATCCTCCTCGAGCGGCTCGGTCTGAAACACCAGCACATCCGGCCGGGACGACGCGAAGCGCTGGTCGTCCAGCATATGCTCCCGCGTCATCGTCACCGCGATGTTGGGAATGAAGGGAACGGGCTTGGCCGGATCGCTCACATACTCGTCGTAGGCGTCCCTCGCCGCGGGGGGACGCTCCGGGGACAACGCGCCCGCCGGCTGCAGGTAGAAGCGCACCTCGCGCACTCCCGGGGGAGGCCAGCTCTCGTACCGGCGCCATTGGCAGGTGCCCGTCTCGAAGACAAAGGCCTCCGGCAACTTGGGATCGTCGGTGTCCTTCAGGAAGTGCCTGAAGAAGGGAAGCTCGATCTCCTGGCGGTAAAACTCCGCCGTGTTGGACCGGAACCCGACGTTGCCCAGGGAATCCCCCTTGCCCCGGCTCCAGCCACCGTGCGCCCACGGGCCCATGACGAGCATGTTGAACGTGCCCGGGTTGTTCCGCTCGAGGGACTCGTAGATGTTCAGCGGGCCATACAGGTCCTCGGCATCAAACCAGCCACCCACGGTCATGACCGCGGCGGAAACGCGCTTGAGGTGCGGCACCAGGTTGCGTGCCTTCCAGAAGTCATCGTAAGTGCCGTGTTCCATCAACTCCTTCCAGAAGGTGATCTCCCCATTGAAATGTTCGCGTTCGATGTTCCGGAGCGGCCCCAGGTTCAGGTAGAACTCATAGCCGTCCGGGGTCTTGTAATCGAACGGCCGCGCGTTCATGCGCGTCGGCTCCTCCAGTTCCTGCCCGAACCGGGAGAAGAAATTGAAGGCGTGCGGGAGGTAGAAGACGCCGTTGTGATGGAAGTCATCCCCGACGAACCAGTCCGCAATCGGGGCCTGCGGCGACGCGGCCTTGAGCGCGGGATGCGAACCAATCACGCCCGCCGCCGCATAGAACCCGGGATACGAGATGCCATACATCCCGACCCGCCCATTGTTGTTCCCCACCTGCCGCACCAGCCAGTCGATGGTGTCGTAGGCGTCGGTGCTTTCGTCGATCTCCTTTGGCCCGGGCGATCCGGTCAACTGCGGCCGCATGTGCACATACTCGCCCTCGGAGGCGTTCCGCCCGCGGACATCCTGGTTGGCGAAGATGAACTTGTCCTTGAGATAAAGCTGCCACGAGTCGCCCGGCCGCGGATAGGTGTCCACCCCGTAGGGACGATTGCCGTAGGGGGTGCGGTTGAGCAGGATCGGGTAGGGCTCGCTGAGATCCTTGGGGGCATACACCGCCGTGTAGAGCCGGACCTCATCCCGCATCGGGATCATGTATTCGTATTTGGTGTAATGGGCTTCGAGGTAGGCCTGATCGATCTCCTCCGCCGCGGCCACCGTCACTGGCAGGAGCATGGAAGAAAGTCCGGGCAGCCCGAGTGACAGGCTCAGCGTCAGGGATAGCGTGCGTGGCATCATGCGGCGGTTATCCCCGTTTCAGCTCCCGATTGCAACGATCGGCCCGGCGCGCGGCTCTCCACAGCCGCAGCGGGGAAGCGGGCCGGCTTGCGGAATAGGGAATCGCCAGGTCCGAATCCAACGAGCCTTCCCCTCAACGCACGCACTTCCTCATGGGCTGCGGCTTGCCCGCTGCGGCTCTGGAGAGCCGCGCGCCGGGCCCGGAGGCGCCTGAAGGCGGAACATGCCAGGGGCTTGACCCCCCCCGGTCCGATCCGTCCGATCCGACAGGTCCGACTGATCGGTCCGATCCCCTCGCCCGCCCCTTTTCACTTGTCCCCTCCTCCCGAACAGGCCAGCATCCGGTGATCTCTTTTCCACCCGAACCCCAGTCAACATGAACCAGCTTGCAAACCTGATTCTGGCATCCCTGCCGGCTCTTGCCGTTTCCGCCGCCGAGCCTCATCACCTGCTCCAATTCCAAACCCTCACACTCAACGAAACCTTCTATTGTGAGGGCGCCAACGTTGCGGACCTGAACGGGGACGGCGACCAGGACGTCATTTCCGGGCCCTACTGGTATGAAGGCCCGTCCTTGACCACCAAGCACGCCTTCTACGAACCCAAACCCTTCGATCCGGGCGTCTATTCCGACAACTTCTTCGCCTTCACCCACGACTTCAACGCCGACAGCCGACTCGACATCCTGGTCATCGGCTTTCCGGGCCAGGACGCGTCCTGGTACGAGAACCCCGGCCCCGGCGGCATCAACGGCCATTGGAAACGCCACGTCGTGATGGAGGTGGTGGACAACGAGTCTCCCACGTTCACCGACCTGACCGGGGACGGACGGCCCGAGATCGTCTGCTCCACCGGGGATCGCTTCGGCTATGCCGCCCCGGATTGGAAGCGTCCGGACCAACCCTGGACCTTCCATCCCCTCTCCGCCCCCAATACCACGGGTGGCCGCTTCACGCATGGCATGGGCGTGGGCGACGTCAACGGGGACGGCCGCCTGGATCTGCTCGAGAAGACCGGCTGGTGGGAACAGCCTTCGAGCCTGGACGGAGATCCCCTCTGGACCAAGCATCCCTTCCCCTTCGCCGAGCAAGGGGGCGCGCAGATGTATGCCTACGACGTGGACGGAGACGGGGACCAGGACGTCATCACCTCGCTCGCCGCACACGCCCACGGCCTGGCCTGGTATGAACACCGCGTCGAGGACGGCGCCATCACGTTCGACAAGCACCTCATCATGGGCGCCACATCCGAGGAGAATCCCTACGGGCTCGTCTTCAACCAACTCCACGCGATTGATCTCGTGGACATGGACGGCGACGGGCTCAAGGACATCGTCACCGGCCAGCGCTACTGGGCCCATGGGAAATACGATGCCGGCACCCTCATCTACTGGTTCAAGACCACGCGCACCGACAGTGGCGTCGATTTCGTGCCGTTCCTGGTGAGCAACGTCTCGGGCCTGGGCACCCAGATCGTGGCCGGCGACCTCAACAAGGACGGGCTCCCCGATGTCGTCGTGGGCAACAAACGCGGCACCTACGCCTATCTGCAATCCCGCACCCCGGTCAGTCGCGAGGAGTGGAACATGGCCAGGCCCAAGAAGAACAACGCTGCCGGCTATTCCCCAGAGGAAGCCGCCGCCGCCATGACGGTCCCGCCGGGCTTCAAGGTGAAGCTCGTCGCCGGGGAACCGCGCGTGCAGCAGCCCATTGCCATGGCCATCGATGACCGGGGCCGCCTCTGGATCGCCGAGGCCTACAGCTACCCGGTCCGCCTGCCCGACGGCCAGGGACGCGACCGGATCCTGATCTTCGAGGATGCCGACGGCGACGGCTCCTTCGAGACGCGCAAGGTGTTCGTGGACAACCTCAACCTGGTCAGCGGATTGGAGGTCGGGTTCGGCGGGGTCTGGGTGGGCGCCGCCCCCTACTTCATGTTCATTCCCGACCGCAACCAGGACGACGTCCCGGACGGCGAGCCCGAGATCCTGCTCGATGGCTGGCATTACGAGGACACGCACGAGGTCCTCAACGCGTTCAACTGGGGACCGGACGGATGGCTCTACGGCTGCCACGGGGTCTTCACGCATTCGCTCGTGGGCAAACCCGGCACGCCGGACGCCGAACGCATCCCGCTCAACGCCGCCGTCTGGCGGTATCACCCCACGCGCCACCTCTTCGAAGCGTTCGCCCGCGGCACCAGCAACCCGTGGGGCGTCGATTTCAACGATGAAGGCCAGGCCTTCCTGACCGCCTGCGTCATCCCCCACCTCTATCACGTCATCCAGGGCGCCCGTTACCAGCGCCAGGGGGGAACCCATTTCAATCCCTACCTCTACGACGACATCAAGACCATCGCCGACCACAGTCACTACACCGGCGACATCCGTGACAGCGCGCACTGGGGCCATGCCCCCGCCCTGTCCAAGAGCGTGTCCGACGCCGGCGGCGGCCATGCCCATTGCGGATTGACCGTCTATCTGGGGGACAACTTCCCCGAGTCCTACCGGGGCACGCTCCTGTTTGACAACATCCACGGCCACCGCCTCAACAATGACCGGGTCGTGCGCCGCGGGTCCGGCTACGTCGGCCAGCACGCCGAGGATTTCCTGTTCGCCAACGACCAGTGGTTCCTGGGCATCAACCTGCGCTACGGCCCGGATGGATCGGTCTTCCTCATCGACTGGTATGACGAGGAATCCTGCCACCGCGGCGATCCCGAGATCTGGGACCGAAGCAACGGCCGCATCTACAACGTCGCTTTTGGCGAACCCAAACCCCTCAAGGTGAACCTGGCCGCCAAGACCGACCTCGAACTGGTCGAGCTGCAGTTGCACCGGAACGATTGGTATGTCCGTGTCGCCCGCCGCCTTCTCCAGGAACGCGCGGCCCGGGCTCCGCTCCCGCCCGCGGTCCACGCCCGTCTTGCCTCGATCCTGCGCGACAACCCCGACCACACCCGCAAGCTGCGCGCGCTCTGGGCCCTCCACGTCATCAACGGTCTCACGGACGAGATGGCCCGGGAATGCCTGGCCAGCCCTGAGGAATACGTGCGCGCCTGGACGATCCAGCTCATGGCTGAGGAGGAAAACGTGCCGCCCGCCTTCCTGCCTCGACTGGCCAGGTTGGCCACGTCGGATCCCTCCCCGGTGGTGCGACTTTACCTGGCCTCGGCCCTCCAACGGTTGCCGCTGGAACAACGCTGGGACATCGCGTCCGGCCTGGTCTCCCATGCGTCCGACCAGAACGATCACAACCTGCCGCTCATGATCTGGTACGGCATCGAGCCCACCGTGACCACCGATCCTCCCCGTGCCATGGCCCTGGCCGGCCGTTCGGCCATCCCCCTGGTCACCCGCTTCATCACCCGCCGCGCGGCGGGCGACCCGAACGGACTGGAATCGATCATCCGCGGCATGGAACTCACGGACAGCAACGAGCAACGCCTGCTCATGTTGGGTGAGATCATGAACGCCCTCCAGGGCCACACCGATGTGCCCATGCCCAAGGCCTGGAACCGCGCCTACGAGGTCCTGGTCAAATGCCCCGATGCCGACGTCCGCAAGCAGGCCGAGTTCCTTGCCGTGCTGTTCGGCGACCACCGCATCTTTCCCTCCCTGCGCCAGACCCTGGCCGATCCCTCGGCTGATCTCGCCGCCCGGCAACGGGCCCTGACCATCCTGCTCAAGGGCGGCGACAAGGAGGTCGTTCCGGTGCTGCACGCCTTGCTGGCCGACAGGGCCCTGCGCGCCGAAGCCCTGTCCGGCCTGATCCAGTTTGATCATCCGGCAACGCCCAGGGTCATCCTGGAGCGTTACGCCGCCTTCTCCCCCGAGGAACAGCGATTGGCCATCCACACGCTGGCCTCGCGCCCCGCCTACGCCAAGGCCCTGCTCAACGCCATGGAGGCCGGCGCGGTGTCGCGTCAGGACGTTTCCGCCTTCACCATCCGACAGATGTACCAACTCGGCGACGAGGCCCTCAAACGGCAACTGGCCGAGACGTGGGGTTCGATCCGGGAAACGTCGGCGGACAAGGCCGAGCTCCAGAAGAAATACAAGTCCCTCCTCACCCCCGCCGCGCTGGCCGGCGCCGACCCGTCGCACGGGCGCGAGTTGTACAACCTGGTCTGCTATTCCTGCCACACCCTCTACGGGCAGGGCAACCAGATCGGGCCGGACCTGACCGGTTCCAACCGACGCAACCTGGATTACGTGCTCGAGAACGTGCTGGATCCCAGCGCGGTGCTGGGCCAGGACTACCGGAACACCACGGTGGAAACCAAGGATGACCGCGTCGTGTCCGGCCTTCTGGTCAAGGAGACCGACAGTGCCGTGACGATCCGCACCCTGGCGGGAGACGAGGTGGTGGCCCGCAATGTCATCACCAGCATGGACACCCTTTCGCAATCCATGATGCCGGAAGGTTTGTTCGAAGCCCTGCCGAGCGGGGATGTGATCGACCTGGTCGCCTACCTGCAGACCGAAAGCCAGGTCCCCATGCCAGGTGAGGCGCCCGCCATTGACCCGGCGACCGGCAAGGTGCCCGACGCCCTCGAGGGGGAGGCGCTGCAGGTGTTGTCGAAAAAGGGCAACGCTCGTCCCCAGGCCATGGGAGGATTCTCGCAGGGCAAATGGAGCGGCCAATCCCAGCTTTGGTGGACCGATGCCAAGCCGGGCGACCGGTTGGTCCTGCAACTGCCCGTCCCGCAGGATGGCACCTACGCCGTTTACCTCTCCATGACCAAGGCCAAGGATTACGGCATCGTGCAGCACCACCTCGATGGCACGCCGCTCGGGCCGCAGTTCGACCTCTTCAACGAGCAGGTCAACGACACCGGCCCGGTGTTGCTGGGCGAGGTGAACCTGAAGCAGGGCAACCACGAGCTCGCCGTGGAAATTGTGGGTTCCAATCCCAAGGCCGTGCAGGCCCACATGTACGCCCTGGACTACATCAAGCTGGGCCGGCTCAAGACACCTTGAGGGGGATGGGCGTTGCACGTTGCACGTTGCACGTTGAGCGTTGAACGTTGGGGCCCCGCGAAGCCCGCCTCGTATTCTCGGCGGCTACTGGGTGGGAAGTGGAGCGGGACACGTAGCCACCGCCGTGAGGCGGTGGACCCGGGGGTATGGGAAGAAAACATACTCCCGCCAAGACGCGGAGGCGCAGAGGTGAGGATCGGGCGCCGCCGACGTCAGCAGGCGGTCCGGGATGAAGTGCCAACTGCCAAGTGGGATTGTTAACTGGGCATTGGGAATTGTTGATTGCTGATTGGGGTGGCGTATAGGCGCCCATCTCAGACTGCCTGAAGGCGGAACGACGAAGCCCGCGCACGCCAGCCGTGATCCTGCCAATGCCCAGTTAACAATGCCCCCCTCTAGCAGAACCGTTGACGAAGTCCGCAGGTCGAAGCGTTGTCGCCCCTCGACATGCCGGCTTCACCTTGCTCTTACGCTTACTCTTACTCCTACTCTGCGAAGGCGAGTAAGAGTAAGCGTAGGAGTAGGAGCAAGAACCTGCGCTACAGGAGCCCGTGCCGACTTTGTCAACAGCCCTGCCCCCCTCTAGCCTTTCCCCACCTCCCGCTGCACCTCGCGCAACAAGTCCTCGTCCATGCTCACCAGGTTGTTCGGACCGGGAAAGCGTCCCTCCTTCACATCCTCGGCATACTCCTTGAATGCGGCGACGCGCTCCTGCTGCAGGCGGCGGTATGCCTCGAGGAAATTCCGGTAGGCCTTGGCGTGGCGCGGCAGACGCTCGTCATACTCGCCGAGGATATCGTCGGAGAACAGGAACTGCGTGTCACATCCGGTGCCGGACCCGAGCGACATCAGGATCATCGAGGTCTGGGAACACAGCCACGACGCCAGGTTGTGCGGCACCACCTCCAGCTCCGCCGCGTAGGCGCCGGCATTCTCGAGCCGCTTCATCTCCCCGTAGAGCGCCTTCGCTTCCTCCACCGTCCTGCCGATGGCGCGGTAGTTCGTCCAGGTCACATGCCGCGGCACCATGCCCAGATGACCCACCACCGGGATGCGCTCGCGGGCCATGCCCTCGATGATGTAGGGGCTCGCCGAGCAATAGACCGAACTGGCTCCCAGCTCCAGCGCACGGAACCCGATGCGAATCGCCTCCTCTCGCGACGCCAGGCCGTGCGGGGTGGAACCGGAGATGAAACTGTTCGGAGCGGCGGCAATCAGCTCCGGCAGACGGGCCTGCGCCGCCGGATTGTCAAACGGACAGCTCATCAGGTCGATGCCCGCCGCCTCCGCGGCGGCCGCTTCCTCAGGCGTCTTCACATGGATGTGCGTCAGGCAACGCTTCCCCTTGAGTGCCCTGAGATCATGAACAGTGTATTTCTTGCGCGGTCGAATCATGGTGCAATCATTCACTCGGTTGTGATGGCCTGAGCCGAAGCGTCCCGACTCAAGGACGCCTCTCCTCCGGGCTGGCCCGCAGACTGATCAAGTCGGGTCCTTTTCCCGAGCGTTTCTTCCAGGTAACGCAGCGCCCGACGGGGCCATTCCGCGGGCCGCCCTGAGGGATCCCGCATAATCTTGGATCGCAAGACCTCCGCGGCGTGGGGACCCGAATCAGGGGAGACGCGCAGGAGCAGATCGATCAATCGCGGATACATCCACATGTGGAGCCGATCCTCGGCCAAGGCCTCGATCAACCGGTCGGGCATCGAGACCGGAAACGTGACGCTGTTGGACAGGGATTGATAGGCCGCCATCTGGAGATGGACCTGATCGTTGTCGCCCCACTTCGTCCCAGGTGTGAAGAAGTCGGGATCGCAGACGCCCTCAATCAGGGATGGCTGGATGATGTCCGCCTCTGCAGCCACGTGGGCTGCCGCTTTCAGGGCCTGATGGCTGACGCGGACATCACCGCCATTGAACAGGTTGGTAACGGCACGCAGGACCCTGTCGGAGGGATGGGGCCAAAGCACGACCGCCTGCAGTCCGCGGGATCGACGATAGGAGGCCGGGTCGAGCCGGGTCTTGCGCAGAACCAGCCTCGTCCACAGCAGACTCATATTCTCTGAAAGCCAGGCCCCGTCCCGGGCCCGCAGATCCTGCAGGATGAATGGCTCGAATATCTCCGGTTGTTTGCGGAAGTGGGCGGCTGCTTCACGCACGGTGTAGCCCTCAAACCCACCGCTGGATCGAAACATCAAATGATCGCCATACCATTGATAGAGTCCTTCCAGGCTTGACCTGGCCCGGAGGTAGGTGAATCCCCACGCCATGGCGGCCAGAAGGGGCAGTCCCGCGACGCACCAGACGACCATGGGTCGAACCGGACGCCGCCGGGAGGCTGCGGTGGAATCGGGGTGGCTCAAGGGTGTCGAGTGTACAGAAGTGACGGGTGCGCACAAGGAGGCCATGAACCGGGGCACAGGCCCTTTCCGCCTCGCGAGGCAAGCCTCAGACCTGACTGGTCACTGGAAATTCTCAACTGGCCACTTGTCATTACCAAGTCCGGGTCCGGGATAGGCCCGCCCAGCGCCGAAGCACCAGACGAGGCCCCCCGCAGATCCGGACGAGCCCAATTAAGGCATCCGGTTCCTCTCGATACGGATTCGTTACATCACGGAGTGTACGATTC
>Ga0302046_10000145_pt1 | contig 76068 bp, 26 predicted proteins | sample RVTome_11_FD_200261 | JGI IMG/M metagenome (GOLD analysis project Ga0302046, IMG submission 200261) | Soil microbial communities from uranium-contaminated site in the Upper Colorado River Basin, Wyoming, United States - RVT147D111 (version 2) ... | reverse complement strand
TCGGTGGAACCCGGCCGGCCGGGTTCCACCGATAGTCAATTGGTCAAGTCGGACCCCTTGTCCTGGGGCCTTCTCCACTGCGGCCCTCCGCGCTTCTCCGCGCCCTCTGCGTTGAAAATCGGCAACTGTTTAAAGCGGAGTTGCGAATCAGGGCTAGCGTGTTCGCAGCCCACTCCTGCCCTTGGGGCCTGTCCATACATCATTGGATGTTTGGCTCACTTTTTCTTGGCTGGCTTGGTTGTCGGTGACCTGCCCCTTCTTTTTTTCTCACGAAATTGCACGGTGCGGAGAGTGCTTTCCAGCGCGGAAAGGACGCGTCGATCCTTGGGGCGATTGGCGGCCGATTTGCTGGCGAGGATTCGCTCCAATGAAAGCACCTTCAAACGAAGGCTTCCCACCCGGATCGACTTGGTCCGCTTGATCTCTTGGCCGAATGTTCCGAGCCCGTCCATCCGCAGGACGATGTCAAAGGGTTCACTTCCCGGCCCGGCCAGCATGGGCGGATTCAATCCAAAGGGAGGGACATAAGCCGCTCCTGCCTCGCGTAAGGCGAGGGACAGCCTGGGATCGTTCAGGTCTTCGAACCAAAGGTCCACATCCTCCGTGACGACTGGGGCTCCCTGCAGTGCGGCGGCCGACAGGCCGACCACCATGAAGCGGACCTTGTGGCGGATCAGAGTCTCCAGCAACCGGAGTTCACTTTCTGAAAGCGGCAAATCCTCGGCCACGGCGCAGACTCCTGTTTAAGCGTTGTAGTGGTGACGATTGGAGGCAGATCAAGGTGCGGCGAACGTCATCCGGATCCGCTCCAGGGTAGGCTTGGATCACTTCCGCCACCTGCCGCGCCAGCGATTGCCCCCAGCGCGCCGTGGCTCGCGAGTCGGGCCTCTTTTGCGGCGGGGCTAAAGCGCCTTTCCGCTTGCGAGTCTGCACGAGGTGGACCTTACGGCGAACGAACCTGATCGTCGAGTATGGTTTTTGATCGCGAGGTCAGGCGTGACGGCCGGATGCGGCTCAGGTCGGCATGTCGACGCCGTGTTTAAGGTGGCACCGTTGTTTCACAACGCAGAGGACGCGGAGAATCGCAGAGGGCCCCAGAGGGGTGGATGCCCGGAGATAGGGTATGACACCGGGTTGCATCCGGGGCCTGAGTCACCTTGCTCCCCGTGAATCAGGCGCTGGCTAAAGCCAGAATTACAAACGTAGCCTCCCATGTTGGAAGCGGTGATGATAAAGGATTGAATGCCGTTCTGACCTTGGCGAGGATCTGGAAGGTTGCGCGGTTATGTTGCAAGGAAAACCACGGGTTGAGGAATGCGCAAGCAGAGGGCATCGGAGACCAATTGAGCCATGAGCCTGTCCAACATGAGGATTGTTTGCTGGGCCACGCTTCTGATGGTTCTGCTTCTATCACTGGGTGCGGTGGGCTACGGGATCACCCATCGGCAGCCATCCTCCCTGGGGCTGGTGCAGTTGGATGCGGACACGCCAACCATCACGCTTCGAGGACTTCCCTCTTTAAGTTGGAACTCCAGCGGAAAGGTGTCTCGGCCGTTCAGCACGGTTCCTGTATACGACCGAGGCCTTCATTTCAGGCAACTCAGAAGACAATGTCAGCATCCGGACCCCGCGGTGCGCATCGCCACGCTGGAACTGTTCGGCACAGCGCAGTTCAAAGATCCAACCGGCAGGGTCAGCTACGGATGCATCCAGGCAATGCGGGCCGCGCTTGAGGATCCTGACTCGGTTGTCCGCCTGGTGGCCACCAACAACCTCGCAACGCTGCGGCGGATCATGGAGGCAGGCCAGTGAAGCGCATGGGACCCAAGGCAAGGTTCGCAGTGATTGTCGTGCCGGCCCTTCTACTGCTGGTCGGCTGGTATCCGATTCACCAGGCCTTGCGTCAACCGTGGTATAAGGGCCGATCGCTCACCTCCTATCTGGATCAGGTGAATCAGGCCGGCAAATGGGGGCAACTGACCAACCTCGACGGCGCCTTTCTGGCCATGGGCACAAACAGCTTTCCTGAGTTGCTCCGACAAGTCGGGGAGCCCGGGACCTCATGGAGAAGACGCCTCTACGACCTCATTGTGGACACCACAGGTTTCCGTGTTTCCGCGTTGCGCCCCGACTCCCTTCAATCCGCATCGGTGTATGCGATTTTCGTGCTGCGCACCAATTGCCATGCGGCCTTGCCCGGGCTGGAGCAGCTTTTCGCTGAGGATCATTGGCATGCTCAGGCGGCGTTCCTGGCCCTGGGGTGGAGGGCGACCAACTCGCTTATTCGGTTGTGCAACCACCCGGATGAGAGCATCCGGGGAAAAGCAGCCTGGACGCTGGCTTGCTGCCGACAACTTGCGGAAAAGTCGGAGAGATTATTCTTGGCCCCCGGCTGGCGTCGGTTGCCTTCAGGCAGGCAGGAATTCCTGGTGGCCTGGACACCCCCGCATGTGGAGACGGAGATTGAAAAGCAATTGCGGCACCCGAATCCATCCGTGCGCAGAGCCACCGTCGAATCCCTGCTCTATATGCGCGGCACCACACCAGACGCCATCAGCATGATGAAGGCGTCGCTGCCGGATGACGACGAATCCGCGACCAAGGCCAAGACGAGCACACTCGAGGAGTTGAGGCGGATCCTGAAAGCGGAAGTGGAAGGGCGCGCCCCGATCTCCGGATCACGCCCTCCCGATTCGACAGGTTTTCGATGAGCGCTCTTGGTTGACTTGCGGAGCGGGCTTTGAAGTAATGCCCGCATGCAGCCGGCCCAAACCTTACGGGGAATCCTTCGCCACAAGCGTGCCTACCTTCCTCTTCGATTTCAGGCGATCTTCACAGCGGCGTTCATCCTGGGTATTCCAGGTGCCTGGGGGCAGAACTCTCCCGCTCGTCTGAATTTTGAGAAGTTCAACCCAGACTCTGGCGTCGACATCTCGACAACCGGTTCCATCATTCAGGTGACGTGGCCTGTCGAAGACCAGAGGTTGGCGCGCATGGTCGTGGACCTGGACAAGAAACCAGCCTTGATATCCTCCTTCAGCATCGCCCCGGGGCCCAACCAACCCTTCGCCGTTGTCGCCGAGCATTTGGACCCTGTTCTTTACCTGCGGACGGGGCCGCGCGACCTGGCCAAGCGCGGAGGGTGGACCATTTTCTTTGACCGGATGCAGGAGAAGGCAAGCCAGCTCCACACGGCGCGCATCGCCCCGACCCGCGCCACGGCTTTCAGCAAGGCCCGGCGCGCCACACTCAGTCTGGATGGCCTGGAAGCGGGACCCTTTGCCGGCGAGCTGCGGTGGACATTCTATGCCGGGCAGCCCTTTGTCCTGATGGAGGCCGTCATGTCCACGCAGGAGGATGGCGTGGCCTACCTGTTTGACATGGGCATGGTCTGCCGGGGGCCGCTGCCGGAGCGAATGATATGGAACGACACTTCGGGAGAGCGGGTGATCCAATGGGCGTCGCTCCAGACGGGCGCGGACACGCTCAAGGTGGGCAAGCGGGCCGTGGTGGCCAGCTACAACCACGGATCGCTGGGCGTGTTCCCTCCGCCGCACCGTTTCTTTTACCCGCTGGACTTCTCCGACAACCTCCGGAATTTCTGGTCCGGGCCAAGCTATGGCGAGGAGACGGCTGCGTTCGGGTTCGGCATCCGGCACGATCCGTGCGGGGACAATCGTTTTGTGCCCTGGTTCAACGGTCCGCCCGGGACGGAACAGGAGATGGGCATGTTCCTCTACGTGTCCGACCGGGCGCCAGGGACAGTGCTCGATGAAGTGGCGCGCCTGACGCGCAACGATCAGTTCGCGCCGCTTCCGGGGCACAAGGTGTTCACCAGCCACTATCACGTCGAGCACACCCAGGAGGTGTTGGATGCGCAAAAGCAAAGCTGGCCCCAAGACCAAGCGCGCGCGATCGAGTCGGCCACAGGACAGTCCTATATGTTGCCCAGGCCACTCGAGGAACCCGGTTTTGTGAAGGTGTTCAAGCAGCAGGGCATCGACATCGCTCATCTGGCGGAATTTCACTTCGGGCGGACACCCGGATTGCCCACGGACGAACGGCTGCGGCAACTGGCCATCATGCACGCCGAATGTGAGCGGCTCAGTGCGCCTGACTTCCTGCTCCTGCCCGGCGAAGAACCGAACGTGCATCTGGGCGGGCACTGGATCAGCCTGTTTCCCCGCCCGGTGTACTGGGTGTTGAACCGTCCGGCGGACGTGCCCTTCGTGGCCGAGGATTCCCGTCTGGGACGCGTGTATCATGTGGGTGGCAAGGAGGATGTCTTAGAATTGCTGCGGCTGGAGAAGGGGCTGGCCTGGACGGCTCACCCGCGCATCAAGAGTTCCACCGGATTTCCCGATGCCTACCGCGAGGAAGCCTTCTTCAAGTCGGACCGCTTCCTGGGGGCCGCCTGGAAGGCAATGCCGGCCGACCTGTCCCAGCCGCGCCTGGGGGGGCGTGTTCTGGATCTGCTGGATGACATGGCCAACTGGGGGGAACCCAAGTATGTGCTGGGCGAGGTGGACGTGTTCAAGGTGCGGCCCGATCACGAGCAGTATGCCCACATGAACGTGAATTACCTGCGCCTGGACAAGATTCCTTCCTTTGCGGAGGGATGGCAGCCGGTGCTGGATGCACTGCGCGGCGGCGCGTTCTTCGTCACCACCGGCGAGGTGCTCATCCCAGAATTCACCGTCAACGGCGTCGAATCGGGCGCGACGGCGACGGTCACGAAGGGGCAGCTCTCCAAGCTACGCCTGGACATGCAATGGACCTTTCCCTTGGATCGAGTGGAAGTCATCAGCGGGGATGGCACCACCACGCGCCGCACCGAGATCGACCTGTCCCGCACGGAAGCCTTCGGCTCGGAGACACTCCAGATAGAGCACGACCTTTCCGGCCAGCGCTGGGTGCGGGTGGAAGTCTGGGACATCGCCACCAACGGCGCCTTCACCCAGCCGGTGTGGCTGCGGTGATCGGGCTCTTCAAGGTGTGTTCCTCCCGCCAAGGCGCCAAGCCGCAAAGGGGCGAGGTGGATTTGTTGGGGGGCGCGCTGCGTCGGTCCGCCTCCTGACGTCGGCGGCTACTGGCGCCCGCTAAGGGGAAGCATCACCAAAGGCGTAGAGCCTGGAGGCCGTGCGGAGGTAGAGTTTGTCGCCCACCAAGGCGGGCGTGGCGAAGATGCGTTCCCCAAAGTCGGCCCGGTGCAGAAGTTTGGGGGTGTCCCCGCCCGCTGCCATGACGCTGAGCTTGCCAGGGAGCGACGCGATGTAGATCCGACCGTCCGCCGCCACAGGGGAGGCGTAGTAGGACCCGCCCGCCTCAAGGCGTTCCTGTTCGTAGTAAGGCTCGCCCGTCTCGGGGTTCAGACAGGTGAACAGGCCCCCGTCCTTGATCAGGTATAGGCGACCCTCGTAATAGAGGGGGGAGGGGACATACGGCAGGCCCTTCTTGAAGGACCACGCGACGTGGCTTTCGGTGATGTCCCCTTTGCCACCAGGGTTCACGGCGATGAGCGTGTTTTTTCCACGGGAAGAATTCCGCTTGAGGTTGGTGAAATCCTCTTCGGTGATGCGGTCGTCGTCGTTGAGATCCAGGGCGCGGAGGAAATCCCGTTGTGCCACGTCGATCTCCTCCAGGGCGATCACGCCGTCGCCATCCTTGTCCCTGCCGGTGCGGAACTCGGACCATGCCGGCCAGGGATTGTCCGCGCCGCCTGGAGACCATGACCCGTAATAGATGCGTCCCTCTCCGATCACGGGCGTGGTACAGGTGAAGGCGGAGAGGCCGGACACCGACCATAGCTCCTTGCCGGTATCGGGGACGTAGGATTTGAGCAGCAGGGACCCAGGCACGACCAGTTCCTTCCGGCCGTCATGCAGCCAGACGATGGGGGTGCCGAAACTGCCGTAGATGTCGGGGCGCGGAGTTTCCCAGAGTGGCTTTCCGGTGGCCAGATCCAGGGCGATCAGGCGGGATTGGCCGGGATCCTCGCGGCTCAGGATGACCGACTGATCCATGATGATGGGGGAGGTGCCGCTGCCGAACTTGCCGGCTGATTTGGCGACAGGCATGGGATGCCGCCAGAGCTCCTTGCCCTCCACGTCATGGCAGATCAGGCCAAACGATCCGAAGTAGCTCACGACATGCTTGCCATCGGTGGCGGGGGTGGATGCGGCGGGGCTGCCGTCGGTCCGGTGAAACTCCTCGAGCGCCTCGGGCGTGACGCCCGCGGTCCAGAGGAGCGACCCATCCTTGCGGGAGTAGGCGCGCGTCTGCAGTTCGCCGTGGTCGAAGGTGTTGAGGAAGATGCGATCGCCCCACACGACGGGGGAGGATGGAGACCAGGGAAGGTCCACCTTCCAAAGCAGCCCAGAGTCGGGGCTGATCTGCAAGTGGGGCTTGGCGCCGGCCGCCACGCCAGAGGCGTTGGGTCCACGGAACTGCGGCCACGGCGCCTCGGTGGCGCCCTGAACCCGCGGGTGGATCAGGATCCATGCGACCAGACAGGAAAGTGTAAGGAACCGGGATGTGAAGGGTGATGCGAAGGGTGATGCGATCATGGCGGCGTGATCCAACCATACCCATCCGATGACTTCAACCTTTTCAAGTACGGCTTCCGGGACCAGGCTTCATGGGTGGTCGTCGCTGGCTGAAAGCACGAAAATCATCTGCTGGAGCAAGTGCAGGATGGCCCCGTTCTCCATGTCGTCGTCCGACACGGTCCAGCGGGATTGATAGGAAGATGGACTGGCGCTTTCATAGGCTCGTTCGAGGATGGCCCGCGCACGGGCGTACTGACCCGCTTCAGATTTCCTCAAGGCCCTTCGCAACTGCCCCATAAACGTAGCAGCGTCGGGTCGGGTGTGCGGGCTGCGCTCCATGAACTCGAGGATGCGCGACACGACGTAAGCGGGCGGGACCACCTCCAGCGCCAGGTGGTTGGTGGAGGTTTGGCGTCCATCCCAAACCCGGAACTGGAGTTCATGCTGCCCAAGGGCCAGAACGTTCGTGCCTGCGAAGGTGGTGGCAAAGACGCCAAACTCTTCCCCGGCCACTTCGCCCCATTCCAGCGACAGCGGGTGGCCCGCTGGATCTTCGGCGTAACCCTCCACGACAACGCGCGCCGCAAGTCCGTCCGCCGCCACCGCCACGAACCGATTGGTGCCATAAAGGATGGGCCAGCCGCCAAGGGGCCATGGTTGCACGAGCCGGGCAGTTCGAACCGGCTCCGCCCCGCTGACCGGCTTGAGCCGCAGGCGAAAAAACCGAGCGGGGCGATCGATGCTGAGACTCAGGAGGTTGGTTTCACTGGTTTCGACGGGGTGCCAAGAGTTTGGTTCGAGCCGCTCGGAGTCCTCGAGTTGCAGCGGGAAGATGGTCTGCACCCACGACAGCACGATGTTTGTGCCGGAGTGGTGAATGCTTGGCGTTGGAATGATCGGATCCAGGAGAAAGAGGGGACTGCGGCCTTGATAGGTGCCCTCCCCCACAATGTGACACTTGTTGTTCATGCCACTAATTAATGCCAGTTCCCAGCCCGAGTCTGGCGGAATCAGCGTGCTCAACTCCACCAGACCACGAGCCTCAGAGGCAAAAAAGGGGTGAAACCTTTGATCTTGGTAGATGGCCCAAAACACTCCAGCAAACAGGTTGTGTTCGTTGATATCGCCAATACTGTACAGCCCAAGTCCCCATGGCGACTGCAATCGCACTCTTCTGTCGTGATAGCAGAGTGATGGCCAGCCAGAGCCGTCGGTACACACAGCTACGCCTCTATTGTTGATACAGCCGGCCAATCCCGGTCCCAAATCTTTCATGCCCTGTTCTGGTCGATAGAGGAATCCATGGAAAGATCCATCCTCGACTCTGGACGAGCCAGCGACCGAACCGAGATCGTTTAGACCATTACCTCGGCTTGTCGTTCCTCCCAAAGTGCCGAGATCCTGCATCCCCTTGGCTGGCGTCCAGAAGAACGCATGGTATTCATCCTCGAATACGGAGCTGATTCCCGCTATTTCTCCGGCTTCGTTAATCTCAACCGCCGCATGCTGGGCTTCTGAGCCAATACCGCCGAGCGATCCAATTGACTCAAAACCCACTCCTGGCGTATAGCGCAAGGCCCCTCGTTCGTCGCCGATCTGGACAGCGATCTGACCACTTTGGTTGATGTCTAGACCCCGCGTCGGCAGGCCGTTCCAGTTGCCTAAATCGACAAAGCCGGATGCCAGACTATGGAACAACATCGAGTACGGCTTATTTGTGTAGTAGATTATCCCGGTCATCAACCCGGAATCGGTGATGCTCCCCGCGTGGACACCACCAGGCACTGCCTCGACCAAGTTGGAGGTACTCAATTCAGTGATCCGATAGCAAATACCCAACTGGGTCGAGGCATCCGTGGGCACCAGCCAAAGCGACACCAGCGCTCCCCACAGTAAAGACGGCCAGCGAGGTGTTGCGTGTCGGATTCTCATGGGATCTGCCCAATTTCACTGGTCAGTATGGATGTGGGCCAGTGGATGGCGTTGCGCGCGCCGTAACCTGAAGCCAGGAAACGGTCTTCTACAAACATCACACGTGATTGGCCCCCTACGGTTATGATGTCAACACCCTCCGGCCTGATTGTGTATCGTGCAAGGTCCGTAACCAATCGCGTGGGTGCCGTGTTTGCATTGCCGTCCCAACTGTGAAGTGAGAACTGTTCGCCGAAGATTTCCTTTTCCAATGGCCCGCCGTTGGCCGGGCCACCGATGATCAGATAGCGGCCTGCCCCGCCCGGCCCAATGCCCGGACACCATTCAATACTTCGAATGCCCTGGTCGTTGAGATTCATCTGCTGCGGGCCGGTCACGTCCGCAGCGGCGCCAGCCCACCCCCCTCCGGCGGGTAGGAACGTGTCCACGTTGTTCACGCGGTAGTAGAGCGCATTGCCGTTGGTCCGATTCATCGAAAGTGGGGAGCGCAGGCCAATGATCATCTCCGTCGCGCTCCGATAGGCAATCGCCTCGATGTTAATGGCATGACCGTCGTGGAGCTTGGGGCTGTAGTCCCAAACCGCAGGGGATAGGGTACGCCAGCGCCACGAGAGATAAATGGTGGCATTGTCGGACCTTGAGGCGGCGATGAAGGAGTTTCGCTGGATGCCATGGTTGGCACCGGCAGCGGTCGGGGTGGGGAGGAGCGGCGCTCCGATCGCTTGGAATTGCACGGCCTCCCGTTCGCGCTCGTAGGCGAGTGGTTTGGACTTTATCCCTGAAGGGCCGCCATCCCAAGCCCGTCCCTGGCTTCGATTGTCCTGTTGGTTGTCTGGATAGACCCAGTGATCGATTGTCTCGGTGTTAAAGCCAGCGGGAGGCCGTAAAATAATTTGTTCCCCGCCTCCAGCCAGCGCGAAGTTGAGGGTGGTGCCGCTCTGCGTTCCCTGCAAAGCATTCAACCGAAGGAAGCCGTTTGCGGCCACCGTAGGTGGCAAGGTCGAAAAGAGGTTTTCATTTCCAACCGAAGGGTTCAGAATATCCTGTACACCAGGAGGCGCATCCTTAATCCTGTAGTTTGCCAACGGAGCCGAAGCATTCATAGGATTGAACAATTCGATCCAGTCATTGACCGGGTTGTCGGATCGGGCCAGAAACTCATTGATGAACAGGGTGTGATACGGGCGGGTCTGGGCGCTGGCGGTCATGAACTCCCTGTAAACATAGTTCGCCGCGCCTATTCCGCTGCGAATCCACATCTTGTAGTAGTGCCAGGTGTCTGCCGGTCGAGCGCCGTGTGTGGCCCTGATGGTGGTGCTCGCATAGACCCCGAGCACCGTGCCTCCCCCCGGAATCCCATTGCCGGCGGAATAGGCCGTGCCATTGACGGGCGTGCCGAACGTGTCCTCCGTGTTCCAGGCGATCAGGAGGTGGGTGCCCAGAGTTTGAGGCGTGTATGGTGCTCCGGCGGCGTTGAGGGTGTCCCGAATCGTCCGGATGAGGCCGCGGGTGGGGTTGAAATAGACGTTGTTTGGATAGGTCACGTCTTCCGGCTCGTAGAAGGTGTAGCCACCCGTCGCGATGCTGGTGAGGTCCGAATTCAAGTGAAGCTTTAACAGCACGTGCCGGCGGCGGTCGTAATCGTTGGTGGGGGAATAGACCATTGGGTCGAGCAGCTTGTTCTCGACGTCGCGGTATCGGCGCCGTTTGGTGTTGGAAGAGATCAAGTAAAGGTCAAGGTTATTGGCGTCAAAAGTGATGCCTTCCAGGTCCAGCACCTGGCGGGCGCTGCCGGTGTACTCGGGCACCGCGGTCAGGTTGGTGGTGCCGATGGCGGTCACAGCATCGATGCCGGTACCGGTTGGGTTCAGGGTGTAGATGAACATGTCTTCTTCCTGCTCATCATCGACCACGGCAATGATCGCACGGCCGCTAGCGTCGTTGCCCAGAAAAGCGATGCCCGAAGCTTCATCGACCTGGGAGGCGGAGATGTCGCACTCGACAATGTTGCCGTTCTGGTCGAGCTTGGGCCGGCCCACGCCATCTTCATCCACGCCCACCGGAAACGCAAGGCGATAGACGTATTCGTCGCTGCCGATGTCGGCCGAAAAGAGCATGTTGGCGGGCTGGATTGGGAGACGTGCCTCGCCGTCCAGGTCGAAACGGGTAGCCCAGTTGTAGCCCGGCACGGGTGGACCAAAGGGCTGCTGACAAAGTCGGCGAGTCGAGGCGTTGTCGCCATCAGACTTGCCGGTTTCATCTTGCTCTTACCCTTTACCCGAAAAGAACGACCCACATGTTGTCGTTTGCCGGGCCCCTCACCCCGGCCCTCTCCCGCAGGGAGAGGGTGGCCCGTCCACTCCGCGGAGAAAGGCCCCTGCACTCATCCCTCTCCCCCTGGGAGAGGGTCAGGGTGAGGGGCCCCTGCAAAGCGACAACATGGTGGTCGTTCTTTTCGGGTAAAGAGTCAGAGCAAGGTGGACACTGAGACGGCACGGGCGAGCCTGGTGCAGCGTTGCGGTGGGGTCCCCGCCCACGTGCCGGGGATCAGAACCTGAAGCCCAACCCGCCTGAAACGGCAAACTGGGCGCCGAAATCAAGCGTCACCTCGCGTCCTTCGTCGGAGAATTCCTGGTCCTTGTTCCACTGGTACTGCGCTCCCAGGTAGGAGAACACCCTTTCCGAGAAGGGATATTCCATCCGCACCTCCGCATAGATGCCGGGGCGCCAGTCGCGGCTGCCAATGTCTCGAGCCTCGGGACCGGTATCGGGGATGCGCGGGTCGGTAAAGGAATAGGATTCGGTGTAGGAGAGATCGGTGTCTGCGTAGATGGAGGCGTAACCCAGACTTCCGCTCAGCAGGAGTCGTTCGGTCAGGTCGTAATCGACCCAGAATCCCATCTTGAGGGTGTGCAGGTTGCTTTCCATTTCGCCGTCGAAGGTGGCCTGGCTGGGGGAGGTGATGGAGGAGGTGACGGAGGGGGTGCGGTCAATCAATGGTCCGGGGCCGTCAAAACTGCCTGAGTAAGGCGCGGTGGGCAGGGCAATGCCTCCGGTGTTGAAACCATCATTCTGCTGGGTCGCGGTGCCGGAGGTCTGGCTCCGTTCCTGCACGGTGAACTGGTTGAAGGCATAGCCGGCCTCCAGGCCGCCGCGCAACACGCGCTCGCCCACATCGAAACGAAACAGCTCGCTTCCAATGGCGAATTCCCCGCCGAGGGCCGTATCGGTTTCCCCGTCCCACTCGCCCGCCTGGGCCGTGTTCCGGAGGCGGGACTGGTAGAGCAAGTTGCCGCTGACCTGGGAAGGATCCTGGTAACCCCAGTTCCAGGTCTGGGCGCTGGTGGGCCCGCTGATGTCCGGCAGGACAAAGCCGTTGTCATAGCGGCCCGGTTGAATGGGAGCCTGCTTCTGGCGGATGTCGGCCCGGACGTTGAAGAGGGCCCGAGGACCGGCCCGAACGAACCAGGAGGAATCATCATCCCGAATCCACAGGATGTCGTCCTCCATCGGGTCGGCGCCCCTCGCGCTGGGCAGACCGGCGCCGCAGAGCAGCAGGAAGGCCAGGGCCAGCCGGGTCGCCAGGGGATTTAGACAGATTGAGCTCACGAGTTGGGAGGGGCTTGCCGGCACGGGTTCATGGTCGGAAATTCTCCAGCACGCGATAAAAGCGGAGGCCCTGCTGCGGCGGGGCGACCGTGCGGGGCGGACCCCGATCAATCCACAGGGCGGTGCCGCCCGTTCCGCGCAAAAGGGGATCGGACACCCGGACCTGCTTGCGATCCATCAGCGCCTCCATGGAGTCGGCATACTCGACGTAATAGGCGAAGTCCTCCACGGTGTCGAACTCGAGCACGAACTGGCCGTTGAGGTAGCGCCAGGAGAGGATCCGGATGGCACTGGTGGAGCCGGGGACCAGAAGCTTGCGACCGGTGCCGAAGAAGAACTGAAATCCGGGCTGGGGCACCGTGAGGTGATCGGTGTTCAGGTACTCCATCGTGAAGATCGTTGACCGGTTGGTTCCGACCAGGTCAATGCAGGCGGTGAACGACTCCGCCTCGGCCACGCCATCCATGTCCGCATCCACCCGTCCCTGAACCTGGCCATTATAGACCACGATGGAGTTGGAAAGGGAATCGTAACCCAGGTTGAACAGCGTGATGCAAAGGTTGGTGCTATCCACCGCGGTGGGGTTGCTGAGGATGAAGCGCTGCAGGAGCAGGCCGCTTTGGGGATCGGGGAAGGGGACCGGATCGATGAGCGATCCCGAGGGGCGCACTTCGGAGACGAGGTCCATCCGGCGATCCAACACGTCGAAGGCGTCAATGGGCGTGGGGTCGTTGGCAAAATCAATGCGGGCCAATAGCGGGTCGCGTCCGGGCAGGATGCTGAACTGGACCATCCCCAGGTCCTGGGAGTTGGTCTGCGCGTAGGTTTCGCCGGGCGGCAGCCGGAGTGAGATGCCGACCCGTCCGGCGGCCGGGGTCACCATCGCGGTGGCGGCTCCGGTGGGGACAAAGGTGGGGTTGGCCAGCACTGTGGGGTCAAAGCTGAGTGAGAAGGAGACCCCGTGCTCGAATCCGTTTCCGTCCAGCAGCATGTGGAGCATGGCCTGGTTGCCCGACGTGACGAATTCACCCGTGACCACCTTGCGCGGGGCGTTGGTGACCGTGTCGGTGGACTTGGAGATGGCGAGCTGGGCCACGTCGCTGTAAATCCGCCCTTCGGCATTGCGCACTTCCACCTGGTATCGCCCTGCGTCCGTGGTGGTCAGGCTCTTCAGAACCAGCCGGGGATGCACCTCGCCGGGAAGAATCGCCGAGTTGTGGCGCCATTGGTAGATGATCGGCTCGGTGCCGCCGGTGATCACCTCGAATGCGAACGATTCACCCTCCCCGGCGAACCCGCCCAGGGGCTGCACCAGGATGGCCGGATCATCCACCGTGACCAAGGCGTTGGTGCTGTTGAGGGCACCCGAGGCGTTGCGGACCTGCATCAGGTAACGGCCGCCCTCGCTTTTGGTGAGGTTGTTGACGGAAAGGACGGTGTTGGTTTGTCCGGCCAGGAGGGCCCCGTTCCGGTACCACTGGTAGCGGAGAGGCGGGGCGCCGTCGGCCAACGCCGAGAGCGTCAGGTTCGTGCCGGCCGGCAGGCGGATGCCCTGAGGATGCTCGAGCATGATCAGGTTCTTCACATCCAGACGGGCGGGCGTGCTGCCCACGGTGGCGTCCGCGTTGCTGACCTCGACATGGTAGGTGCCGCCCTGGCTGGGGGTGACGTTGTTCAGCAACAACTGCGGACCCGTGGCGCCGGGCAAGGCGGTGCCGTTGCGAAACCACTGGTAGGTGAACGGGCCGTTGCCCCCGGCCACGACGGAGAAGGTGACGTTGGAGTGGGCGCCGACCACGAGATTGGCCGGCTGGGACAGGAGCACGGGATCCAGGACGACGACGAAAGCGTTGGAACTGACCACGCCGCCCTGGGCATTGGTGACGGCAACGGCATACTGGCCGGCCTGGCCGGCCCGGGTGCTGCCCAGGGATAAGGTGCTGCTAGTCGCCCCCGGCAGGGGCTCCCCATTGCGATACCATTGATACGTGAAGGGGGCGGTGCCTCCCGCCACCACGTCGAGGTCGAAGGAGTCGCCGCCCAGCACGATGCCACCCTGAGGGTGTTCCAGGATACGGGGGTCATCCACCGCCAACACGGCGCGCGTGCTGAGCACGCTGCCCACCGGGTTGGAGACACGCACCTGGTAGTCACCGGCCTGGCTGGTGGTGACATTGTTCAACTGCAGCACACTGGCCGTCGCGCCGGGGAGTGGTTGTCCGTTGAACAACCATTGGTAGGACAACGGCACTCGGCCGGCCGCCTCGACGACCATCTGGAAGTTGGTCCCCGCCGCCACCGTCCCGCCGATGGGTTGCTGCAATATGGTCAAATCATAGACCGTGAGAATCGCGGTTGTGCTGCTCACCGTGCCGCCCGGGCTCGTGACCCGGACGGAATACCCGCCTGCTTGAGAGGCGGCGACGCCGGTCAGGCAAAGGTCCTGGTTGGTGGCGCCCTGGAGCAGCGCGCCCCGGAACAGCCACTGATAATGCAAAGGCCGGCTGCCATCGGCCTGGACCGTCAGGCAGACGGCCCCTCCCTGAGATACCATCGCGTCTTGAGGCTGTTCCAGGATGACCGGGTCGTTCACGGTCAGGAGGGCGTTGGGACTGACGGCAGTGCCGAGGGCGTTGCGGACCCGTACTGAATAGCTGCCACCATCATGGCGCGTCACATTGTTCAGGAGCAGCACGTCGTTGGTCTTTCCCGGCAGGGCGACGCCGTTGCGGCGCCATTCATAGGTCAAAGGCGGGGTGCCTCCGGCGTATGCCATCATGATCAGGTTGGTGCCGCCCGTCACGGTTTGCGCCAGTGGATACCCGAGGACCGCCGGGTCGTTCACCGTCAAGGAGGCCCCGACACTGGTGACGCTGCCGCTGGCGTTGCTGACCACCACGGAATAGGTCCCCGCATCGCTCTTGGTGACGTTTGGCACCAGGAGGGTGGCGTTGTTGGCCCCGGCGATGGCGACCCCCTTGAATCGCCATTGATAAGAGAGGGGGGGTGTCCCGCCCGCATCGACCGAGAACTGCACGGTGCTGCCTCCCTCGGCCGTGCCGCCCACCGGTTGACTCAGGATGGCTGGATCACGGACGGTCAACACGGCCGTCGTGCTCCGAACACTGCCGTCCGCGTTGGCCACCTCCACCGAATAACTGCCCGCTTGGCCGGCCACCACCTGGGCCAGCGACAGCACCTGGTTCGTTCGCCCGGGCATGGGACTGCCCTCATAGTACCACTGGTAGGCGAAGGGCGGGGTGCCGTCGGCCAGGACGTCGAAGGCAAAATCCTCAGAGGCCGATATGGTGCCGCTTTTGGGTTGGGACAGGATGCGCGGCGCCGCCGCCTGGGCCGGCCATGTGGCGAGGCCTGTGCTCGCGAGCAGAGCGAACGCCAACATCCTGCATCCGTGCTTGAGGTGGGCGCATCGTAGGATCGCCTCCCTGGACACGTCAGGACGACGGGTGCCGATCGTTCTCAGGAACCGTTGCAGGCATTTCCACATGGGACTTGGTGCGGATCGGATGAGCGCCTCTTGAACGCTGACGTCCCAGGAACCGATGGAACGCCGTGACTGAACTTGGAAGGCTGGAAGATCCGTTTCCGTGGCGCGGAGAATAGGATTGCCGTCGCGGTGGGAGCAAGGAAAAACCCGTTGCGGCGTCGGTGGATGCGTCGCTTGAGGTGTCCTGTGGCGGGAGTCGGATCGAGGGCCGCTCGGACGCTGCGTCGCAGCCCATCACAGGCCCCTCACCCCAACTCTCCCCGATCACGAACAGGTCGGAATCACGTAGCCGCCGCCGTGAGGCGGCGGACCCGGACAAGAAGGAATGCGAGAAACGCTCAACGTTCGATGAGGCCGTTCCTCGCGTGTCAGGTCACGATGGGGTCCACCGCCTCACGGCGGTGGCTACGAGTCTTGATGGTGGATACGTGTGTCAGCGGCTCCAGACCGCGCGGTAAAAGACGGGGCCGGCTGGGGGAGGGGCAGGATCATGGAACGCCGCGCGGCGGTTGATCAAGTTGCCGGTGCCGGCTGGAACCCAGTCCAGGAAATCCTGGGTGCGATCCATGCGCCAGAACGTGCCGGCGGGTCCGCGCAATTCCAGGGCCACGGTGCCGTCCGCCCCGGGCACCGGAGGCGCCCAGTAGGTTTCGCGGAAATCGCCCTCGAAGGGAATGAGATCAATCCCCACCGTCGCCTGCGACTGGCCCGGGCTGACCTCGACGGTCTTTCGCTCCACGCTCTGCAACCCGTATGGGTTGACGCCATCGTCGTCCACCCATACGGTCCACACGCCGGGCACCACGGGCAGGCAGAAGGAACCCGCCGCATCCGAATAACCTGTGACGAAGTAGTTGGTTCCCGCATCGGTCATCGAGGCCCTGATGGTTGGATGCAACCCTCGGCTCGGGGCGTTGGTCACCCAACCGCAGAGCGAGTGGGTAGGTTGTCGAAGCAGAACCTCCACATGGTTTGAGGAACCTGCCAGTTCCATGGAGAGCGTGGGGTAGAGCAGGGCCTCGGGTGTGTACGCGCCGTAAGCGGCATAGACGGAGAGTTGCGTCGGGCCGGGCGGCAGCCATACGGTCGCCAGGCCGGTTTCATCCGTGACAAAGCTCCTGCTCCACAGCGGGCCGGACGCGATGCCGGTCACATCGGGCATCGCGTCGGCACCTTCCTGGGTCAAATGGATGGTCAACACCGCCGGATCGGGGAGGAGGACGTTGGTGGCCGTGAAGGCGCAGCGCGCGACTTCCGAGGTCACGCTGATCCACTGGGCGGAAGAGGTGATCCAAGCGTTGGTCGGCGGTGGGGGCGCCAAGGCACCTGCGGGTGCGCCGGGGACCGCGGCGTTTCCGCCAAAGCTCGGGTAGCCGTTCCCGAGTGAGACGGCCACCTGCCATAGACCGGGCGTGACGTTGAGCGAGAAACAGCCCGACGAGACCTGGCCATTCACCTGCACATAACGTCCATCGAGACTCGCCCAAGCCGAGGCGTAGCCGCGGTTGATGAGCTGTCCCTCGGGGTCGCGGATGTGCCCCATGATGCGGGCGGTCGTGCGGTCGACTGACACATCCAAGTCCGATTGGGTCTCTGAGTCGATCTGCCAGCGCGTGGAGGGCGTCACAGTATAGGAGGGGGTGCCGGAACCGATCAGGAACAGGAGAGACGAGAAGGACCACAATCCCGGCGGCACCATGGCCGTTGCGGAAGCCTCCTCCAGCGGAATCGTGTCGAGCCCGCTTCGCAGCGCAAAGCCTTCTCCGGGCAAGGTCTGGCCGTCCTCATCCCTCAGGTTCACCGTCACGGGTAGCGGGTCCCCGCGCATGGGTTGGAGTAATAGGAAATCGACTTGGACATCCTGGTCTGAGACTTGGGCAAGCGAGGACACCTGGCCGAGCGAGTTGGGCGGGGAAGTGCCCAGCACCCAGTGACCGGCGAGGACGGAGACGTCATACGCTCCCGCCTGGTCCGTGAGCAGGTTGCGGGTGTAGTTGGTGCCCTCTGAATTCAATCGCAGGGAGATGTAGTGTCCGGGCAAACCGCCGCCGCCATCTACGATGACCGTGCCGAACAGCCTGGGGCTGCCCGAGTCATCGGGAAACACGAGCGTCACGGCGGGAGGAGTGATGTTGGAAACGATGGTGATCGGCAGGGTCACGCCCCACCCATCGAATTCCGGGAAACTCGCTGTCGTGGCAACAAGACGCCACCGGCCCTGGGGCAGTCGCAAACCGGCAGGTTCCGGGTCGCCTCCAGGAGTGGGTAAGGGGCGGATGGAACCTCCGCCGCCATTGCCCGAGATGGCGAAGGCCGAAAGGGATGCATTGGTCACGGGAAGCCCGCTGGCGGTCACCAGGTAGATTTCCTGGAAGTAGGTTGTGGGGGAACTGGAGACAGTGGCGCCAAACATGGCGGCGACGGCCGTCTGGTTCGTCACGGTCAGCGTCACGGGCTCGGGAACGGCAAGGCTGGGGTAGGAGCTCCTTGGATTCGAGTTGGTCACCTCGATGGTCCACATCCCATCGAAGACGGGGAACTCCAGAACGTTGGTGGAAAACCAATTCTGCGCGTTCTGAACAAGGCGATACACGGTGCCCATCCGCTCCGTCCAGACCGCAATGTCCAGCGAATACAGGTTGCTGACCGTGACGGCGATGGTGGATGTCACGGCCGGCGCGGCCAGGGTCCCCTGCTGCTCCAGCGGGGCATCGGTCACCTCGATCTCCTGCTCGCCGAGGACATGTGTGACGGGCGCGTTGGTGGCGCCCAGACGCCAGAGCGCCGGGAACAGGCCGAGCTGAAACGATCCGTCCGACGCGGTCGCCACGTTGGTGGCAAACAGGCCGTTGTTCTCGTTGATCCAGGCCTGCACTTCGAGGCCTGCCACCGGTTGGCCGGCCTCGTCGATGACATGGCCGGTCAGGAGATGGGTGAAGTCGAGCCGGCGCGTGGTCAGGCGGACGTTCAAGGCGCCGGTCACACTCAGGGATCCCGGCGAGGAGATGCCCAGAAATCCCCTGGCATTGAGTTCGACGTTGTCCACCTCGAACTGCCAGTAGCCCTCCTCCCCGCTGACGTCAAACCGCCCGTCCCCATCCGTCACCGCCACCCCCTGCGTCGTTCCGATGTCATATGGGACCCGGGTCGTGACAGGCACATCGGCCAAACCATTGCCCAGGTTATCCCGCAGAAGGCCGGACACGTCCGCGCCAGACCCGGTGAGGACGCAGCACAGCCACAGGATGGACGCTGGCAAGAGCCGGCTCCTGGTCGCTGGAGGCGTGTTATGCATGGGGTATGGGAGCAGAACTTGCGTTCAGGCTCCTGGGTGGTGCTGGCAGATCTTAGTGTTCAACCGGCCACTTGTAAACGGCCCAGATGGGCCCATGGCGCGCCTCTGCGCTTCTCCGTGCTCTCTGTGTTTAACGAAGCGAGCGCCGACCCGTCGCCTGGCGCCGGCCGGTTGGTGCCCTGCGCCTGTCATGCGCGGGCTTTTCACACAGAGAGCACAGAGCAGCGCAGAGGGCCGCAGAGAACGGGATTGGCATTGGGAGGCGGCAGGAATAGTCTGGCCACTGAAAGGAGGTTGGAGTTGACATGAAGGAGAATGCGATTTCGCAGCGGATCATTGGTTGTGCCATCGAGGTTCACAAGGAATTAGGACCAGGCTTGGTTGAATCGATCTACGAGGAGTCTCTTTGCCACGAGCTTTCCCTGGCTAGCATGACATTTCGGAGACAGAGGTCCGTTCCCATCCAATACAAAGGAGTTAGCCTGGCAACGCCGTTGCGATTGGACCTGTTGGTCGAGGAACAGGTGATTGTGGACAACAAATCCAAGAAGGAACTCACTCCACTCGATGAACAACAACTGCTGAGCTATCTGCGTCTGACCGGCCTGCGCCTTGGACTCCTGATCAATTTCAATTCCATCCGCCTCATCGATGGCGTTCGGCGGGTGATCAACGGCTTTGGCTGACAAACTGATGCCTCTGTGGCCCTCTGCGCTTCTCCGTGCTCTCTGTGTTTAACGAAGCGGGCGCCGACCCGTCGCCTGGCGCCGGCCGGTTGGTGCCCTGCGCCTGTCATGCGCCGGCTTTTCACACAGAGAGCACAGAGCAGCGCAGAGGGCCACAGAGGAGGGATAAGGGGCTGGGTCACGCCACGATCTGGCGCAGCACCTTGCCGGACACGTCGGTGAGGCGAAAATCGCGTCCGGCGTGGCGGTAGGTGAGCTGCTCGTGGTCGAAGCCAAGCAGGTGGAGCAGGGTGGCGTGCAGGTCGTGGACGCTGGCCCGGTCCACCGCGGCCTGAAATCCGAATTCATCCGTGGCGCCATACACCGTTCCGCCACGCACACCGCCACCCGCCATCCAGACGCTGAACCCGTAGTGGTTGTGGTCGCGGCCCAGCTTGGACTTGCCGTCGTTGTTGAGTTCCACGGTCGGCGTTCGCCCAAACTCGCCGCCCCACAGGATGAGCGTGTCCTCGAACATGCCGCGCTGCTTGAGGTCGGTCATCAGGGCCGCGATGGGGCCGTCGATCTCCGCGCAGTTCTTGCGGAGGTTCCCCTCGATGTTGTCGTGGTGATCCCACGGTTGCCCGGCCCCGTGCCAGAGCTGCACGAAGCGCACGCCCCGTTCGAGCAGGCGCCGCGCGATGAGCGTCTGGCGCCCATGCACGCCGTCTCCGTAGAGGGCGCGGATGTGCTCGGGTTCCTGGTCGATGTCGAAGGCGTCGGTGGCGTCCATCTGCATGCGGAACGCCAGCTCGAAGGACTCGAGGCGCGCCTCCAGTGCGGGCGTCGTTCCGTGGGCTTGCTCGTGTTCACGGTTGAGCTTTCGGAGCAGGTCCAATTGCCCGCGTTGCATGGCCCGAGTGGCGTGAGGGCTGCGGATGTTCTCGATCAACTTCTCCACTTCCCGGTTGTTGGGATCCACGTAGGTGCCCTGATACACGCCGGGCAGGAAACCGGCCTGCCAGTTCTCCGAATCCTTGATGGGCAACCCGCCCGGGCACATGGCGATGAAGCCCGGCAGGTTCTGGTTCTCCGTGCCCAGCCCATAGAGAACCCAGGACCCGACGCTGGGCCGGGCCTGCACGCTGTCCCCGCAGTTCATCAGCATGAGGGAGGGTTCGTGATTGGGCACCTGCGCGTAGAGGGAACGCACCACGGCAAGGTCATCGGCGTGCGCGGCGGTCCTGGCGAAAAGCTCGCTGATCTCCAGCCCGCTTTGTCCGTAGCGCTTGAACTCGAACGGCGACGGGAAAGCCGCCCCGGTGCGGCGTTCGGTCCGCAGGTAGTCGCCGGGCAGGGGTTGGCCGGCGTATTTGGCGAGCATGGGCTTGGGATCAAACGTGTCCACGTGGGAAGGCCCCCCGTTGAGGAAGAAATGCACCACGCGCCTGGCCCGGGGCACAAACCGTGGTGGATGAGCGGTCAGGGGCGAACCGGTCTGCGCCCGCGCGAACGGTGCCAGGGAAAGCGCGCCCAGTCCGAGCCCTGCTCGCGTCAGGAAGTCGCGTCGGTTCAGGCCGGGGCGCAATCGGAATGGCATGGTGGAACCCTAGAGCGGCCAGGCCGTCCTGACAATGCCGCGTTTGGCCCCACTGACGAGCCGAGACCCCCCACCTCCACCCCCACGCCGGCATGCCAACGTCAGGCGCGGTTCTCACGCCGTGTGTTCAGAGGGCGCAGGGAAGCGCAGAGGGCCGCCGAGGTGCGATTCCCTCTCAATCCAGGAAGGCGAACTCGTTCGCCAACAGGAGCACCTGGGCATACTGCTCCCACGGCGTGAGGAAATCGGGCAAAGGCAAGGGTCCGCCAAACTCCGTGCGCGCATCCCAGCGATCATCCCCGGAACGAATCAGCGGCCGCCACAGGAACTGGTCGCTGTTGAGGGTGTCCCCGATGTCCACGATGAAGTCGATGGTGTCGCCCTCCTGCACCTCCACGGCGTCCAGCGCCATCGGCACCTCGTTCTGGTGGGCCGGGACGGATTTGAGCGTGCCTTGTTGGCTGGAGACGATGAAGGCGCGGATGCCGTCACCCTGGGGCGGCTCGTGCTTGAGCACGCCGTCAATCCGGATGAAGGCGTCATGCGGCGCCACCCAGCGCCGCACGCACGCATGCGCCAGCGTGTTGCCGGGATGTCCGCCGTCGGCGGTCAGTTGCGCCCAGCCCGTCTCGCCGCCCGGCCAGTCCTCCGCACCCTGCCATGCCGAACCGGTGAAGTGTGGAAGCGGGATGAAGGACTTCAATCGTCCCGTGCCTGGATCGTATTCCCCGGTGCCGTACTGCCATTGGGTGACGGGAGGGGGTGGCGGCTTCTCGGGCGTGATCGTTTCGGCCTGCGCCACGAAAGCCAATGCCGCCGCAGTCTCCTCCGACGTGGCCGCGCGCTGGTAGAGGACGCGATGCAGCGCCTGCACGCGGGCTTCGTCAGGAAGCGCCTCCATCCCGCGCAACAACGAGCGGGCGCGATCCGCGGCAAAGCGGCCGTTGAGGAAGAACAGGGCCTGCTGCGGGACGGTGGTCTCGTGGCGGACCGCGACATGAATGTCCGGGTTGGCGAAGTCGAAGGTGCGGAAGGTCCCGGTCAGGAACTGGCGATCGACAAACGCATAGACCGTGCGGCGCCGGTTGTCGGCATCCAGCAATCCCCGGGCCGGGCCGGTCATGTCCAGGTCCAGGTCGCCGCTCACGGCCAGCATCCCGTCGCGAAGTTGTTCGAAGTCCATCCGGCGAACGGGGTAATGGGAGAGCAGGCGGTTGTCCGGGTCCCGGGCGTGGAAGTCGGCCGACCCGGAAGCGGCGGGATTCGATGAGGACTGTTGATAGACGGCGCTGGAGAGGATCAGCCGGTGCATGGCCTTGAGGCTCCATCCTTCCTGGACGAAACGCCGGGCCAGCCAGTCGAGCAGGGCGGGGTGGCTGGGGGGATCGGCGCGCGTGCCGAAGTCGCTGGGGGTGAGCACGAGGCCAAGGCCGAAGTGATGCTGCCAGATGCGGTTGACCATGACGCGTGCGGTGAGCGGGTTGTCCGGTGCCGTGATGGCTGTTGCCAGCTCGAGGCGGCCGCTGCCGTGATGGAACGGCTGACGTTCCGATCCGCTGATCAACCCCAGAAACCGGCGGGGCACCTCCTCGCCCAGTTGCGATGCGCGTCCGCGCTTGAAGATGCGCGGGTTGGGTTCGGGCGGGCCGTCCGACAAGATCAGGGCCGCCGCCGCATTCAGCTCAAGAAGGCGCCGATCCACATCGCCCTGCTTGTTCCAGAGTGCCTCCACCACCGACGTGGGAAAGTAGAGTTCATTGTTCACGATGTCGGTGTCCGGCACGGTGGTGGGGGAATCGGGCGCCCGCAGGAATGTGCGCAAGGCAGCGGCGCCGGCTGCGTCCGCGTCGGCCTCCGCCTTGGCGAAGGCTGCACCATAGCGTTGGGCGGCTTCGGTCATGGAAGCCACCGGGGTGGCGAAGGCTTCGGCGATGAGAGGATTGAGATCGCTTTGCTCGCGCACCGTTGAGAACACCTGCGAAGCCTGGTCGCCGAACGCATCCTCCGGGAGCGCCGCCAACGCCACCCAGGGGCCGAAGATCGGATGTCGAGCGTCAGCCGTGGTGTCCAGAAAGTCGCGCCAGCGCCGCACCGAAGCCGGGATCAAGTCCGCCTCGGTGAGGATCTGGTCAAAGCCCTCCTCCGGATAGCTGTCCAGGTCCAGTTGCGCGGCCAGGTAATCCGCAACGCGCTGGCGCAGGCGTTGGGCGGCCTCGTCCCGGCGCTGGGTCATGGCGGAGCGGAGCGCCTCGCGGCGTGTGGCCAGTTCCTCGTCGTCATGGGGGGCCAGCGTCACGAGGCGGTCATCGGAATTGTGGAACACGCCGTAGAGCGAGTAGTAGTCGGCGGTCGGGATGGGATCGTACTTGTGATCATGGCAGCGCGCGCATTGCACGGTGAGCGCCATCGTGCCGCGGGTGGCCACGTCGATCCGGTCATCGATGATGTCGTGGGTGACCCCGATGAAGCGGCGCCCCCCCGTCAGGAAACCCATGGCGGCGAGATCGGGGGAGTCGGGCGGCACCAACTGGTCGGCCGCAAGCTGCAGGAGCAGGAAACGGTCATAGGGCAGGTTGCGATTGAACGCGTCGATGACCCAATTGCGATAGGTGCTGGCATGGACGAAGCGGCGTTCCTCCCGGGCATAGACATATCCCTTGGTATCGGAATAGCGGGCCACGTCCAGCCAATGCCGGCCCCAGCGTTCGCCGTAGCGCGGGCTGGTCAGGAGGCGGTTGATGGCCTCTTGCACCGCGGCGTCGCGGTCGCGGGCTGCGGCGGCCAGGAAGTGGTCCATCTCCTCGGGCGTGGGCGGCAATCCGGTGAGGTCAAAGGTCATCCGGCGCAGGAGCGCCCGGGGATCAGCGAGCGGCGCCGGGCGTTGCCCATGCTCGACCAGCCGTGCCAGGATGAACGCATCCACTACCGTGCGCGGCCATGAATCGTTGCCCACGTCCGGCACGGTCACCGCTGGCACCGGCTGGAAGGCCCAGTGATCAAGCGCGTTCTCGGGAGGATGCGTCGAGGCGTGAAGGCAGAGGAGGGGGGAGATGCCCACGCAGGCCAGGATGCGCCATGGGAACAAGAACGGTTGGCGGCGGCTCAACCAGCCTGCGATCGAGATGGGAAGCATGTGTTGCACCGTGAGCCCAAAGTATGCCCGAGGGGCCAGGACCTGACAACAGGCGACTCGCCGGGCGGAGTGGATGCGGCCGTGATTGGAAGTGTGTGGTATGCAAATGCGATGCAGCCGCAGGGGCATGAAGGGAGTGGGAGAAGAGCAAGAGCAAGAGCAAGAGCAAGAGCAAGAGCAAGAGCAAGTCATTCCCCTGAGGCTGCTGGGGAAGGAAGGCTGCGCAGCGGGTTGGGTCACGAGGTGAAACATGGGCCAGGAGAGCACCCTACATCGCACCCCTTCAAAGGCCCCTCACCCCATCCCTCTCCCGCTGGGAGAGGGGAGAGTCCTCCTCCGCGCGGAGAGAGGCTGCTGCCCTGATCCCTTCACCCTGGGGTGGCATGCTGTTCCCTCTCCCTCCGGGAGAGGGCAAGGGTGAGGGGCCCCGGCAAAACGACAACATGTGGGTCGTTCTTTTCGGGTAAAGGGTGGGAGTAAGGGCAAGGTGGGCGATTCTTGCTTACCCCTACTCCCATTTCCTCCATTGGATCGCCCGCTTCTACATCACACACGCGGGGCAAAGTGAACCGGGACCCGACACGGGACACGCAGCCACCTCCCGCAAGGGGGTGGATCGTCACGTTGCCCATCACGAACGAGTCCACCGCCTCACGGCGGTGGATACGTGGCTGGCGGTGCAGGTGTGTCATCGAGTTTCCCAGGGTCATGGCCTCCCTGCGCCTCGCGTCGTTGGAGTGGCGGGGTTGCCCATGAACCGGTCCTCCAGGACTGGCTAAAGCCAGGACTACAAGCGTGGGGCCCACGTTCGTAGTCCTGCCTTTAGGCAGTTCCGTCGCTGCCAGGTTCATGGCTCCTTTGCGTGTCCATCTTTGGGTGTTCTTGCTCCTCTTGAACCGGCCCCGTCACCGTTCCCCGCGTCCTGCAAATAGAAGCGACACGTGTCGCTTCTATTTGTGAGCGCCAGGGGCGGCGCGGCAACGTGGCGGGGGATGCAGTCCAGGCCATCCGGAGCATTGACGCCTGTGGGGATTCGGATATCGTCAGCCGCAGGTCATGAGCGACGTTTTGCAGTCATTTGCCGGCCAGCCGGAACGCACCTTGGCGAAGGGGGAATCGCTTCTGGAGGAAGGATGCCAGTTGGGGCGTCTTTACGCGCTGGTGGAAGGTTCCGTGGAAATCCTCAAGGGCGACATCCAGGTCAACGTGGTGTCGCGGCCCGGCGCGATTCTGGGCGAGGTCTCCGTGTTGCTCAACCAACCGCACATGGCCACTGTGCGGGCTCTGACCCCGTGCCGCGTGTTCGAGGTGGAGCATGGCGTGCATTTTCTCCGGGCCCATCCCGAGCTCAACCTGCACCTGGCCCGGCTGCTGGCGCGGCGGCTGAACTCCGTGACCTCCTACCTGGCCGACATGAAGGCGCAATACCAGGATCGCGAGGATCACCTGGGGATGGTGGATGAGGTGCTGGAAGGGTTGCTGCACCATCACCCGAAGGATCCTGGGGCGGCCTGAACGGGCAGTCGGCTTGTTTTACCGGAGATCCCTTCTACACCACCGGCATGTCCTGGGGTTGGGGATCCCCGTTCAACGTCACCAGCTCGTCTCCGGCCAGCGAATGCCATTCGGCGGTCCAGGCCTCGGTATCAATGATGATGTGCGCGGGGCTGGGGCCGATCTGCCGTCCGGCGTTGAAGACCCAGGTGTCGCCGAGCTTGTCCACCCAATTGCCCTCCTTGCGAAACGGCGATTCATGGACGTGCCCGCTCAGGACCAGGGTGGGTTGGTGGCGCTCGATATAGCCGGCCAGATGCTCGTCGCCGGCAAAGCGCTTGCCGTTCCAGCTCACCGGGGAGGCGTTGGGCGGCTCGTGGTAAATCCAGATCCAGGGCCGGATCTGGCGCGCGGCGTCCCGCTCCAGGATCTTCTCCACCTCCGCCCGCGTCTGGGGGCCGTCCCACCAGGGGCAGATGGTGAAGAGCATGCCTTCCAACTCCAGGCTGTCCCCGTCCACCGGGATCCCCTCCGACCGCGCCCGTTCCAGCCAGGCGGCCACGCGCTCGTTGGAGGTGTTGCGCACATCCACGTCGTGGTTCCCCGAGGAGACCAGAAGCCGTGTCTTGGGGTGGATGCGGCGAAGATACTTAAGCAGCACCAGGATCTGCACCTCCAGATCCACCCGCGAACCGATATCGATCAGGTCGCCCGCGATGACGGCGGCGTCAAAGCGCTCTGCCATGGACTGCAACCAGTCAAACTGGGGCAGCGTGTAATGAAGATCTGCAACAACAAGGCAGCGCATGGCGTATGGCGCCAGTGTAGAGGCTGGGTACTCGAAAGCAACGATGCAGCAGGGTTTTTCCACCGGCATGGCCTGGGGCGAGGCGCCCATGCACCCGGCAGTTCGAGGACGACCACCGCTAGTCACGTAGCCACTGCCGTGAGGCAGTGGTCTCCCTCGTGATGGGCAACGTGAGGCCCACCCCCTAATGGATTGGGCGACGGATGGGGAGCTCGAACCACGAAAAACACGAACCACACGAAATGGGTCCATGCCCGGATTCGTGTGTTTCGTGTGTTAATGGATTGGGCGACGGATGGGGAGCTCGAACCACGAAGAACACGAACCACACGAAATGGGTCCATGCTCGGATTCGTGTGTTTCGTGTGTTTCGTGGTCCGCTTCCTTTCGTGGTTCATGGGGAGCGTCCCCGCCAGGGGCATTCCCCCCGTGGGTGGTCGAGGCTGGCCAAGCGGGGTGAACTTGTTAGTATAGGCCGCAACCCAGTGCGGCGCCGCGTGCCGCAGCGCTTCACCCCATGAAAGCACTCGTCCTCAACGCCACCCGGCAACCGCTGCAACTGGAGGAACGCCCCGCACTCCAACCCGCCCCCGGCGAGGTGGTGGTGGCACTCAAGGCCGCGGCCCTCAACCGTCGCGATTACTGGATCACCCAGGGGATGTACCCCGGCATCCAGACGCCCGTCGTCCTCGGTTCCGACGGTGCGGGTGTGGTTTCGCACGCGGGAGCGGATGTGGATGCCTCGTGGGTCGGGCGCGAGGTGATCCTGAATCCAGGCCTGGAGTGGGGGAATTCCGAACTGGTTCAAGGGGAGTCCTTCCACATCCTGGGCCTGCCGCGCGATGGGACGTTTGCGAGCGAAGTCGCGGTGCCCGTCGGGCAACTGCATCCCAAACCCAGCGGCATGGCCTGGCCCGAGGCGGCGGCCCTGCCATTGGGCGGGCTCACGGCGTATCGCGCGCTTTTCTCCCAGGGCGGCCTGCGGTCGGGGGAATCGGTTCTGATCACCGGCATCGGCGGCGGTGTTGCCACGTTTGCCCTGCAGTTCGCAGTGGCGGCCGGGGCCAAGGTCTGGGTTACTTCCTCATCGCCACGCAAGATCCAGCGCGCCGTAGAACTGGGCGCCCAGGGGGGCGTTGACTACACCAATGACAACTGGACGCGCACCTGCGTGAGGTTGGCCGGTAATCCGGACCTGATCATCGACAGCGCCGGAGGCGCGGGCTACGCGCAGTTGATCAACCTTGCCGCCCCGGGCGGGCGCATCGTCAACTACGGCGCCACCGCCGGCCCGCCCGAGCGGTTGGATCTGTTCAAGGTGTTCTGGAAACAGTTGCGGCTCCAGGGCACCACCATGGGATCACCGCGGGACTTCAGGAGCATGATTGCCTTCGCGGCGAAGCATGACATCAAGCCGGTGATTGACGCGGTGTTTCCCCTGGAAGAGGGCGATCGGGCGGTCGCCATGATGCAACGGTCACCACAATTCGGGAAATACGTGCTGCAGATCGGAGCCGCCTGAAGGCGGAACTACGAACGTGGAGCACGTCGCCACCGCCGTGAGGCGGTGGACCCAGTCGTGATGTTTTCCCCAAGCCACAATGAACAATGAGGCGGATTGTTAACTGGGCATTGTTCATTGTTCATTTGGGGAGGGATGGGGCCCTAGCAGATCCGGCACCGTAGGTATTGGCGGCTACATCAGTCCGCTTCCCAGGGGGCGTTCCCGGTTGGCGCTCGCAGTTTCAGGGGATGAATGCCTTCCCAGCGGTATTGGTGATGGAATGCCAGAAGCGGATTGAGCCGCCTTGCAGCCGCGGGCTCACGGGTCCTTGTTGGTTCCTGGACATCGGCCTCCACATGAGGGGTGTGGCTTTCCGCGCGAGTGGCGAGGAGCGATGTCATTTCCTGCGAGGGGGGTGATGCGTCCTCCGTTCCCCCGCCGCCCGGCAGCGGCGCCAGGCTGGACAGGTAACCGCCGCGAACCACGTTCACATCGCCCATGCTCACCTGCCCGTCGCCGTCCAGGTCGGCGTTGGGATCGCGTTGCGTGGTCGGCTTGAGCAGGTTCTGCCAGACGCGGAACAGGTCAAGGTCGTTGGTGGTGCGGTCGCCGTTCAGGTCGCCGGGCAGGATGTGGAAGTCGATCGTGACCGGTGCGGCCAGCATCTGGCCCTCATTGTCGCTGATGCCCAGGGGCAGGAGGGTGATTCGGTAATTGCCCGCGGACAGCGTCCCGCCAGCCAAGCCCAACGTCAGGGTGTTGTTGGAGGGATTGTACTGGAGGGAGAGGCTGCCCGCAGGCACATCCATGCCGGTGGTCAGGTTCCTGAGCTGCACGTCCTCCGTGCCCAGGCTGGCCCCGACGTTCCGGTTGAATCTGATTTCGACAGCCGCCAGGCGCGAGCGCTGGACCAGGCCGGGGTTGACTTCGGAACCCAGCACCACGGGAGCCGGCCCCGTGGCCTGCACGGTCACGGAGAAGTCACGGGTGTCGCTGCTTCCGAACCGGTCCGTGACCTTGACGGTGACGTTGTGCGATCCGGCGGAGCCAAAGACGTGTTGCAGTTGGATGGTCTGACCGGTCACCACGGCGGGCAGAACGGGGCCGGTATCGTAACGCACGGTTGCGGTCCAGCCATCATCGGCGCCGCTGGCATCGGTGAAGGTGAGGGTGCGGGCAAAGAGGCTGCCGGCATCGGCCGTACCCAGCGAGACGGTCTGAATCGCCGGAGCCAGATCCTGGACGGTGATGTTCCTCGTCACGATGGTGACGCCGCCGTCGTCGTCGCCGGCCGTGAGACGCATCGTGTAGAGGCCGGGCGTGGCATAGGCATGATTGGCGGCGAACGCGCGGGCGGCGTTGAGGCTGACCAGCTCCACCGGGGAGCCGTCGCCCCAGTCAACCACAAGCTGCAGGACGTCGAGGGTGCCCGGATCGGCCAGCATGCCGTTGATGCTGAAGGTCTGGTCCTCGACGAAGGTTGTGCTGGTGTGGGTGAAGACGCCGAAGGCGGGGGGCACATTGTTGACCTGTATCCGTGTGGTGCGCGGGGCGGAGGCAGCGGCGCCGTCGGATGCCTGGACGCTGATGGTGTGGGTGTCGGAGGCGGTGCCCGAGGGGGCGTCATCAAGGTAGGTGTGCGGGAGGGAGAAGGTCCGAATCCCGGCGCCCAGGACCACGTTCTGCGGGGCGCTGCCGTCACCCCAGTTGATGGAGAGGGTGATGGCGTCCTGCGTGCCCGGATCCGTCAGCGTGCCCGAGAGGGTGAGCGTGCCGTTCTCAAGAATCGAACCGACCTGGGTGTCCAGGCTGCTGATGACGGGGGCCACGTTGCGGACGGTGACGGTCCAGGTGCCGGCATCGAAGGCGCCGTCCTCATCCACCACCACGACCGTGATGAGGCGCGTGCCGTCGGAGGTGAAGGTGTGGGTGGCGATCCGGCCCTGCGCGTCCAGTTGCGCGGGCGTGAACAGGGAGAAGGCCGTTCCATCTCCCCAGTCGATGGCGATGGTGGTGGCGGTGTCGGTCCCGGCGTCCAGGAGGGTGCCCAGGTGAAGCGTGTACACCGAACCCTCATCCAGGATGGAGGCCCCCGACGGGGCCAAGCTGGGCGTCGCATTCTCGACGGTGACCACCACGGTGTCGCTGGTGGCATCGCCGTCATCGTCGGTCACGGTCACCAGGATGGTGTAGATGCCCTGGTCCGCCGGGGTGAAGGTGAAGGTGGGGTCAGTGCCGGCGGGGATGGATTGGCCATTGGAAGCCTGCACCGTCCAGAGATGGGTGTGCGTGTCGGACGTGCCGGGATCGGTCACGATGGCGTTCAGGGTGACGGGGGCGCCCTCGAGGAGGACCTGGTTGGGCCCGGCATCGACCATGGGCGCGACGTTGGTGATCGTCATGACCCAGGTGTATTGAGCCAGGGCGCCATCGTCGTCCTGCACGGTGAGCTTCACCAGGTAAACGCCGTCGTCCGCGTAGCGGTGATCCAACTGGAACGGCGTTCCGGAAGCCGGGTTGGACACCGCGAGGAGGTCCGAGCCGTCGCCGAAGTCCACCGCAGCGGTCCAGGCATCGGCGCCGGGATCGGTGAAGGAGACCAGGCGAGTGAACAGGCTGCCCTCGGGGAGGGTGGCATCGGCCCCGGCATCGATGATCGGGATGGCGTTGGCGGCCTGGACGGTGACGTTATCCTGATACACGCGGCCGCCGTCATCCAGGTCGGTCACGGTGAACTGCACCACATAGATCCCGTCGTCAGGCGGTGTGAAGATGAAGGAGGTTCCGGTGCCGGTGGTGAGGGGATCCCCGTTCGGATCCAGCGCGGTCCAGGAAAGGGTGAGGTTGCCGCCATTGCCCGGTTCGGGATCGATGACGGTGCCGTTGAACAGCACGGGCGTGCCTTCGGGCACCAGCCGGTCCGGGCCGGCGTGGGCCACGCGGACATTGGCAAAGTCCACGCCCTCCACGACCTGGCCCCCGGCCTGGACGGGCACGGTGCGGCGTCCGACGAGCTGGTGGCTGCTGTTCACGGTGGTGACCGTGGTGGGGCGCCAGGCGGGTGGAGGCAGCTCGACGATCCTGAGGGCGGGAGGCGTGAGGCCGTTGAGGGTGACCTGGAGGTTGTCGATGGCCCATGACTCGTTGGCGACCGGCTCCAGCCCGGCCCCGGAGGCGAAGAAGCGGACCGTGAGGGTCGAGGCGGTGTGGGGGATGTTCTGCAACCGTGGTTCCAGCGCCATGTTGTAGGCCGAATCCTCCGCCACATCGAAGGCGATGTTGGCCAGGCCGGGAGTCAGGTCGATGCCGGCCACCGTCGGTCCGTAGGTCTGGCCGTACCCGCCCAGGGGGACATTGGTAAAGGCGGAGGAGAGGACCGAGACGCCATCGACGGTGACATTGAAGATGTCCGGCTGCCAGGTGAACGCGCCGGCGCCGTCCCAACTGTCGAGGATGGCGAGGAGGAACCCGAGGCTGACGCCGGTGTGGGCGGGCAGGCTGGTGAGGGTGAGGACCGCCTGAGTGGTCGGGGCGCCGCCCGTGGCGATGCGGAGGAGGTTGCCGCCGAAGGTTGGGCCGCTGGGATTGGCGAGGGTGTCGAGGGCCTGGACCGGTTCGGTGGTGGTGACACCGGTCAGGGAGGCGGGCACGCCGCTGTTGAAGTCGGTGGTCAGGACCACCTGGGAGGAGGTGCCGAGAGGCAGGCTCCGCAGCGCGTAGTCCCCGTTGAGATCGGTGTGGGAAACGGGTTCGCCCGGGCTCAGCGCCAGGTCGCCGTCGGCATCGAAGAAGATGCCGACACCCTCCACGGGCGGCTCGCCCGGATCGCGGATGCCATTGCCGTTGGTGTCCGAGAATTTCGTGCCATAGACGGCGTGGGCGCCGGAGGTGATGTCAAAGCGCGTCTCGGAAGCGCGTCCGTGAGTGGGGTGATCCGAGGTCCTGAGGGTGAAGGTGGCGGTGCCGGCGACCTCCGGTGCGAAGGCGACGATGAGGTTGGAGCCCTGGAGCGTGGGAGTGATCCCCGGCAGGTTGCTGGTGGCGACGGTGTGGAGCGTGGCGCTGTCCGGATCGCCGGTCAGGATCGGGAACACGCGCTGGGGCGCGCCCAGGACGGTGAGGGGCGAGCGCAGGAACGGAGCGATGCCGCTCTGCCCGTTCACGGACTGGTCGGGGGCAAAGCTGTTGAATGTGCCGAAATCGAACAGCAGGAACTCCAGGCGCCAGTTGAGCACCAGTCCCGCCTCGGTGCCGGCCAGGAGCGCGTGGCGATCGGCGAGGATCTCGCCGTCGGTGCGCGCGACATTCCACACGCGGAACTCGTCGATCTGCCCCTTGAAGAAGGCGCCACTGCCAAGGTTGGTCGTGTCGTTGAGACCGAGGGCGTAGTGGACGGCGTTGACGGAGAATTCCCACGGGGCCTGCCGGTCGCCGCTGACGGCGGTGGATTTCACGCCGTTGAGGAAACCGTCGAGTTGGAGGGCGGCGCGGTTGTAGCGCAGCACGGCATGGTTCCAACTGCCGAAGGTGACGGTGCCCAGATTGATGGCGGGCAGGTTCCAGACGCGGATGAAGACGCGGCCGTCGGCCAGGACCTCGATCTGGCTGTCGTTCCACAGCCGGTTGGAGATGTTGGTCGAGCCGAGTTCATCCACGATGACGCCGGGGCCGAGCGCGTTGAACCAAACCTCGATGGTGACCGATTCGTTGGCGAAGAAGTTCCGAAGGTTGGGCGAGATGATGTAGTCGTCCACGCCATCGAACTGCATGGCGTTTCCGGGGATGGGGATGGGGCTGCCGCCGAGGGAGCCGTGGTTGCCGTTGGAGGTGGCGTCCAACGCGGTGCGACCGCCCACCTCGTCGAACTTCCAATAGCCCGCCAGGCCGGATTCGGTGCCGACGAGACGATGGAACAAGGCGGCTTCGACCTGGGCCAGGGAGCGCGAGGTGTTCCAGAAACGGAGATCGTCCATCACGCCCTTGAACGTGGTGTAGTCGGCATTGGGCTCGAGCGTGCGGCCGATCTGGACGGGACGGGTGTGGGAGACGGTGTCGGTGGTGCGCACGGCGCCCGAGGTGTTGTTGATCAGGACGCCCTCCTGGTCGTGGACCAGGAGTTGGAGCGTGCCGGCATTGCGATTGATGATGGCCGAGACGTGATACCATTGGTTGGGCTGGATCAGGCCGGCGTTGGTGAGGATGAACTGGGCGCCGCCGGCGTCGGAGGTGTCCAGGTCCAGGGAACCGTTGCGGTTGAGCCACAGGGCGTAGGTCCGGCCGTTGAGGGTGCCGTCGGATTTTTGCACCAGGGCCATCCAGTTTTTGTCGGAAGCGAATGCGAGGGTGCCGTCGGCCTGGGCATCCACCTTGAACCAGAGCTCGATGGTCAGGGTGCGACGCGGGTCCACCGACGCGCCGTGCAGCACATCCACATAGTCATCCACGCCATCGAACTTCAGCGCGGCGGAGGCCCCGTCCTCCAGCAGACCCACCTGCACCGTGGGCGCCGCGTTGGCATCGAACCTCAATCCGGCGCCCAACGGCTGTTGCAGGGCGGGGATGTGGAAGTCCAGGGCGTGGTCGTTCAGGGGGTTGCCCCGCAGATCCAGAACGCCGAGGGAAGGCATCCAGGGAAGTTCCTGGCCGGTCCCGGGATGCACGCCGATGATGCGGACGGCATCCGCGGCCAGGATGGAATCGGCTTGGGCGGCGTTGGAGAGTTCAACCCGGAGCGTGCCGCTGGCGATGTCCACGATGCCGAGGTTTTGCCACGGGCGGCCTCCAAGGATGCTGCCGGAGGGGGCGAGCAGTTGGTTGACGATTCCGTACGCGAGGGGGGCGGTATCGTCGAGAATCGAGTAAGGGGCGTCGCTTGGACGGCTCTCGGCGTCGGGCCAGGTGACCCAGACGCGGTAGGAGCCGGGCGCGAGGTTGGAGAAGGTCCAGGTGGCGGTGGAGGGCATGGCCTGGCCGGGGCCGGCGCCTGGGATGAAGAGGTAGTCATTCTGGAGGGCGGCGACGACCGGTTGGACGTTGGATTGCCAGGGGCCGACGGAGGTGAAGCCCGGGTCGCCGTTGTCCATAATGTAATGCGCCATGGCGGGGCTGATATCTCCGATCGAGTTGTGGTCCAGGAAGAGGGACTGCAGTTGGGTGAGGGCGGCCAGGGGTTCGAGGCTGGCCACGTGGTTGTGGGAGAGGCTGAGGAACCGGAGGTCGTGCAGGGTGGTGATGGGAGCCAGGTCAGCCACCCGTGTGCCCTTGTAGTGATAGACCGCGCCCCCGGAGGCGGAGCCGATGCCGGCGGTGGCGGAGCCGACCAGGAGGTTGCCCCCGGAGAGGGCGAGGCTGGTGCCGAAGCCGTTGCCGGTGCTGGTGGGGGGAAGGGTGAGGCGGCGCTGGAACGCTCCGGTCGAGGCATCGAACTGGAAGACGGCTCCGGAGGTGGTGACCCCGGTGTCGGTGGTGGAGGTGATGAGGGCGGTATCGCCGGCCAGGGCGACCCGGATGCCGAACTCCTCGTTGGGGTTGGGATTGGGCTTCTGGAAGGTCTGCAGGAGTGAGCCGTCGGCAATGTCGTAGAGATAGGCCGTGCCGGGTGTGTTGGGGCCGAAGAAGGAGAGTCCTGGGGAGCCGACCAAGGCGCGTCCCCCCGACAAGGCCACGGAGGCGCCGAAGTAGTCCGCGAGCACCGGGGCCGGGTTGGTGAGGGTGCTGAGCAGTTGGCCGGTGAGGGCATCGAACACATAGGCCTTCTCGGCCAGCACCCCTGTGAACACCGCCGCCGGCGCGCCCACGAGCAGGATGCCCGCCTCCAGCGCGATGTCCGCGCCGAAGCGTTCATTGGCCAGAGGGGTCGGATCGAGCACCGTGCGGACCGCCGCGCCCGTGCGGGCGTCGAAGAGATGCACCGCCCCCGATTGGCTCGAGACGCCGGGGGCGCTCACGGCGATCAGGTCCCCGGAGATGGCGACCTTGGCGCCGAAGTTGCCGCCTGCCTCCTGGGCGGTTCGCGTCAGCGTCCACAAGTGGTCCCCGGTAAGGAGGTCGAAGACAAAGGCGGCGCCGCTTTCGGCCGGGCCGAAGGAATCCTCCTGGGGTGCGCCGATGACGATGAACCGGTCGGACATGGCCACGGCCGCGCCGAATCCGTCCAGAACGCCCGGGGAAGGACTGCCGATGGCCCGCACGAGTTGTCCGGTGACGAGGTCGTAAAGGTAGGCCCGTCCGGATTGGTTGGCCTGGGTGCTGTCGGTGGGGTGACCGACCAGGAGGAACGGGCCGAAGGCGTCCAGCGAGGCGCCAAAGCCGTTCGCAGAGAGGACGGGGTTGGGCCACTGGTTCACCAGGGTGCCCTCCAGCGCCAGACCCGGCACCGTCAGCGGCGTGGTGGGTGTTGCGTCCATGGACAAGCCTTGCAGGTGCGGGAAGTCGGACAACTGCCCGGCATGCGTCACCTGGGTGAAGTCCAGGCCGAGGTGGGTGAGATGTGCGAGGCCGGCCGGCTGACCTGCCAGCACGCCGTCGAGGACCGTGTGAGGGGCCAGGCGGCTGAGATCGACGGTTTCATTGGCGGACAAGTTGAGCACGCGCAGGTTGGTGGCGAACTCCAACCCGGCCACGCTGGCCAAGCCCAGGCCGCTGAGATCCAGGCGGAACAGGGAGGCCAGGCCGGTGGCTGTCACCGCGGCGCGGGTGAAGGAGGATCCACGGTGGGAGAGCGTCACCGGCAAACCCAGGGCCCTGGCCACGGCCAGGCGCAGCGATTCCTCGGCAAAATAATCGTCGAGCGACGGGTCCAGAGGCTGGAGCCGGCGCTGGCTGACGGTGATGAGTTCCTCATTCGGAATCGTTCGCAGGTATTCCCCGTCCTCGACCCCGGCGGGATCGCGGTCGCGCGCCTCCGACTCCTCGCCGATGAAGGCATCCTGTCCGTCTTGGCCCAGCAGACGGTCGTTGTGTTGGTTGCCGATGAGGAGGTCGTTTCCGTCACCGCCACGAATGACATCATGATCGGTCTGGGGGTGGACGTCCCCGGCGGCAGGGGGGCGGATCTCGATCGTGAAGGGGAGGGGGCCGCTCTGTCCGGATGCGCCCTCGGGGTTGAAGAGGCGCAGGTAATAGGTTCCGGCGGGGAGCGTGCGGAGGCCCAGGAACGCCTGGTTCCGGGCGATCTGTCGTCCCTCGGCATCGAACAGGTCGGCGGACACATTGGGTCCATGGGCCAGAGAGATCTCCAACCCGGTGCCGTGGTCGCGATCCGCTGCGGAATGGAGAGCCAACGGGACGGCGAGGCTGGGGCTGTCGAGCTGGAGGCGCAGCGTGAGGCGGGTCTGACCGGCTTGGAGAGCGGCACGGACCAGGCTGGTGATGTCCACCGGAATCGGATCGGTTCCGGGCAGGGAAAGCAGATCCACCTGGACGGCGGGCTGGGAGGCGGGCGCGGTGCGATCGGCGGGCGTGACCACTCCGTCGCCTTCGCCGTCGAGGGCCCGGACCTGGAGGGTGCGGTCGAGGATCCCTGCCTGGGCGGCGGGAAGCGTGCCTTCCGGGGTGCCGTCGCTGAGCCAGAGGTCGGCCTGCTCGTCCTTGCCTTGCGTCACGAAGGCCAGCGAGGTGGCGCCGTTGGAGGCGAGGTTGAGACGGCCGCTGCGCGTGTCGGCACTGAGGAAGCCGGCACCGTCGTTGTTGGAGAGCAGGACGGTGCCGGCCGGGGTTCCATTGGTCAGCCAGAGTTCGCGCCGCCCGGTGCCGGGGTCGGCATTGAAGACCAGGTTGGACCCCAGGGTGGTCAGTTCCCGGATGTCGCTGGTCACCGGACCGGGGGCGATGTCGGTCAGACGGACGAGCCCGTTGGAGGCGGGATCAAAGCGCCACAGCTCGTTCCCGTTGGCGGGCTCGTAGGCGGTGAAGTAGAGAGCGTTGCCCAGCACGGCGAGCTGGCTGAAGGCGACCAGGCCCTGGAAGCCGGCGTTGACCGTCGCGAGGCGGACAGTGCCGGCGCCGGTGCCGTTGCTGCGCCAGAGGGAGCGTCCGTTGGTGCCGTCATCGGCGGTGAAGTAAAGGGTGCCATTGACGTTGACCAGATCCTGGGGAGCGGAGCCTGTGCCGGCGGCGGGGTGGATGTTGCTGACCAGGGTGGTGCCGGCGAAGGTGCCGTTGCTGCGCCAGAGCTCGCGTCCGTTGACGCCATCGTCGGCGGTGAAATAAAGCGTGCCGTTGACGTTGGTGAGGTTCTGCGGCTGGGAGTGCCCACCGGCGAGGGTGTTGATGTTGCGGACGAGGACCGTGCCGGCGGTGGTGCCGTTGCTGACCCACAGCTCGATGCCATTGGTGGTGCCGTCATTGGCGGCGAAGAAGAGTGTGCCGTTGACGTTGGTCAGGTTATGGGGGGCGGAACTGGTGATGCCGGTGGTGCTGGTGTTGATGTTGCGGACCAGGACGGTGCCGGCGGTGGTGCCGTCACTGCGCCACAGCTCCTGGCCGTTGGGGCCGTCGTTGGCGGCGAAGAAGACAAGGTTGTTGACGGCCGTGAGGCTTTCCGGGCGCGAGCTGGCCGCGAAGGAGCCGGTGTGGATGTTGCGGACCAGGACGGTGCCGGCCGAGGTGCCGTCGCTCTTCCACAGCTCCACGCCGTTGAGGGGGGAGCCGTCGGCGGCGCTGTCCTGCGCGGCGAAGAACAGCGTGCCGTTGACGTTGACCAGGTGGGCCGGGAGGGAGCCGTCCTGGAAGACGCCGGCCCCGGAGGTCTGGGTGGCCAGGCTGATTTCGCGGACCTTGGCGGTGCCCATCACCGTTCCGTTGCTGGTCCACAACTCGGTGTTGTAGGGATTCTCCGGCTCGTTGGCCTGGAAGAAGAGCCGGTCGCCGACGAAGACCAGTTGGGCAAAGGAGTAGAGGCGCGGCATGGTGGCGGCGACATCGAGGAGCAGCAATGCCTGCGCGATCGTGTCGGGATCGGGCTGGCGGTCCATGTATCCAGCCAGGTCCAGCTCGAGGATCAAGGCCTCGCCCGCCTCGCCGTTCAGGCTCAGCACATCGCCCAGTTGCATCTGACCGGCCGCAGTGATCCGCCCGTCCCGGCCGTGCAGCAGGATCGCCCGCGTGCCGAGGGAGGAGGGACTGAGCAGGATCTGGGTGCCGGGCTGCCCGTCGCCCAGGGTCGTGAACCGGTACCACAACTCGGCGGCCCCAGTGTCGAGGATGCCGGTGTGAACGAAGGCCTGGCCCGGACCGGCGTCCACCAGGTAATCGCCACTGCCGGTGATCGTCTCGTTGGTCAGCACGGTCGCCGTGTCGGCGTTCGCCGCGACGCGCGGGTCCACGGGCGGTGTGCCGTAAACGAAGTGGATCTTGCCGGCCAGTTCCCGGATTTCCCCGGCCAGGACGGTGGCGAAGGTGGCGCCAATGGCCAAGTCATGGATGCCGTCGCGGTCGAGGTCCAGGCCCGGCATCGCGGGCAGCATGCCGAACAGATCGAAGTCCGACTCGCCCTCCAGGACCACGTCCGCATCGGCCAGGGTCAGGCGGGCGCCGCGGTCGGCCATGCTGAAGAAGAGGGAGACGCGGCCCCGGGTGTCAATCACGTCGCTGGAGCTGGCGCTGACCAGGCCGAGAGCGGGATCGCCCAAGGCCAGGTCGGGGCGGCCGTCGCCGTTGAAGTCGCCCGCCGTCAGGGAGGGCAGGCTCACCAGACCCAGTCCGCCGCTCAGTTGTCCGGGCTGCTGCCGCGCGATCCGGACGTCCGCATCCTCCAGATCGCGCGTGAAGTTGGCAAAACCCCCGGCGAGGAACCGGGGCGAACCGTAGAATATGTAGAGGCTGGCCTGGTCGGCGCCTTCCACCTCGAGGTCCACGGAGAGGCCGAAGTCGTCGTGACCGTCCAGGTTCAGGTCGCCCAGGGCCCACACGCCCAGGTCGGATTCCTCCGTTCCAATCTGGAGGTCACTGGGGGTGGCGATGATGAGGTCGGAGTCGATGCGCACGTTGAAGCTGGAGGCCAACAGGCGGTGGTCCGGGCGACCGGTCAGGAGATAGGCGCGCTTGGTGAATTCGGGGAAGGCCGCCTCATCCCGGAACAGCAGGTCGTCAAGCCCGTCGCCATTGATGTCCCCACCCACAATGCCGCGCACGGCAAAGTTGGAGGGGCCGGCATAGTAGAGCTCGAACAGGCGGTCGGCACTCACCAGCGTCTGGCCCGCGGCCTTCCTGGACATGATCGTGTTGCCGGAGAAAAGCAGGCCCCGGTCCGGGGCCGCGACGAACAGGTCGTCGCGGGTGTCGCCGTTCCAATTCAGGACATAGGCCTCGAAGCGGTTGCTGACATTGAACGTGTTGACGACGGTGATGGTTTGGGTGTCGAGCAGCGACCAGGCCGCCGCATCGACCAGACGCGGCAGCGCCTGGCCGCCAAAGAGGATGCGCACCGTGCCGGTGGAGGCGCTGCCGTTGTCCGTCACCTTCACGAACACCAGGTCGGCCCGGCCATCCCCGTCGATGTCGCCCATGCGCGTGGCCGGCGCGCCGAAGAAGCTCGGGTCGAAGAGCACATCCGCCACCTCCTCCGCATCGGCTGCGCCGTCGAGCCGGAGAGGGCCGAAGATCAGGCGCAGCGCTCCGCCGGTGAAGAAGCCCGTCCCGCGGATGAGGAGATCCTCGAAGCCATCCCCGTTCACGTCCCCCACGGAGTAGGTCTGGGAGAGGGCCTCGCCGGATTCGCCGCCTTGCAATTGGGGAGCCCCGGCGATGGAGACGGGCTCGTCGGCGGCAGCAGGCAACTCAAAGGCGTGCTGGGACGGGGTGGAACCGGGCAGAAGCGGGGGCGCCAGTTCAAAGACATGGGGCAGGGGCGTCGGGCCCGGGTCGGGCTCGAACATGGGCGCGTCGGCAAGGGGTTGGCCGAGGAAGACGCGGGTCACCGTTCCGATGCGCTCGGCCAGGGCGAAGTCCCCCGTGCCATCCTTGTCCAGGTCGCCGATTCCGCCCAGGGCATGTGGGCGCACGCGGGTCTGGGAACCCAACAGATAATCGGCGATGGAAGGTTCCAGCACCAGGTCGGGCAGGGTGAAGTCCAGGCCGCCGGCCGGTGCACCGAGAAAGATCCAACCCACCTGATGGAGGCGCTCGCCGCTGTTGGGTCCGCTCAGGGGCGAGCTGGATTCGAGAACGGACGCGCCCAGGTCGGCGAACGGGTCGTTGTTGATGCTGCCGAGCCCGACCACATCGCCGGCCGATATCAAGTGGCCCGCCTGATCCAGGGTGGCGGAAGTCCCCAACAAGCTGCCCAGAAGGAGATAACTCGTGTCCGGCCCGCTCAGGAGCAGGTCCTTCAGGCCATCGTTGTCCACATCGCCGGCGGGCCGGAGGTGAAACGCGGTCAGGTCGAGTCCGGCGGCCGAGACGGAGATGGGGGCTGCGGAGGCAAGGGTGCTGCTGGCGGGGAAGGGGTTGCCCATGTCGTGACCCGGGACGATGGAGATGGTCCCGCTGCCGGTGGTGGCGGTCAGCACCACGAGGTCGTCGCGCCCGTCGCCTGTGAGGTCGCCCGCGCCCGTCACGCTGGTCCCGACGCCCGGCGTGCCGCCGCTGGTGAATCGGATGTCGGGGTTGCCGACACTCAGGAAGGAGCGGACCACGACGTCGTCGATGTACCAGCCCTCCGCCGTATTGGCCACCGCGTCCACCGTGTCGAAGGAGAACCGGATGCGGATGGACTGGTCAATGTAGGCGGCGAGGTTGTAGGTGACGCTGGACCAGGACTCGGCCTGGCCGGGCAGGCCGTTGCCACGCGAGAGCACGGTGGCGAAGGCGCCGCCGTTGACGGAGATCTGGACATCAGCCTTGTCGAAGGAGGTGGAGGATTCGACCTGGAGCAGGTGATTGAAGGAGAGTTCGGCACCACTCAGGCCAACCAGGCTGATGGCCGCCGAGGTGAGCGTTCCGGCCGTGCGGCCGACGTTGTAGTTGCCCGCCTCCTCGAGCCCGAAGTAGAGGCTGTCCGGTCCGGAATGGCCGGGCTCGGCTCCGCGCCGCGTGCTCAGGTGCCAGAGGCCGGGCACCAGGCCGGGCACGGGATTGTTGTCGATGGAGAAGCCCTCCAGGGCCGGGCTGCCGGCGCTGCTGAAATCCACCGAGAGCAAGGGACTGGCCGTGGCGGCCCACTGGGCGGCGGTCCGGCCGCGGAAGATGCCGACAAAGCTGGCGCCCCGCTCTCCCATGGCCAGGTCATCGATGCCGTCGTCGGTGAGGTCTCCGGCACTGGCGATGGAAATGGCGCCGGTAAACCCGCTGACCACGACATCCGCGTTGCCGACCAGGTCCAGCTCGCCCACCCAGGGTGTGGTTCGACCGAACAGGATATAGACACCCTCCTTGGCCACCGTCCCGGCGCCGGGCTGGCGGGAGATGGCCACGGCAAGGTCATCCAGTCCGTCCTGGTTGTAATCTCCCAAGGTGGCGAGGAGGGCGCGCCGCGTCGCCGTGTCGGCCAGGATCAGCCCGGGCAGCTTCAACGAGGGACTGTTCGATGTGAACTGGAAGTTCCCCGGCGGCCCGCCTCCCGAGTAGAAGTAAACCACGCTCTCCTGCGCCGCCAGGTCCTCGCGGATGGCGGCGATGAACTCGGGGAACACCAGGCTGGACGGCTGCGTCGCCCCGAAGAAGTTGCCCATCGGAATGACGGCGGGTTGGGTGGCGAGGTTGACTGACGTGATCTCAAAGGCGTCCTCCTCCGCCGCGTCCACATCCACCGCCTGGCCCACCTCGGGGCCGAATTGGATGGAGTAGTTGCCGGCCGCCGGGCGTGGGCCGGTGGCGCCGGTGGGGTCGGTCGGCACGGGCAGCGGGTTGAGGATGCGCAGCAGGTAATACTTGGGCACGCCGCTGAAGAGGTCCACCGGTTCAATGACCAGCCCTCCCGTCGCCGAGGTGTCCCGCGCCGCATAGAGGAACAGGTGAGTCCCGGGCAGGAACGGCGACGCGGGATCGACGTCAAAGTCGATCTGGATCATGTCGCGCGTCAGGTAGGCCGACTGGGCATCGCCAAACCAGCGCAGCGCCTCCGAGGCGCGCAGGACGTACCAATCCTCGTTGTCGCCGAGGTGGAAGCTGAGGCCTTCGAGGCTCGGATGGCGGGTGGTCAGATCCACAAGGGAAGCGAACCGGAAATCGTCGTTTCGCCCGACGAGCCCATCGAACGAGCCGTATTCGTAATCGTCCGGCGCGGTGTCTTCCAAGCCTGTGGCATCCTCGTCCTGGCCGTCGCCTTCCAGGATGTCATCCCCGTCGCCGCCGGTGATGAGGTCGTTGCCTCCGCCACCCAGGATGAAGTCGTCGTCCGCCCCGCCGTGGATGATGTCGTCCAGGGCCCCACCGAAGAGCCGGTCCTGGCCGGGCCCGCCCAGGATGGTGAGTGCGGCCAGCGCGCCGTCCTGCTGGAGGACACCGGGCGCGATGCCCCAGGCCTCGGTGGTGTTGGGGAAGGTGAATCCGGGATCGGCGCGGACCTCGTCATCCCCGGACCGCGTGTCGATCACGGTGCGCTCGACGTGGTGCGCCTGGAAGAAGAGATAGGATTGGAGCAGAGCGCCGGGTCGCGCCGGGTCTTCCAGGAAGGCCTGGTTGGCGGTGTCCCAGACCAGCGCCGTGAACTCGTAGCGGTGCAGCATGGTGTTGTAAAAGAAGGCGACGAAGTCGGGCACCGGCCTTCCGGCCGCGTCCAGGTCGCCGCCCAGGAAGAGGATTTCATCAAAGCCCGTTCCGCCATCGAACCGGTCGGTCAGGGTGGGAAGCTGTGTCTGTCCCGTGCCGGGGATGGTGGGCAGGACATCCGGGATGAGTTGGAACCGGTCGTCTCCCGATTCGCCGAAGAGGAGATCCTCGGATTGCTGGTCCAGGCCGCCGGAGAGAACATCATTGCCGGGGCCGCCGAAGATCCAGTCCTCGCCGGGGCCACCCAGGAGCACGTCGTTGCCCAGGCCGCCCAACAGGACATCGCGTCGGATGACATCGAAGTGGGTCGCCAGGGAGATGACCTCAGTCTCGGCATCCGGATCCAGCGAGAGTTCCAGTTCATACACCGTCGGGATGTGACTGGATCCCACCCTGAGCAGGTAGGCAGTGAAGGCATCCACATCGGGCTCTCCCTCGATGGGCCCAAGGTCCAGGCGCACTTCGCCGGTGCCGGGATCACTCAACACCCCGCTGCGCAGGAGGGTGTCGCCCGCGGCATCATAGAGGTCGAGGGTCATCCCGTCCCCGGGAGACAGGCTGCGCAGAAGGACGGCGCCCCCGAACGTCCGGGCCAGGCTGAACCGATACCAGTCCACATCCTCCGGGTTGTCCAGCGTGAGCCCGGTGAAGTGGAGATGGCCGGAGGTCAGTCTGGGGGCGCCGCTCGGGGCCGGGTCCAGAACGGAGGCATGCTCGGGATCGTCATTGCGGGCGGCCTGTTCGGCTTGGTCGGTGAGGATGGCATTTCCGGAACGGATCTGGACCACGTCGTTCCCGGCACCGGCATCGATCCACACCGTCTTCTGCACGGTGGGGCCGACAAGGATGATGTCGTTGCCGTCCAGCGCATCGACGAGGATGGCCAGGAAATCGGCTTCCGGCGGGAGCAATTGGCTGAGGCCCTGGATGCGCGTGGCGCGGTTGCGTTCCTTCCCGCGGGCCAGGTCGAAGAGGAGATCCTCCGGATTCCAGACCGGATTGCCGGCGGCGTCCACCGCGTCGAAGTCCAGCCTGACCTGGGCGGCAAACGTGAAGTTGCCGTTGTTCTCGGTCAGGCGCGTCACCAGGTGGCGGCTCTGGAGAAGGCCGGGTTCGGTGACGTAGTCCACATGGATTTCGTCGGCCAGGTTGGACCCGCCGACATACCAGACCCGGTCGGTGGCCTTGGCGTATTCCTTCCATTCATCCCCGGCCAGCCCGCCGTCCAGACCCTCGAACGTGCTGCCGTCCGCGCGGAAGAGGAGGTCATCGCCCCCGTTGCCGTAGAGGAAGTCCAGTCCGGTGCCGCCGTGAAGTTCATCGTTGCCAGGGCCGCCCAGGATCCGGTTGAGGCCGGTGTCCTCGAGGAGGTAGGGAGCCGAGACGCCGTCTGCGTCCAGGAATCCGTCGTCATTGAGGTCGCCGTCATCGTCGTGCAAGCCGCCGGTGGGATCGACGAACACACCGAACTGGGTGTCGCCGATGGGCAGGGGATCCCGGCTCCAGGCGTAGAGCTGGTTGGTGCCCTGGCCGCCGAGGAGATCGTCGTTGCCGGTGCCGGCGAAGAGGATGTCATGGTCGGTGGCCGGGCCGAGGCCGAGTTCGTTGCCCCAGAGACGGTCATCGCCGCCGCGACCGAAGATGAGGTCGCTGCCGGAACCGCCATCGATGCGGTCACGCGCGGCGCTGCCGATCAGGATGTCATGGCCCGGTCCGCCGTCGATCACGCCGACCCAGTCACGGCTGCCCGTTCCCAAAGCGGACACATCCACGGCGGAAGCGCCTTGCGCGAACGCGATGGTGTCGTCACCGCTGCCGCCGGCGATGCGGAATTGCTCGATGAGCGGCCGGTCCTGGCCGTCGCGCCACACCGCCTCCAGCAAGCGTCCGTTATAGAGCACGTTCAGGATGCCGGGGGTGGATTGGCTGAGCAGGAGGCTGTCACTGCCGGGCGTGCCTTCGATCAGCAGGATGTCGGTGGCCTGGTCGTCGGCCACATCCAGTTCCATGCGGTTGCCGAAGTGACCGTGGAAGCTTTCACGCTGACCTGCGGGCACGACGGCATAGGCCGGGTCCACATCCAGGACCAGGATATCGATGCCGGTTCCTCCGTAGCGGATGTCGGTTCCGTTCTGGCCGTCGAGCCGGTCCGAGTTGGCCCCGCCGAAGAGCACGTCGTCGCCGCCCCCGCCGAAGAGTCGATCCTCACCCTCGTCACCGTAGATCTGGTCTGCGCCGCCCTGGTAGGCGGCCTGGGTGTTCGGTGCGTAGGCCGGGCCGGCCAGGTAATCGCCGTGGAGATAGTCAGAACCGGTTCCACCGACGAGGAGGTCGCGTCGGAGGTTGCCGTAGAGGTTGTCCGCGCCGGCTTGCCCGTGGAGTTCATCGCCGTCCATCAGGAATTCCGCCTGGCGCTGCGCAAGAGGCGCGCTCAGGGTCACCGCCGCAAAGGCATAGAGGGTGTCATCGCCAGTGCCGCCCCAGAGACGCTGGCCAAGGAGGGTGCCCGTGGTTTCGTCTCCGGCGTCGCCGAAGAGCAGGTCATCGCCCTCATCGCCGTAGAGTTGGTCCAGGCCGGCGCCGCCGCGCAACAGGTCGTCTCCGCGCCCGCCGCGCACCACGTCCTGTCCGTTACCTCCCTCGACGACGCGATCATCACCCGCGCCGGCATCCAGGTAGTCGTTGCCTGAGTCACCGCGTAATCGGTCCGCGTCTCCGCCGCCGAACAGCCAGTCATTGCCATCCCCGCCAAACAGGGCATCCGCGCCGTCATCCGGTGCGCCGTCCAGGGAAAAGCCGCCGGTCTGGAGCGGGGTGATGGCAGGCGGCACCGACGTGGTGCGCGGGGAGAGCGCAAAGTGGGGATCCGTGCCCAGGCTGCCGGGACTCCGGAAGGCAGTCGCGGGCAACGTCTGCGCGCCGCCCCAGAGGATGTCGCTGCCGGCGCCGCCGTCCAGGACATCGTCGCCATCCCCGCCCACCAGCAGGTCGTCGCCCTGGCTTCCTTCCAGGCGATCTTCTCCCGCTCCGCCATCCAGGGAGTCAGAACCGTTTCCGCCGACCAATTGATCGTTGCCTTCGCCGCCCGCCAAAGTGTCGTCATCGTCCTGGCCCAGGAGTTGATCATCGCCGTCCAGCCCGAAAAGGGTGTCCCGGCCGGTGCCGCCGAAGATCTGGTCCGCACCCAGGTCGCCGTAGATGAGATCATCGCCCGGGCCGCCCAGCAGGCGTTGGATGCCGGCGGAGACCTCACCGCCCGTCTCGGTGGTCCCGCCGTAGATGATGTCGTTGTCGCCGCCCTCCGTTTCGGTGGCGAAATCGCCGTAGATCACATCCGTCCCGCCGTCACCGCGGAGGGTGTCGCGACCGGCTTCGCCGAAGAGGGTGTCGTCGCCGGGGCCTCCCGAGAGTTGATCCTGCCCGTCCCCGCCGTGAAGCACGTCGTTGTCGTCGCCGCCCTGGAGCAGGTCGTCGCCTGCGTTACCGAAGAGGGTATCGTTGCCCGCCTCGCCGTCGAGTTGGTCGTTGCCTTCGGCGCCGGTCAGCGTGTCGCCCTGGGCGCCGCCGAACAAGCGGTCGTGGCCCGGGCCGCCTTCGAGCGAGTCGGGCCCATTCTCGCCCCTCAATTCATCATCGCCGATTCCGCCGAGCAGCACGTCCTCATCATCGCCGCCGAAGAGCCGGTCGTTGCCCGCCTCGCCTTCCAGGGTGTCGCGTCCGGACCCGCCTTCAAGACGGTCATGGCCCCCCGGGCTGGGCGGGGCGCCGGGAGTGAGTTCGTCGAATCCGTCGTCCCCGCTGAGGAGATCGTCGCCTGCATCGCCCTGGAGCAGGTCATCGCCCTGGCCGCCCACGAGGACGTCGTCCTCGTCGCCGCCTTGGAGGGTGTCGTTGCCGGCCTGGCCCTGGAGGTAATCCTGGCCGGGACCGCCGACGAGCAGGTCGTTGCCGGCGCCACCGAAGAGGCTGTCATCGCCGGTGGCGGCGGGATCGTTCGCATCATCGCCGAACAACTGGTCGTTGCCGCCGCGTCCTGAGAGTTGGTCGTTACCGGCGCCGCCGCGGAGCATGGAATCCAATTCGCCGGCAAAGAGGCTGTCGTCGCCTTCGCCGCCGGAGAGGTCGGCGCCGACCAGCACACCCGCCTCGATGCGGATGGTGTCGTTGCCTTCGCCGCCGTCGGCCACCACGAGCGTGACGCCGCTGAATTCCTGGCGGAACCCGAAGGCCTCGACCATGACCGAGCCGGGGGTCGAGCCGGGGGTGACGACGAAGGTTTCATCCCCGTCCTGGGTGTCCCCCGAGCCGCGCATGGCGGCGCGCGGCCCCATGTTGAGGGTGAGCGTGCCGCCGCTCTGGCTGGCCAGCACGGGCGGCATCGAGTCGGCATGGTCGCAGCCCAGGGAGAAGTCGAGCAGGGTCACGCGCGCCAGCTCGAAGCGCTTGGTCTTGCTGAAGATGGAGAACCCGACCTTGACGAAGGCGCTCAGGACGCCTTCCAGCTTGCCGGAAATGTCAAAGAGGCAGAGGGGGCCGTGCTCGAGTTCGTTTAGGATCTCGTCGAATCGCACGCGGCCGTCGTTGTTGGCATCGAAGAGGTCCATCTGGATGTCGGCGAAGAGGCCGCCGCCGGCGCCGGCCTTGGCGACGACGAGGTCGATGGCGCCGAACGCCTCGATGCCGGCGCGCAGGACCACTTCGGCCACGTCGTCCCCGGTGCCGTCAGGGTTGGCGCGGTCGCTGACGTACAGTCCCTTGAGCAGGTCGGCCGCGTTGTGGGATTCGCGGAAGGCCTGGATGCCGGTGGTGTCATAGCCGAAGGCGAAATCGATCCGGGCCCCGACGGTGCCCCGCAGGACGATGCCCAGCGGTCCGAGGATGCGGAAGGTCGGGGAGAGGTAGGTGAAGTCCAGTTCCAGGGCCGGCATGTCGTAGGTGACGAGATCCACGGTCTGGCCGAAGAACAGACCGAACGCCTTGCTGGGCGAGTCGAGGATGGGAAAGGCGAAGCCGCCGCCGGGAGTGTTGCGGGCCATGTCCAGCAGCTCACCTTCGTCGGTGCCCATCCCGGGCAGGTTGCCGGCCGAAGCCGTGATGGTCGGCGTGGCGCTGCTGAGGTTGGAGAGTTGGCGCACATCCACGGTGGAGAGGTTGAACCCGCCCAGGTTGTAGAAGACATCCGGCCCGGACGTGGAGAGGCCCCCCAGGAGATCGGCGAGGCGGCTGACTTCGGTGACGGCATCCAGGAAGGTGGCGACCTTGCCCCCACTGTTCGAGAGGATGGTGGCCAAATCCAGCAGCGTGACTTGCCCGTCGCGGTTGGCGTCAAGAGCGCCGCGCAACGGGGCAATATCGGAGAGGACCGGGAGCGGTTTCGTGAGAACGTCCAGCACGGGCTGGATGGGGGCGAGCACCGAGCGGATGCCGTCCACGACCGGCGCCAGGAAGTCCGAGAGGAAGGAGCCCATGTCGAGCCGGACATTGTCGAAGGCGATCGAGGGCACGCCGCCGAACGAGGAGGCCGAGGAGGCGGTGCTGGCGTTGCCGAAGCTCCAGCCGAGATGGAAATCGGCCAGGAGCCTGGGGAAGGCGCTGCTTCCGCCGAAGCTGGCCACCAGATCGAGGTTGATGTCGGCGCCACCGGTCAGGCCCGCCTTGACGACGCTCCCGAAGCCGGGGGCGGAGCCCAGTTCGGCAAAGGTCAGCCGGTTGTTGTCCAGGCCGGGATCAACCAGGTCCACGCGGAACTGGCCGGTGAAGATGGAAGGCGCGGCCGCATCGTCGGTGACCTCGAGTTGGAGAAAGCCGAGGCGTCCGGTGGCGTTGAGTCCCGGCACCGTGACCGTGAGATCGACCTGGAGTTCGGGTGAAGCGGAGGTGTCGAGGTAGAAGCCGTCATTCCGGCTCAGGCCGACGCCGAGCGACAAACTCCAGCCCAGGAGGACCTGCACGTTCCCATCCACCTCCAGGCCCAGGCCCGGCAGGCCCAGGTCAAAGCCCAGCGGGACTTCCAGTGGGGTGGGCTGCTGACCGAGCCGCAGGTTGAACTGGATCTGGTCCGCGGTGGTGAGCACTCCCAGGTCATCCAGGTCCACATCCAGGTCAAGGTCACGGTCCAGGAGCAGTCCGGCCTGGCCCAGCACATCGAAGAGCGCCTGGCGCACGGCTTGTTCGGACTGGGATCCGAGACTGCGCAGGCGCGCCAAAACATCCTCGCGGAACGAGCCGATAATGCGGGAGCCTCCTTCCAGCTTGTCGCCCACCAGCGGCAGGGAGACGCCGAACACCTCGCCGTTGAGCGCTTCCTGCAGGTAGCCCAGGACCGAGTCGAGCCCATCCAGGAACGCGCCCAGATTGTCGGGCAACGACAGCGCTCCGATGAGCGAGGCGAAGTCCGGCGTGGTGACGATGACCGAGCCCGCGGCGCCCTGGAAGAAGGCGGCCAGGTCGGGGATGGTGATGCTCAAATCGGGGGCGAGCCGGTTTGATTCGGGGAAGTAAACCGGGAGACTGACGCCGAGCGCCGCGTTGAGGGAGACGGTGGTGGTGGAGGGCGACAGTTCGGAGAAACGGTAGCGGTGATCGACCGGTTCGTTGGCAAGAGCGACGGTGAAGGCGGCGGCATCGAGCGTGCCGGGGTTGCCGTCCCGGTCGGTGGCGGCCAGCAGGGCGGCCATGCCATCCTTGATGAAGAGCCCGAGCGGGCCGACGCTGGCGCCGAAGTTCAGGTTGGCGGCCTGGGCCAGGGTTTCCAGGCTGAGCCGCGTGGTGTCGTAGAGGAACGGAACCGGGCTGGTCGGATTGGAAAGGTCGATGCCCAGGTCCAGGGTCAGTTCCGCGCCAAGCTGCAACTGGAGCTCACCAGATGCGCCCACGCTGATGAGGTCGGACAATCCGGACAGCCCCACGGAATCCAGATCGATGTTGAAGGGTAGGGACCGGGTGAAGTCGAACGAGAGATCCAGGTCGAGGCGAAGGGCACGCCCGTCCAGGGAGAGTTCGATGGTGGGATCATCGGTGTCCGGCGCACCGTCGGCTTCGGGCACGAACACCTCCTCCAGCCATTCCTCGACCGCCTGCAATGAACCGGCGGGATTGGATTGCAGGCTCTCAATCTGCTCCGCGATGGTGTCGGCCAGGTCCAGCAGGTCGCTGATGCTGCGGTCGAGGATCGGGATGTCACGGCCGAGGAAACCGAGATCCTCGATGGAATTGAGGTAGTCCACCAGGCTAAGGAGGGCCTCCACAATCTGCTGGAACCCGATCTTCTGGAAGTCGAGCAGGACGTCGAGATTCTCGAGTTGCACCTCGATCGAGGCCGGGCTGGCCAGAGTGGGCCAGTTGATCCGGATGCGGGCATTGGGATCCAGGCTGATCCCGGACACAGGCGTCGCCAGGGTGACGGGCAGGGTCAGGTCGGCGAACCCGGTCAAGGCAGGGGTGCCGACGAGTGACGAGGGCGCCCCGATCCCGTCGAGCAATTCCGAGAGGGTGATGCGTCCGGTGGTGCCGGCTTCCGTGCCGGGATCGGTGAGGGCCAGGCTGATGGTGCTTTGCAGGGCGGCTGTGCCGTTGGCGATGCCGATCTCAACGAAGTTGAAAAGGCGGGCCATCGCCTCGATGTCCGAGGCCGACAGGTTCACGCTGCCGGTGATCTCCGCGTTCTGGATGAAGAAATGGCGGGCGATCGAATCGTCATCGGACGGATCCTGCGGAGTGGTGTCGGGCTTGAGCGGCGACAGGTCCACGCCCAGGACGAGCGAGAGGTGCACGGCCGCCTCGGCATCGAGAAGACTGCCGCTGTGGAGTCCGGCCACGCTGCCCATGTCCACATCGAAGGACACGGGCACGGTGGAGGGGGCGAAGGTGTGGGTCAGGTCGAGGTCGTAGGTGAGCAGGTTGGTGGTGGCGTCGTAATGGACGGCGGAAGGATTGCCGCCGAGGAGCCGGGCCAACTCCGCGGCCAGCTCCTGGGCATTGCCGAAGGAGGGTTCATCGCCTTCCGGCTCGAGCAGCGACTGCAGGCGCGTGGCCACGGCGTCGCCCAAGTCGAGCAGGCTGCCCAGGGTGCGTCCGGTCAGGGGGATGTGGGTCTGGAACACGGAGGTGTCGCGGAACTGACTGAGCCAGGAGGTGAACTGCTGGAGCAGACCCAGCATGCCCTGGGGGGTGAGGAGGTTGAAGTTGAGCAGTTCCTCGAAGTTCTCCGCGGCGAAGGCGGGTGCGGCTCCGGAGAAGAGATCGTCGTCGGTGATGCGGATGGTGGGGGGCGGACCGGTGGTGACGGGGCTGCCGCCCAGGCTGGCCGCAAGGGGCAGGACGACGTTGAGGGCGCCGGTCGGCGCCTGGAGTTCCACCACGTCGCCGCCCAGGAGTTCGGCCAGCGTGATGCGGCCGGCGGCATCCCCGTCCGGGTTGGCAAAGAGCACCGAGAGCGCCGCGTTGAGGTCCACGGTGCCGTTCTGGACGCCGGCGCCCATGAACCCGGCGTTGACGCCGAAGTCGAGGTTGGCGGCCCGGATGGCGCCGCTCAGGGCGAGGGTCTCCACCTTGATGAAAAAGGCCTCGGTGAAGGGCAGGCCGGGCGTCATGTCGATCCCGATCGAGAAGTCGAAATCCAGCGTGGTGGCCAGGTTGAGGGAGGCGGAGGCATCCACGCTCAGCCCCAGCCCGGCGGCGTCGGCGCCCAGGTCGATGGGAAGGGTGGTGCTGTCCGTTCGGTGCAGGGAAAGGTCCAGAACCAGTTCATCCGGCACGGTGGGTGACGTGGCCGAGGCGAACGTGCGTCGCAGCACCTGCAACAACTCGCCCACGGTGGGGGTGGTGTCCTCAGCGAAGAAGGTGGCGACCGGGTCGAGCAGGCTTTCCCTCAGGCGGCCGGGCAGGTTGAGTGCAGCGGCCAGGGTCGTGTTGACGACGGGGAGCGATTGCAGGAAGGGGGGCAGGTTGTCGAGGGTGTCGGCCAGTTCCACCACTGCGCCCAAGCCCTGGAGGATCAGGTCGCGCAGGAAGGGGGGGATGGGCAGGTTTTCGTTGAACTCGAAGTTGCCGGTGACCTGGATTTTGCCGGGCAGGTCGAGCAGGTCCTGCAGGCTTTGCACACGTCCGTCCGGGTCGCCCGTCAGGCTTAGGGTCAATGCGCCGAGCGACACACCATCGATGGCGGCGGAGATGGTGATGGGATCAATGGCCAGGGTGCCATCGAGGGTGCCACGGAAGAGTTGCCCGGGATCACCGGCGAGCAATTCGGCCAGGGTGACGTGATCGTCATTGCTGGCTCCGGTGCCCGGGTCTGAGATGGAGGCGGTCAGGGTCGCCGCCAGGTGGACGCCCTGGTTGTTGGGAAAGGAGGGATCTTCCTGGAGACGGATCTGCAGGAAATCTCCGAACATGCCGGTGAACTGGGGATTGTCGAGCGCGGCGGACAAGCCCAGGGTTACGATCGGCTGATCGTCATCCACCAGATAGAACCGCTCATCCACCGGCACGTTGGGCGTGAGGCGCAAACCGACGCGGAGACGGATCGCGGGATCCACCATCAACTGGAGATTGGCCCCGGCGTCGAGCTTGAGCCCGGCGACCGTGGTGCCCAGATCCACGGCGTGAGTAAAACCAATTGGGTCGGGATTGATGGGGATGGTGAACTCGATGGCCCGGTCCAGGCCGGATCCGGTGACCCGGAATTCGAGTCCCTCAAGGTCCACGCCCACCACCCGCGCCAATTCCTCGAGAGCCTGCTGCAGGGAGGGGGTGGTGCCACGGATGGAAAGGCGCTGACGCAGACCGTCGAGGAAAGATGTGATCTGGCTCTGGATGGTGCCGGGCCCCACCAGGCGCAGGCCGGGAGCCGAGGCATCCGGATCGGGATCCTGCGCGGAAGCGAACGCCACGGTCAGGCTGGTTGCATCGACGGCGGCGACCGTGCCCTGCACCTCACCGGAGGCGCTCTGGTAGAAGGCAGTGTCGCCAATGCCCACTCCCATGTGAATCAGGTTCATGCCGTTTAGTTGCACGACAAACGCCTCACCCAAGCCCAGGGCGAACCGATCGGAAACGGAGGCGACGGCCGTGTCCGGGATGGTCACGGGATCGGACGCGGCTTCCATCACCTCCCCCAGCGTGCGGTTAAGCAGGGGGAGCTTGACGGCGAACAGTCCCACGCCGGCCACCTGCTGAAGATTGGCCGACAGCGAGGACAAGGAATCGAAGAAGCTGTCCGCGGAGCGTTGCAGGAATCCGAGCACCTCGTCGCCTGGCCCGGCCAGGACCTTAAAGTCGGCCTGTTCCGGCTGGGCAAGGTCCGCCCAGGTCAGTTGGATGCGGGCACCCCCCAGTTGGAAGAGCGGTTCGGCCTGTCCGGAAAGGGCCGCCACCTCCACGTTGGCGGCCAGGGTGATGTCGTCAGCGCCGGGTGCCCCCACCAAGTCCACGGTGGCGGCCTCATGGACGTAGGAGAAGAGCTCCAGGCCGGAAAGCAGGCCGTCGCCGTTGCCGCTTGCAGGCTCGCGCAACCGGATTTCGATGCGGACATCCGGGGCCAGCGAGAGGGTGGCATCGGAGACGGTGATGCCGAGAAAGCCCAGTTGCCCGCGCCCCTTCACTTCGCCGGAGACGCGAATGTTGCGGAACATGATTTCGGGTGAACCGCCGGGGTTCGGGTTGATGAAAAAGCCATCGTCATTGACGCCGAAGACCAGGTTGACGGCGACATCCGCCATGATCTCGATGGAGCCGTCCAGCCGGACGGTTTGGCCCAGGAACGAGGTTTGGCTTTGCAGGCGCGCGGTGCCGGAGAGGGTTTTGAGGGCCTGGAAGGTGAAGGTGGTGACGCCGTTCAGCGAGGTGAAGCTGACGTTGCCCGGGGTGTCGTCGAGCGCATCCAGGGCGTCGCGCAGCAGGTCAAAGCTGGCGATGTCGCCGTCTTCGCTCACCTGAGCCAGGCTGAAGGCGCCGGTTCCCTCCTCGATGAGGCGGCGCAGGAGCTGGGTGCCCTGGCTGGCGAGCAGTTCGAGTTCCCGGAACTCCGCCTTGGTCTGTCCGGTTCGGATTTCAGGGTTGGAGACAAGGATCGAGTCGCCCTCGACGGGGACGGATCCGTTCAGGGCGGTGCCGACGGACTGGCCGAAGACGGGGAAGTTCTGGGCCAGGAGGGATGGGGAGTCGAGGTTGCCGGACCAGTTGGCCAGGGCATTGAGGCCGTTGCCGAACACGTTGATGGGGACTGCGGCGACCAGGGGAACCGAGGAGGGGTTGATGACGTTGCTCCATTGCACGCGCTGGACGACCTCCTTGCCGAAGGGGTTCTTGGTGAGGATCTCGCTCGAGTTGGGATTGCTGGCGGGGCGGTGCGCCTTGGAAATGGGCTGGGGCAGCGTGCCGACAAAGGTGATGAAGTTGGTGTCCGCGCCGCCATCGAAGATGATCGCGCCCCCCGCCAAGTCCAGCGGGCCCTCGTCCATGTTGATGATGAGGCTGTCGTCCCCGTTGCCGCCATTGACGAGGATCTGCTCGAAAGCGGAGAGCTGGTAGCGGTCGAGCTTGGTTTGGGGGCTGTTGGCGAGGCGTTCGCGGACTTCGAACTGCCAGGGCCGGTTGGGATCCCGGGAGAGGATCCACTCATCATCCGAGTTGGTGCCGGTGAGCCGGAGGCGGGAGGGTGTGGTGAGGGTGGCGGAGGCTTGGCTGACGGTCCAGACGCCCCGGCCGTAGGTGCCGGCGATGAGGAGGTCGTCGGCCTGGTTATAGACCAGGTCGGTCACCACGGCATTGGCGAGATCCTTGCCATACTCGCGCCAGCGCGAGTCCTTGGCATCGGTCGGACCGAAGGCGCGGTGCACGCCTTCGCGCCCTCCCACGAGGATCACGACGGAAGCGCCGTTGCTGACGGCCAGCACGGTGCGCAGGTCGGGATCGCTCAGGTCGCCGGTGATTTCCTCGATCTTGGCGCCGGCGTTGGTCAGGCGATAGACCCGGTCGTGGACGGTGCCGGGCTTGTCCAGCACGACGTAGGCCGTCTTCCAGTCGGTTGGGTCCAGGGCGATGTCGCGGATGACGCCTCCCCCGGGGAGGACCACGGGCGTCCTCCAGGTGCCTTCCGTGCGGCCGGCCGTGCCGGTGATGTAGATCTGGTTGTCGATGGCCGCATAGATCACCTCGGCATTGTCCATTCCGGTGGCCTTGTCCTTCCCACCAAAAGCCAGCGCCGTGAAGGCGGTCTTGCCGAGGCCGGGGGAGCGGATGGAAGTGGCGATCACCGTGCGGGTGCCACCGGCCAGCGGGCCGGAGGAGGCATCGGCTATCTCCCAGAGCTGGGTGCCGCCGATGAGGATGCGTTTGGGGGTGACGGAGTTGAGGATGTAGGAGGTGAAGAAGGGGAGATTGCCGTCGGCGGTTTTTAAGTCCGCGGAAAAGATGTCGATCACGTTGAGGAAGATCGTCTCGTTGGCCGTTACCTTCCCGTCCTTGTTCAGGTCGATCCACTCGCTAAACGACTTCAGGTTGTCCTTGCTGGAGTAGATGACAGGGACGGGGCCTCCCGGCAGTGAGATCGACGACACCTGCACGACGCTGCCGTCGCCCCCGCCGCTGGCGCTCAGTTCCGCCCACCAGTCGTGGCTGCCCAGGAGGGGCTGGATGGTCAGGCCGTTGTCCTGCAATCCCGCCACGATCCGGTTGGTGATTGGGTCATAGGCAACCGCCACGACCTCGCCGCTACGGATGCTGTTGTTGGTGCCGGGAGTGGGGGGGAGGCTGGGGTTGTCGGCCGGCGTGAGGGAATGCCAGCGGCGCGCGCTGCTGATGGCGGGATCATCCAGCCGGACGATGCCGCCGTCGTTCACCTCGATCACATTTCCGTTGGGCAACACCACCATGTTGCGGGAATCGGCATGGGGGGCTGTGTTGTTGGCGTTGGAGCCCACGACCTGGGTCCAGTTCATCTTGCCATCCAGGAACACGCCCCGAAAGATCCGGCCCTGCCAGGCGACCAGGCCGGCCTGGTTGACCGCGGCCTTGTTGGTGACCTGCCGATCGCCGCCCACGTAAAGAATGCTCGGGTTGTTGGGATCCACCGCGATCGAGAAATGGCGCAGTCCCTGGCCGCCGGGATGAATGCCGCCATAGGTCTCGCCGAGGCTGCTGCCGGCGATCATGTCCGCGTCTCCCAGGTCCACGCGGATGGTGTCGGGAAAGGGGGTCTCCGGCAATGCCAGGGACGTCCAGGTGGGGGCGGCGGTGAAGTCGCTGGTGCGGAAGAGTCCGATCAAGGCGTTCTGTGATCCTTCCGTGGCGGGATGAAATCCCACGATCCCCGCGTAGATGGTTCCAACCCCGTAGGCAAGCCGGATGCGTTGGGAGGCGTCGAGCAGATCCGAGCCGTCCATGGCGTCGCTCTTGCCGTCCTTGTCGTTGTCGATCCCGTCGTTGAGGGTCATGCCGACGATGACCGGCCGCCAGGTCATGCCGCCATCTGCGCTTCGGTAAACGCCCAGCTTGGGAAGTCCGGCATACAGGAGGTTGACCCCGGGAATGGGCAGCAGCTCCGTCACCCTGCCGAGCGGCACACCGCCATTCGTGGCGGTCGTGATGGCCGTGAAGCGCACCTGGCTGGGCTTGGCCGCCAGCGCGTTGCTGCTCACGAAAATGAACTTGCCGTCCCCCTTGTTGGTGTCGGTGGTCACCACCAGGTTGTTGCCGTTGGCGTAGATGCCCGTGATTCTGCGTCCGGCCAGGTCGGACGCGCCGATGATCGACCAGGTGGTGGTTTCCTGGTTGATCAAGTCGGAACGCAGCAGCCCGATCGCCGAGCCGGCGTTCAGGCTGGATCCCGCCGAGCTGGAGTGTCCGGTGCCCGCATAGATCCGGACCGGGGTGGTGGGGTTGGAAACGTCGAAGGCCATGCTGGAGATGGAAAGGGAGGGAAACTGTTCGGTGGTGGTCATCCAGCTCGGCTTGGCCGCATTGGCATTGCCCGTCTCCCACACCCCCCCGGAGGTGGTTCCGACATAAATCCGGGCCGTGTTGCTCGGATGGACCAGGACCGCATGAATCGCCCCCGTGACCGGACTGAATTCGCCGGGCAACAGGGTGTTGGCATTGCCGCTGATGGGCCCGGGCCCCTGCTCGACCCATGTCGGAATGCCCTCCACCACCGCATCCCCTACCGACCCGAGCAGGACAGAGTCCGCGTGCGCTGGTTCCACACCCAGCAAATGTCCAACCTCATGCGCCACGACCTGGGCCAGGACCGTCGCGTAGGTCTCCATGGAGAATCCCGATCGGTAAAGCTCCTCGCTGAACACAAACGCCTGGTCGTTGCGGTCCAGGTTGCCCAAGTCCACCTGCTCGGCCAGCCCCCGGAACACGCCATAGCTGGAAAAGGCCGCTCCCGTCGTTCCGATGTACACGGTGGAACGGTCCACGCCGGCCTCGGGCGAGGACAACGTGAACCGCACTTCCGCCTCGGAGAATTCCGTTTGCAGGAGTTCCAAGACCGCTTCCTTGAGGATCGCTTCCTGACCGGCCAGGTCTTCCAAAGCCTCAAATGGAGTGACCACGATGTCTTCCACGCGAATGGGACCATCGTAAACCACCCCAGTCGCCCCATTGAAATTGAGATAAACCGTCTGGACCGATGCCAATGGGGTGACCGCAGTGCTCTGCTCCGGCGGGGCGTTCGGGAGCAGCAGGGTTTCCTCCATCTCCTCTGTAAGTGGCGTGCCGGAATCGTCCGCGCCGGCGGAGCCGCCCGAGCCCATGGCGTCCTCAGGGAGGACGACTGCTCCCGAGGGCGTTTGGTGTGCGGCTTCCGGGGCGTTTTGGGCAATGGGACCGGGATCCGGATCCGGGGCGGGAACCTCATCGCCCTGCGCGGTGGGTTCCCCGAGAGAGGACAGCGGGACGTCGTCGAAGAGATTTTGCAGGGGAGCGTCAGCCTGGAGCGTGATGGTGGGGAGGCGTGCGGCGTCCTCACCAAGCAGCGATGCTTCCTCCCTGATGTCTGGTCCGCCCTGGTCCTGAGAAAGGTCGCTGGTCACCATGCCCACGCCGTCTGCGGAAAGCAGAACCCGTGGTTCGAGCGGTTCCAATCTCAATGGGGGCTGACGATCCACCTCCGGCGCGCGTAAGATTGGCGCACCGTGGCTTGCACTGGAACGACGGCCATTCCGTGCTGAACCAACACCCTGACTCATGATTTGGAACGGGACACCCCTGAGTTCGCTGGCCCGGCGGGAATCTTGCAGGCGTCATCAAAGTTTTTTTGAGGAGGGAGGCGAATGGAAGTGATTGGAAGTGGGTGGCCCAAGGGAGTAAGAGCAAGTTATTCCCCAGACGCTGCTGGGGAATGAAGGCTGCGCAGCGGATTGCGACACAAGGAGAAACATGGGCGGCCAGAGCACCCTACATCGCACCCTATCAAAGGCCCCTCACCCCAGCCCTCTCCCGGCGGGAGAGGCCTTCGACGAGCTCAGTCGAGCGGAGACCCGTCCTCTCCGCGGAGAAAGGCTCCTGCGCTCATCCCTCTCGCCCATCCCGGCTCGCTGTTCCCTCTCCCCTCGGGAGAGGGCAAGGGTGAGGGGCCCGGCAAAACGACAACATGTTGGTCGTTCGTTTCGGGTAAAGGGTGAGATGGGCACCTCTTGCTCTGGCTTTTGCGCCCTGTTGGCTTGGAGGGAGGCAGGCGTTTCCTTCACAAGCAGCGGAGTTCACGGGCCGGCTGCCGCTCCAAAATCAGCGTGGATCCGCCCAGTCCATGCCGTTGTCATGGAGGGTCCTGCGGACTTCGGCCAGGTCCCAGACTTGCAGTTGCCGTGTTTCCACGGCCACCACCAACCGGCGGCCATCCGGACTCAGGCAGAGGGGTAGCATGCCTTTGGGCAGCAAGACCAGCGGTTCCAGGGTGCGGAGATGGTAGAGCCCGGCCAGGCGCAGGTCCCAGGCCAGCCAGCCCGTGGCCCGATCAGGTGTGTAGATGAAATCGGTCACGTTCGTCAGGGTGCCGGTTGGTTCCAGGGTGCGTATGTTCCAGAAGCTGACCCCCCGCAGCGAGGCGATGGCCACTTCCTCGCTGTCCGGGGAAAAGGTGAATCCTGAAATGTTGGCCAGGTGCGTGAGCTTGGCTTCCCGCTCCAGTCCCGGAAGCCGGTGCAGGTACAGGAACGGGGTGAAGGGCCGAAAGATCCCCATCCATTCTCCGTCGGGTGAAACGCCGTTGATGCCCCGATGAGTTGGCATCCACTGGGGGGAGGTGGTGGTGCCCCCCGTCACGTCCACCAGCCGGGAACCTCGTGAACCGGTTATCACCCGTCGGTTTCCACCGAGGCCTATCGAGCAGAACCCCTCGGGCCGGTCCCACGGCAGCGGTTTCAGTTGCGGTGGCGCATTTGACCGCGACGCCGATTGGATCCGCCACCGGTAGCCTTCCTCATCCTGTGCATTGGTGCGGCTGGCATACAACTCCCGGCTGTCCGGGGTGAAGAGGGGTTGTGCCTCGTAGGCTTCCGGTTCAAGCGTCCCTGGGCCGGGTTGTTTCAGATCCCACACCCCCAGCCCGCCGCGGCCCGAAGCGGCCAGCCACCGGCCGTCCGGCGAGAGGGCCGCCCGGCGCAATCGTGTTCCCAGCGGCTCTGGAAAGGCTCGGAATCCGCTGGGAACATGAAAGGTGTGCACCTCCAGACCGGCCCGGGTGAGGATGGCCACCTGCCGGCCGTCCTCGCGGAATCTTGCCACATACCCATCCAGGGGAATGTCAAAGGCGCGCTGGGCCGAAGCCAGATCCCAGCAGATGAGTTCGCGCTCCCAACCGCCGGTGAGGAGGAATTGCCCGGTGGGGTGGAAGGCCGCGCTCGCGGCCTGGGCTTTATGACGGCCAATCAGGCGCCTCTCCCCCGTCCGCGCATCCACGCGATGGACGGCTCCGCTGTGGTCCGGAACCGCCAGCCAGGTGCCATCCGGATGCCATGCGAGGGAGTGGGCGACCTCGTTCAACTCGATCGCGCAAAGGACCTTCGTACTGTCCAGGTCGCGCACTTCCAGTTTCGAGCCCGCGTGCCGCGGGCTGACGCTCGCGAAACGTTGCCCGTCGGGTGCGAAGGCCAGACCGAATGCAGCCTCCGCCATTGGAATCCGCTGCAGCTCCCGGTTCTCGCGCAAATCCCAGAGCAGCAGCTCGCCATGGGTGCGCCCCAACAAGACCTGATCGTGGCCCGGGCGAAACGCAACCGCATTCCAGGAAGCATCGTGAACGAGCCACACCATGCGACCGGTGGAGGCGGACCAGATTTCCATGTTGGCACGTTCGCCACTTGGAACATGATCCCGTTTGACCGCCAGATACCGGCCGTCCGTGCTCCACGTGGCAAAGTAGGCGGGCAGATTGGTGCTGGCGGGAAAGGTTGCCCGGGATTGGAGGTCGGCCATGGATACGAGTTCCACCGGACCCCTTCCACGGCAGATGGCCAGGTGCTGCAGTTGGGGGTCCGGCTCGCGGACGGTGGCTTCTTCGCCGAGAGGGACGCCGGTTTGAAACTCGAGATCCGGCAGGGTGAGGGCGGCGATCATTTCCCGGCGCAGTTCCGCCGTGTTCGTGATGGCTGCCGCCCGGCGCAGGGCATCCAGTGCGTGCATGCGCTGTCCCAGTTCACCGCTGCGCACTGTGGCCCGGGCCTGTTCCAGAAGGGCCGTGAACAGTTGTTCCCGCGTGGCGCGCTCGGCGGCTTCGGCCCGCTGTCGCAGCCCGGACTCGACCTGAGCTCGCTTGGTGGCGTGCTGGTGCTCGTTCCTGAGAAACCAAAGAGTGCCGGCCGCCAGCAACATGAGCGCGGAGGCGGCCATGGCGAAGCGTTTCAGCCGGGCCAGATGGCGCTCGATGAGGCGCATGCGGCGCAGGCTGCGTCCGCCCAGAAACAGGTTGAGATCCGCCTGCAACTCGGTTGCCTGGGCGTAGCGATCAGCGGCTTTGGGGGCGCAGGCCCGCACCATGACCTCGTTCAATTCCAGCAAGGCCGGGTCCTCCAGGGGAAGCCTTGGGAAATCGAGCCGATCCAGCCCGGTTGCCAGTTCGTAAAGCAGCTTGCCCAAGCCAAAGAGGTCGGCCTGCGGGGTGCCGGGTCCCTCCGGGGGAATGAACCCTTCCGTGCCGACGAAGCTTTGGGAGCTGCCGACGTCGGTGACGAGCCCGATGTCGGCCAGCTTGGGCCGGCCTTCGACAAAGATGATGTTGCTGGGCTTGATGTCGCGATGCACCAGCCCGTGCGCGTGCAGGTGATGCAGGGCTTCGGCCAGGCGCAATACCAGTTGGGCCGCCTCCCGGGCCGGCAATCGCCGGTGCCGGGCCAGTTCCGAACGCAGGGTGCGAGGCGCGTAGTCCGGAGACACATCAGGTGAAGTCCCTTGCGGCGTCGCCGTGTCGGCGAGCTCCATCACATAATAGAAGCAACCGGCATCGGCCTGCCGCCCCACATGAAGGATCTGCACCAACCCCTCGTGGCTGCGGGAGATCGGTTCGTATTTCAGGATGCCGTGAAACTCCCGCTCGTAGGGACGGTCCTCCTTGAAATGGGAGCGATAAACCACCTTGACCGCGCGCCGGGTGCCCAATGCGGTCTGCGCCAGCCAGACTTCCCCATAGGCGCCGCTGCCGATCCGTTCCATCAGCGTGTGATCCGGAACGACCGGGGCCGGGCGCGGCGAGAGGGGGGGATCATCCAGTCGCCGGGCGAGGTCCTCACGCAGTTCGGCGCCCAGACTTGATCCAGTCGTGGAGGAGGGCGGGTTCATGGGGAGAGGAATCTGCCCAAGACAGGCGCGTGCAAATTGAGCCATGAACCGAGCCTCAGCCCTTTCTGCCTCGCGCAGAGGCGCTGAGGACGCAGAGAGTTTCCAGGAAACACGTTTGATTCCCTTCCTTCAAGTTTGGACCCAGCGGCCTCTGCGCCTCCGCGCGAGGACTTCTGGTTCGTGGGGAGCAGGGATGTGCTCATGTCAGGCGTATGGAAGCCCGCCGTGACGGAGTGGCCCCCAATCCGGACCGCCCAAAGCCGGAACCCGTCGCGACGTGCCAGATGGGGATGAACCCCCCATTGCCACGGCTGTACGAAGGCCCCTCACCCCAACCCTCTCCCGGGGGGAGAGGGAGCCGCACGCCCCGTGGAGGGTATGGGTTCAGATCGGAAGCCTTTCTCAGTGCGGAAGTCGATACTCCCTCTCCCGCCGGGAGAGGGTGGGGTGAGGGGCCTTTGAATTCATCGTGCAAGAAGGCATTCTGCATTCTGCATTCTAACTTCTTCATTTCCCGTTCCACTCCGACTCCAGTTCGAGGGCGGCGCGGCGCAGGGCCCGGCTGACGCGGTGCTTGGCGAGGTACACCTGGGGGGCGTTCATGCCCAGGAGGCGGGCCACTTCGCGGGGCGGCCGGTTCTGGAGCACGCAATAGTCGAAGACCTGATAGTGCTTGGGGTGGGCCCGCAGGCGCACACGGGCAAGGGCCGCCGCAAGCAAGTGTTCCCGCCAGGCCAGTTTCCATGCCGCATCAATCCTTTCATCGGGGGCCGATTCCGGAGCCGGGACCGATTCCAACACTTGAGCCAGCGAAGCACCGGCCAGTTCCGCCCTGGGGAGGGAGCGGTAGTGGCGACGAAGCTGGTCCTGGATCCGGCGGCGCGTGATCAACAGCAGCCACTGCTTGAACGAGCCATCCTCAGGCCGGTAGTCGAAACCCGGCATGCGCCTTGCCACGGCAATAATCGTCTCCTGCACCACGTCCTGGGCATCCTCATCCGCCAGCCCGCTCTTGCGCGAGACGTTGTAAATCAGGCGCCAGTAGGTGTCGAAAAAAGTGCGCCAACTTTCCGCATCCCCCGTGTCCCGCAGCCGGCGCAGCAGGCTGGCCCGCGTCGGAAGACTGTCCCGGTCCGCTGGCTTGGAGCGGGAGGTCCGAAGACCGGGAGCGGGATTCAAGGTTGACGCATGCACCGGGGCTGAGGATATCCCGCGGACGGCATAAAAGGAAGTCACGAAACCGCGTCGCCCAAAGTAGTCGCCGACGTCAGTAGCCGCCGACGTCAGGAGGTGGCCCCCCATTCCTCACGCACGCCACAACCGCCAAGTCCACCGCCTCACGGCGGTGGCTACGTGACCTGCTCCGTGACCCGCCCCAAGTAGCCGCCGACGTCAGGAGGTGGATTTTGGATATCACTCTCGTACTAACCACCTTCTGACGTCGGCGGCTACTTCGGAGCACGGCGGCTACGGGTTGCGCAGTCGATAGAACCGGGTCCCGGCCGGGCTGGCAAGGTATGGGCTGGAGGTCGCGGCATCGCTCCATCCTCCGGTGACATCGCTCGATTCCTCGAGCGTCCAGCCCGACGGCCGCCAGTAGAGGGCGACCTGGTCGTCCAGCCGGCCGATGAACAGGCGGGGCGGCTGGGGAACGACTTGGCCGGTGAGACCCAGGTTGAAGCTGATGTCGGAGGAGTCGAGGGAGCGCTGGTGAATTTCGGCGGCGATCACGTTGGCGCCGGCTTGCAGGCTGCCGGGGGAGAGGGTCGCAGTGAGGAAGGTGGTCTCGCCGCTGCCACTGATGGTGGCATTGGCGAAGGTGTCAAAGGCGGCCCCTGCGGGAAGGCTGTCCCGGAAGACCTCCTGGCCGTTGATGTAGAGCGCGACGCCGTCGTCCCGCAGCACCTCAAGGCCCAGCGTGTCGAACAGGGTGGGATCAGAGACGGTGAAGTCATGGCGGAAATAGGTGGTGATGAACTTGGCATTGTCCACGCCGCCGTAGCCGACCGTGGTGACCTCGTCGTCGTCTCCGTAGCCCAGTTCCGCAGGGCCGGAGTTCCAGCCGGCATCATCGAACCCGGGATCGCGCCAAGCCGTGCCCTGGTTGCTTCCGTCGTCAAGATACCGCCAGTCCGCGCCGCGAGGGATCAGCGTCACATCGCCGGTGGGCGGAGCGGGGAGGTTCTGGAAGACCAGGCTCTCGGGTCCGGTATTGTCCGCGTGATTGAGCGGGGTCAACCGAACCCGCACCACGCCGGTCAGGTTGGTGGGCAACTGAATGTGCCGAACCAGGTCCCCAGGCTCGAAGACCAGGGTGCTGCTGGAGGCGGGGAGGTCGGTGGAAAGAATATCCGCGCGAACCGTCACGGAGTTGGTGGAGAATCGGCTCAGGCCAACCGGGATGCCGTCGGGGAACGCGCCGAGACTGGTCTGCCCGGGGCGGGTCAGGAAGGAAACACCGACGCGCCCCGCGGCCTGGAAGGGGGCGAGCCGGTAGGCGTCGGTGGCGGGATCCCAAACCTGGTTGCCCGGGAAATTGGTGCTGGACTGGCTGGTCCAGTTGCCCAGCGCCCTCATCTGGCCGTAGGCGTTGGTCCAGCCTGTGGAACGCCAGTTGTGCGCGAAGAGGTCGCGGTGGTTGCCGAGCAGGATGGAGTTGGTCACGGTGATGAAGCCCGTGTAAGGGCCGATGGACTCGTAGTTGTCGCCGTGTCGGGCGCCGACCTGGCCGGCCAGAAAGAGCGTGTGATCCACCAGGGCGTCCGGCCCTTCGTAGCCGTCCTCAACCCCCTGCCCGCAGTTGATGTAAACCCCGTCCCGAATCGTGACCGTCTTGTCGCCGGACAGGGCGTTGCCTTCGTGGAAGGTGGCCTCGAACCAGCAGGACTGGAAGATGAGGGTGCCGGTGCCGCTGCCCCCGGAATCGACGCCGTCGTCCTTGGTCCATCCAAAGAGGGTGTTGGTGAAGCTCTGGAACCCGCTCACCAGGTAAACGGCATCGTTGTCGCCGTCCACGAAGTTGGGCGTGTCGGTGGGGAACTCGATGAAGGCGCTGTCGTTGACGGTGAAGCTCACCCCGGTGTATTCCCCGGCCGTGGTGCAGCGCTGGTTGAGGAAATGATCGAAGACGAAGTTGCCGCCGTTGCGGGCGTGTCCGAGCTGCCCGGCCAGGTAGATGGCCGCGCAGTTCGTCAGCGTGACCGACTGGTTGTCATCGACGTAGAAGAGGCCCTGCTCGTCGCGGTGGCTGCCGGGGTTGCCGTTGTTGCCAAACCAGTCCTGGTTGGCCCCGCTGCCGGTGAAGATGGTGCCGGTGGCCGTGATGTCGCCCGTGCCGTCGCGCATGATGAATCCACCCCAGGGCTGGCCGGGACTGTTGGGCATGAGGACGACCGGTTCGGCACGGGTGCCGTTGATGAAGATGGACCCGTTGTTGGTGATGTCGATGCCCGGGCCCAGGCGGATGATGGAACTGGCGCCGATGTTGAGCGTCGCGCCGGCCGCGACGGTCAGGCCTGCCGTGACATGGATGCGCGCATGGGCCGGCCAGTTGTTGACGCCGTTCAGCGTGCCGGACACGTCGGTCCAGGCCGGGGCGCCTTCGAGATCGATGTCCTGCTGGACAGAAAGCCCGCCCAGAGTCGGAGCATACGCCAGGGTGCCGGCGGGATGGGTGCCGTCCAGGAAGCCGGAGCCAACGCCGCGCCGGACCTGGATTGCCGGATGATCCGTGCCACCTGGAACCGGTGCCTCGAGCAGGCCGTTGCCGCGGATGGCGTGCCCCTCATCGTCCTCCACCCAGGCCACGATGGGAATGCGGTAGCCGGTCGGGAACCGGGCCGGGGCGAGCAGGCGCAGGGTGGCCCCTTCGAACTCAGCAGGAGAGGACTGGACCAGGGGATTGGGAACGTGGGGCGGGATGCCATACTCACTGGAGCCGCGTTCGCTGGCGGAGACGATGAACTGAACCCTCCTGCTGGTCTCGGCGCCCGATCCATCCTCGGTGCGGAAGACGTAGAGCTCGTAGTAATCCGGGGCGTCCACGGTCACGAACGTGTCGGAGGGAAGCGGCGTGTCCCAAAGGAAGATCTCATCGGTGAAGCCCGTCACGGCCGGGACGCGCAGCGTCACCTGGTTGGCGTAGATTCTCCGGTCCGCCACCCCCTCCACGGTGATCTGAGCCCGGGCAGACAAGATGCTGAGTCCAGTGAGGACAACCAATGTGGCCAAGCCATGGGGACGTGATGGAAACGACATAGGATGGGCTGCTTATACAGGCATATGGGCTGAAACTCAACCCGGATGATTGGGGGCAGGCGTGATGCAGCTCCGAGGTGGCCTGAAGGATTCGATTGCTCCGACCGATCAGTCGGATCGGTCGCATCAGTCCGATCGGCGATCGGCTCCGGATCGGCCACCGGGCCTACTCGATGATGTAGGTGAACCGGCCGTTGGAAGCCTTGATGTAGCGGCCGGTGCTGAGATTCCCGTCATCCACCACGGAGTCGATCTTGATCAGTTCCTCGTTGGACAGCGCGGTGCCGGACACCGAAACCCCGGCGTAGGGATAGAAGTCCGGGCCTTCCCAGTTGTAGCGTCCACCGAAGACGGTGATGGTGTAGAAGGCTTGGCGATCGATGTACTGGTCGATGTCGGGCACGTTGGGAAGGCTTTCGTGCGTGTCGGGGGGGTACTGGCCTTTCTCCATGGCGTACATGGCGAAGGCGCCGCCGAAGACACGCAGATCGTTGGCGACGCGCACGCCCCTGGCCACTGTGCGGGCGCGGATAAACCCGGGGATGGCGATGGCCGCCAGAATGCCGATGATCGCGACAACGATGGAGATTTCCACCAGCGTGAAGCCCGCCACACGCCGATGCAGCAACTGGTTCGTGTTGTACAGTCTCATTATGGTACACCCTTGGACACGGTTGCGGTCGGAAGTGGGACAGCCCCCCACAGCAGATACAAGCACCGTCACGCCCAACCGCGGCGGAGATGGATTAGAGCAGGACCAGGGCCATGGAGGGAAGCAACCGGCGCGCGGCTCTCCAGAGCCGCAGCGGACGGGATGGCCGGATGGGGACAGAGGGTTCCCTGGACGCGGAGGGGCTTCGCTTGTGTGGGTGGAGAGGGTGGTGGCTGGGGCTTCGGCCATCCCGCTGCGACTCTGGAGAGTCGCGCGCCGGCGGAGGGCCTACTTCCAAGTCACGCCCAGCGTCGCCAATTCGTTGAAGCGATCCACCGGTTCGTGCATGGACCAGGCGATGCCACGCAGCAACAACACGCGGAAGAGGGGATCATCAAAGGTCCAGGCGTAGTGTCCCATGATGTTGCCGAAGATCCTGCCCTGACCCTGTTCCCGGATCCAGATTTGCGGATGCGGCGCGCCTTCCTCCACGGCTGTGGCCAGTACGGAAAGGGGGCCGGCATCCTGCCTGAGGTTCCAGTAGGTTTCGTCGTGCAGATGCAGCCGTGTCAGGTTGCGCAGGATGGGATGGGAACCGAACCCTTCCCGGTTGAAATCCAGGTCGAGTTCGCCATGCCGGTAACGGGTCTGGGCGGAGTTGCTGCTGAGCCCTAAGACCTGTGCGCACTGGGGCGCCTGGCCGCCTGCTTCCAATGCCCAATGGAGGTAGGTCACGCCACCGCCCCGGGCCAGGAAGCCTTTGATGTCCGCGTCCCGCATCTCATTCCACTCGCCCCGTTGATAGAAGACGAGGGCATCGGCCTTCTTGAGATCCTCCGCACTGGGCCAGACGGAGGCGGTGGTCACCGACAGGTTCGGCGCCGCCGAAAGGAGCTGGCTCCAGGTCTTGCTCCAGGCCGGGTAATCATGTTCCCCGGGGCCGTGATCCTTGGGGCCGTCCACCAGCACCACGTGGCGTGGACGCCATGTCGCGGGTGGTGCGGCGCTGCCGGAGATCAATTCCTGAAATGATTCCCGTGTCCGGGCGGGCGGGGGATCCAGAGGGCCGTAATGTGGCATGCGGGGCGGCGGTATGAGCAGGAAGGTCAGCAGATCGCGCAACTTGGCTTGCCCCAGAACCTGGTCGAATCCACTGGGCATGAGCGAGGTGGCCAGCGGGCGCATCGAAGCCACCTGGGTCCTGGCCAGGCGCCGTTGCACGCCGGGCCCTTCGGTGATGAGGTATTCCGCCGTGTCGGCCCCGCTCACCGTTCCCGTCAGGCTGTCCCCGTCGGCCAGTGCAATTTCAAAGGAGAGATGGTCCGGATTGAGAACGACGCTGGGTTCGCGGATGTCCCGGAGCACCGAGGCGTAATCGCGGAAGATCAGGTTGGAGAGATCGGGGCCCACCGCGGTGCCCTGGCCGTGGATGGCGTGGCACTTTGAACACATCGCCTCCTCGCTGAAGAAGATCTGGCGGCCCCGTCCCCAGTTGCCGCCCGCCAGTTCCGGAACGTCATCACGCACCTCGGTGGAAGGTGGAGTGTCGGTGTCCGGGGAGGCCCACGGCACCAGGATGCGGTGCAGCGGAAGGGCGCGGGGCCGCGCGTCCTCCGCCGTGTGCCAGGAGGCGCTCAAGGCGGCTCGAGGTCCGCTGGCCCATTCAAGCTGGAAGGGAACAAAGCCGGACGAACCAGGGTTGAGGCGCAGGACGGATTTCCGCGGCGACACCTTCTCGATGGCCACCCGGGGTGCGGTCGAGCGAAGGGCGGTCAGTTCGGTGTTGGCCTCGAAGGTGACAAAGACGGTTTCATCCGGCCATTGGTAGTCCAGGGCCGCCCCGGCTTGAACGGCCGGCCGGAGCATGTCCTGAATGTTCAACTGCCCGGTCAGGGTCAATTGCCCGGGCGATAGGAACTGATTCCACAACGCCGCATGCGGTTCGCTGGACGCCGTCAACACTCGGCTCACCGCGCTGTCCGGATGCGGAAGCCAGCCTGTCCAGCCGATGGCTCCGTCCCGCCCACGCCAGACGGCGCTCAGTCCGCTCAAATCGTAGCCCAGGTCGATGCGGGCATGCTGCGGAATCGTGCCCGGCGCAGGCGACGCGGTGCGGGAGGGATCCGGGAGGGTGACGGCATGGGGCAGGGCGGCGTGCTGCGGTCTGGTGGCAAGGACCAGCGTTTGCCGATCCGGCGTCACCTTGACGTCGAGCACGTCCAGGTCAAAGCGCGGCTCCAGCATCTGGCGCCCGACGACCTCGTAACCGGGCCGCATGGTTTCGAAGGCATCGCCGGCGCGGACGTTGCGGCCAAACTCGATCCGGGTCCGGGGCTGGAGGTCATGCAGCCACTCCGGCGGCAGCGGCCGGTCGAAGGTGACGCGGACTTCATTCTCCGCCTGCGCCCAGGCCAGGACCGGTTGAGGAACGGTTGGGTCGCTGTATTGGATCTTGAAGAGGCTGCCGGCTCCGTTGGGGCCGGTGCCCCAGTCCGGCTGTCCGCCGTGTGTTGCGATGACCAACTCGCCACGAGGCGACACGGCGGTGTCGATGGTGAGGTGGTTCAGGCAGGCCAGGATCTCGTTGCGGGCCACGTATCCAGAGGGGGTGGGGACGAGTTGAGTGAGGTAAATCTTCCCGCGCGACTCGCCTGCGACCAAGGCGTGGCCTTCCCAGGAGGGGGGGCCGAACACCGGACCTTCACCCACCGGCAGGTTGAACTTGAGGCCGCAGGTCGATTGATGCTGCGGGCCGTAGTCGAACACGCTCGGCTCGTCGATCACGTCCGGCAGATGGCGCGGGTGGCGTGGCGGAAATCCGTAATGCCGCCCGGGCATGATGTGGAGCAGTTCATCGAAGGGATTTCCATTGGGCAGCCAGGTGGCGCCCTCCTGGTCGGCGCAGAACAGGTCGCCCCGTTCATTGAAGGCCAGTCCCACCGGATACCGGATGCCGGTGCAGACGGTTTCCCGCGCGCGGAAATCCGGTGAGACGCGCTGGATGGTGCCGCGCACGTCGGTCACATCGTAGGCCGCCTTGCCCGTGTCCTTGTCGAGGCGGTAGGCGTTGGCGTAGTTGTCCGTGCCCAGGCCGAAATAAACGCTGCCATCCGGAGCCACAGCCAGGCCCAGCACCTCGACGATGCCCCCGCCGCCAATGACATCCGGCATGCGCCATCCGGTCGCCACCTCCTCCTCACGATCACCGCGCCCGTCCCCGTCGGTGTCCAGAATGAGCAGCACCTTCCCGCGCGTCGTCACGAACACGCCTTCCCCGCGCGGATACCCCGGAGGGGTCAGCGTCATGCTGATCGGCGTGGGCATCGAGGCGCTTTCCCAGAACACCTCGGCCGACTCCTCCAGTCCGTCGCCATCCTTGTCGGTGAGAACGAAGATGGGGCCGCGATAGGCCAGGGCAAAGAGGCGTCCGTCCGGTTGGTATTGCACCGCGTTGATGTTGCTCAGGGAAGCGGGCAGTTCGCGCACGATAAACCCAGGCCGGAGCACCTGGACGGGAGGCGGATCCTCGACGATCTGCAGGCGGTGCCCCACCTGCGCGCGCGCCAGGGTGGCGTCCAAGCCTCGATATTTCGCGCGCAGGTAGTCCCGCACATCGGCCGCTTCTGCGTCGTTGAGGTTGCGCGAATAGAGCAGCACCTCCGCAACATGCCCCTTGAGGAAGGAGCCGACGGCCGGAGGTTGGGCGTTGTTGGAGTAGAACCGGGCCGCCAGGGCGGCATCCTGAAATCGGAGCGATTTGGGATCCCAGGGGCGCTGACCGGTCTGCTGGCCATCCACCCAGATGGTGACGGTGCGCGTCTGCGGATGGGCGTGCGTCTCCAGGATGCGGGTTTCGCGGAAGGGAAACGATTGGTCGAGAAGATCCCGGGCGCCGCCAAATCCTGCGCCCTCGGGATTGAGTACCTCGAAGGTGGCGGAAGCCTCGGGGCCCTGGTCCAGGTTGAAGCCGGTGATGTAATCGTTCTTGCCGGTCTCGTTGAAGCTGAGGAAACCGCGGAAGAAACCCGGGTTCTCGTCGGGCGCGGCCACGATAAACAAGGTCATCCGGTTCAGGGCCAAGTCCTGTCCGCCCAGGGAAAGGTGATCATCCTTGCCATCGAACCGCAGTAGCCCCGCCTGGCCCGCCTGCAGGAAGGCTGGCTGGCTGGGGGCCATGCGCTGGACGAAGTGACGGTCATGTCCCGAGGCGTCGTAGCAGACGTCCACGGGCGAATCCGCCAGAAGCGCCGGCTTGCCGTGGGCCTGCCACGCGGCCGGTTGCCGTGAGGCGTCGAGCCAGAGTTCGAGTCCATCATGAACCGTCAGTTTGGAATCGGCCCATGCCGGTGACTGGGCGGGCAAGGCAAGGGGAAGCAGCAGGAACAGGGCGAGGCCGAGGTGGGCGCTCATGGGAAGCTCTTGGGAACCGGACAATGGGGTCTGCATGCGCGCCATCATCCATAAATCCCGCCCGCTTGGCAGCAGGGAAATGTTCGGGGAGCGTCCGCGCTTGGCCCCTGAACCGAACTTCCCATCGGACCGATCCGACGGATCCGACGGATCGGTCCGATCAGCGACGGTTCATGGGAAGGATCAGTGTGCGCGAGGAAGGTTCGCGTAGGGGAGCGAAGGACGCAGCGCCTCATTCCGCGCCTTCCTCCACGTCGGCCGCCAGGCTGGCACAATAGATTTACAATCGCTTCATGGCCCTCTGACAACCCCAATGAGGAGGATCGCTAGGATGGGGCCCATGAAATACATCGCCTGTCTGTTGCTGGTCGGCCTGATGCCCAACCTGGGTTTCAGTGCCGAGGAATCCACCGAAATCCCCAACCGCCTGATCGACTATCCGGGTTTCCAGAAGATCGTCAACGACGCCGCGGACGAACGCGCGCAGCGTCGGGTGACCGAGGAGATGTTCCTCAAGATGATGGCGGAGCGCGGCGCCGTGCTGCTCGATGCCCGCAGCGCCAAGCACTACGCGCAACGCCACATCAAGGGGGCCGTCAACCTCCCCTTCACGGAGTTTTCAGCGGAGTCTCTGGCCAGGGTGATCCCGACCAAGGACACTCCCATCCTGATTTACTGCAACAACAACTTCGAGGGGAGCCCGCAGGCGTTTTTCTCCAAGAACGCCCGGGCTTCGCTGAACCTGTCCACCTACACCAACCTCAAGGCCTACGAATACCACAACATCTTCGAGCTGGGGCCGTTGCTGGACGTGAACAAGACCCGGATTCCGTTTGCCGGCTCCGAGGTGGAGGTTGCGAACAAGTGAGGACGTTGCGTCCGCCGAGTCCGAAATCTGGACTCGGCGGATCGATCCAGGGCCGTCTTCCAGCCCGACCCCAAGGGCGCCGGTCAGCAGCCCGCAAAACAAGCAGCCGCCGAGGTCACGAGGCGGTTTCTGGCAGCCATCCAACCACGAAATCCGCCTCGTGAATCTCGGCGGCTACGTGCTTTCCATACGTTGTTAAACGGGCTGTCAGGCGCCCTTCGTTGTTCCAGCGCGCCAGCATCCCGCCTATTGCCTGGCCAGTTGATCCTCGACCGGTTCGATGCTCCGGCGATGGGCAGCGGCGACCTCGGTCAACCGCTTGACAACGTCGGGGTGGAGCTTCGCCACGTTGTACTGCTCGGACGGATCTTCCTCGAGGTGGTACAATTCCGGCACGGGATGTTCCTCGCGCTCGGCCCCGATGCCGTAGCAGCCTTGCGTGATGAAGTGCGCCTTCCACGGCCCGACGCGCACCGCGTAAAGCTCGGATTGGCGCCAGTAGAACATCCGGTCCCGCGGGCTTTTGTCGGTCTTGCCCAGAAGCAGGTCCGAAAGATCGTGGCCATCCAGCACCCGGTCCTGCGGTGTCTTGGCGCCGGCCAGGGTGCTGAAGGTGGGGAGGAGATCCATGGTGGACCCCATCTCCATCTGGACACCCGGCTTGAGGGTGCCGGGCCACCAGAAGATGGTGGGCTCGCGCATCCCGCCTTCAAACGTGGTGCCCTTGCCCTGGCGCAACAACCCCGCCGAACCGCCGTGCGTTTGGAATGGGAGCCACGGGCCGTTGTCCGAGGTGAACACCACCAGGGTGTTCTCCGCCACGCCCAGTTCGCGAAGCGTGGCCAGGATGCGACCGACCCCCTCGTCGATCTCCTCCACGACATCCCCGAACAACCCGCGCCGGCTGGTGCCGACATGATCTTTGCCGGCAAAGAGCGGGATGTGGGGCAGGTTGTGCGCCAGATAGACAAAGAAAGGCTTCTCGTGGTGCGCGCGAATCAGTTCGATGGCCCGGTCGGTGTAGCGGCGCGTCAGGGTGTGCTGGTTGACGGGACGCTCCACCTCCCTGGTGTCCTCCAGGAGCGGGACATGGAACTGTTCGATGGGGGCCACGTAGTGCGGGTCCTGAGAGGCGCGTTGGCGGTAGTTGGGATGGCCCGGCTGGCCGTCCATGTCATTCGAGTAGGGAACGCCAAAGTAGCTGTCGAACCCGTGGGCCGTGGGGAGGTATTCCGGCAGATGGCCCAGGTGCCACTTGCCCACCGCGGCGGTGGCGTAGCCGGCGTCCCGGAGCATCTCGGCCAGGGTGACTTCCGATGCGGGCAGGCCTCCCTTGGATCTCGGAAACAGCACGCGGTTCCCGGCTGACATCATCCCGCTGCGGACGGGCAGGCGCCCGGTCAGGAGCGCCGCCCTGCTGGGGGTGCAGACGCTGGCGCCGACGTAAAAGCTGGTCCACTTTTGACCTTCGGCCGCCATGCGATCCAGGTGGGGCGTGCGGATGGTGGGATGGCCGAAGCAGCCCAGGTCGCCGTAGCCCAGGTCATCACAAAAGATGATGACGAAGTTGGGTTTGGCGGCGGCGGTGAGTGGCGCAGGGAGGGCAAGGGCCAGCAGGAGCAGGCAGGCCAGGTGAAGGGACACACGGCGCTGCCCGGCAGGGGATGAAGTGGTCATGGCAGGGGTTCTCCCAAGCGGCTCCCGACAAGTCAAGCATGCGCACATAGGACTTGGCAATCGGGCCGGTGCTGATAAGGCTGTGCCGCGCATGCTGGACACCATCGAACAACTGCTGGGGAGCATGGCGGGATGGGTGTGGGGGCCCCCGCTGCTGGTGCTGTTGTTCGGGACCCACCTGTTCCTCACCGTCCGCCTGGGATTCATCCAGCGTTACGTGTGGCGCGGCATCAAGCTGTCCCTGGCCCGGGACACGGAAGGCGCCGGAGACGTGTCGCATTTCGGGGCGCTCGCGACCGCCCTGGCCGCCACCATTGGCACCGGCAACATCGTGGGGGTGGCCACGGCCCTCGGGCTCGGCGGGCCCGGCGCGCTTCTGTGGATGTGGCTGACCGGCGTCTTTGGCATCTCCACCAAGTATGCCGAGGCGCTGCTGTCGGTGAAGTACCGCGTCACCACCGCCAGCGGCGCCATGGCGGGCGGACCGATGTATGTCCTGGAACGCGGCATGAACGCGCGCTGGCTCGGGCTGGTGTTCGCCGCGTTCACGGCCCTGGCCGGGTTTGGCATCGGGAACATGGTCCAGGCCAATTCCATCGCGGATCTTGCGGAGCAAACCGTGTCGCTGCCCAGGTGGATGACGGGCGTGGGGTTGGCGGGGCTCACGGCGCTCGTCGTGCTGCGGGGCATCCGGAGCATTGCCCGCGTCTGCATGATTCTGGTTCCCTTCATGGCGGCGGCGTATGTCCTGGGGTGTTTGGTGCTCCTGGCGATGCATGTGGAGCGGATACCAGACACCTTGGCCGTGATTGTCCAGAGCGCCTTCGGGGTGAAGGCGGCTGCGGGAGGGTTGGTGGGCGTGGGGGTGCGCGAGGCCATGCGGTATGGCATCGCCCGCGGTTTGTTCTCCAATGAGTCGGGACTGGGCAGCGCCCCCATCGTGGCCGCCGCCGCGCAAACCCGTGATCCCGTCCGCCAGGCGCTGGTCTCAGCCACGGGCACCTTCTGGGATACGGTGGTGGTGTGCGCCCTCACCGGGTTGGTGCTGGTCAACTCCGGCGCCTGGACGGTGGTGGACTCGACTGGGGAGCCGTTAGTGGGGGCAGCCCTGACGCGCGCCGCCTTTGCCGATCTCTCCTTTGTGGGCCCGCTCATCCTCAACCTGGGTCTTTTGACCTTCGTCTTCTCCACCATTCTCGGGTGGTGCTATTACGGGGAGAAGGCCGCCGAATACCTTTTTGGGCCAGGCGCCCTGAGACCTTACCGCGTCCTTTGGGTCATCGCCGTCGTGCTGGGTGCCACACTGTCGCTCCCCATCGTGTGGAACTTTTCCGACGTGATGAACGGGCTCATGGCGGTGCCCAACCTGATTTCCCTGCTCTGGCTGAACAAGGTGCTGGTGTCGGAGACCAAACGACACATGACGTCGTGACATGAGGCATCGAGTGTGGACAGTCCTGATCCTGTTGGCCTGTCTGGGCCGGCCCAGCTTGTGTTGTTCCCTGGGGAATCCTTTGTCGGCTATCAGCGGATGGCCCAGACCATGCGGCCGGACAGCTTTGTGTTCAGCGTGGGCTATGGGGAATGCTGGCCGGGCTACATCCCCACCGAATCGGCCTTTCGCGAGGGCTTCGACGACACCTGGCTGTGGGTGGCCCCGGGAAGCGAAGCCCGGATGCGAGAGGGGCTGGGCACGCTGCTGAGGCCACCCGCGGCGACCATCCAGCCCTAATAGCCTGCTCTTTTCACAGGGAAGTCACTGGCGAGATGGTTCCGCATGGACTATGATATCCCTCCGCTTCCTGTCCCGTCGGACCGATCTACCGAGGTGCGGCCTGTTGTTCGCAGTGAACTCATTCCGCCCAGTGGGGTACGGCCCAAGGGACGTTCCTTTTCCCGAGGCCTGGCGCAAGCGACGCGCAGGTCTCTTGAAGGAGCCGTCTCAGAAGGGAGCCCATCCCCGGATCATCTGTCAATCCGGAGCGTTTTTACCTATAAAATACTTTGGATGAAGGGGGAACCCGCCCATCCCATGCGCACCACCGCTCGGGGGCCTCATGTTGGATCCAGCGTTTTCCGCTGGGTGCGGATGGGGTGTCTGTTGGGGACACTTGTCTGCGCGAGTCCGTTCCTGCGCGCGCAGGATGGAGGGGGAAGCCCTTCGCCCGGCCCCTCGGTGGACATGTCGGTACAGCAGAGCCAGGATCCCCCGTTTGTCCTGGTGGGGCAGGCGATCAACTTGCGGATCGATATCGGGAATCATGGTCCCGGCACCGCCGCAGGCGTTGTCCTCACGGACACCTTGCCGAGTCACCTGTCCCTGGTCGGTTTTTTGATTGATCGGGGCAGCTGCACGAACGACGGAAGTTCCATCCGCTGCGAATTGGGAACCATGGCTGAGGACGACACTGCCGTTCTGCAAATCTTCGTAGAGGCGATTGCCACCGGGCAGGGCGTCAACCATGTGGAGGTGCAATCTGACTCCCTGGAGTTGAATCCCGCCGACAACGTGAGCGATTCGGGCATTCCGGTCGTGCTTCCCTCCCTTGGTTTCCGCAATTCCGCCCCGATCACCCTTGCCGAAACGGGACCGGGCATTCCCTATCCTTCCACGATCGAGGT